>Ga0307489_10000025_pt1 | contig 78132 bp, 68 predicted proteins | sample SB12metaG_FD_202247 | JGI IMG/M metagenome (GOLD analysis project Ga0307489, IMG submission 202247) | Sea-ice brine microbial communities from Beaufort Sea near Barrow, Alaska, United States - SB 1.2 | ecosystem: Environmental > Aquatic > Marine > Coastal | place: USA: Alaska | collected... | reverse complement strand
TTGTACAGAAAAAAGTATTTAGGCATCAGTTTTGCGTAGTTGTGTATAGAAAATAATAATATTCGACATAAACACACACAACTTACTGACAATATTAAACATACAAACGGAGCTCACAGATGAAAATATTTAAAATTAGCGTTCTTGCTGGTGCGGTGTTGGCAACTGCATCTTTTAGTCAAACAGTGTCTGCTGAAGTTAGCGCTAATATTGGTGTTGTTTCTCAATACCACTTTCGCGGAATTCAGCAAACGACTGGCGCTTCTACCAGCGCAGGTCTGGACTATTCAGAAGGTGGTTTTTATCTAGGCACCTGGGCTGCAGATGTAGCAGACGGTTTAGAAGTTGATCTATATGGTGGTTACGGTATTGAATTGGATAATGGTCTTTCATTAGGTCTTGGGGCAACAACTTATCAATACACCGGCGACTTCGACTCAGCTTACAATGAAGTTAACCTTAGTGCTGGTTTCGGTATGCTTAGCGTAGGCTATAGTATTGGAACTCAGGACGGCGACGCTGGCCTTGAAATTGTTGAAGCTGATTATACCTTTCTTTCCGTCACGTTAGAGCACAATGGTTTCAGTGCCACCTTTGGTACCTGGGGCGATGAATTTGACGGTGATTATGTTGAAGCGGGCTATGGTACCGAAATAGGAGGTTTTGATGTTGGTGTGGGAGTGATCTTCAGCGGCAGTGATTTGGATGATGATGAAGCCCTTTACCTTTCGTTGAGCAAATCTTTCGACCTTTAATATACCTTTCAAATAATTTCATGTGCATACCGGGTTTCGTCTGAATCCCGGTATTTTTTTATATACTTTCAATACAAATATTTTGTATGTTTACCTCAAAATGATCTTTTTGCTTAAAAATAGTGTAATATATTTACCTTGCGTTGCGGTGAGTTGCTTGACAATCAGGATAAAGCATACTCTAACAGACAGGCCGTAGGGTATAATGCAACAAAATATTTCAGAGGAGATGGATCATGGACAGGAAGTTAAAAAATACGGTCAGTTTTGCTGCCTTTGCATTGTTGGCGCTGCTGGCAATTGGACAAACCTCCACAAGTGAAGACAGTGTTTTTTGCAGTTGCCCGCAATACATAAGCTTTGATCACGGCCTGCCCATGAGTCATCCCATTAATCGTTGCGCTTCTGTCCAGGCAGATGAAATTAGTTGGTCTGGTTGGGTTAAAGGGCAATCTGCATCTTACCAATTTCATTTTATTGATTTACTTGAGTTACTTTCACGTTATGCTGATGAGACCGACGAGCCTCAACCTGCAGCCTGATACCCATGTCAAAATCAAAACCTAGTTTATTAGATATAGTAAAAAGTGTAGCCTCCAGCGCCTTTGGCGTGCAAAGCGCTGCCAATCGTGAGCGAGATTTCCAGCAACAGTCTGTGGTGCCCTACATAGTGGTGGGAGTGATTTTTGTGATTATTTTCATCGTCGTGCTACTGGTTGTGGTATCTAGTGTTCTTCCGGGCTAATTTTTTTGTCGTTTTGCAGTGGTAAATAATACAAGGCTAATAATTCACCAACTTTCTTTCTGCCATTGACTTTTTGGCTGATAACGCGACTGACCTGTAACTCAGTCAGTTTAGCCTGGCGATAAAGATTGCGAGTGTGCTCTGTATCGTGATTACTGATTAAAACCGGGATGTGTCGTTTAAAAGCCGTGGTTGCGGCTATATCGGCCAGCCTAGCCTGTTCAAGTAATGAAAAACCATTTTTTGCATAGCTGTTAAAATTTGCGGTTTTACTGATCGGTGCGTAAGGCGGATCGCAATAGATTACCGAGCCTTTGCGGGCGCGGCTGAAAACTTTTTCATAAGACTCGCATACAAATACTGCACGTTTGGATTTTTCCGCGAAGATATACAATTCTTCCCGGGGGAAGTAAGGAGATTTATATTTGCCAAAGGGCACATTAAATCCTCCTGACTGGTTATACCGGCATAAACCATTATAGCCAAAACGATTAAGGTACAAAAATAGCACCGCACGGTGGTAGATGTCAGCGCTGGCATTAAACTCGGTACGCAAGGCGTAGTAACGTTCAGCACAGTTATTTTCCGCGGTAAAAAGCTTGGCACTGTCGTGAATATAGTTTTCTGGCTGGGTTTGCAGTATTTTATACAGATTGATCAAATCTGGATTAATATCATTGAGTAAATAGTTAGGGTAATCACTATTTAAAAATACCGATCCAGCTCCCACAAAAGGCTCGATCAACTTTTTAGCGTCGGGCAAGTGCCCGTTGATTTGTTCGACGAGTCGGTATTTTCCGCCGGCCCATTTGAGAAAGGCCCTGGTTTTCTTTTCAGTCATTGAGAATTCTTTTCAGGCCGGATTTTATAAAGTCCGGATTGTAGCGAGCTATGACAAAAACAACAATTAGCTTGATGCTTTTATTATGGGTTTCTTATTTCCTGTTGCACTTTATCTACACTTTTGGGAAAAGGCATGGTTTGGCGCATGCTTTTGGGTAAGGATCCTGCTGCTTGCAAAGCCGCGCTCAGGGATGGATAGTCGTTATTATTGAGCAATACATACCAGTCGTTGTCATCACGGCGGGTTTTATAGATCCACACACGGGAAGTGAGTTGATTCGTCTGTACATAGTTTTCCATTGCCTGAGGACTGCCCAGGGCGATAATCTGCAAAACATAGCCAGGCGCTAATGCCAGTAAAGTTTGTTCATTATAGCGATAGGGGCCAGAAAAATTTATTGTCGATTTGTTGTCGGGAACAGTTGGCCCTATGGTCCGATCTATCTTGCTGATATTGGGGAAAACCTGCTGAGCATAGGGTTTGGGTAATACATCAACCTGTACCCTTGTCTGATTGTCCGGCGCCGTGGCTTTAGTACCAGCAGGTAGCTCAGTTAGTGTTGGGCCCACGGGAAATAATTCTGAAGTCGCCTGTTTGCCCAGATGGTCAGGATCATCAGCAACATCAACTTGCTGACGCACCGCTTCGGCATGATCAATTCTAGCCATCTCACTTTGCCATGAACTTACTAATACCTCTCCAGTGGAGGCTGACGGGGCTGATAATGCAGAGCCAGGGTGATCTTTACCATCACTATCTTCAGGCGGCTGTGCTGGTATGTTGGCTTCGATAAGAGCAGGTGAAGCCGATGTGCTTTCATTTTTTGATTGAAGGTTAATAGAAAGGCTATCGCTGTCATCTACCAGGGCCATGATCTTTGCCGGAAATTGTGGATACTGGATCAGTAAAAGCATAGCAAAAATTGACACAAAGAAGAGGCCCATCAGCGCCCAAAACCAGGGTTTGTGCACCAGGGATGTAGCCACTAATTCAGGAGAAGTTTCACGCATTTGTAAACGTTGGGCAAATGCCTGGCGTTTTTGGCTGATCAATTGCTCCAGTTCAGAATCTTGGGCAACGCCCTCAACGTTGTTCATGTGGAGCACAACAGGCCGGTTAGTATCGTCAACGGCCAGGCGCTTCTTAGCGGCTTCAGTCCAGTTATCATCCGCAAAAAGCACTATATTAATATTTTGCTCAGACAATTTTTTGTTGTGTAACAATATTAACTGCCAACATTCCTGGAATACCACTTCCGGTAAGTTCTGTGCATGTAAAATGCAAATTAATACAGATTCAGTGAATTGGGAAAGGGGAGAAAGTAATTTTTGTATGGGTTGGCGGCCATGATGATTTTGGCCCCCGAGCAATTGTTGGCCCAGTTTTTGGCGAAAATCGTCAGCTTGCATAGCTGGCGATACATTGATTATGGCAACATCGGCATTTTCGCTTTGCTGCGCCAGCAGTTTGTCTGTGGTTTGCGGCTGGCCAGAAGCCTGTAGCCCTGTATTAATAAAAATTAGCTGGGACGAATAACTAATTAAATGATCAAGTCGCTTGAGCAGGTCAGATGATGGCAACGGCTAATCTCACGAGTAAGTGTATTCCATTAGAGCTAACCGAGTAACTCACGGAGCAGATCTTCAGATAAATCGTGGGTGACGACCGCTTTGCCTATGCCTAGAGGAATAACAAAGTTTAGCTTACCAGCTAGGACTTTTTTGTCATGCACCATATGTTGCATAAAGGAATCATAATTCATGTCGGTGGGAGGGCATACCGGTAACGAAAAGGCGCCTAATAAGGCTTCAATTCTTGCTAAATCCTGGTGGCTTAACCAAGTTTTCTTAACGGCGACAGAGGCGGCTAGCACCATACCTGCTGATACGGCCTCACCATGCAACCAATTACCATAACCCTGTTCCGCCTCGATAGCGTGGCCAAAAGTATGACCCAGATTAAGCAATGCTCGCAAGCCAGATTCACGTTCATCAATGGCGACTATTTCCGCTTTTATCTCACAGCAGCGCCTGATGGCATATTGCAGACTCGGCATATCTTGGCATTTAAGTAGAGCCTGGTTATCTTCCAACCAGGTAAAAAAATCTGCATCGTAAATTATGCCATACTTAATGACCTCAGCCATACCTGTTGAAAATTCACGGGGTGGCAGAGTTTGCAAGGTGCTGGGATCGATAAACACGGCTTTAGGCTGGTAGAAGGCTCCTATCATATTTTTGCCCAGAGGATGGTTGACCGCTGTTTTACCCCCCACAGACGAATCTACCTGGGAAAGCAATGTGGTTGGTATCTGAATAAAAGGCATACCCCGCTGAAAACTGGCGGCCACAAAACCGGTCAAATCCCCAACTACGCCACCGCCAAGGGCGATCACTGTGGTATCCCTAGCAGCTGACATTTTCAATAGTTTGGTGATTACTAGCTCAAAACTATGCAGGTTTTTGTGTTGTTCGCCATCGGGGATAACGATTTTCTGCACATCAACCTCTGGTAGGCCATCGATGATCAATTGACTATAGAGGGGATCAACTACATCATTAGTGATCAGTACTGCCTGATTGCTGGTGATATAACTGGATAGTTGATTGGTCTGGCTAAGCAGGTTGGGTTGGATAAAAATAGGGTAGCTACGCTCACCCAACTTTACTGTTAATGTTGTCATAAGCGCAGCCCTTTCGAGATGGAAATAAAAATCTTAGTTATTACAGATTGATTTTCTCAATGATTTGGTTTGCCACAGCTCTGGCACTTTGTTCATCTGTATCAACGATATAATCCGCTGCATCCTCATACATTGGGTTACGTTCTTCGGCAAGTTTGCGCAAAACGGCTTCAGGATCGTCATTTTGTAATAGCGGACGTCTTTTATCACGTTGGGTACGGGCTACTTGCTTATCTATGGTAGTTTGTAAATAGACGACTATGCCACGTGCCGACAAGCGATTGCGTACCGCTTTGCTTACCACCGAACCGCCGCCAGTAGCTAATACAATGCCCTGCTTGTCGGTTAAGTCGTTGATAACTGATTCTTCTCGAGCGCGAAAACCATCTTCACCCTCCAGATCAAAGATCCAGGCTATATCTGCGCCGGTGCGCTTTTCTATTTCTTGATCTGAGTCATAAAACTCTAAATGAAGTTCGTCTGCGAGGTGTCTGCCAATAGTGCTTTTACCTGCACCCATTGGACCTATTAAAAATATATTACGTTTTTCAGCCATTTTTGCTTAGTTCACAATTTTGTTTATTTCGGGGGTAGAAATGTATTATCGCGGCTACCCTTCAATGGATTAACCTGACCTCGTTGAAATTTCGAGAGCGGGATTATCTCAGCTTTACCCTGAATTTTGCAAGCTTTGTTAATCCCAGGGCAAATTAAAATGCATTTTGCCACTGGGATACAGGAAAATAGACTGTGTAAAACAGTCGATTTCAGCTTGGTGAATCAGCCTATAGGTCATTGTATACCTATGTTTTCGATAAGTATCTTGGGCGTAACAAAGATCAGTAATTCACGTTTTTCATCCAGTACAGAAGTATTCTTAAATAAATGTCCAAATACGGGTATATCCCCAAAAAAGGGTACTTTGACCACATCGTTGGTGCTGGTTTGTTGAAAAATACCTCCCAGTACTATGGTTTCGCCATTTTCTACCAGTACCTGAGTACTGATTTCCTGAGTATCAATGGCAATAGCTGGACCAGTTGAAGTCTGCACGGTTTCACCACGGGTATCCTGGGTAACGACCAAGTCCAAAATAATTCGGTTGTCCGGAGTAATGTGTGGTGTAACTTTTAGGCTTAGCACCGCTTTTTTAAATTCCACTGACGTCGCCCCACTTGATGTGGCCTGCACATAGGGAATCTCGGTACCCTGCTCAATATAGGCCTCATGCTGGTTGGCAACGGTAATACGTGGGCTGGCAATAATCTCCCCTTTATTTTCTGACTCCAAAGCGGATAGCTCCAAATCTAAAATAGTGCCGTCTACCAAGCGCGCGATTTGCAGGCCGATACGACCAGCAGGATTGGTCACGGGTAAATTAACATTTAATCGATCGCTAAGACCGGGTACCGTGCCACTGGCTATGCTATCAGCCCCGCCCAGGGATCCTGAAATGCCCGTGCTATCACGTTTGTCGCTAAATCCCCATCTCACACCCAGCTGCTCTCCGGCATTGTCGCGCACCGTTACCATCCGTGATTCTATCAATACCTGTTTAACCGGAATATCCAGAGCCACGACCATAGCCCGGGCTTCGTCTATTGATGCCTGAGTATCCCGTAATAGTAATGTATTGGTGCGTTCATCCACAGCAACTGTGCCTCGTGGACTGAGAATACTGCTATTCCCATTTTTCAAAATACTGGCAATCTCCAGCGCTTTGGCGTAATTAATTTGTACATTAACGGATTTCAGGGGGGCCAGCTGGGCAACTTGCTGACGGGATTGCAACTGCTGGGTTTCCCGAGCGGCTAATTCTTCAGAAGGGGCAATCAATAATATATTTCCTTCCAGACGTTTATCAAGTCCTTTTATCTTGAGTATCATATCAAGAGCCTGATCCCATGGCACATTGCTTAAACTGACTGTGACATTGCCACGTACCGTGTCGGTAGTGACCAGGTTAAAGCCGTTTACCTGGGCGATGATTTGCAGCACTTTACGTACGGGCACATCCTGAAAATCCAGAGAAATAGCCTCGCCGCTATATTTATTTTTGGCCGCCTGCTGCTCTTCATCCATTTGCTGTATTTCTATAACGAGCAGCTCACCGCTTCTTTGCTGCTTGAAGTGAGTGGCACCTGTGAGGGTAAATTCAACCACAGTGGCGGCGGGTTGCTCAAAGGTCTCAATCATCTTCACCGGGGTGGCAAAGTCCTCCACGTTGAGGGTAAACAGCTGCTCATCTGCCAGTTGAATTTGAGGCAAGGTGATGCGCAACATATGCTGGGATTCCACTAGTTCAACCTGATAATCGGTGCTGTCAAAAACCAGAGTGGTCCTGGCACCCGCATCTGGCAGACGTTCAAACTGGATATCCAGTAAACGGCCATTAAAGATAGCCTGACTAGCTGTGGCAGTATCGATAAGCACAGGTGGGACTTGCTGAGCATAGGCCGGCACATGTAACCAAGATAATATCCCTACGACTAAATAGGGGCTTAAATTAGACAATAAAGTGCCCAGTTTTCTGAAAATGTGACGCTTAGACATTATTTTCTCCTGTCTTTGCAAGCATGCTTAGTTGGGCCTGCTTTTTCTGCCAACACCCTGTGCCATCCGGCAACATTTCACTGTATAAAACGGTACCATTTTTTTGAATTGCGGTGATCCTGCCAAAAAAAAGTCCAATGTAATCTCCCACTGTTGCCTTGTGCAAGTTACCATCGTTTGTCTGTATCAGGGCCCAGTTCTTATTCTTGATACTGAACATGCCGATTACTTGCATGGCATCTGCTCCGTACCTTTCTAATGCTTCTTTGGTGTGGGAAAAATCTGGTTGGGGGCAGTTTTTCTGTTTCACCGGAGCCTCAGTCTTTTGAGCGTTACTGAGCCGTTGAAAGGGGCTGCGTAGGGTCTCGGCAGTATACTCAAAAGCTGGTGAGGTAGTAAACTTCGGATAGGGTTCTATTCGTACAGCCGTATTTTGTTTTACCTCAGCGACGTATTGTTGCAGATCGTTCATCTGCTGATCACAGCCAATCAGCAACACCATAGGGAAGATTAAAAAACAGATTTTCATGGCTTCCCCCCCAGTTTCTGTTCCGCCTGGTCGGTGCGGTAGGTCTTCGCCCCCAATGTTAATTTCAAGGTAGAGAGCTCTTGGCTGATGGCAAAGTCATGTACGGTCACGATGCGCGGCAAAGCCGCAATGTCCGATACAAATTGACCAAATTCGTGGTAACTGCCGGTCACTTCAATCTGTATAGGCAGTTCAGTATAAAACTCTTTAGGGACCTCTTTTTGCCAGTTAAGCAACCTGAATGTCAAGCCTGCTGAAGTACCAACAAAGGTAATATCATCTAACAACCCTGGGGTTTCGTTGCTGGTAGGTAGGGATTTAAGCATAGATGAAAAATCTTGCTGAAGCTGCTGCAATTGCTCTTCATAGGCCTGTAAGTTGACGGCAATACGGTATTTAGCCTGAAAGTTTTGTTTTAATGTTTGTTCTTCAAGCTGGACCTTGTCCAGTGTGGGGAGTTTGTCTTTTACCAATCCATAATAGCCACCTACCAAGGCGATAATAGCTACAAATAACCCGACTATGCTTTTGATTTCAAACGGCCAAATCGCAACCTGTTCGAAGTCTAAATCGTTAATTTCTTTTAGCTTGTTAAAATCAAACTTCATTTCTTAACGGCCCCCGGTTGCCCTGAAAAGTCCGGCGCCACCAGGGGACTGATATCAAAGGTTAGTTTGAAGTCGCTCACTGCATCTGAAGCTGAAGTATCAGCGACAATGGAAGACAAATCTCCACTGCTAAAAACATCAGACGCTTCGAGTCTGCGCATAAAATCTGCCAGGCGGTTGTTTGAGTCGCTGATCCCCAGTACTTCTAAATGGTTACCCGAGCGAGAAATACTGCTAAAAGAGACGCCATTGGGCACCAGGCGCACCAGTTCGTCCAATACTTTTGGAGCAGCATTACGGCTCACTTCTAGCTGTTCAATGAGTGCCATTCGTTGTTCTATGGCCTGTTTGCTCTGCTGAATATCTTTGATATGTTCAATTTCTTTATCGACTATGGCAATTTCTTGCTCCAGGTACTGATTTCGATTTTTTTGCTCGGCAATAAGGTTGTCTACTACCATACCCGCGACAAACATCAGGCTTATCACCCCCAGCGCTAGGGCTACCAAGATGGTCAGATAATTCTTTTTTTGCCGTTGGCGTAATGTTTCCCGCCAGGGCAGCAAATTTATATGTGACAAGTAGAAAGGCTCCTGGTGGCTAGGCCTGCTGCAATAGCAAAATGGGGAGAGAGCGCGGCCAAAGGTTGCTTAGTTTGTGTATCATTAGCCATGTTGGCCAGCGGGTTAAACACGACGACCTCAATGCCCAGTTCCTGTTCTAAATCTGTGCTCAGGCCCGCCAGATTACTTGCGCCGCCGCTGATCCATAATTGCGTAGGGCGCTGATGGTGGGTGGCGGTAACATAAATCTGCACTGCCCGGTTAATATGTTGCTGCAAGTTTGCCAAAAACAGAGGGTAACAATCCTCACGCCAAGTAGCAGGTAAAGTACCCCCAAGCATTTGTTGTTCAATTACGATACGGTCCAGGCTGTAAGTAATGCACATTTCTTGTACGAGTGTGTCTATACCGAAATGGTGATCTTTGCTGTATATCACCTTGCCATTTTTTAGGGCACAAAACTGCATTTGTGATGCGCCAATATTAATACCGTATTGGATTTGAGTAGACTGTTCAGCGGCCTGATCACAAAAATAGTGCATCGCCGTACCCAGTGCGTAGGTCTCGATATCCACTACTTTTGCTTCATAACCAACTTCACCAAGCAGAGTGATACGCCCGTCTACCGTATCTTTATGAGCCGCACTGAGGAGTACTTCGACTTTATTAGGGTAATTTTCACTGATACCAAGTTCTTCAAAATCCACATATACATCTTCCAGTGGATAGGGGATGAGGCTGTCGGCCTCAATCTCGATCTGGCTTTCGAGCTCAGCATCTGACTGGTCGGGATCCATATAGGCAATCTTAGTAATAACTGATGCTCCTGAAACAGCTATGGCCACGTTTTTTACTTTGCTTTTTAAGGCCAGTTTAACCTTTTTCAGCGCATTACTGACGGCTTCGAAATCTTTAATGTCCCGTTCAGAAAACGCATTACCGTTGATTGGTTCACAGGCGGTAGCCAATACGGTGTATTGTTCCTGATGTAGTTCAAGTAAAAGTGCTTTAACATAGCGGGTGCCGATGTCTAGTCCTATCATTTGTTGTGGCTTGTTGGCCAAAAATTTTTTTAACACAGAGGATCCTAGCGCCATAATACAAAATTAACATTTTAGTATTATTGCTTAAATTTATTTATTTGTGGTTCTTATAACAGTACTTAGGTATAAAATATGGGTTATTTCTTGCAACTTGTCTTGGTAATATTGTTTTGGTAAAGTTTTTAAAATCGTCATTACTCATTTTATTTATATCATGCATATTGGGTGTGTTAACTACATTAGCCCTATATTTTTATATGAAACCTGACCTGCCCAGTGTCAACATGCTTAAAGATGTGCGTCTGCAAACACCTATGCGTGTTTACACCCAAGACGGAAAGCTAATATCCCAGTTTGGCCTAAAAAGGCGTATTCCGCTAACTATAAAAGATGTTCCCCAGGATCTGATTAACGCGGTAATAGCCACAGAGGACAGCCGTTTCTATCAGCATCCTGGCATCGATCCTATTGGTATGGCTCGTGCGGTGGTGAATCTTATTCTGACAGGAGAAAAAGGCCAGGGAGGCAGTACCCTGACCATGCAACTCGCACGGGGATTCTTTTTAAGCCGTGATAAAACTTATATCCGCAAGATCAAAGAAATCTTTATTGCCTGGCATATAGAGCAATTGCTGAGCAAGGAGGAAATTCTCGAATTGTATTTAAACAAGGTGGCGCTTGGCCACAGGTCATTCGGTTTTGGTGCTGCGGCGCAAGTTTATTATGGGAAAACGGTAAAACAACTGACGTTGGCACAGATTGCCACTATTGCCGGGCTTCCTAAGGCACCCTCAGTGCTCAATCCTATCAGTCGGCCCGATCGTTCACTAGTCAGAAGGCGAGTCGTATTATTACGTATGCTGGACGAAAAATATATTACTCGAGCGCAATTCGATAAAGCGGTAGCCGCGCCAGTCACCGCTACCAAACATGGTGCTGAAATTGAGTTCGAAGCCCCTTATTTAGCCGATTTTATTTGGAATGAAATGGTCCAGTTGTATGGCAAAGATGAAGCGGAAACCGGTGGCTACCATGTATACGCCAGCGTATCTTCTGATATGCAACACGCAGCTCAGCAAGCGGTGCAACGTAACTTACATGACTATGACGAACGCCATGGCTATCGCGGTCCGCTTAAGCAACTATGGCAAACCCCTGATGTGCCAGTCGATGTTGAGTTGATTGGATCCGTTAACACGACTTCTTCCCTGTTAGTCGATGTAGAGTCGATTGGATCCGCTAACACCTCTTCCTCCATATCTCCCAATCAATCCTGGGATGAGCAAAAGATGCTCGATTTTTTGCAGGATTATCAAACTTTCGAAACGATGCAGGCCGCGGTAGTGGTTAAGGTCAACTCACAAGACATTCGTATTTTTACCCGTGAGGGCCACTATCAGGACATTGACTGGGATGGACTGGATTGGGCACGCTCTTATATTACCGATACCCGACAGGGAAACGACCCCGAGCTTGCCAGCGATATCTTGAGCGAAGGGGCATTAATCCTCATTCGTCAGCGAGAAGATGACGGCCACTGGCAGCTCAGCCAATATCCAGATGCCAGCAGCGCCCTTATTGCGTTAAATCCTCATAATGGGGCTGTGCAAGCTGTGGTCGGTGGCTATAGCTTTTATCTGAGTCAATTCAACCGTGCCACTCAAGCAAAACGACAGGTAGGGTCAAATATAAAACCCTTTATTTATTCCGCGGCCTTGGCCCATGGTTATACTGTGGCCAGCGTTATCAACGACGCGCCGATAAGCCAATGGGAAAAGGGCTCAGGGGACGCCTGGCGCCCAGAAAACTCTCCTCCTGAATACGACGGTCCCATACGTATGCGGGTTGCCCTGGGTAAATCAAAAAACGTGGTATCGGTGCGCCTGTTGCGGGCGGTGGGGTTGGACAACGTGGTGCAATACCTGACGCGTTTTGGCTTTAATCTGACGGAAATCCCCAAAGACGAAACACTGTCTTTGGGGTCGGGATCCCATACGCCGCTAGAAGTGGTAACGGGCATGTCAGTGATTGCTAATGGCGGTTTTTTAATTCAGCCCTATTTTATTCAGCGTATCGAAGATGATTATTCTCAAGTGCTGTGGCGCGCTAATCCCCCTAACGCCTGTAACCCTTGTGAAGCTCAGCAGGATACTAATGAGCCCTCATTAGATGAGTCCAAAATGGACGTTGAAGCCCGGCTTGCCGCCGAATTCAACGTCAGCAGCTTTGACCAACCGGACAGCAAACCTATTCTCCAGGCGCCCCGCGTTATTGAAGAAGATAATGCGTTTTTAGTGGCGGATATGATGCGTACTGCTCTAAAAACTAATGGTAGCTGGAGCAAAAAAACCTACTGGCAGGGTACGGGCTGGCGAGCCAGTAATTTGCTTGAACGGGGAGATATATCAGGCAAAACGGGTACAACTAATGACTCACGGGATGCCTGGTTTAGCGGTTTCACCAATGATTTGGTGGCGACAGTGTGGGTCGGCTTTGATGATATGAGTCGTACCTTGGGGCGCACCAGTCGTAATCAGAATTTGATTAACAAGAACCCGAAAAAATTCAATTATATCGGTAATGCCATGATAGGCGGCGAAGCCGGTGCCAAGGCGGCGCAGCCTGCCTGGATCCGCTTTATGCAAAAAGCTTTGGACGGTGTACCGCAAACCAAACGTCCCATACCGACCAATATCATCAGCACGCGCATAGATGGTGAAACCGGAAAATTAACTCAACGCACGGATCATACCTCCTTATTTGAATATTTCAGCCAGGGTAGTGCCCCGCAAAATTATGTGAGCGACAGTGAGTTTTTCGACCCTGCCGAGGGTAATGAGCAAGAAAGCAAACCAGTTGAAGATATTTTTTAAGGCATCATAGCCGCACTGGATAATAGCCCGTGCCGAAACAGCGTATTTTAGGCACGGCTATCACACCCAATTATTAGCATTTTTCATGGTTGCACGGGCAACCCCATCTGACAGGACAACAAGTTATGAGTACCCCCACGCCAAAAAGTGCATTATATATTCCCCATGCGGGCCCATCTTTGCTAGAAACGCCGCTGCTTAACAAAGGCAGTGCATTTAGTGCTCAGGAAAGGGTAGCTTTTAACTTAACCGGCCTTATTCCACCGCGTTATGAGTCTATTGAAGAGCAGGCAGGCCGAGCTTACATGCAGTATTCGAGTTTTAAGGAGCCGATCAATAAACACATCTATTTACGGACGATCCAGGATAATAACGAAACCCTTTATTATCGGCTTATTCAGCAACATATAGATGAAATGATGCCGATTATTTACACGCCGACTGTGGGTGATGCCTGTGAACAATTTTCCGATATTTACCGAAGTTCACGGGGGCTGTTTATTTCCTATTCTGAACGCCATCAAATGGATGACATCATACGTAACGCCACTAAACGTAAAGTAAAAGTCATAGTAGTTACCGACGGTGAGCGGATATTGGGTCTGGGCGATCAGGGGATAGGGGGAATGGGGATCCCCATAGGTAAATTATCTCTGTATACCGCCTGTGGTGGTATCAGTCCAGCTTATACTTTACCTGTAATGCTGGATGTGGGCACCAATAATGAAAAATTACTTAACGATCCAATGTACATGGGTGCCAGGCACAAACGTATTGGCCAAAGCGAATATGACGAATTTGTCGACCTGTTTATCAAAGCGGTTATAAAACGTTGGCCCGAAGTCATGCTGCAATTTGAAGATTTTGCTCAGCCTAATGCCATGCCATTACTGGAACGTTATCGCCACAAAATATGCTGTTTTAACGATGATATACAAGGTACAGCGTCAGTTACAGTGGGGACATTGTTAGCGGCCTGTAAGAGTAAGAATGTTAAATTAAGTGAGCAAAGCGTGGTTTTTGTTGGCGCTGGTTCAGCAGGTTGTGGTATTGCCGAGCAAATCATTATGCAGATGCATAGCGAAGGGGTATCAGAATCACAGGCTCGTAGTCAGGTATTTATGGTTGACCGCTTTGGCCTGGTGAGTGACGATATGCAAGGTTTACGTGATTTTCAATTGCGCCTGGCCCAGCCGGCTAAAATGTACAGTGGGTGGCAAACCGCCGGCGAGTATGCGTCTCTAGTGGAAGTAGTGAATAACGTCAAACCCAGTATTCTAGTGGGGGTTTCTGGTCAGGCGGGTCTGTTCACCGAACAGGTGATCCGTGATATGAAACGCCATTGTGATTTACCTATTATTTTTCCTTTAAGTAACCCTTCGCGTCAAGTAGAAGCCACGCCTGAACAGGTGATTGAATGGACAGGTGGAGAGGTCATTATTGCTACCGGCAGCCCGTTTGATCCTGTGGTATATCAAGGTAAAACCTACCCCATAGCCCAATGTAATAACAGTTACATATTTCCGGGTATTGGCCTAGGTGTGCTGGCTGCCAAAGCAAGCCTGATAAGTGATGAAATGTTAATGGCGACCAGCGCGGCATTGGCTAATGCATCTCCTTTGGCAAATGGCTCAGGCAACGCATTATTGCCTCCCTTAAGAGGTATTGCCGAGTTGAGTAAAACGATTGCCTTCGATGTGGGTAAAATTGCTCAGCAGCAAGGCCTAGCCCTGGAAGTCAGCGATGAAGTATTACAAGAACGCATAGACGCTAATTTCTGGAAACCAGAATACCGACCCTATAAACGGGTCAGCATCTAACTCGTTACCCTTAGATAGCGATGCTTTAACACTAAGGGGGAAAGCGGATTGTAAGTTTTGCTTAACCTGCGTAGAATCCCTAGCGGAGTTGGCCAGGCAATCGCCGCCTGTTGGGCACGGTTACGCAAGTAACCGTGCGTTAATAGGGGGAGGAAAGTCCGGGCTCCATAGGGCGGGGTGCCAGGTAATGCCTGGGCGGCGCAAGCCGACGACAAGTGCAGCAGAGAGAAGACCGCCTAAGCGCGTAAGCGCCGGTAAGGGTGAAAGGGTGCGGTAAGAGCGCACCGCACCGCTGGCAACAGTGTGTGGCAAGGTAAACTCCACCCGGAGCAAGACCAAATAGGATCTCGTATGGCGTGGCCCACGTTGAGATCGGGTGTGTTGCTTGAGCCAGTGAGTGATTGCTGGCCTAGATGAATGATTGTCCTCGACAGAACCCGGCTTATCGGCCAGCTCCAACTATTTATGTAAAGCCCTTGTTCCGCAAGGGCTTTTTCATAAGTATTGATTGACTAATCAGTTGAGTGCCTAACAATGGTACACATCAAATTACCCCACAGCATTAAAAAATCTGGTTTCTACAAGCTAAATCTCACAATGAAAGACACAATTTTAAAATGTGCTTTAATGACTTAAAACCGACAGTGATAGTGCTTGTACCAGCCTTAAATAATATGGTTTGCTATGGGCACCCACTCAATCAAAATGGCAACCGCAATGAAGTTTTACGTAGTTTGGAAAGGCAGGGAGACTGGAATTTTCACTGATTGGGCGACCTGTAAGAAACAAGTCGATAAGTTTACCAGCCCCAAGTATAAGTCGTTTAAAACCCGGGCAGAAGCTGAAGCTGCTTTTCATGGCAGTACCACATCCGCTGAAAGTAAACCATCAAGCCTACCTACGGCCAAAAAAAAGTCTACCGCTAACGCCATTAAGACATACACAGCTGCAGATATCTCACTGGTTAAAGTCGATACCAAAATATTCACTGACGGCGGCTGTGTACCCAATCCAGGCAAAGCAGGCTCAGGTATTGCTGTCTATCGAGGTGAGTCTTTAGCTGAGCTTTGGTACGGCCTGTACAATCCTAATGGCACGAATAATACCGCTGAGTTACATGCATTACATCAAGCCCTGGTCATGGCTCGTGATGAACGGGGAAAAGGGAAGTCAGTGGCTATCTTTTGTGACTCAAAGTATTCGATTCAGAGCGTTACGCAGTGGGCTATTAGTTGGAAAAAGCTCGGCTGGAAGAAAAAAACCGGTGAGATTAAAAACCTGGCGTTAATCAAAGAGATGTTCGCACTGCATCAGTCGTTCAAAGATGATGTTCACGTGCTGCATGTCAATGGTCATGTGGGCGTAGAAGGCAATGAGCTTGCTGATCGCATGTCTATGGTCGCGCTTGATACGGAAGAGGTAGATTTCACCCTTTATCGTGATGATTTAGACGTTAAGGCCATATTAGCCATGCGTGCCGGGTAAAATAAAATGTAGCTGAAAACCCTTGTCACGGCCCTGAATAAATAGCGGATAAAAGGAAGTCGGTAGATCAGGCCTTTAAGCTATATGAAATTAGGCGCTTATATTGACCTGATACATTCAAAAAGTAGCAGGCAGCGGTGAGCAAATTGCTCTTTCTAATGACAAAGGCGCAGCATCAACCGGCGACCGGTCTCTTTATACCTATCGCCCTTGATGCTGCAGCCTTGTTGGCTCCCAATCACTGAATACGTCTAAGCTCATGTAGCTGAGTTCTTTTGCCGCCTGGTTGCAACCCCAATGGCTTTGGGTATAGGTTGATGGTACTACCCCGTGACTCGATACTCAGTCACTGAATAATAGGCTTCACCGGCTGGTAACTCGGCGCTGGGGAAGTGTCCTTGATTGGGCGCGTCGGGATAACACTGAGTTTCCAGGCATAGGGCATGATTGGCTTCATAGGCCGTCTGATCTTTACCTAGGGGCCGAGCGGACAAGTAGTTGGCTGTGTATAACTGTATACCTGGCATAGTGCTGTATACAGATAATGTTCTGCCACTTTGGGGCTCCACGGCTTTTGCTACCAGAGCGGGTTGAGGCATATCGGGCTGGTAAGCATCCACGCACCAGTTATGATCGAAACCATTCCCTATTATTAGCTGTGGGTGAGTGGCTGCCAGCGGTGTGGCCAGGGTGACTAAATCACGTAAATCAAAAGGGGTGTCAGTAACACTTGCCAGCTCCCCGGTTGGAATGGCGTTTTCATCTGTGGGGGTGAAACGGCTGGCGAATATTTGCACCTTATGTTGGGTAACGGGGCCACTTTGGTGTCCCCCCAGGTTGAAATAACTGTGTTGGGTGGGATTAAATACCGTCGCTGTTGTGCTTTGGGCATAGTACTCAATTTTAAGGCCGTTTTGAGCACTCAGGGTATAAATGACTTTGGCGGTCAATTCTCCGGGAAAACCTTGATCACCATCGGGACTGACTAAGCTCAAAGCTAATTTAGGCTCTTCACCGTCGGCTAATATCTCAGCGCGCCAAATGCGGCTGTTGAAACCGTTTTGTCCGCCGTGCAGGCAATTTCCGCCTTGGTTCACATCCACCTGGTATGCTGTGCCTTGCAGGGTAAACTTGCCTTTGGCGATGCGGTTGGCATATCTGCCTACCACCGCGCCGACATAGGCTTGATCCTCCAGGTAAGCCTCTACGGTGTCAAATCCCAGTACTATGTCAGTAACATTATCCGTGGCCGTTTCATCAGGCACCAACCAGCGACGTACCATGCCACCTAAAGTCAGGATATCAACCTGGGTTCCTCGGGCGTTAGTTAAACTGTATTGATGAACCGGCTGGCCATCCGCTAAGCTGCCAAATACGTTGCAGGTAATCATTTGGCATAGCCTAAGGTGCATTGCACTGCGTTTTCCCAGCCGGCTAACAATTTATCACGGCGCTGGGCAGTCATCTTGGGGGTAAAACGGTTATCAACCTGATTGGTGCTGGCCAGCTGCTCACAAGATTGATAAATACCCGCTTGTAACCCGGCTAAATAGGCGGCACCCAACGCGGTGGTCTCCATTATTTTTGGGCGCTCAACGGTGACATTTAGCACGTCGCTTAAAAACTGACACAACCAGCTATTGGCCACCATGCCACCGTCTACCCGCAATTTATCCAGAGATACACCGTCTTCGGCCATCGCCTGCAATAAATCGGCAGTCTGGTAACACACCGACTCTAATGCTGCCCTGACAAAATGGGCATTGGTTGTACCTCGGGTCAAACCGAAGATCGCCCCCCGGGCTTGGGGTGCCCAATGTGGCGCACCTAAACCAGCGAAAGCGGGCACCATGTACACCCCGTGATCGTCCTCAATACTCTTGGCTAATGCTTCTGTCTCGGCTGCATTTTTAATTAGATTCAGGCCATCACGGAGCCATTGTACTGCGGCTCCGGCAATAAAAATCGAACCTTCCAGAGCGTAGTGGGTGGTGCCCTGGATGGTGTAAGCCACAGTGGTCAGTAATTTATTTTTTGAGGTGAAAGCTTGCTCACCGGTATTAAGTAGTACAAAACAGCCGGTGCCATAAGTGCTTTTGAGTGATCCTGGGGTAAAACAGCACTGACCAATACTGGCAGCCTGTTGATCTCCCGCCACACCCAATATAGGCAAGGAGAAGCCAAATAAGTCTTGTGCGCTATGCCCGTAATCATCGGCACATTCTTTAACTTTGGGGAGCATAGACTTGGGTACGTTAAAAATATCCAGCAAGGTTTCATCCCATGCCAGTTCGTGAATATTAAACAGGTTAGTGCGACTGGCATTGGTTACGTCTGTGGCATGCATCTGACCGTTAGTCAGGCGCCATATCAGAAATGAATCTACGGTGCCAAAGGCCAATTCTCCTGCTTCGGCCCGGGCTCTGGCACCCTCGACGTTATCCAGTATCCAGGCAACCTTGGTGGCGGAAAAATAGGGGTCAAGCAATAACCCTGTGCGGGATTTAACGACTTCCAGCAGGCCTTTATCCTGTAACCCACGGCACATGTTGGCGGTGCGTCTGTCCTGCCAGACTATGGCATTGTAAATGGTCTGGCCGGTGGCTTTGTCCCACACGACTGTGGTTTCCCGCTGGTTAGTGACCCCGATGGCTACGATCTTTGCCCCTTTTGCTATGGCTTCTGATATGGCCTGACGGCACACCACCACAGTGGAGGTCCATATATCTTCTGGATCATGTTCAACCCAGCCATCATCCGGATAATGTTGGGAAAATTCTTGCTGGGCCATGGCGATAATTTTCGAGTCAGGGGAGAATATAATGGCGCGGGTCGATGTTGTGCCCTGATCTATGGCTAAAATACAATTCGGGATCGTCATGGCAATTTTTTCCTGGTTAGGGGGTTTGGTTTTTTTTATCTTGATCTTCTTTGAGCGCGCCGTTTAACAGGGTTTTTGCTTCCAGTAATAAATTGCGCATCTGGGTTTCTGCTCCCTGGTGATCTCCGGCCAGAATGAAATCCAGGATCCGCTGATGATCTTCTACACTGGCCTTATCTACGCCTTTAAAACGATTGGTGACACGAATACTAAAGCGCAACGCAACATCTATGGTATGGCGCATATTCCAGAAAAACCGGTTACCGCTGGCTTCCAATATTCCCACGTGAAAAGCAATATCCGCGTCCAGGTGATCATCTTCCCCACGAGCTGCTGCATACATTCTTTCAATGGCATTATTGAGCATAATACGGTTGTCATCAGTCAAGTTGCTGGCGGCGAGTCCTGCAGCGGCGGGCTCTATGGCCAGGCGCATATCGACAAACTCAGAAATAATTGGCAAGGAGCCCTTGCGATCAAGCAGCCAGTTTAAAATGTCCGGATCAGACAAATTCCACTGGGACTCAGGTAACACTATGGTGCCACGCCTAGGCCGGGCATCCAGCATGCCTTTAGCTGTGAGCATTTTTACCGCTTCACGGAGCACGGTTCTGCTGGCGTCAAATGACTCACAAAGGGCAGCTTCGGCTTTTAATGGCTCTCCTTGAGGGTGTTCGCCCAGGGCAATCGCCCTGCCTAAAGATTGCACTATATGACGGGTGAAATTCCCACTAAACATTCTACTGGCCATGATATTTCCTACTCTTAGTTGTTATTTTGGGTAGATCATTGTTAGTTGATTGCGCAGGCAACGTTAGCCTGCAAATTGATTCGTGTAACCCCTTAAAAGGAGTGTGATAAATGAATAAGTCACCGTCACTGGAGCCAAGTGAGTGCCCCTTTGAATGTAAGCCCTTGGCCGCTGAGGTGACAAATAGATGGTTTAAGTTCGGACCGCCAAAACAGATGCAAGAGGGTTGCTCACAGGGAATATCTACCGTTAATACCAGTTGGCCATTTGGGTGATAGCGTTTAACAGTTGCGCTGCCCCACTGAGCATTCCAAAGGAAACCCTCACTGTCAACACATGAGCCATCGGGAAAGGCGCCGGAGGCTGTGGTTATCCATGGCTGGCTATTTTTAAATTCCCCGCTTTGAGGGTTAAAATCACTGCGGCTGATCACCTGTCTGGCTGAATCAGCAAAATACATGGTTTTTGCATCGGGACTCCAGCATAGGCCATTGGCAATCTGTACATCATCCAACATTTTTTTTGCCTGATAATCATCTTCAAGGCGATAAAGAGCAGCACATTGTGGGCTATTTTCTTCACACATAGTGCCGGCCCAAAATCGGCCCTGGCGATCCACCCGGCCATCGTTCATTCTGGTATGTTGCTGGTTGGTTTCTACCTGGGTCAGGGGGATAACCTGGCCGCTGGCAGGATGAAAAAACGCGAAGCCGTTGTCAAAGGCCGCGATCAGCCAACCCTGGTGTTGGGTTAGACCAAACGAACACAGTCTTTTGGGACAAGGATATTGACTTGGCTGGCCATTAAAATTCCAGCAATAAAACTGTTTGGCCAGAATATCTGTCCAATAGAGGCACTGTTGGCGATGATCCCAGATAACCCCTTCCCCTAATGAATTACCGACCTTGAGTTGCTGCACCAGTTGAATAGCCTTACTCATTTGCTTTATCATTCCAGTTGACTGAGGCCAGCGCTTGCAAACCTAACAGGGTGGCTTCTTCGCTGCTGAAATGTTCTGTAGTAATGCCAATATATTCCAGTGCTTCGATATATAAACTACAAATATGGTCCGAGCCTATGACGGTTACATGGGTGAATATGTGAAAATCCTGCATCGCCGCTTTAACATCACAGCCGATCAACAAGCCCGACAGGTAACCGGCGGCCTGGGTACTCGTGTGCTTGTCAATAACCTGATAAGCCCTGGCGGCGAACAAGGTATGTAACAAATTACTCGACTCACGCATACCGACCTGTATGCCATGGGTGAAACTAGGCTTACACCACTTTGCTTGCGTAGTGGGAGAAAGTAATACGCTATGTTGACTCAATACTTCATACAACTCGCCAACTGGGCTGGTAACAAAAGACTCAATGTGTTGTTCCTGCAGCAATGCCCATTTAGTGTGGGTGCCGGGTAAGCACATGAGCCTGTTTTGCCCGGCCAGAGGGCACTGTGATAAAAAGCCAAAAATTTGAGTTTCTTCGCCGCGCATAATATCCGGCAAATTATGCCTGTTCAAACAAGACAATCCCGGCATTATAGTGATGTCTACGCCTCTGGCGGTGAAGTGTCTGGCGGCCGCTAATATATGTTGTTTATCTGCAGGGCAACTAACATAAGAAGTTTGTTTCCACCCTATATCCGCGCCCACAGTGCCAATTAAAAATACCGGCACCTGGCCATATTCAGTGATCCAGGGCTGGCATAAGGCAAAAAAATCTTCCTCTGGCTCTCTAAGGTGTTTAATCCCTGGACCTGCGGTTCTGGCTAACACTGTTAGCTGTTGCTGGTTAAATCGACACAGGTACAGACGACAGGCACTGGTCCCCCAGTCGCCTAAAATAATAATGTCAGACCGGTTGCTCATCTAAGTACGGCCAGCATCGATAACAAATTGTTGACCGGAGATCATGGCGCTATCATCGGCCGCTAAAAAAAGGGCCATGTTAGCGACGTCAATGGGCTCAAGTCGGCCATGCAGTGCCACGGATTTTTGCCATTCCTTGTCGGCTTCGGGGGTTAGCCATAAATCCAGCTGACGATCCGTGGCCACCCAACCCGGCAAAATAGTATTCACTCTTATGCCATATTCACCGTATTGATTGGCCAATGATTTACTTAAACCATTGAGTGCGGCTTTAGCGGCCACATAACCGGGCATTTGCTTGGGGCCAATCAGTACATTAATCGAACTGAGGTTGATAATATTGCCGCTATGATTTTGGCGCATCAAACGTATGGCACTTTGACAGGCGAAAAATGTGGAATCAAGATTGACTGCCATACACTCTCGCCAGCTCTGCAAGTCTATCTCTAGGGGGGAATGTCGTGTGTCATTTGCGACATTGTTGATCAGTATATCCAAGCGTTGATGTGAATCGGCTATGCTGACTATAAATTGTTGCAGTTTGTCAATATTTGTAGCGTCCAGATATTTGAACGTCGGTCGCCTACCCAGGCTGGTATATATTTCATCACACAGCGCCAGACCCCTATTCTGCTGGATATCGAGAAAAATAACCTGAGCCTGTTGGCGCATAAAAGCTTCAACCATGACGGCACCAATGCCGGTTGCACCACCTGTAATCAGGATAACCTTGTCTTTTAAACTTGGGTAGGTGGCATAATTATTCATTGTTGCTCGCTTGGTGAATGTAGGTTCTGTTATTATATATGAATCATGATCCAATGCCGACTGGACAGTAATGTCTCATGGTTTATATATAATATGATATTATTTATTTACGATAATAATGTATTTTATTTACATTTTTAAGCTTCTGCCTTATCTGTATTTTTGACTGTCGATGTAAAATAACCTCGCCATACTCCTGCCCGTTGCGTCATTTTAAAACAAAAAATGACGCTTATCTGCGGCATTTTTCAGTTATTGGCTTGAGATTATACATTTCAACTTAAGCCTTTATTTCTCTGGTATGCCGGGACTCAAAATTGCAAGATTTTAATCTTGACATCATGGACTGGAGATACCTAAACTATGTGCAGTGGGTAAAAGTGGCGAAAAGTGGATCTGAATCATCATTTATAATGAAGAACAGGTCAAAATTAGCAAATAATAACAAAAAAGGCTTAGGGAATGTTCCGCGGCGCTAATGCAATCAATCTGGATATTAAAGGACGTGTCACAATACCGACAAGGTACCGCCAATCCTTATTGGATGACTGCCAGGGACAACTGGTCTGCACGATAGATACACAGCAGCCGTGTTTACTGCTTTATCCACTTCCTGAATGGGAAGAAATCGAACTTAGACTCAGTCGTTTATCCAGTATGAACCCACATGAGCGCCGCTTGCAGCGCCTGCTTTTGGGTTATGCAATGGAAGGCGAGATGGACAAAAATGGCCGTTTACTACTGAGTGCACCTTTACGCCAGCATGCCCAATTAGATAAACAGATCATGCTTGTTGGCCAGTTCAACAAGTTTGAGTTGTGGGACGCAGATGTCTGGCAACAACAAATCCAACAAGATGTGGCTACCGAGCAGGAAGCGGCATTTGAGTTAACAGAAAGCCTGCAGGACTTTTCTTTATAATGAACACTAAATTTTCACATTTGTCTGTATTGTTACACGAATCTATCGAAGGGCTTAATATCAAGCCTGATGGCTTATACCTGGACGCCACATTTGGCAGAGGCGGGCATTCCCGACAGATCCTTAGTCAGTTATCGGCGCAGGGACGTTTAGTAGCCCTGGATCGAGATCCTGCAGCCATCCAGGCTGCCAAGCAGCTGGCGGATGACCCACGCTTTTGTATCTGCCACAGCAATTTTTCCGATATGGAATCAGTTTTACAAGACTTAGGCCTACATGGCAAAGTGGATGGCATCTTGATGGATCTGGGGGTTTCCTCACCCCAATTAGACGATGCACAGCGTGGGTTTAGTTTTATGCGTGAAGGACCTTTGGATATGCGAATGGATCCTTCCAAAGGTTTAAGTGCCGCCCAATGGTTGGCTGAGGCGGATGAACAAGATATCACTCAGGTGATCAAAGAATTTGGTGAAGAAAAATTCGGCAAACGTATCGCCCACGGTATTGTTAATGCTAGGCAAGAAGAAGCGATTATCACCACCGCTCAACTGGCAAAAATCATCGATTTAGCCGTACCGGTCAAAGATAAATTCAAACATCCGGCGACCCGCAGTTTTCAGGCTATCCGTATCTATATCAACAGCGAGCTGGATGAGATTCGCACCGGTCTCAAAGCGGCGCTCAACAGTTTACATTCAGAAGGACGTTTGTCGGTGATTAGTTTTCACTCTCTTGAAGACCGCCTGGTTAAACGTTTTATTCGCGATCAGAGTCGTGGTTTGCAGGTGCCTCATAATTTTCCTGTCACCCAGGCACAAATCGATGCCGTAAAAGCAATGAAAGCTATAGGCAAGGCGATTAAGCCTTCAGCCGGTGAATTGGAGCAAAACATCCGCGCACGGAGTTCGGTACTGCGGGTGGCTGAGAAGCTATGACAAGGGTAGATACCAATTTTAAGCTAGTCATTTTTTTGCTTGCAGATTTAGCCCGCCATCCAGTGCGGGTTTTGTTGTTTCTAACACTATTGGTTAGTGCCGGAGCGGTGATTTTAAGTGCACATAATAATCGCCAACTGTCTATTTCCCTGGAACGTTTGATGCAAGAAAAAGATCAATTAGATGTACAGTGGCGTAACCTGATTTTAGAACAAAGCGCCCTGACTGAACATAACCGAATTGAAACGCTGGTATCTAAACAGTTGAATATGCGCCGTCCGGAAGCTGACGATGAAGTCGTGGTGAAAATAAAATGACACGGCCAAAAACCAAAGTTAAAGATGACGCACAAGCCAAGCAGAATACTGCTCCTGTGGGGCTGCAATGGCGTTTTATTATAGTAGTTGGCACGATTGTATTGGTTTTTGTCGGCCTGTCGGCACGGGCGGTATATATTCAGGTTATTGACCCTGATTTGCTTATCCGCCAAGGTGACAGCCGCACCCTACGCACCCAAAATATGCCTGTTCATCGAGGCAATATCACCGATCGTAATGGTCAAAAGCTGGCGGTAAGCGTACCAGTGCGAGCTGTGTGGGCTGATCCAAAGACGGTGGTTCAAAGTGGGTCTTTTGCCGATAAAAGGCGCTGGCAGGCCTTAGCTGAAGTTTTGGGGCAAGACCAACAAGAATTGGAAGCCAGAGTCAGTAATCCGAAAAAGCGCTTTGTCTACATTCAGCGCCAGGTATCTCCGGCTATGGCTGAATATGTCGAACAGTTATCCATCAGTGGCGTGTATTTGCGTGATGAATCCAGACGTTATTATCCTACAGGCGAAGTGTCTGCCCATTTGGTTGGCTTTACCAATGTTGACGATCAAGGGATAGAGGGCATTGAAAAGTTATACAACGAATGGCTGACGGGTAGCCCAGGCACCCGTAAAATCCGCCGGGATGGCAAAGGCCGTCAGGTTGAAATTTTGTCACAACAACAGGGTACAACGCCTGAAAATATTGAACTGACTATTGATCAGCGGATCCAGGCTTTAGCTTATAAAGAACTGAAAAAAGCGGTGCAATATTACCGGGCGACCTCGGGTTCGGCTGTGGTAGTCGATGTGCAAAACGGTGAAATTTTAGCTATGGTCAACAGTCCGTCCTACAACCCTAATAACCGTAATGGCGTGTCGCCTCACCGTATTCGTAATCGTGCTATCACCGATGCCTTTGAGCCTGGCTCGTCAATTAAACCTATAGCCGTTTTGAGCGCCCTGGAATTCGGCGCCGCGAAGGTGAAAACCATCATAGATACCTCACCGGGCTGGATGCGACTTGGGGGGAGTATGGTAAAAGATGCGCGCAATTACGGCAAACTGGATTTGACTGGCATTATTAGCCATTCCAGTAATATGGGGACTTCGAAATTAGCCTTGTCGGTACCCAGGCAGTTTTTGATCGAACAGTATTACAATATGGGATTAATGAGTACCAGTGGTGCGAATTTACTCGGGGAAAGCAGTGGAATTTTCCATGAGCACAACCGTTGGTCGGATTTTGAATTGGCCACGTTGTCTTTTGGTTATGGCCTGTCGGTGACCACAGTGCAATTGGCTCGTATGTATAGCATTTTAGGCAGTGGTGGCATTAAACGGCCGTTAAAAATTGTGCGCGATGAACTACCGTCTCAAGAAGAGCGTGTCTTTAGTGAACTTGCTGCCGAACAAGTATTGGCTATGATGGAAAGTGTGGTACAAAAAGGCGGCTCAGGTCATAAAGCCACAGTAGCTGGATACCGAGTTGCGGGTAAAACCGGCACCAGCCGCAAAGCGATAGCGGGTGGTTACGGTGAGCAGTACGTCAATATTTTTGCTGGCGTGGCGCCGGTCTCTGATCCTCAATTGGCCGTGGTGGTTCTGATTAATGAACCCCGGGGTGATGAGTATTATGCCGGGGATACGGCCGCCCCCGTATTTGCGAAGATCATGTCAAGCAGTTTACAAATTCTTAACGTTCCCCCGGATGATAAAACTGTGTCATCCCTGACATCGTCAGCAAGGGGGACAAATGCCGGCTGATTTGACCAAGCGGTTACCATCAGCTAATGAGCTGATGGTAACAAGACAAAGTATCCAGCCTTTGTTAGCCCAGTTTGCCATTGATGCCCCGGATATAGTCGTAGACGGTCTCGTGCTGGACAGTCGGGAAGTGGCCATTCATAAGGTGTTTGTGGCACTTAAAGGTCATCAATCGGATGGTCGTGACTTTATTCCCCAGGCGATTAGTTTAGGGGCAAAAGTGATTTTGGCTCAATGTGATAATCAAGATGAACACGGCATCGTTGAAATGCGCGACCAGTCGCTGATCATTTCGTTCTATCAACTGCCTGATCAGCTGTCTGCGCTGGCGGCGGCATTTTATGGTTATCCCGCCAATCAATTGCAGATCATAGGGGTAACGGGAACCAACGGCAAAACGTCTACTGTTCAGCTTAGTAGCCAGCTAGCTGCCTTATGTGGCGTGCGGGCGGCCACAATTGGCACGCTGGGCTCGGGTGTAATTGACCCCAATAGCACTAAGACAGATTTGAACCGCACTATCAACACTACGCCCGACGCAATAAGGATGCATCAGTTGATTGCCCGGTTTGTCCTTGAGCAGGTGGAGCAGGTGGCACTGGAAGTGTCATCCCATGCGCTGGTGCAAAAGCGTATCGAAGCATTGAAAGTCGATGTGGCGGTGTTTACCAACTTATCCCGGGATCATCTGGACTACCATGGTTCTATGCAGGCCTACGCGCAGGCGAAACGCCAGTTACTCAGCCAAAAAGGGTTGAAATATGCGTTGCTCAATACCAACGATCGCGAGAGCGAAAACTGGTTACAGGCCATTCCTGAACAGGTGACAGCCATACTTTTTGGCATAGATAAGTCCATAGTGAGCCTGCCTGGTGAACAACAATATTGTTTCGCTCAAAATATTGTATATCTGAACTATGGTTGCCGGTTTGATCTGGTCAGCTCATGGGGACAGTGTGAGATACAGTTGTCGTTATTGGGGGAATTTAATGTATTTAATACCCTGGCTGCTATTACGGCCCAGCTATGCCTGGGGCTGCCACTCACCCGGTTAGCATCAATAGCCAGCCAGTTACGCCCGGTAACTGGCCGTATGGAACGCTTTGGTGATAACGATCAGGCTGCTGTAGTGGTGGATTATGCCCATACACCTGATGCCTTGGAACAAGCTTTGATGGCCTTGCGTGCTCATTGCCAAGGGCAGCTGTGGGTCATATTTGGTTGTGGTGGGGATAGGGATAAAGGTAAGCGCTCACTTATGGGGGAAATCGCAGAAAAACTGGCAGATAGTGTTATTATTACTAATGATAATAGTCGTTCTGAAGACCCCCAATGTATCGCTAACGACATATTGTCAGGTTGTCGGGATCCTCAGCGTATCCATATTCAGCTAGATAGACGTGAGGCGATCCAACGTGCGGTGCAGCAAGCTAATAGCGGTGATCTTATTTTAGTGGCAGGTAAAGGCCACGAAAATTATCAGATTATAGGTAATGAAAAACTGGCTTATGACGAACGACTATACGTAAAGAATCTGCTTGAGAGGACGTTATCATGATTTCGGTTTCACTTACCTGGATAGCTGACAAGGTGCAGGGACGCATCCTGAACTGCACAGCAAATATTGCCAGCGAAATCCTGATCAAGGCAGTCAGCACAGATACCCGCACGGTAGGAAAAAATGATTTGTTTATTGCCTTGCAGGGACCGAATTTTGACGGCCATAAATTTATTGATCAGGCTCAGCGAAGCGGCGCTCTGGCACTTATTGTGGCCCATAAAGTCGACAGCGACCTGGCGCAAATATTGGTGGCAGATACTAAACAGGCGTTAGGATTACTGGCCAGTGCCGTTAAACAGAGCGTTAACCCAAAAACAGTGGCCATAACCGGCAGCAGCGGCAAGACCACAGTTAAAGAAATGGTCGCGGCAATCCTGTCCCGTCGCAGCAAGGTGCTATCGACGAAAGGCAATTTTAACAACGACATAGGTGTACCTCTGACACTGCTGCGTCTGGAAAGTGATCATGAATACGCAGTAGTAGAAATGGGTGCCAATCACCTGGGGGAAATAGCCTACACCACTGGGTTAGTCAAACCTGATGTAGCCACTATTGTCAATGCCGCTGCCGCGCATCTGGAAGGCTTTGGTAGTCTGTTGGGTGTGGCTCAGGCTAAAAGTGAAATATTCAACGGTTTAAACAAAGATGGCCTGGCGTTACTTAACGCAGACAGCGAGTTCTTGACATTTTGGCAAGAAAAATTAGGGCATTTACGGATACAAACCTTTGGTACTTCATCCAAGGCTGATTTTCAAGCTCAGAAAGTGGTTATGGGGTCAAACGGTTGTGTGGATTTTTTGCTGCGAAGTCCTCATGGAACGGTACCTATATCCTTGCCCCTGCCGGGCATACATAACGTCAGTAATGCTCTGTGTGCTGCCGCCTTATCCCTTGAAGTGGGCGCGAGTCTAGACGATGTTAAAGAGGGTCTGCAATACATGGCGCAAGTCAGTGGTCGTTTGCAAGTCAAGCAGCTCACCAGCCAGGTTAAACTGCTTGATGATACTTATAACGCCAATGTGGCGTCAGTCAAAGCCGCCATTGATTTACTGGCCAGTTTTGCCGGTCGGCGGGTGTTGGTACTTGGCGATATGGCTGAGCTGGGCGAAAAAGCGCGTTTCTACCATCAGCAAGTGGGTCAGTACGCCCAGCAAAAAGGCATAGATCAGCTTTTCAGTCTTGGGATGTTAAGCCAAAGCGCCAGTGATGTATTTGCTGAAAATGGCAGCCATTTTATTGATAAAAACGAATTGGTGTTGGCGTTAACCGTCTGTTTAAAAACAGAAAAACGCGACATCAGTATTTTAGTTAAAGGATCTCGCAGCGCACACATGGAAGACGTCATCAGCGCTTTGGAGGACTCCCCTGTGGGAAAGTTTGAACATAATGGGGAGCCGCTTATATGCTGATCCTGCTGGCTGACTGGTTGCAACAATTCGAGCCTGGTTTCAGGGTGTTTTCTTATCTGACCCTGCGCGCTATCCTTAGCACACTGACTGCGCTGTTGATTGCGGTACTGATTGGTCCAAAAATGATCCGCTGGTTGCAACGCATGCAGATCGGCCAAACTGTCCGTGACGATGGCCCCCAATCTCATCTGGCGAAATCAGGTACGCCTACTATGGGTGGTTTGTTGATATTGGCAGCCATAGTGATCAGCGTATTATTATGGGCTGATTTATCGAACCGCTATGTGTGGGTTACCTTAGCGGTGGTGGTGGGCTTTGGTACGATAGGGTTTATCGATGATTATCGTAAAGTAGTACGCAAAGATCCTAAGGGCTTGATTGCCCGGTGGAAGTATTTTTGGCAATCCGTTATTGCTATAGCGGTGGCCTGGTATCTCTATGCTTATCAGCAAAATCCTGCGGAAACAGCCTTACTGGTGCCATTTTTTAAAGACATCATGCCGCAAATGGGCATCTTTTTTATGGTGGTAACCTATTTTGTCATAGTTGGTACCAGCAATGCAGTGAATTTAACAGATGGCCTGGACGGCTTGGCTATAGTGCCTACTGTACTGGTAGCGGGGGCCTTTGCCATTTTTGCTTATGCTACCGGTAACATTAACTTTTCCGCCTATTTGAATATCCCTTATCTGCCCTTGACCAGTGAGCTGGTTATAGTCTGCACCGCCATAGTAGGTGCTGGCTTAGGATTTTTATGGTTTAACACTTATCCGGCTATGGTTTTTATGGGTGATGTGGGCTCCTTGGCTTTAGGTGCCACATTAGGGGTAATAGCGGTGTTGGTGCGTCAGGAAATCGTCCTGTTTATCATGGGAGGAGTGTTTGTAGTAGAAACCTTGTCGGTAATTTTACAGGTGGGCTCCTTCAAATTACGGGGGCAGCGGATATTTAGAATGGCACCTATTCATCATCACTATGAGCTTAAGGGTTGGCCCGAGCCAAGAGTCATAGTGCGATTTTGGATCATTTCCCTGATCCTGGTGCTTGTGGGACTAGCTACGTTGAAATTAAGATAGGAAAGTGTGAATTAATATGGAGTTTGTAACCCTGAAAAATAAAAATGTCGTAGTAGTCGGACTTGGCCTGACGGGCTTGTCTTGCGTGCGCTTTTTACTGGCTCAGGGAGCAAAAGTGAGCGCTATGGATACCCGCCCCGCCCTTGTTGTCAAGCTGGATATTCCGTTACAACTGGGAGCATTGGACGAACAGCGTTTAATGGCCAGTGATTTGGTTGTGATTAGTCCAGGTGTCAGTTTGAGCGAACCTGCAATAGAGGCAACGCTTGTTGCTGGCGTCAAGGTAATAGGTGACATTGAACTCTTTGCCAGATTCAACCGTGTACCAGTATTGGCTGTGACTGGCTCAAATGGAAAATCAACTGTGGCAACCTTACTTGAGGTGATGTTTCAGGCGGCCGGAACCAAGGCGCTGCTGGGAGGCAATATTGGCATTCCGGCTTTGCAGCTACTGGATAAAGAAGCCGAATTTATTATCTTGGAGCTATCGAGCTTTCAACTGGAAACCCTAAGTTCACTGCGCCCTCTGGTGGCTTGCATGTTGAATTTAAGCGATGATCATTTAGACCGCCATGGCAGTTTGGCTAATTATCTTCAGGCCAAGTTAAGAATATACCAGGGTGCCAAGCATATTGTCTGTAACCGGGATGATAGCACTACCCAGCCTGCAAAAGCCCGGGTTGATATGATGTTCGGGCTCAGTGCTGACCCCTGTGGTTTTAGCTGGGATGAGGCTAACCAGTGTATAATGTTTAACAACAAGGTATTTCTCAGCAGTAATGAATGTTTGCTGGTGGGCAGACATAATATGCTGAACATTCAGGCTGCCGCTGCTATGGCCATACTGGCTGGTTTACCTTTGCAAGCCATCAAAAAAGGGGCCGCAACCTTTGGTGGTCTGGCTCATCGTTGTCAGACTGTGTCTATGTATAATCAGGTACGCTGGATCAACGATTCCAAAGCCACTAATGTGGGTGCAACCTTGGCAGCCATCTCGGGTCTGGGACAGGGCCGTGGCAAATTGTTGTTAATAGCCGGTGGCGATGGGAAAAACGCTGACTTCTCCCCCTTACAACCACTGTTCACCGAGTCGGTAGATGTACTGATTACCTTGGGTAAAGATAGTGCGCGTCTTGCAAAACTAAAACCTGGCAGCCACCAGGTGCCTGACTTGCAACAAGCCGTAAAACTTGCCGCTAAACTCGCCACACCCCATGACATAGTGCTGTTATCCCCGGCTTGTGCCAGTCTGGACATGTTCACTGATTATCAGCAACGTGGCGAACATTTTGTGGCTGCCATTAAGGGGCTGGCAGTATGACTATGGCTCAAATGCACCCTTTACGTTTGCTGTTTGCTCAGCGTCATGACGGGGTGAAAGCCTCGACTGCACCCTATGATGTAGGCTTGGTATTAGTGGCGTTGGCATTATTGTCAATTGGCCTGGTGATAGTTACGTCGGCTTCCATGCCAGTAGGGGTTCGGTTGTTTGACAATCCTTTTCATTTTGCTATCCGCCACGGCATTTATATTATCTTAGCCATATTCAGTGCTCTGGTTGTAATGCAAATTCCCATGCAGTGGTGGCGTGTCAGCAATGCCTGGCTGTTGTTATTTGCTTTAGCGTTGTTGATTACCGTGTTGCTCGTGGGACGCAGTGTTAACGGCAGTACCCGTTGGTTAGTTATAGGACCAGTAACCATACAGGCTGCCGAGCCGGCCAAGTTATTTTTCTTTTGCTACCTGTCGGGTTATCTGGTTCGGCGCTATGAAGAAGTCACAGAAAATATTAAAGGTTTTCTTAAACCCCTGGTGGTATTTTTTGCTCTGGCAGTATTGCTGTTGATGCAACCCGATTTAGGCACAGTAGTGGTTATGCTGTGTACCACTATTGGCTTGCTATTTTTAGCAGGTGCCAAGTTGTGGCAATTTTTCGGTTTAGCCATAACGGGTGGGCTGGCAGTGACTTTTTTGATCATGTTTGAAGAATATCGCATGAAACGTATCACCTCTTTTCTGGATCCCTGGGCGGATCCCTTTGGCAGTGGCTATCAGCTTACCCAGTCTTTGATGGCCTATGGCCGGGGTGATATCTTTGGCCAAGGTCTGGGCAACAGTCTGCAAAAACTCGAGTATTTACCCGAGGCTCATACGGATTTTATTATGGCTATCCTGGCCGAAGAGTTAGGTTTTGCCGGGGTGCTAACCGTATTGGTGTTGATGTTGTCTATCGTGCTTAAAGCCATGATGATGGGCAGCCTGGCGCTGCACAAAGACCGACCCTTTGATGCCTATCTGGCGTATTCCATCGGTATCTGGTTTAGTTTTCAGACGGCTGTAAATGTGGGTGCCAGTGTCGGAATTTTACCCACTAAGGGGTTAACCTTTCCTTTGCTCAGTTATGGTGGTTCGAGCCTGATAATCATGTCTGTCGCCGTGGCGTTGCTGGTACGTATCGACTTTGAGTTGCGCGAACAAGGGATACAGGCAATGGATAGCCCAGTTAAAAATAAAAGCAAACGGCCCCTTGCCAAGGGCAAAAAACACGCTGCTGGTATACTTGATGAAGTGGCTTATGCTGTGGTCGATAAAAAAAACCCGCTTAAAGAGGGTCAGTCAGATGAATAAGACTTTATTAGTGATGGCGGGTGGTACCGGAGGGCATGTTTTCCCCGCATTGGCCGTTGCCGATGCCCTGACTAAACTCGGTTGGCATATTCATTGGTTGGGTACTGATCAGCGTATGGAAGCGCAAATCGTGCCCAAAGCCGGATATACCATCAGTTTTATCGATATTGTCGGGGTCAGGGGAAATGGTCTTGGGCGTTTACTGAGTGCGCCGTTTAAGATAATGAAGGCCGTACTCCAGGCCCGCAAAATAATCCGTCAGGTCAAACCGGATCTGGTGCTAGGCATGGGAGGGTTTGCCAGCGGTCCCGGTGGCGTGGCCGCATGGATGGCGGGGATACCGCTAATCTTACACGAACAAAATGCGGTACCCGGGGCGACCAATAAAATATTAGCGCGCATCGCGACTAAGGTGATGACGGGCTTTGACCGTACCTTTGTTGCCCAGCGCCGGTCACTGACCCACAGCAAATACTTATGGGTAGGCAACCCGTTACGTGCTCAATTTAGTGCGTTATTACCAAAAATCAATGTTCACTCACCCCTTCATATATTAGTGCTGGGGGGGAGCTTGGGTGCCAAGGCCCTTAATGAAGGGGTACCAAACAGCCTGGCCTGCTTTTCCGACTTCACCGTTGTTCACCAATGTGGTGCAGGACATTTGGACTCGGTGACAGCCCATTATCAGTCTCAATTGAAAAATAGCTGTAGCTGGCAGGCGGTGGAGTTTATTGATGATATGCCCGGTGCTTACCAGTGGGCAGATTTGGTGATCTGTCGCAGTGGTGCCTTGACCGTGGCAGAGGTCGCTGCGGCTGGGGTGGCGGCTATTTTCGTGCCCTTGCCCCATGCAGTTGATGATCATCAGAGCAAAAATGCTTTAAGTCTGGTTAACCGCGGCGGTGCGTATTTATTAACACAAACAGAATTACGAGAGGGTGGGTTAAACACGATTTTACAGGAATGTTTTAACCAGCCTCAACAGTTATTAGCCATGGGTCATATGGCTAATAAATTAGCCAAGTTAAATGCTGTACAAAATGTGACGCATTGCTGCCAGACAATAGTAGGGAAAGGGCAATGATAAAACCCGATAAAATACATTACCATGTGCCAGAAATGCGCAGGATCAAGTACATCCACTTTGTTGGTATAGGGGGGGCTGGCATGGGCGGTATTGCAGAAGTATTAATCAACGAAGGTTATCAGATATCGGGTTCAGATCGTCAGGCCAATGGTATGACAGATCGATTATCGGCATTAGGGGCGACAATCTTTTATGGCCACCTGGCGAGCAATGTTAGTCAGGCGAATGTGGTCGTGGTGTCCAGTGCCATCGATCCCACAAACCCTGAAGTGCAAGCCGCCAACGAATTGCGTATACCTGTTATTCGCCGGGCAGAGATGTTGGCAGAACTGATGCGTTTTCGCCACGGTATTGCCATAGCGGGTACTCATGGGAAAACCACAACCACCAGTTTGATTTCCACTATTTTTGCCCAGGCAGATCTCGATCCTACCTTTGTTATTGGTGGCTTGCTCAATAGTGCAGGAACCAATGCCCGTTTGGGATCCAGTCGTTATCTGATTGCCGAGGCCGATGAAAGTGATGCGTCATTTGTGCATTTGCAACCTATGGTGTCCGTGGTGACCAATATTGAACCTGATCATATGGAAACCTATCAAGGAGATTTTCAAAAGATGCAGGATACCTATATCGACTTTCTGCACAATTTACCCTTTTATGGCTTGGCTGTATTGTGTATAGATGATCCGGTTATCACCCGATTATTACCCAGAATCAAGCGTAAATATCTAACCTATGGTTACAGCGAGCAGGCTGACGTACGTGCCAGTGATGTTAAACTTGGCTTCAATAAAAGTGAATTTACCCTTATGCGCCAGGGCGAGCAAGATGTGCAAGTGGTGGTTAATATTCCGGGTAAGCATAACGTGCTTAATGCATTGGCGGCTATTACGGTGGCAACCGACGAAGGTATCTCTGACCAGGCTATAGTCACGGCATTGGCCAGTTTTTCCGGCATTGGCCGACGCTTTGAAATGCTGGGTGAATTTGCCATGGGTGATGGTGAGGCCCTGTTGGTAGATGACTACGGTCACCACCCCACTGAGGTGGAAGCAACTATAGCTGTGGCACGCAATAACTGGCCACAGCGCCGTTTGGTAATGGCTTATCAGCCCCATAGATATAGCCGTACCCGGGATTTGTATGAGGATTTTGTACGGGTCTTGTCCCAGGTAGATATGTTGTTGCTGCTCGATGTCTACCCGGCAGGGGAAGAGGCAATCGATGGTGCCGACAGCAAGTCCCTATGTCGCTCTATTCGCCAGCGTGGCCAACTTGAGCCCATTTACGTGGCAGACAAAGACGAATTACCCAAGTTACTGGCCCAGGCCTTGCAGGATCAAGATATATTAATGACTCAAGGGGCGGGCAATATCGGGCAGATTGCTCAGCAATTACAGCAGATGAAACTAAATAAAAGCGCTTTGTACAAGGGATGGTCGTTGTGAACCAGGCTCCTGTAAACCACCCGCCTTTTGGCAAGGTTGCCGTAATGTTTGGCGGCAGCTCGGCGGAACGTGACGTTTCATTGAAGTCAGGCCAGGCCGTATTGGATGCCCTGTTAAGTCTTGGTATTGATGCTCATGGATTTGATCCCGCCCAGCAGAGTTTGTCTGAGCTGGTGGCCGGGGACTTTCAACGGGTAGTGATCATGTTGCATGGCCGAGGTGGCGAAGATGGTTCGTTGCAAGGCGCACTGCAGCAGCTCAATATTCCTTATACCGGCAGTGGTGTGCTCGGTTCGGCGCTGTGTATGGATAAAATTCGCAGTAAACAAGTCTGGCAAAGTGTTGGCCTGCCCACCGCAAATTATGAAATTGCTGACAAAAGAGACTTTGATGACCGGGCCTGCGAAGCTATAATGGATCGCTTAGGAAACATGGTTATGGTTAAGCCTGCGCAAGAAGGCTCTAGCATAGGCATGGCTAAAGTGACCTGCGCCACGCAACTCGCGGCTGCTGTTCAGCATGCCTTTAAATATGATGATAAAGTGTTGCTGGAACAGTTCATTCAGGGGTCAGAGTATACTGTTAGTATACTTGCAGGTCAGACTCTGCCCTCTATCAGTATGTCTACTCCACGAGATTTTTACGACTACACGGCTAAATATCAAGCCGATAGTACCCAGTATTTTTGCCCCAGTGGCCTGTCTGGTGAACAGGAAACGCTGTTAGCCGATTTGTCTCTTAAAGCTTTTGATGCTTTGGCAGGTTCAGGCTGGGGGCGGGTTGATTTTATGCAAGATATGTTAGGCAGGTTTTACTTGCTGGAAGCCAATACAGTGCCAGGTATGACCGATAAGAGCCTGGTGCCGTTGGCCGCTAAAGAAGCGGGGATAAGCTTTGCTCAGTTGTCAAAGGCTATCCTGGCAACGGCAGACTGTGCAAAATGAGCGAAGCCTTAGCGCAAAAGCAGCCGCCAACAAACTATCGTTTTATCGGTGGGATGGCATTTTTGCTGATTTTGCTTGGCATTATTGTTTACGGTGGGGTGGCAATTAAACGCTGGTCTGAAGATGAGCAGCAAGCACCGCTCAATGTGGTATCGGTGTCCGGAAAAAGACTGTATATCCAAGATGTGCAAATTGAGCGATTGATCCGCCAGTCCCAACCCGGTAGTTTTTTCGAACTGGATGTGGAGCAGGCACATAAAGATGTTGAGGCCATGCCTTGGGTATATCGTGCATCGGTACGCAAACGCTGGCCTAACAGTTTAAAAGTGTATGTCGTTGAACAAACTCCGGCAGCACGGTGGAACGATGACTTGTTGTTAAATCACCACGGTGAAACCTTTGATGGGGTTAGTGGCACAGGCAAACCGCCACTACCGAGTTTATTTGGTCCCGGTGGCAGTGAACAAACCGCGCTGCAAGGCTATTGGGCGATGCAGGCATTATTAAACGGAACAGGACTTTATATTGACGAACTGTTTCTAAGTGAACGTTTTGCTTGGAATTTGAAATTGCAAAATGGCATTAGCCTGAATTTAGGGCGCAAGGAATTTATTGACCGTTTGCAACGTTTTGTTGATCTATATCCTTTGTTAATCAAGCAGGAAAAGGCATTAGATTACATTGATTTACGTTATGACACCGGATTGGCCGTCGGGTGGAAATCCTCAGCCACACAACCACAAGAGAGTTAGTGATAGTGAGAACAACACAATATGTCTAAAGTTGCTGATAGAAAGCTAATTGTTGGCTTAGACATTGGTACCAGTATGGTCAAAGCAGTAGTCGGTGAATTACTCGACAATGGCGGGATCAGCGTAATCGGTGTCGGCAGTCATCCTGCCAAAGGCATGGATAAGGGCGGAGTGAATGACCTGAATCTGGTTGTGCAATCTGTACAACGGGCGATGAGTGAAATGGAGTTGATGGCCGATTGCCGTGTGTCTTCGGTTTATATGTCTATCTCCGGGCGACATGTACAGTGTCAGAATGAAAGCGGTATGGTGCCCATTAACAATAAAGAAGTTACTCAGGAAGATGTGGATAATGTCATCCATGCAGCTCGTTCGGTACCCATCGCCGCTGAACGTCGGTTACTGCATGTATTACCTCAGGAATTCACTATAGATGTGCAGGAAAAGATCAAAAACCCCATAGGTATGTCAGGGGTGCGTATGGAGGCCCAGGCACACATTATTACCTGCGCTGATGACATGGCCAAAAATTTGCTGAAGTGCGTCGAGCGCTGTGATCTTACCACCGATCAATTGATTTTTTCGTCTTTGGCATCCAGTTATGCGGTATTGACCGACGACGAAAAAGAGCTGGGTGTGTGCGTGGTCGATATTGGGGGTGGCACCATGGACATAGTTATTTATACCGATGGTGCTATAAGGCACACCGCGGTTATACCTGTGGCGGGCAATCAGATCACCAGTGATATTGCCAAGATCTTCCGCACACCTATTAGTCACGCGGAAGATATCAAAATCAGTCATGCCTGTGCCCTAAAAGATATGGTCAGCATGGAAGAAAATATTGAAGTGCATAGTGTGGGGGGGCGGCCGTCTCGCGCGATGTCCAGACATACATTGGCAGAAGTGATTGAGCCGCGCTATCAGGAGTTGTTTGAATTAGTCCAGGCTGAAATCCGCCGCAGTGGTTTTGAAGAGCAAATTGCTGCAGGCATAGTGTTAACAGGTGGCACGGCGAAAATGGAAGGCGCCGTTGAATTTGCAGAAGAAATATTTCAGATGCCGGTCAGAGTCGGCCACCCTTTGGAAATGAAAGGGTTATCGGAATATGTGGAAGATCCGACCTTCGCAACAGTTATAGGTTTGTTGCAATACGGAAAAGAACACCTGAGCGCAAAAAATGCGGCTAAAAACAAAGCGTCAGATGGTGTTTGGGAAAGAATAAAGAGTTGGTTTAAGGGGGAGTTTTAAGGCTCACCACCAACACGGATTAAAGAAAAACAGGCTGTAAATGTCAAAAGATTTACTTGTCTTAGCATAGAAACCGGAGAGTGAAAATGTTTGAATTAATGGATGACCATAACGAAGAAGCCGTCATCAAAGTCATTGGTGTTGGTGGTGGTGGGGGTAATGCAATTGAGCATATGGTGAAACATAGTATTGAAGGCGTTGAATTTATCGCTATCAATACCGATGCCCAAGTATTACGTAGCTCCTCTGCTAATATTACCTTGCAAATAGGCTCAGGGGTAACCAAAGGTCTGGGAGCCGGGGCGAACCCGAATGTTGGGCGTCAAGCTGCCGAGGAAGATCGGGAAACCATTCGTCAGGCCATAGAAGGTGCTGATATGATTTTCATCACCGCAGGCATGGGTGGGGGAACGGGTACGGGAGCAGCACCCGAGGTAGCTAAAATCGCCAAAGAACTGGGTATATTAACGGTCGCCGTCGTCACTAAACCCTTCCCTTTTGAAGGTCGCAAGCGTAGCGAATTTGCCGAGCAAGGTATTGAAGAATTATCTAAGTACGTCGATTCCTTGATCACTATCCCTAATGAAAAATTGCTCAAAGTTATGGGTAAAGGTACACCTTTGTTGCAGGCATTTAGTGCGGCTAACGAAATATTGCGTGGTGCAGTTCAAGGCATAGCCGAGTTGATCACCCGTCCGGGTTTGATCAATGTGGATTTCGCCGATGTGAAAACCGTTATGTCGGAAATGGGTACTGCCATGATGGGTAGCGGCTCGGCTAGTGGTGAAGACCGGGCTGAAGAAGCATCTGAAGAAGCCATTGCATGTCCGTTGCTGGAAGACATCGATTTATCTGGAGCCCGTGGTATTTTGGTAAATATTACTTGCGGTCCGGATTTCTCAATTGACGAATTTGAAACTGTGGGTAATGCGGTTAAAGCCTTTGCTTCTGAAAACGCCACTGTGGTGGTTGGTACGGTAATCGATATGGATATGAGCGATGAACTCAGAGTTACTGTCGTCGCAACCGGCATAGGTGCAGAACGTAAACCTGATATATCTCTGGTGTCTAGTCGTAGTGCAAGGGTCAGTGCTGATAGCAATGAATTTTCGTTAAATGTGCAAGCTAACGGAACCGACAATGGGGCTACCAATGTGACAACCGAAAAGAATCGCACTAGTTCCAGCGACGAACGGAGCGATTCTGGCCACGATCTGGAATATTTGGATATTCCAGCATTTTTGCGCAAGCAGGCTGATTAGTTTGGTACTAAATGGAATTTAAGCGTCAATTTTTTGTCACATATACAGAGATAGGCCAGTATAAATGGTATGAAATGATATTTATTGAGTTTTAGTGAATATGACACTATTTTGACAACAGCACGTAGAGTTTCTATAATGTTCTCCGCTTTTTGTCAGGTTAAACTTTTTGAGCCACGAGATAGATGATTAAACAACGTACCATTAAACAATCTGTTCAAGAGACAGGGATTGGTTTGCATAAAGGTGACAAGGTCACTATGACTCTCCGGCCAGCCCCGGCGAATACAGGTATTGTATTTCGCCGGGTTGACCTTGAGCCTTATGCCGATATCCCTGCGCGGGCAGATGCGGTTGGCGACACTATGTTGTGTACCTGCTTGAGCAATGCTGACGGTGTGACTATTTCTACAGTAGAACATTTGGCCTCGGCTCTTGCTGGCTTGGGCATTGATAATATTATTGTTGAAGTCGATAGTGATGAGCTGCCAATTATGGATGGCAGCGCCAGTCCGTTTGTCTTCTTGTTACAATCGGTGGGTATTGAGGAATTAAATACTCCCAAACAATTTATTAAAATCAAAAAACCAATCAGAGTAACAGATGCAGATAAATGGGCCGAATTGCGGCCCCACGACGGTTTCAGGGTCGATTTCCGAATAGATTTTGATCATCCTGCGATCAGTCAGACACGGCAACATATGGTATTAGACTTCAATTCATCCTCCTACGTAGATGAAGTTAGCCGCGCCCGGACTTTTGGTTTTTTGAAAGACCTTGAGTATATGAATGCTAACAATCTAGCCTTGGGCGGGAGTATGGCTAATGCCGTCGCCCTGGATGAGTATCGTGTGCTGAATCCCGAAGGTCTGCGTTATAGTGACGAATTTTTAAAACATAAAATACTCGATGCCATTGGCGATTTATACCTGGGTGGACACAGTATAATTGGTGAGCTGGTTGCCTACAAAACCGGACATGGGTTGAATAACAAGTTACTGAATGCATTAATGCAGAATCAATCCTGTTGGGAATTTGTGAGTTACGACAACAGTGAAGAGTTACCTATTCGCTTTGCATCACCCATTTTAGCGAATTAAGCTTACTATTTTTAACATGCCGCTTAACGCGGCATTTTTCGTTTAGATGTTCAGGCATTGTTTATTGCCTAGGCTTTGCTAAAATGCAGATTAACAAGCGATGTAGTGCATTCAATAGGGCAGTGTTCGATAATGAGTTTGACCTTACTTTATCGCAGTAAAAAAGCCAGATACGTATTTCGGCCGACCAAACGCCAAAGTATGGGCTGTTTGGTGCTGGTCTGCGGTTTATTTCTGATTTCCAGCCGTTCCACTGATGCGCCAGATGAAAACCTGGCACGCATTGCCCTGGCGCAGTCCGGTTTTGAGCATCAACAGCGTGAAATTAGTGCATTAAAAACCGCCACAGGGCAGAAAATGAGTAGTGTACTGGATAAATTAGCGGAAATTCAGAACCAGATGGTCAAGGTCAATGCCTTGGGAACCCGTCTGGTGGAAGATGCAGATTTGGATCCCCAAGAGTTTAGTTTCAATCCTCGGACTGAGGCCAGCCCCTTGTTTAAAACGGTAAACCAAAATACTGAACTAGCCCAATATAACCTGCTGTCGCGTATCGATATCATGCTGGATGAACTGAAAGACAAAGAGCAACAACTCAGCGGTCTTGAATCTATCCTTATGAGTCACCATATTACTAAGCAAAGTGCTTTAGCTGGACGTCCAATCCAAGCCGGGTGGCTGTCGTCTTATTTCGGTATTCGTACCGATCCCTTTACCGGCCAGCCAACCATGCACAAGGGGTTAGATTTCGCCGGAAGTGAAGGTGAACCTGTGGTAGCAACAGGTGCGGGTATAGTAACTTGGGCAGCGACGCGTTATGGTTATGGTGAATTAGTGCAAATTGATCACGGTAATGGTTTAGTCACACGTTACGGACATAATAAGCAGCTTAATGTTAAAATAGGTGACGTGGTGACCAAAGGGCAAACTATCGCTCTGATGGGTAATACCGGTCGCTCCACAGGTGCACACGTGCATTATGAAGTAATAAACAAAGGGCAACCCCAAGATCCGTTGCCATTTGTCTATCGAGATTAGGTTTATCCTGTGCAGGCTGTTATTTTAAGACTCATATTACGATATTCAATGTGCGATATACGATAAAAGAGTTTAGGTATTAACAGCAATCGGCTCCCTTTGAGCCGATTGTTTATTTTTAGTCATGGTATTTGTCTTTTTGGACGCATATCGTCATTCACTTATTAGATTGGAAGCTGTAAATCCATGTTTTCGAGTATTCTGACCAAAGTTTTTGGTAGCCGTAACGACCGAACTTTAAAAAAACTAGCTAAAACGGTTGAACAAATTAATCTGCTGGAAGGCGATTTAGAAGCCCTTAGCGATGAGCAACTCAGGGCTAAAACCACTGAGTTTCAGACCCGATTGCAGGGGGATGAAAGCACAGACGATATTTTGCCTGAAGCCTTTGCCTTGGTGCGTGAAGCGAGTAAGCGAGTGTTTTCTATGCGCCATTTTGACGTGCAGATGCTCGGTGGACAAGTGCTCCACCAAGGTCAAATTGCTGAGATGCGTACTGGTGAAGGTAAAACCCTTACTTCAACCCTGCCTGCTTACTTAAACGGATTAACGGGGCAGGGCGTACACGTAATCACAGTGAACGATTATCTGGCAAGTCGCGATGCTGACTGGAATCGGCCCTTATTTGAATTTTTAGGTTTGACTGTGGGTTGTAACATTCCGGGTCTGACTCACCAGCAAAAGCGTGATGCTTATGCTGCTGATATCACCTATGGTACCAACAATGAATTTGGTTTTGACTATTTGCGCGACAACATGGCTTTTAGTCCCCAGGATCGTGTACAAAAAAATCTTCATTTTGCCATTATCGATGAAGTCGATTCCATACTTATTGATGAAGCCAGAACCCCGCTTATTATTTCTGGCCAGGCAGAGGACAGTTCAGAATTATACCGTCAAATAAACCTCATCATTCCTGAGTTGGAATTGCAGGAAAAGGAAGATGAAGAAGGTGCAAATGGCGATGGTGATTACACCATAGATGAAAAAGGTAAGCAGGTTCATTTGACCGAAAAAGGTCAGATCCATGTAGAAGAGATATTACAGCGAACGGGCTCCCTGCCTGAAGATGAGTCCTTGTTTGCCGCTGCAAATATTTCCCTGTTGCACCATGTCAATGCCGCCTTGCGAGCTCACAAACTTTTTAGTCGCGATGTAGATTACTTGGTCAAAGATGACCAAGTGGTCATAGTTGATGAGCACACTGGTCGCTCCATGGAGGGGCGTCGTTGGTCAGAGGGTCTGCACCAGGCCGTTGAAGCCAAAGAAGGGGTGAATATTCAAAATGAAAACCAGACCCTGGCTTCTATCACCTTTCAAAATTACTTTCGCTTGTACGATAAATTGTCTGGCATGACAGGTACGGCCGATACAGAAGCCTTTGAGTTCCAGAGTATTTATGGACTGGATACCGTTGTCATCCCCACCAATCAAGCCATGATCAGGCAAGATAAACCGGATTTGATTTATCTGACCGCTGAAGAAAAATATGAAGCAATAGTTGAAGATATCAAAGATTGTGTAAAACGTGGACAACCAGCCCTAGTCGGTACAGTGTCTATTGAGAATTCTGAGCTTATTTCAAATATTCTGAAAAAAGCCAAAATAACCCACAAGGTATTGAACGCTAAATTCCACGAACAGGAAGCGGATATTGTGGCACAGGCGGGTAAACCAGGCGCTATCACCATAGCCACTAACATGGCCGGCCGGGGTACCGATATCGTACTGGGAGGCAACTGGCAGGTTGCTGTGGACGGGATCCACGATCCTAAGCCCAGTACAGTTGAAAAAATTAAAGAACAATGGAAAAAGGATCATGATGAGGTTATTGCCTCTGGTGGTCTGCATATCATAGGTACCGAGCGTCATGAGTCACGGCGTATTGATAATCAGTTGCGCGGTCGTTCCGGCCGTCAAGGCGACGCAGGGTCCTCACGTTTTTATCTGTCACTGGATGACGCTCTGATGCGCATCTTCGCCTCGGAAAAAATGGGCAACATGATGAAACGTCTGGGCATGGAGCACGGCGAAGCGATTGAGCATCCCTGGGTGACACGTGCCATTGAAAACGCACAACGTAAAGTTGAAGGCCGAAACTTCGATATGCGTAAACAGCTACTGGAATTTGATGATGTGGCTAACGATCAACGTAAAGTCATTTACGAACAGCGTAACGAACTGCTGGATGAAGGTGAAATCAGTTCCACCATCGAAGCCATACGGGTGGATGTGGTCAAGGGTATTATCGATCAGTATATTCCACCCCAGTCATTGGATGAAATGTGGGATGTGGCCGGCTTAGAGGCCCGTTTTAAAGGTGACTTCTTACTCGATATGCCTATTCAGGCTTGGTTAGATGAAGATGATAAATTATTTGAAGAAAAATTGCGTGAACGTATTTCGGAACACGTTAACAGTGCCTATAAAGCCAAAGAGGCGATAGTTGGGCCTGAAGTGATACAGCAGTTTGAAAAAGCGGTGATGCTGCAAAATCTCGATAGCCATTGGAAAGAGCATTTGGCGGCTATGGATCACCTGCGCCAGGGGATTCATTTACGGGGTTATGCGCAAAAAAATCCCAAGCAGGAATATAAGCGTGAATCTTTTGAACTGTTCACGGAAATGCTGGAAGCTTTGAAAGTTGAAGTTGTGGCGATCCTCAGTAAAGTACAAGTCAAGGCTGAGTCGGATGTGGAGGCAGTGGAAGAGCAGCGTCGTCAGGCTGATCATCAACCTAAGCATTATGAACACGGATCAGCCAAGGAGCCTGCCCAGGTAAATCAACCAACCAATGAACCTGCGCAAGGAGGTAATGCCATGCGTGAAGGCCCTAAGGTCGGGCGCAATGAATTATGTCCTTGTGGTTCGGGTAAAAAATACAAGCAATGCCACGGTAAACTAAGTTAAAACCTGGTTTAGGGTAAAGCAAAAGTCGGGTAGATTCTGCAAAGGGTAACCCGACTTTTTTATGTCAATACAATAGGCTAGCAGAGATGAAAATAGTGGATGTCGCCGTCGGGGTGATCAAGCGAGATCAACAAATATATATCAGTAAACGCGGCGACGAATTGCACCAGGGCGGGAAATGGGAATTTCCCGGGGGTAAGCAAGAAGCTGGCGAAACCGTCCACCAGACGCTGACCCGGGAGCTATTTGAAGAGGTAGGTATTCGGGTGCTTAAACAGCAGGCGTTTTTATTGATAGAACACGATTATGGCGATAAAAAGGTCAGACTACACGTGCAGCTGATTGAAGACTTTAGCGGTGAGCCTCACCATAAGGAGGGACAAATTGGCCTATGGGTAGAGATGGGGAATTTACACGAATATCAGTTTCCCGCAGCTAATGGCGAGATAGTACAGAAATTGCAGAACATATAATCCCGCCTTTATTAAAGCTGGATCATTGTTGGCTGCACTCAATCAGCCCAATCACTTACGTCAACCATATTGCACTGAGTACGTCTAAGTGCATGGGGGCTAAGTTCCCTGACCATCTAACTGCCACGCCAATACTTTTGAGTGTAAAACGATCTGGGTATTTAACCCGCCTCAGAAAACTAAGACGGATCAGAGGTTAATACCTTACTACACCGTCTACTGTGCCTACCAACACCAGATCTGCGCCACGTTTGGCAAACAAGCCGTTAGTGACAACCCCCACAATATTGTTGAGCTGGCGCTCAAGCTCAACGGGGTTTAATATGGTCAGGTTATGCACATCCAAAATGACGTTGCCATTGTCGGTTAGCACGCCCTGGCGATAGACAGGATCCCCACCAAGTTTAACAATTTCCCTGGCAACATAGGAGCGCGCCATAGGAATGACTTCCACCGGTAAGGGAAACTGGCCAAGCATAGGTACTTTTTTAGAGTCATCTATTATACAAATAAACTGTTTGGCGACGGCGGCCACAATCTTTTCACGGGTCAGGGCGGCGCCTCCGCCTTTGATCATATGTTTGTGTTCGGTGATTTCATCTGCGCCGTCGACATAGACATCAAGGGAATCTACCGAGTTAAGATCGACAACCTCAATTCCCAATGAAATTAATCGTTCGGTGGAAGCATCTGAGCTCGATACTGCTGCGACAATTTTATCCTTTACCTCGCCAAGAGCGTCAATAAAGTAGTTCACAGTTGAACCTGTGCCCACACCTACAATCGCATCATCGGGAATGTCCTTAATTGCGGCCTGGGCAGCGGCTCTTTTTTTGTCGTCTTGGGTCATATTAGGTCTCTGATAACACATGGATAGCTTGAGTATACTCAAGCCTCAATTAAAATACATGCCTATGCAGATTATTCAGGGCTGGCTATACACTCTATAGTGTGACAAAAAATAATTTACCACCGAGGTTACAGAGTAAGTACATCTAAAATCATCCTATTTTAAAAATTATTAACGCTAAGCTCCGTGTGGTGATCAAATAAAAATACAAATCACCACCGCGGTCACGGTGATCGCAGAGTAAAGATTGTAAAGGATCGTTTTTAAAGTCAAATTATTGTCTTTGTACTCTGTGTAATCACACCGATTGCCACTAGCAGCCTGAGTCAAATGCAGAGGCATACTAAAATATAGTTTTGCTGTGGGTCAGCCAAGATAGTACAAATCAGGCCTCAGTAGCACTATAAATATGCTCTGCAGTGATGATTTTGTGTAAAGGGATATCCCAGTGCTTTGTGTTTAACCCCGCCTCGTGTAGTTGACAATCATGAGCGGCACCCAACACAGCCGTGGCAAGACTATCTCGGCTGATGGGGGCAAGTGTGCGATCATAAAATCCACCGCCCATGCCAAGGCGATGGCCAAGTCGGTCGAAAGCAACCAGGGGGGTAAAAATCACATCCAGATTTTTCAGGGGGATAATGTGATCGCAACGCAATAGTGGTTCTGGGATCTGGTATCGGTTTTCCACCATAGCGCTGTGGGCAGTGTATTTAACAAACAACAGATGACCCGGGCAAAAAGGATGCAGCACCGGCAGACATACCGTTTTATCTACAGCCCAGCAGTATTCGATCAAGGGCTGCAGACTCATTTCGCCGTCGTTGGCTAAATAACAGGCAATATATTTAGCCTTCTCAAAACACCCCATAGTCTGACACTGTTGCAGCCATTTTTCGCCGGCGAGGATTTGCTGCTCAGGACTTAGATTATTGCGCCTGGCCCGATATAATTGACGAATGGCGGTAGTTGAAATCTGATTTATTTTTAACAATTGGTTGGCTCCTGAGGAGGTGCTGCTTTGGGTAGATAGGAATTAAGCACTGTGATTAATTTGTCGCGCTCCACTGGTTTGCATAAATAATCATGCATCTGTGAACTGCTCTCGCCCACGCTAGGGATCATTCGCTCTTTTGCAAAGGTGTCCGCCGAGAGGCCAATTACAATAGTCAAAGGGTACAGCTGCTTGATCTGTCTGGTAGTTTCGATTCCATCAATCCCAGGTAAATTAATATCCATAAAGATTAAGTCGTAAATGTTGTTATTTACAAGTTCTAAGGCTTGTTCTCCACTATCTGCAAGCTCAATGGTTAACCCCATAGAGTTAAATATGGCTGTAGCAACTTCCTGATTAATAAGGTTGTCTTCTACCAATAAAATTGTACTGTTAAGGCTAATATCAAGTGTACTAGAGCAAGGGGATAAACTAAGCGCAATCTCTCTGTGTTGATGGGGAATAGCAACCTTAAATAAACTGCCGACTCCTTCACGGCTTGATAGTTTAATACTGCCCCCCATTAATTCCACTAATCCCTTGGTAATAGCCAGACCTAATCCTGTTCCTTCGCCTACTTTTCTCTTACCTACTTGCTGAAATTTGTTAAACAGCTTTCGCTGATCTACTTCATTAATGCCAATGCCATTGTCTTTAACTATTATGCAAAGATCCTCTTTGGTGCTAAATATAGTTACCGTGATAGCCTTACCCGCAGGAGTGAATTTAATAGCATTATTGATTAAATTGATCACTATCTGACTGACTTTTGTTTCATCCAGGATAAGGTGTTTTGCTGACGTCGATTCAATTTGAATCTTGAATTGAATGCCTTTCTCTTTAATCATAGCGCTAAATAACCCTGCTATTTGAGCAAAAAACTTACGGCAATGCACTGAGCTTAGGTTCAGGTGCATCTTACCTTCTTCTATCTTGCTTAAATCGAGTACAGAATTAATGATACTTAATAATCGTTTGCCGCTGTAATCCATATGCTCAAGATAACGGCTAAATTTCTTTGGCAGGTGATGTACTTTTACTTCTTCGTGCATGATCTGGCTATAACCAATAATGGCGTTTAGGGGAGTACGTAACTCGTGGCTCATATTGGATAAAAATTCAGTTTTAAGCTGATTAGCTTCGATTAGCTGATGATTTTTCTTGCGTAACTCCAGATTGGCTACAACCGCGCACCCCAGGGTTTCAAGGGCTTTACGTTGGCCAGGGGTCAACGTCCTGGGCTTTATATCAATAGCGCAAAGGGTACCAATTGCATAACCCTGAGGAGTAATTAGGGGGGTACCAGCATAGAAACGTATGTTTGGGGCTGAGGTGACCAGCGGATTGTCACAAAACCGACTATCTTTAAGGGTGTCGCAGACTTCAAAAATGTGTTGTTGGTTAATGGCGTGAGCGCAAAATGAGATATCCCGACAGGTTTCGTTAACATCCAGACCGACCTTGGATTTAAACCATTGTCTGTCGGGACCGATAAGACTAATCAGTGCAATCGGGGTACCGCAAATTTCGGACGCTAAAAGCGTCAAGTCATCAAAATCTTTCTCTGCTTGTGTATCCAGTACATCATATTCACGAAGTGCCTGTAAGCGAGCGGCTTCGTCAGAAGTAGGTGGGGCTGATTTCATCTTAAAGTGTAGGTTAACTTAGCAGCTCGTCCTTAATATACTGGGTTAACACGCCTATATAAAGTTAATAAGTGTCAATATATAACTGGGTTAGCCGGGCCTTGTCAACTTTGATAGCCACATCTATCTGTTGGGCATTTAACCACATTGTGCTAGAAGTGCTATTTTTGGGCGCGATAATGGTTTGGCCAATAGTCAGTGGGTCAGTTGCCACCCTGGCGTGACCGCGCTGGATTTCGAACAGGCTTGGGTCCACCAGATGGGCGATGGGCATAACATCGTGGAAAAAACACACCCTGTCTGGGCGATTTTGTGAATAAAAATCCATATAAAACTGCGCCGCATCGTGGACAAAACCGCCCAGTTTGGGATTTTTTTCACGTAACCGGATTAAAAATTCTGGTGGGAAAGGTAATGAATTGGTAACGTCCAGACCAAACATAGTTAAATCCCATGGTGCGCCAAATACGATCTCGGCGGCATAGGCATCATTCCAGATATTAGCTTCGGCCACAGGTGTAACGTTACCGGGGACAAAGGCTGCACCACCCATAATAGACACACCTTTTAATAAATTAGGTAACTCAGGTTCCAAACGCAGGGCGAGGGCTAAATTGCCTAAGGGACCAATGGCCACTACAGTGATTTCCCCTGGATATTGGTGAGCCATATCAACAATAAACTGAGCAGAAGATCTAGGATCCAGGGAGCGTTTGGACGGCGTTGGATATATATTACCTAAGCCATCGTCTCCGTGTACAAAGTGTGCATACTGAGATTGAGGGCCGACCCAGGGCATACCTACGCCTTTGCACACAGGAATATCCTGACCAGCCAATTCGCAAAGGGTCAGGGCATTTTGCGCCGCCATTTCCACGGGCACATTACCGTACACTGTGGTCAGCCCCAGTACGTCAATATCCTTACTTTGAAACGCGAAAAAAATTGCCATCGCATCATCAATACCAGGATCCGTATCTATTATAATTTTGTGACTCATAGGTGTCTCATTTTGCATATATTAACTGCTGTGTTTGGCTAAGAAGTGATCAACTTGCCTGGCATCGGGAATGGACTGGGCGGCACCTAACTGGGTAACCGTTAAAGCGGACGCTCCGCAAGCCCGGGTTAGGGCTGATTTCGCCTCGCAGTGATCACTGTAAGCCGATAAGAAAAAGCCGATAAAAGTATCGCCTGCTGCCGTGGTATCTATGGCATCCACCTCATAGGCTGGCACCGTTATTGTGCGATCTTTTCTGAGCATGCAGGCACCTGCTTTGCCCAAGGTAATGATCACCTCTGTGGCCGGCCAGTCCTGGCGGAAATAATCTTCCATTTGCTCAAGCTTATTACAGCTAGATATTTCCTGGGCTTCAACTTCATTTACGATCAACAGATCTATGTATTGATGGGGTAATGTTTTGACCGAATCGGTCATTGGCGCCGGGTTAAAGGCTACTTTAAGGCCTTTGGCCTTGGCCTGTTTTAATATCTCGTCGACGGCGTTGGTTTCGTTTTGAGTCAAGACCCAATCCGTGGACTTGGCATTGTCCAGGGCCTGCATTATGTCCTGGTTGGTTAGCTCGTGATTGGCGCCACCAAATAACACTATAGCGTTTTCACCAGAAGGGGTAACCTGGATAATGGCGTGACCTGAAGCGGTTTCTGTACACGAGACGTATTTGCAATTGATGTTATGTTTGATCATCATTTGCTTAAAGGGCGCATCCTCCTGGTTTATTTTACCTACGTGCCTGACGTCTGAACCGGCTTTGGCCAACGCTATGGATTGATTGGCACCCTTGCCACCGAGTAAACGCTGGTAGTGGCTTGAGGCCAGGGTTTCCCCTGGCTGCACAAAGTGCTCAACCTGGTATACATGGTCTACGTTAATAGAACCAAAGTTAATAACGGCCATAAATATTTATTCCGAATGTTATTATTTCTTTTGCCATTATTCTAACTGAGAATGAATCAGGATAAACCTAATAAGTGATAATATTAGGCGAAGAAGCTGCGCCAACGTTTCAGCAGGGATTTTTTTGGAACAAAGGGTTCTTGATTGACGGCAAACAAACGAATGGAAACTGTCGCTCCATGTCCCCAAGGCCACCAGGCTAACATAACCTCAGGAGGTTCAGTGCCGTGAGGGTATAGTAGTTTTTGTTTTTTGTGTATTTTGGCGTATTTTCCGGCGCGATGGATCATCAATGGTGGCGCCTGTTTCACGTTTTTAGCATCCCATTGCCCAGGTAAGTGCTGGCGAAGAATGGGCAGGATAACCTGCTCCTTATCCGCTGAAAACTCAGTCAATAGCGCGCCATTAAGACTGTCGTATCTCCATTTCACCCTATCTGCCAGAGCATCAATGATAGCGCTGGCGCAGGTGCGAATATGTTGTTCGTCATCCATAGGTTTCATTTGTTGTATATACTCAGAGCCATGGAAATTGCAGCTAGGCGGCAAAGGAAATTATTCCCCCATGAGCTTAGACTGACTAAGTGCAATGCAGTTGACGATAGTGGTGAGTGAGAGTATCCAACAACACTGGAGCTTCAAGGGTGACGAGTTTGGTCAACAGACCTCAATAAAGCTTGATATGCCAAGCCGGTTATTATAGATCCCCCAATAGCATGACTAAATATAAATTAGCCTGGGATTTAAACTTGAGAGTGTCTCCCAAAATGCCGCTGTCTAGTGAGCGCCCGTGAACCGAAAGTTCAGGGCGGAAGTATCATCATTGCCGCAGGCTCCTCGATACAAGCCGAGTTTGCACAATAGCAATGGAATCAACTTCCTAGGTAAAAAGCATCGGCCAGGGACATTACTAAACTGGCAAACATTCCAGGAGACATAGAAAACTTTCAAATTGTATATAACGCAGTAATAACCATAGTACGGTAATCACCAGACGCTAATCATAACACGGTGTTGATCTGCAGGTTGTTAAAACATAGTAACCATTCGTCATTTTACCGCATTTCCTCAACAACGTGTACATGCTATAGGTCATGGCATAAATATGCTACCGGCATTTACATTTTTCATTCACTATCGGCATTACTGGGCATGACATATGGACGATGCTAGAATTAACCGATCCACTAAATGAGAATATCCCTTGAACAATCAAAATCAACTGTTTGAAAATCTGACAGCACTAATGGAAAGACACAATATCCTGGCTTCGGCTGCAGAGATACAAGGCATGTTTTGTGGCATGCTCGGTGGGGGAATGCCCCTTGAATCCCAAGAATGGCTGGAGCCTATCGCTGATTTTATTCATCAGGGGGAAATGTTACCTAAGGATATGCAGCAAGAATTCAAACGGCTTTATGATCTGACTTGCCAACAATTGGTAGAAGCAGACTTTGCATTGGTGTTATGCATGCCTGATGACGCCTCACCAATCAATGATCGGGGGCAAGCATTATTAGGCTGGGTGCACGGTTTTTTGTTGGGTTTTGGCCTGCATCAAGATGATTTAACCGCCTGCTCCGATGAGGTAAAAGAAGCGCTGGAAGATTTCTCTGAAATTGCCCGTATGGATGAAGACATGACCGAAGATGAAGAGTCAGAAAAAGCTCTGTTTGAAGTGCTTGAATATGTCAGAGTGACCGCAATGTTGTGTTTTAACGAACTGGGTAAATCACCTGAGCAACAACAAAATCAGCCCAAAACTGTACATTAGGGCGGTAGAGTAGAATGTTCCATAAGGATGAATTTCACCATCGCCGTCAAGCTTTACTGGCCCGTATGCAACCTAATAGTTTATGCCTTATCCCGGGTGCTAACTTACAGGTGCGCAGTCGTGATACCCACTATCCTTTTCGCCAGGACAGTTATTTTCAGTATTTGAGCGGATTTCCTGAACCAGATGCTTACCTAGTATTATCCAATGCTGAAGCGTTTCCCAATGGCCTGAGTATCTTATTTTGCCTGGCCAAAGATCCTCAGAGTGAAATTTGGCATGGCCGTCGCTGTGGCCCTAAAAAGGCAAAAAAACAGTATGGAATGGATTTGGCTTTTGGGGTGGATGAACTGGAAGACAGGTTGCCAGAAGTGATGCTCGACCATCAGCATCTGTATTTTGCCCAAGGCGAATATGACTATGCTGACGAGTTGCTGTTTAGTTGTCTGGAAACGATGCGTGAAGCGCCCAAACAAAGTATGCCGCCACCGGGCAGCATCAATGATGTGCGGCCATTGTTAGACGACATGCGTCTGTTTAAATCACCCGCAGAGTTGGTGCTGATGGAAGAAGCCGGGCGAATTTCTGTGGGGGCGCATATCAAGGCCATGGGTATGGCGAAACCTGGTTGCTTTGAATATCAGTTGGCAGCACATATACATCATGAATTTGCCATGCACGGGGCGATTCATCCGGCTTATGGAACGATAGTGGCCGGAGGTGAAAATGCCTGCATTTTACATTATACCGAGAACAGTCAAGTACTGCGTGACGGCGACTTGGTATTGATTGATGCCGGGGGGGAATGGCAAGGTTACGCCGCAGATATTACTCGCACTTTCCCGGTGTCAGGCACGTTTTCCGTTGCGCAAAAACAGCTGTACCAACTCGTACTTGATGCTCAATTGGCAGCCATGGAGTGGTTAAAGCCGGGCAATACCCTTAAACAAGCCACCGAGTGTGCCATAAAAGTTATCACTGAGGGTCTTATCAATCTGGGCTTATTGCAGGGGGAGCTGGATAGCAATATCAGGCAGCACAGTTATCGTGAGTTTTTCATGCATGGTTTGAGTCATTGGCTTGGATTGGATGTACATGATGTAGGAGATTATAAGGTGTCCGATCGGGACAGGCCACTGGAAATAGGTATGGTGTTAACAGTCGAACCTGGACTCTATATTGCCATGAACGCCGAGGTAGATAATTGCTGGCGTGGAATAGGCATTCGCATTGAAGATAATGTAGTGATCACCGCTGGTGGCTATAAAAACCTGACCGCTGGCGCGCCTAAGCAGATTTGGGAGATTGAAAAGCTAATGAGTGACAATACAAGGATGGTAGATTGATGCAAAGTTATGATGTGGTGATCGTGGGTGGCGGTATAGTGGGCTTAACACTGGCCCTCGCTCTTAAAGCCAGCGAATTGTCTGTAGCCGTTATCGATAGTCAGACCGGCGACAGACCCTTATCTGCACAGCCAGAATTGCGAGTCAGCACCTTCACCTTAGCCAGCGAAAACGTAATGCGCAACCTGGGTGTTTGGCAAAATATGGATAGCCAACGTATGCTGCCCTATGAGCATATGGCTGTCTGGGATCAGGACAGTTTCGGCAAGATCCAGTTTTCACATCAGGATGTCCAAGAAACACATTTGGGTACGGTTATCGAAAATCAGGCCGTAAAACGCAGCTTATGGTTCAAAGCCTTTGATGCTGAACATATCACCCTAATTGCCCCGCACAAAATAAATAAACTGGTGTTTGGTCAACAGGAAAGTTTTATCAGCCTCGAAGATGGCTCTATGTTATCAGCCAGGTTAGTCGTGGGGGCCGATGGTGCCAATTCATGGGTGCGCCAGCAGGCAAATTTTCCGTTGACCTTTTGGGATTACGAACACCAGGCAATAGTCGCGACTATTAAGACCCAGTTCCCCCATGGTAATACCGCTCGTCAGGTATTTACCGCCACCGGTCCCCTGGCGTTTTTGCCCCTGTGGGATAACCATCATTGCTCCATAGTCTGGTCCCAACAAGCGAGCCAAGCTGAACACTTATTAGCCCTCAGCCCTGCTGAATTTAACAAGGCAATAATGGCGACCCTTGATAGCCAGTTAGGTTTATGCGAGCTGGTCAGTGAACGCAAAAGTTACCCCTTAACCATGCGTTATGCCCGCCAGTGGGTAAAAGACCGCGTTGTCTTAGTGGGGGATGCTGCCCATACCATCCACCCTTTGGCGGGTCAGGGTGCTAATCTGGGTATTCTCGACGCCGCTGCACTGGCTGAACAAATTATCGAATTAGTTGAACATGATAAAGATTTCAGTTTAGGCAAAAACCTGCGCCCCTATGAACGGTGGCGTAAAACTGAAGCGGTGAAGATGATTGCCACCATGGAATCCTTTAAACGCTTGTTTGCAGGGCCCCATCCATTGAAAAAACTGGTTCGCGATATAGGATTAGAGCGCATGAATAAACTGCCTGTGGCCAAGCGGGCGATCATTCGCCATGCTATCGGTCTCGACGGTGAACTCCCTAAACTGGCATCTGGCCTGTAAATCAGGCCCCGAAGGTTATCCAGTTAAAGGGTTTCTCCACTGTTCAAACAGGTTATGGAAAGTAACGTTATCAAAGCATTAAAAGGAATTATCTATGTTAAAAGCACGGTTAAGTTTGCCCCTGATGATAGTGCTGGTCGGTTGCGGTTCCACCAGGCCCCCGCACTATGAGAAAGATAAAGCGCCAGCAGAACGAGAATATTACCAAGGTGCGACGGGGTTAATGCAGCAACAAGAAGATCAAAATTACTTGATGAAAAAAGAACTGTCGGAAAAATGTGAACAAGCCCGTTTAGATTTAGCGGTAGCGGCATCTGAAGGACAAGGGGATAACATCGCTCATTTTAAGCCGATGATTAAGCAAAACTGCAAATAACCTCAATAAAATAAAGGGGTTAAGGTTATGACGCCCGCGATTAATTTGTTAATAAAAGAAAAAGTACCCCATCAGGTGCTGCAGTACGAGCATGATACAAAGGCACCATCTTTTGGTCTGGAAGCGTCTGAAAAATTAGGCCTGGTTGCTCATCTGGTGTTTAAAACCTTAGTGATCCAGCTCGATAATCTACAATTGTGCGTGGCTATTTTACCGGTTAATAAGATGCTTAGCATGAAGCTTATGGCTAAAGCCGGTGGGGCTAAAAAAGCGCAAATGGCGGATAAAGCACAAGTCGAACGGGTAACGGGTTATGTACTGGGGGGCGTTAGCCCACTGGGGCAGAAGAAGCGGTTAATGACGTTTATTGATGTGTCCGCGCAATTCCTGCCTTGTGTCTATGTTAGCGCGGGTAAACGAGGCCTGGAAATCGCGATTGCCCCGCAGGACCTCAGTGGCGCCTTGGTGGCAAAATTCCGTCATCTTTGCCAATAATCCGGCGATGTTTATTATCAGCATAGATGAGATTATTGCCAGAAAATTTGGCGAGAACGTTATTCATTTTTCCCCTTTGTATATTACAACTGGTAACATTTTAATGATCAAAAATGCAGTTTTTTATTGTGGTATGTGTGCACATTTTTATGCCACTGGAAGGAAAAATTTAATGCTATTGTTTAATAACGCACTTTGACCCTCTAAGGGTAATATTCGAATCGTTAATTCATCCCTTTTTCTACAGGAGCCATATGAGCGAATTCATCCCGATTTTCATTTTCTTTTTTGCTGTAATTGACCCTATTGGAACCGTGCCAGTTTTTTTGGCCACCACAACAGGATTTGATGCAAAAGCTAAACGTCATATTGCTTACAAAGCCATTTTTGCAGCCACAGGTATTTTACTGTTTTTTATTATCGCCGGTGAATATGTGCTTTCAGCAATGGGTATCCCGCTGTCTGCGTTTGAAATAGCAGGGGGGATTGTGCTGTTTTTGTTTGCCTTAACCATGATCTTTGGTGAAGGTAAAGCAAATAGCGAGTTACGCATGGCAAAAACGGTGACCGAAACGGCTATTTTCCCACTGGCGGTGCCATCTATTGCCAGCCCCGGAGCCATGCTCGCGGCGGTGATGCTTACCGAAAATGCTCGTTATAGCCTGATTGAACAGGTCACAACAACCGGTATTATGCTTGTGGTATTGTTACTTACCTTGCTAATGCTGCTAGGGGCAGGATCTATCTACCGCTTGATCGGCAACGGTGGTGCGAATATTGTTAGCAAAGTGATGGGGTTAATTTTAGCTTCAGTGGCCACGGCCAGTATTCTTGAAGGAATTAAAACCTACTTCGTTTTATAAAACGTGAGTGTAAATTCAATCAGAGCTCTTTTTGTTACCAAACTCAATAAGGTGATATACAGATCACTGATTGCCAGATTTTTTATCGCATATGTCGAGAAAACCCCGAGATAATAGCTAAGCGAAGTCGCGGGGTCGTTCACTAAGCCGATAGTGGAGCATTAAATATGGCTGTGTATTTTATCTTTAGTATTTATTTCAGCCACAGCGTTATTAGCAAAAGTATTAACCGGGCAAGTAACGTGGTGTTTGTCAGTCAAAAATTATTTTGATAGCTATTTTTGGGAACTGGGGTTAACCCCGTTTTCTGGCTATCCATAGCAGGGTCAGAACAAAAACCAGACTGAAGAAAAAATACCCTTTAGGCACAGGTGAGTAACTAAACCTGGGCTGTGCTTTGACGGCGTATTTTGCGACCTGCGTGCTGACTTGCTGTGTGCGTGATTGTTGCCAGGCGGGCCATGTGGATGGGGGATAAACATAACGGGCTTGCTCATCTACCTCTTTTGCCGTTGTGTCCCTGGTATTTATCAATACAAACCGCTGCCAGCCCGGTTGCATGGCACTATAATACGCGCACTGGTTAGTGTCATTAATCACACTGGTTTGTAGCATAAGTGGCAATAGTGGCTCATCAAACCCAACCTGGCTCTGGGTTGCCTCTAATGAGGTATTGCCTGCCAATAAAACCCTTGGGATACTATGGAGACAAATTTGCTGTGTGTTGCCACTATAGGTGACACGGTTATTTGGCTCTGCCAGCCAATAGTCGGTGGTGCGGTTGCGGGCAATGTGCTTGAGTAAATATTGCCAATATTGACTGTATAAGGCGCTATGCCCGCTGGTGCGCCAGGTATAGCTAGTGTTGATCAGAGACACGGCTACTTGTCCCATGCCCTGTTGCGCATTAACGACCATGGCCTGGCGTGTTTTATTTTCCACCAGTATTTCACCTGTGGTGGTAGCCAGTTCAGCTGGCAGCCACGAAATAAATTGAGGGTGCCTGGTTTGCTGCCAATAAAGGGAGCCGGGAACGGGAGCCTCACCTGAGGGAATGACGGTGATGGCTTCAGTCAAAGAGGTCAGTATGTCATCATTGGCCCTCAGTAATTCCCCATCAGCCAATATCAGCACACCTAACCCTTGTGTTACTGCCTGAGCCAGTTGCTGCCGTTCTGCTTGATTCAGAGCCACCAGACCCCGGCCATCGATAAATAGCAGATCATACTGTTCAAGCTGTTTGGCAGTGAAAAATCGCCCTGCGGTTAAAGCGTCGTTCTGTTTTGGACTGATAGTGTGGGCAGTATTGAGCTGTTCGCTAATAAATTTGTCCCGACTGATCCGGCTGACAATCGTCACAGGATTACCAAAATTAGCGGCCCAGTTTTTGAGCTGACGGGTTTCAAATGAAGGTGCGGACTGCCAAATCGCCATGGCTTGAACAGCGGGATAACTTACCTCCACAGCTATAGGCTCAATCGTTATAGGTGTGCCAGTCTCCTGCTCATTTAATCTAAGTTGATAAAGCCAGGTCCCGAGTGTTTTTGGTATGACGTTAAAGGTAAAGTCCTCCTGGGAGCTGAGCACATGTTGCTCGACTATCTCACCGGCAGGATCCATCAGAGTCAGTTTGTACATCTCCGTCTTACTCGCAGAAGGAAGGGCAGCTTGCAGTTCGCCGGTTATCGTCAGAGCTTCTCCCAGTACCAGCTGTTTTGGCCAGCTGAGGTTAATGGGCCCGGTGAGTTTAGGTGCCGGATGCCAGGTTATGGCAAGTTTGCTGGCCTTAGCTGTGCCCCAGTTCTCATGGCTGGTAAACAACAGCTGCCACTGGTGATGAGTTAACCCATCACCGATAACGTTAAGCTGTTGCAAGTCAGGGCGTAATTGGGCAATTTGTGCCACCGACTCTATTTTGGGGAAAGCGTCCGCCAAGCTCCCCAGGTTTCGCTGTTTATCTGTTTGCCCGGTTTGTGTCACCATGTTTTCAGCCAGATACCACAGGGTATCTTTATCGGCTAACTTAGCCACAGTGGCGAGTTGAGCACCAGACGCATTGGAGGTAATAAGTGTGGCACTGTGGATCTTCATTGTGCCGATTTTTACCTCCAGCACCAGTGCAGCCAGAGCCAAAAAAGCCAAAGTATTAAGACCAAGCAGCACACTTTTTTTGCCCATGGCGCTGTTAACCAGTCTCTGATAAAGCTGGTAACTGGTGACAAGCAAGGCCCCAAGCAAAATCAGAGCAAGCATGATCCAATATGTCACCGGTATTATTGATGGCAGTGCGATAATAAGTGAGCCCAGCTGTATACTCATGGGTAGATAACCTTGGGTTGTTGGCGCAGAAACTCAGCGTAGCTTTTTATGGTCAGACTGAGGTTGGAATAATGCAACAGCCGCGGAACAGGGGGGGCAATAACCTTTGGCAGTAATTGCCATAACTGAGCCTGAAGTTTACTGACACACTGCTGGCAATCGTCGGGTTGCCAGCTATTGGCCAGTTCCATCTTTTGCATTGTAATCACATCGCCTAACAGGTCCGGGCGCTGGGCCAACATGTCGTTTAATACCTTTTTCACCGCAGTTAGTAGTTCCATGTCTCCGGGGTTCAAGGGGGTGTGTGCATGGTTCAACCGCTGTACCAGGGTGGCCATTTGTTGGCTGTCGCTCTTATCGGGTAGTACTTGTGCCTTACGTTGGTAACTTAATATGTCCTCTAAATTCCCCTGGTAACGGCGCTTTTCGGTGACAGGCGGCGGCTCAAACCCCAAGCGTTTAACGTATATACGTTCGGCATTTTTTGCGCGATTTAACCACTCTAAAGCTTTATTTTCAAAAGGTAACGCCGCGCCAGGAGCGTTTTGCCGCAGCTGGGCCTCAGCCTGCCACATATTGGCTATGGCTTGTTTCATCAATGCTACGGGATTTTGCTGGCCGATATTACCAATATCCGCATCGCCATGGGCGTGACCATATTGGGCTATGGCTGCCTCCAGGCCAGATTTGTCAGCTCCTAGGTTATCCGGTGCTGATTCCTGGTGCTCATGGCCTCCTGCGGCATGCGCCCCTATAACATCACGCTCCTGCTTGCTGTCCCCTTGTTCACCGTCATTGATGTGTGGCTGGGGTATACCCAAACCATCTTCCATGGCGTGTCCACCGGCGCCATCATCGACTTCGTCACCGAGGAATTGGCCATATTTATGTTTTAAATCACTTTGTGCCTGCCCTAATTGCTGGGACATCTGGTTAAATTGGGTGGTGCTTAACCGAGCCTTATCAGCGATAAGTTGCTCGGTTTCAATAATAATTTGTCTTTGACTCTTAAAATATTCAGGTACAAAATTGATTAGGGTACCGTCGCTTAAGACCCTCTGGGGCGAGTCCTCTAACCAGCGTATTATCTTGGTGGTTGACCGACTAAGCTGGGGTTGTGGCTGGCGGTTATCCCAGACTTTAATACTAAAATACAGCTCGTCTCCTGGCTCCATACCCAACTCATCGAGTTGCCAGTGTTTAAAATAATGATCCTGATCCGCGATCAGCTGCTGACGATCGAATTCGAACAGTTGATCGCGAAACTTCACCCCTTCGCCAGACCCTTTAGCAATAGATGCCACTATCTGAATTTTACTCACTTCCAGGTCATCGCTGATCAGTACCTGGCTGTCAAGCACTGGATTGGCATCGGTTGCCAGCTCGGAGATAGTGGCAATGGGGGTGATAAAACGAATGTGCGGTTTATCATCAGGTAACACCTCAATGCTGTATACCCCTAATACCAGCCCATCTTGATTGCTCAGTTGATAGACGTTAGACAGGCTTACCTTAGCGGTGAACCGGAAGTGATTGTTGTGCTGTTTAACCAGTGCCTGGGGCTGAGCGTTGGCAAAATGTATAAAATATTGTTGTTCGGGGTCTGCAAACGTTAGCTGCCAGGTTACCCGGGAGCCGGTAAAGACCCGCAAATCGAGATCGTCCTGCTGACGTGGTGGGTATTTTGCCCTGGCATAGTCTGGTGCAGTGATGTTGACTTGTGCCTTAATTAAGCTGGTGGGCAATTTTTCTGGTGTGATAACAGGACTGCTTGGTGAGTCAGGCTTGAGTAGGGTGTTGGGTGATAACAGATCACCTTGCCAGATAAGCCCGGCGCAGACGGTTAGCAACAAGGTAGCCCATAGACCTTTACTAAATGAATAAGCAGGAACCAACGCTGCCTTGTGCTGGTCAAGTAAGGTCCGCAAGATTTGCCCTACCCGTCGCCGTTGCAGGCGCTGAGTGATATTAAGCGTGGCGGTGTTTACCAGCAACAATTGGCAACTTTCCTGTAACTGTTCATATTGGCAATTGGCATGGGCAGCCAGGTTTGCCTGGGTGATAGCCTGATACGCGCGGCTGCGCATAGCCCATAGTATTGAGACGACCAAACAGCCCAGGCAGGTCAGCAGGATAGTTAATCTAGCCACTGACCAAAGGTTCAAGGCAAGGGCTATAGCAACTAGCCAGGGTAAGGTCAGGCTGGTGTGCTGCAGTAATTTGCGCAACTTGGCTTGTCGCATACTCCATAGTAGTGCCGTTAGTGCTGGTTGCTCGGTATCTTTCATGTCCCGTCAACCTGCTGTTTTTTGCTGGTCCCAAAGCGCTGGGCCATAATGCGCTCGGCGCAAAACACTATCACCAGTAGCACCAGCAATAGTCGTGTCCAACTTGGTGACACGGTAGTGACTTGGCTCTTGGTGATATATGCGGGCGATACCCCGTGCTTGGGAGGCTCTGTATAACGAATTTGCTCGGGGCTGAGGCGTCCATTGGCAAGATTAGCTTGCTCAGCTAAGGCCCCAAACAGCAGGCTGTTTAAGGTCATAGGGAAGTCCAGCTGGGTGACCAAACTGTTCCATTTTGGCGTAAATCGGCTGTGCCATGCCAGGATCTGGCCTTGACCAAAATAGTATTGCTTGAGCACATCTTGTCCATCAAGGGTTTGCCACAGTTTGTTCTGGGCCAGCCGAGCAACAATATTGTGGGGCAGGGCAGGTTTACCGAGTTGGCTGATGGTGATACTGGCCTCACTATCAGGCCTGCGGGCCGACCAATGACCAGACTGGTCGGCCTGGGCGGCGGTTATCAGTAACTTACCCCCTTGCTGTACATAGGCCATCAGTAAATCATCGAGGGGCTGGTCACTTAGATACGCCACCCAATCTGCATCGTTCAACTGCCGGGAGTCTACCGATACAGCATCTTGTTGGGTATAGGTTACCTTGACTGTGATGCTATTTTGCTGCTCCAGGGCATTCATTGCGCCGCGCAGATACGTTACCGAGTTTTGTTGTTGTGAGGTATAGATCACCAGTAAGTTCATGGTCAATTGCTCAGAAGTGTCTAGGGGAACCTTTAGAATATGCCAATCAAGAGGCGGGCGGATGGGTAACCGTTGTCCGCTAAATTGCTGTAAACGGTCTGTGACATAGACGCTTAGTACGTCATTTTGGCCCAACTCTCGGGTATAGTCGAATAACCCCAGCCACAGGTTGTTCCCTGTATTCTTGTGGGCTGGCCATCCCTGACTGTTCAGCAGTTGCCTGGCATTTGACGTGGAGTGCCCAAAAGGTTCAGCAGGATCCAGGTAGGTTAATTTGGCATTATCTAGACGACTCAGTACAACTTTTTTTTGCTGTGCTGATGCATGAGCTAACCAGTCTTGGGTCACGAGTACATGGGTCCTTGGGGCTACTGCCTCCGGGGGCCAAACCAGGTGGGCTAACAGTAAGGCGCCAAGCAATAATAATCCTAGACGCAGAGCCAACAATATTCGCTCTGTTAGCCGCAGCTGCGTCATTTGCGCCACGGCGGCGCTTTGGATAAAGCCAACCAGGGAAAATTTTACCAACCGGGCGCGACTTTGACTCAGCAGGTGAATAACAATGGGGATCACCAGAGTGAGTAAAGCCAACCATAATAAGGTGGGATACAGCACCACAGGCATAGTCAGCACTAGTAACCCACCTTATGCCGGGCCGCCAGATAATGGTACAGGCATTCATCCAATGGCTGGTCGATATTGCCGTGTATGCACTGAATACGATGTTGCTGAAATTGTTGATCCAGGGCGTGTTGAAATTGGCTATAGGCTTGTAAATATTCGGCTTTTGCCTGCTTGGCAGCAACCAGTCGCTGTTGGCCACTTTCCAAATCTTCAAAACGAACCTGACCGGTAAAAGGGAAATTTAATTCGTCATCACAACACAGTTGCGCGGCCACCACTTCGGTTTGCGGGGCGCTTAGGGAACTGACAAAATCCATGATTTCATTGTTTTGCTGATGAAAATCACTGACCACAAAGACTAATCCAGACATTTGGCCCACGGCTAAATGGTCAGGGATCTGCGGGGCTTTGGGGAATGTCTTGCCTGGCTGCACACGACTAAGGTGTAACAGTAATTTGTGCCAATGTTGTTGGCCATTGCGGGCAGGTAAATAGTCAATATGCTCGCTGGAAAGGCCCACCAGGCCAACACCATCTCCTTGTTGCTGGGCAATATAGCCAATAGTGGCCAATAAGTAACGGGCGTAATCCAACTTATGCCAGCCACCTTGCCCGGCAGATTTTTCAGATATCTGCAACATGGACTGACTGGCATCGAGCACCAGCCATACATTAATATTACTTTCACGTTGTGCTTCACGGACGAAGTAGCGATCTGAACGGGCAAATAGTTTCCAATCAATGCGTCCCAGTGGATCGCCGGGTTCGTAGGCGCGGTATTGGCTGAACTCGACGCCCGTACCTCGTTGGGTGCTGGTGTGCAAACCGTGTAGCACGCCCTGGGCAACCGTCTTTGCCACCAGGGGCATATCTTTTACCCTGGCTAACGTCAAGGGATCGATAAATTGCGTCATAATCAGCTTTTTCCACCCACTAAAGGGCTGCTGGGCGGGGACACCTCAGCCAGTAAGGTGTCAATGATGCTATCTGTGGTCACGCCCTGGGCCTGTGCCTGAAAATTGAGCAAAATGCGGTGGCGTAAAACGCTGTGGGCTATGTTATGAATATCATGCATAGTCACCGCAAAGCGTCCTTCGAGCAGGGCACTGGCCTTGGCGCACAGTACTAATGCCTGACCTGCCCGAGGCCCGGCTCCCCAGCGGACAAAATCTTTAATCCTGCTTGTCTGGCTGATATCAGGACGAGTACTGCGAACCAGACGGCTGATGTATTCCAGCAACGGATCGGCTATTTCAATGGCGCGCACTAGCTGCTGCAAGGCAATAAGATCTTCGGCCTGAAGTACAGGTTTTAGTTTTACCTGGTCGGTCCCCGTAGTGCGCTTGAGTATGTCGATTTCATGTTCGGCGCTGGGATAACCGACGCGGATAAAGGTTAAAAACCGATCAAGCTGAGCCTCTGGCAAGGGGTAAGTTCCGGCCTGCTCTACCGGATTTTGTGTGGCTAATACAAAAAAGGGTTTAGGCAATGGGTAGCTTTGCCCGGCATAACTGATAGTGCGCTCTTGCATGGCTTCCAGCAGCGCTGCCTGGGTCTTGGGAGGGGTACGGTTAATTTCATCAGCGAGTAAAATATTAGTGAATACTGGCCCTTGTTGAAATTTAAAAAACCGCTCGCCACTTTGATGATCGGTTTCCAAGATCTCTGTGCCTATGATATCGCTGGGCATAAGATCCGGGGTAAATTGCACTCGGTTAAAATCAAGTTCAAGGGTTTGGGCCAATGAACTGACCATCAAGGTTTTAGCCAGCCCAGGTACCCCTTCGAGTAAACAGTGTCCGCCAGCTAGGATACTGACCAGTAACTGGCGGATCACCTCTTGTTGGCCGACTATCACCTTGCCCATTTCCTCGCTGACTTTTGTTAGCTTGGCCAAGATAATTTCAATTTCTGTTTCGGACAAGGTCGGCAAGGTTGCTTGCTGTTCAGTCATAGTGTGGTTTACCTGTTATCGCAATATTCGGGAATTTGGGGTTGTTTTTTCGGGTTAACAAATCGGCTAAGCCGTCATGGCGTAAACCACTATGTTGACCGCAAACTTGGTATTGTCTTCTTTAAGCCAGCGTTTGTTGCGAAAATCGTAATCCCATTCACAGCCTAAATCCTTATTGCTGTACAACACGGCAATCTTGCCGTTGATTTCAATTGCCTTGAGGTAATCATGGACCAGGTCGTCACCCCAGCCATTGAGTTCTACCGAGGTTCCGGGTGGCCCGTCAAAGTCAAAAAAGGCACTATAAAGGGGATGGGTGTTGGCAATTTTCTGCAGCGCTTGGGGACCAAAAATATCCGCCATTTGTGCCTCAAATGTTTTGGCAAACATACCATCTATATCGTGGTTACAATCATCCACAAAGACAAAACCGCCATTTTCCACATACTGCTGAAAATTTTGCCGTTCTTGTGGGCTAAATTGCACTAAGCGGTGGCCGGCCAGATAACAAAATGGGGTTTTGAGCATGGCCGGGTCTGACAACGGTACAATGCGTTCCTTAATATCCACTCGCAAGCTGGTGTATTCAATTAAAGAGTTGAGCAGGTTGGCCGGCATACGTTCATCCACTTCCCAGTCGCCAGACTCGTAGCTTAGGCGGGTAAAATAGAAGTCGTAGTCAGCTATTTGTGACCAAGCGCGTTGGGACATAGTCGAAGCGGCTAACGCTGCACAACTTGCCTGAATAAATAACCTGCGATTAATACTCATAATAATACTGCATTTTAGTGGAATAGGAATGGGGCTAAATGTCGCTAAAGGTTGGTTTTAGTCTTTTAGCCCCCTGGATTTACACCGCGTCAGATAAACTACTGAAGGTAAAGTCGCGAATTTTCATAGGCGGGATCATATTGCCATTAATGCGTTCAGGCTGGCCCAGGGCTTCAATGTTATTTAACATCACTATAGGGCTTTCGTTAAATCTGAAGTTTTTAATGGGGTATTTTATCTTGCCATTTTCAATATAAAAGGTGCCGTCTCGGGTTAGCCCGGTATACAGCAAAGTTTGTGGATCCAGGCTGCGGATATACCATAGACGGGTAACTAATACTCCGCGGCGGGTATTTTTTATCATCTCCTGTAACGACTCATCTCCCCCTGACATAATGATATTGGCCGGGCGAGGAAGATACTCGCGTTTGGTGTGTTTGGCCCAATAAGGTGAGTTGGGCATATTGCTTATTTTGCCCTCTTTGATCCAATCGATACGGCCAAGTGGGTAACCATTACCGGCAAAGGGAGCGGTGGGGGCGATGGGATGTTGAGGGTCTGAATATATATGGACCCGTTCGTCGAACATCTTTTGACCCAATTTATTTTTGGAGCCTTGTTGACCCTCGGCGACTTTGTTGCTTAAAAAACTGCGGCCCTCATCAGCTGATCGTTGGTCAAAAGCCCTCATCATATTTTCGAGTAAATCGACGCTGGCGGCCGGCTCCAAAATAACCGTGTATTTACCCGGCTCCATTGCTTTAGCATCGATAGAACGAATAGATTTTTTGATGGCTATTTGTGACAATTTTGCTGTATCGAGCAACTGATAATCACTGTAATTAGCCGATGTCCAGCCCGAGCCCTTGCCGTCTTCGGAGCGTATAGTGACCGAAAAATCTACATTGGTGGAGGTGTTATAAGCAAACAAGCCCTTACTGTTAATAATGGCACTGACAGTGACTTCATCTTCCAGGAAACCCGCCGCAACCAGTTTGTTTTTCTTTGAGGGTTTAATGCTATCTTCTGCCGCCTGGGCGCGATTTTCAGGCGTCACCCGGGCCGTGCTGGCAAAGTAGGTATTGGCTTTAAGATAGGACTGTTTAGGGAATAGCGGCATGTATTCGGCGTTTTCTGGTGCCAGTTTGGCCAGTTCTTCCGAGCGGCGTACGACTTTTTCCAGAGACGCATCATCAAATTCGTTGATGGTCGCCACGCCGGTGCGTTTACCAAAAGTGGATTGTACCGCCAAGATTATATCGCTTTCCTGGCCAGACGTTGACACGGTGTTACGGGCGTAGCGGATGTTACCCCCGGTTTTGCTATCGAGATTACACTCGCATTCATCGGCTTTTGAAAAAGCAAGCACCTTGCTTAATAGTTCTTTTGCGTGTTGTTCAGTAATAATTGTCATGCTGATCTGTTCCTTCTAATTCGTTTTTAATCACACGTTGCGCGCAGTATTGATCACGTTGATATTGTTGAATCTCGTGGTAGGACAGCCATGAGAAACCGTGCTAACTTGTGATGGCTGACCCTTGCCATCAAAAAACGAACCGCTAACGCGGTAATCTGACTTGCCAGCTAACTGGCTACAGCTATTCCAGAATTGCTGGGTGTTGGACTGGTAAGCCACATCTTCAATTTGATCACCAATTTTACCTTCGTTTATTTCGTAAAATAATTGGCCGCCAAACTGAAAGTTGTAGCGTTGTTGATCGATAGAAAACGAACCACGCCCGGCAATATAGATACCTTTTTCCACATCCTTGATCACATCTTCGGCAGAAATATCTTGTTTATTGGGTTTTAAAGACACGTTTGGCATGCGCTGAAATTGCACATCACGCCAACTTTGTGCATAACTGCAGCCGTGAGATTCTTTTTGATCGATCATATGGACCTGATCACGGGTCGCCTGGTAATTGACCAATACGCCGTCTTTGATCAGATCCCACTCTTTGGTTTTAACCCCTTCGTCGTCATAACCTACGTTGCCCAAGCTATAAGGCTGGGTTTTGTCAGCCACCAAGTTGACGATATCGGAGCCATACTGAAAGTTACCGCTTTTCCACTTATCCAGAGTGGCAAAGCTGGTGCCGGCATAATTGGCTTCGTAACCTAATACTCGATCCAGTTCCAGCGGGTGACCGACAGATTCATGTATGGTTAACATCAAATGGGCCGGGTCGAGCACCAAATCATATTTGCCAGGCTCTACTGATTTTGCCTTTAACTTGGCTTTTAGCTGTTTGCCCGCAGCGATGGCATCTTCCACCATATCGTAGGAGTTGTTGTAACCGACATTGGCCCCCTGAATACGGACCTTGTCTTTTTCCAGGCCATCGAGATACTCAAAACCCATGCCCACAGGGCTGCCCAAACCATTGCGTTGTTTAAAGCCATTTTTGCCAATGCCTGTAGCATAAAAGGGTGCCCATAAACGATGTACATCCTGATCAATATAAGAGCCATCGGTAGAAGCAAAGTATTTCTGTTCGTTGACGAGAAACAAGATAGAGGTAATGAAATTGGCGCCATTCGCCATAGCCGCATCATTGACGGACAATAATAAATCCACCTTGTCCTTGATAGGGACTTCCATAGCATTTTTACTGATTGGCGTTTGCCAGCTCACCTCACCCACACCTTTAACCGGTGCAAGTTGCACTGGTGTAGTCTGAAATTTTGAGTTGGCCATGGCGACTGCCACCGCTTGTTCAGCGGTTTTTGCTACGCTGTCCGGGGTCATATTTGAGGTTGAGGCGAATCCCCAGGTACCGTTAGCAATCACCCTTACACCTATGCCCGCAGACTCGGTATTGACTATATTGTCGACTCGGGTTTCACGGGTGGTGACAAACTGGTTCAGGTATCGACCGATGCGTGCATCGGCGTAACTTGCTCCTTTGGCTTTAGCCGCATTTAAGGCAATATCCGCTAATTTTTTTTTGTAGGCCACGTCCATAGGTTTATCCAACATCTGGTCTGCGCTAACTGCTATGCCAGATATAGGCAACATGAAGGCACCGATACCGGCGCCACCAAACTTGATAAAATCTCGTCTTTCCATTTATTGGCTTCCTGTCTTAGTTTTTATAATTTTTCTTAACGGTAGTCTAATGCCATCAGTGTATGGCATAGGCTAAAAAGTACTCAAGATACAATTAATGTTTTACAACGCCAAATACATAACAAGGCGTAATATATAGCTTCCATTAGGGTTGTTTTTGGCCAGTGATCCAGTCATTCACGACATCTTCAAGCACTGCCATGGGTAAAGAGCCCTGACCGATGATAACGTCGTGAAAAGCACGTAAATCGAAGTTTGCGCCTAACTGCTGTCGTGCTTTTGCTCGCAATTCACGAATTTTAAGTTCGCCTATTTTGTAAGACAACGCCTGACCCGGCCAGGATATATAACGGTCAATCTGATCAGCAGTAGCCTGAGGAGTTAACGCTGTGCGACTGGCTAGGTAATCAATCGCCTGCTGTCGACTCCAGCCAAAAACATGAATGCCGGTATCAACCACCAAACGCACCGCTCGCCACATCTCGTAGCCTAAACGCCCAAAGTCACTGTAAGGGTCCTGATAAAATCCGGCTTCTTTGCCCAAGCGTTCTGAATACAAACCCCACCCTTCAGAAAAAGCTGAATGGTTTAAGGTGCGGCGAAATTCCGGCACGTCCAGCTCCATGGAGATGGCGTTTTGCAAATGATGGCCTGGCACGGCTTCGTGCAGGCTCAAAGCCTCTAAGTTATATAAAGGTTGCCGAGCGGGAATAGAGCTTAGAAAATAGGTGCCCGGGGTGCGGTTATCAGGAGGGGGCATGTAAAACGCACCCCGGCTGGCGGACTCTTTAATGGCAAAGGTATTACGGGGTAAAGTGGCAAAGAGACTGGGTAATTTGCCATACATTTTTTGCGTAATAAACGCGGTTTTTTCCAATAGGTCTTGAGGATCCTGAGCATAAAATTGCGGATCGGTGGCCAGAAAATGCAGAAATTCCTGGTAGCTGCCACTAAAACCCACTTGTTTGATGATGCCCTGCATCTGCTGATAAATTCGCTCTACCTCATCCAAACCCAGTTGGTGGATTTGCTTAGGGGTCAGATCAGTGGTTGTGTAGTAATTAACGGCATAGGCGTAATACTCCTCGCCGCCTTCGACACTGGAGATCCCAGCTTGGGCACGGCAGTGGGGCATATACTGTTCGACAAAATATTGCAGTAAATGGTTGTAGGCCGGGAGCACGGCCTGGGTAATCAAGGCCTGGCCTTTTTGTTGATAGTCCTGCTTTTGCCGGGGGCTAAATTGTGCCGGAAAGCGGGTAAAGGGTTCATACCAGGCGCTGTCTTTAGCTGAGTCGACTATATGGGCGCTGATCGTTTGTTGATAGTCCTTGAATGTTTCGCAGTGCTGTACAAAACCATGGGCTACACCCTGCTTTAATAAATCGATATTTTGCTGATTAAATCGCGGATAGTCAGCCAGACTAACCAGATACTGATCATAATCAGCTGCGCTTAAAAACGCCATGTTGGCCGGTGCTTCGGCAAAATAAGTATGCCAACCGCTTAAAAAGTTTATGGGGAAATAGCGGTCCTGAAATTGATAGCTGCTGGCCTCCGTTTGACGTTCATATTCAAACACGCGATAACTGATTTGCCTGGCTTTATCCAGTTCATTCATGGGAATAGCAGCAAGTTCTGTGAGCATTTTTTGATTAAATTGTTGTCGCCGGGTAAAACCTTGGGGGCTTAAATCCGCCAACTTGCCCTGGGGTTTCCAGGCATCTGGATCGGTACGAAAGAATATTTTTTCCTGCTGGGCCTGCTGCCAGTGTTGGGCCAGCAAATTATCGAAATCTTGTGCTGGGCCCGCCCACAATAATGGGCTAATGACGTACAGCGCCAGGGTTGCTATAAAGGATTTAATCATACTTGCTTATTTTCCAGTGGCGCTAATGGGGCCAATTTGCCAAAAGGGGAGTCCAGTGAGTCCGGTGGTGTGGTGAACCACTGTGGCCCTGTTTTTGTTATGTAGATGCAGTCTTCGAGGCGTACGCCAAATTCATCTGGAATATAAATGCCCGGTTCGTTTGAAAAGCACATGCCCGTTTGCAAAGGAGTTGTTTCGTTATGGACAAAATTGACTGGCTCATGGCCTTCCATACCTATACCGTGGCCTGTGCGATGAGACAGGCCAGGTAACTGATAATCCGGGCCCAGTCCTAAGGTTTGATAATAAACACGCACGGCGTTGTCTATTTCACCTGCAGGCGTGCCTAATTGGGCTTTGGCAAAGGCGACCTGTTGGCCCTGGCGTACGTTATGCCAAATTTTGCGCTGTTTTTTATTCGGCTCACCGAACACAAAGGTACGACTGATATCCGATTGATAGCCCTGTACGGCGCAACCGCAGTCCATTAGTACTATTGAACCTTCGCGCAAATTCAACTGCTGTTTAGTGCCATGGGGATAGGCGCTGGCCTGGTCAAATAGCGCCATGTTCCAGATATCGCTACCACCGAGTTGAGCCTGGGCGTCATACATTAATTGTTTTACCTCGCCCTGGCTCATGCCCAATTCGAGCCGGGCATAGACATGAGTATAGGCTGTCAGCGTCACCTCATTGGCTTTGTGCATTAGGCGTATTTCATGGGGGCTTTTTATCATTCTGCAGCCACGGGTGATGGGGTCGGCGCTGACATCTTCCATGGCAGACATTTTTTTCATCACGCCGCGAAGCACAAAATAACGAACCGAGTGTTCAAAGGCTATTTTACCTTTTGTTACTCCTCGGTCTTTAAGCATGTGCTGGATGCTAACAAAAGGGCTTTCATGCTCCTGCCACACTCTTACATCTTCTCCTACCAGCAAGGATTCACGGATACTGGGCTCTTCAAAAAAAGGACAGACTACGGCAATCTCACCTTCCCGGGGGATAATTACAGCAGTCAAACGTTCGCTGCGCCACCACTGAATCCCTGTGAAATAATCCATCGCTGCACCGGGCTCCAGCACCATGGCAGCTACATTGTATTGGGCCATCAGTGCCTGGGCTTTAGTGATCCGTGCTTGACGTTCCGCTTTGGAGATGGGGTTGGCATGGGCAGTGATATTGGATAACGCAATAGCTGGGGCAGTGGTTGACGTGTTTACCTGCGCGTCTGGCGATGCCAGTACACGACCACTAAGAGGAAGGGCGACAATGGCGGCACTACTGGCTTTTAGAAAAGCTCTTTTATTTATATTCATTGTATTTCCTTTGCCTGAATATTGTTACTCGTTAATGCGTTTCAGGGGCCGTGCTTGAGTACAGCATATTGATAAGCCTGACAAAAATGCTTGGTGCTATTGCTAAGCTCCAATTATCAGTCAACACCTAAATGCAGAGCCCAAGTTCAATGTTATTGTGGATACCGCCTTATCTAGTGGGGTGAAAAACCAGAGGCCCAGGTAACTTTGGCATAAGCCATTGTATAGTGCTTTTGCTTGGAATGACGTCCCCATGGCCTGTATTCATCTGATTTTATAGACAATTGAACGATTGCCAGTGAGCTAAAGTCGCTCAGATACAAATGGTTATGGCATTTATTTTCCAGGGGGATCTTGCCCGGAGTTATATCACTAGGTTCAAATGGACATATTCAAAGGAGTAATACCAATCGGTGTAAGTGATCGTTCAGCGAGAATTTAAACGAGCTTAATCAAGGCGCTTAAATCAAGTAATAGTGGTGCTCATTCGAATTCGAGCAACGCAGAGTAAGCGCGTTTACAACTAGCCCGAAGGGAATGCACCAGCGACTTTTGGTCTATTTTCTCGCTATTTGTAAGGTAACGGCGATTCCTGTATGGCGACGTCGTACTCAAAAATTGCTGGGGGTATTCTCAGTGGGTACTTGTTAATACTGATGGGTATAAGCCCCCTTGTCTTTGCTTCTTACCGCCAGCTTATAATCGGCTGGTACGGGATGATTATCAGCGCTTTTTAGGGGGTAAATAAATTTTCACCTGGGGGCAGTGAGTTTATCGCTATGCTGCAAGGGTTATAAATAAGCCTTGTAATCCTGACGGGTAAGCGACTGAGCAACACCTTGACCCAGCAATAGGTTATGAATAAAGGAAATAACTGAGGATCAATATCTGCAAAATTTACGTTGCATTCGGTCGTTAATGTTATATTATAACGTACAACTTAATAAGGGGTAAGGTTATGCAAATAACAAACGATAAAACGCTACTGGACAGACTGGGCATATGGGCCTCAAGTTTGTGTGCGTTGCATTGTTTATTGTTACCCATACTGATCCCGTTGTTACCGCTTATTGGCGCCAGTTTTTTTGCCCAGGGATGGTTTGAACGCAGTATTCTGTCTTTGTCTATGCTGATAGGGTTTTGGGCCTTATTCTCCGGGTTTTATCGTTATCACCGTCAGCTTTATCCTTTGTACAGTCTGCTCCTGGGCGGCATTATCTATTGGAACAAAGATATATTTGGTCCCAGCTACGAGCCCTTCACTATTGCCATAGGTGCATTATTAATAGTGGGTGCCCATGTGGTGAACTTGAAACTGTGCCAAAGCTGCAACAGTTGCGAATCGAGCTGCTCGACAGACTAGAGCTGATTAGTCAGTATCTGTCTGGCTTTGCCTGGTGCATTACTAAATACCCCGTCTACCTGCCAAGATTGTAACCTTAACAAATCTGCTGCTTCATCCACCGTATACACAAATACTTTCAGCCCCCGACGTTTGGCATCTAAGACAAATTCATGGTCCAAAAAGGTTACATCTACGTTGACCGAATAAGCATCGAGTGCTGTGGCGAAGGCGGCATAATCCAGAGGTTTAGAGGCAGTCAGTGCCCCTATTTGCAAAGCAGGTTGTCGCTGTTTGATATTCCTAAGCAGATGATGATCAAAAGAAGACACTATAAATTGTTCCGGGGTAAAACCCAGGGTGGACTGGGCTTTTTCAATCAGCCTCACCACCAGGCTTACATCCTGTACTCCTTTAAGTTCGATATTCACAGTGCATTGCCCGGCTATCCTTGCCATGACTTGCCATAGAGTGGGAATTTTTTGGCCCGCACCTGCGTCAAACTGTTGCAACTGGGCCAGGGTATAGTCTTGTAATTGTCCTAAACCGTTAGTCGTGCGGTGCAGCCAATGATCGTGGATCACCAGCAGTTCGCCCAGATGTTGATGCACATCAATCTCTATTGCGTCCGCTTGCTGCTCCAGAGCTCTATCTATCGCCAGTAAGGTGTTTTCCGGTGCATCGGCGCTGGCACCGCGGTGGGCAAAAATAAGCATGATAGGTCCTTATTTTTTATGTAATTTCTGGGTGTTAATGGTCTCGTATAACGCCGCACAAACCACCAATAATCCACCTACATAGGTTTGCCAGTTAGGTTGTTCGTCGAGTATTAATATAGCCAGTATCACCCCATATAGGGGTTGCATACAAGCTACCAAAGAGAAGGTTTTAGCCCGTAAATATTTTAAGCTAGTAGCTATCAGTGCATGGGGTACGGCGGTTAGTAAGGTGCCTAACACCAGCAGCCATATATAAGTTTGGCCGGAAGCCTGACTGATATTTGGCGAGATAAAAAAACTTAAAGACAGAAAGATTACCAAAGTTTGATACGCCATGGCGTGAGCCCCGGAGTAATGGGAAAAGTGTTTGCGATGGAGCAGGTTTCTCAGGGCGTATAATACGGCAGAACACACACCGACAATGATCCCCAGCGTGACATCGTTATCTATGGATACCTCAGGGACAATCAAATAAATACCAAATAAGACGACAATCGCACTGGCGACATCCTGCCATACCAAGCGAATGCCTTCAAAAAAAGGTTCAATCAGCACAGTGATCACCGGAAAGGTAAACAGCGCTATCATGCCCACAGAGACACTTGAGTATTGCATGGCAGCAAAATAGCTAACCCAATGTGCGGCCATTAGCAAACCCAGCCCCAGGGCAATCAGGTAATCGCGATAACTGCGTAGCGCCAGTTTACCCCCCGTTATTTTAACGATGATAAATAGCATCATGCAGGCGATAATTGACCTGCCAAAGGTGATATCAGTGGCCGACAACGGAATGATTTTGGAAAATAGCGCCGTCGCACCGAGTAACATGACTGTGAAATGTAAAGACCACAGACTCTTTTTAACTGGATCCACAGATTAGTCAGTCAACGTTGCAAAAACATCGCCCAGGCGAGTTACATCTCCGGGTTCAAGGGGGGCAAACTCCATCATATCGGGTGCAAAACAGGCGACTACGGTTGATCCAAGTTTAAAGCGTCCCAATTCCTGGCCTTTTTTGAGGTGCACAGAATGTTCGCCCGTTGAGGGATACTGCCAATGTTGAACGTTTTTACCCGTTGGTGGCGACACTGTACCAGCCCAAACGGTTTCGATACTGGCGACTATCGTTGCTCCTACTAGCACCATGGCCATCTTGCCTTTGGGGGTATCAAACAGCGTTACCACCCGTTCGTTACGAGCGAATAAACCCGGCACCCGAGCTGCGGTCAGGGGGCTGACCGAGAACAGTTCGCCAGGCACATATAACATATCGGTTAACACACCATCCATGGGCATATGGATGCGGTGATAATCCTTAGGCGCCAGGTAGATAGTGGCAAACTTGCCGTCTAAAAAGGCCGTTGCCAATTCGGGTTTACCGCCTAACAGGCTGGTAAGGCTATAGTCGTGACCTTTGGCTTGAAAAATACTGTCATGGTCAATATCGCCTAATTGACTCACCGCACCATCCACCGGCAGGGCAAGTTGTGTCTCATCGGCACAGATAGTACGAGCCTGGGGCTTTAACTCCCGGGTGAAAAATTCATTGAAGGAGGGGTAATCTTCCGGATTTTCCCGTAAGGCCTCGGTCATATCTACTTGATATTGCTTAATGAAAAGCTTAATGCAAGCAGTGGTTAAGGCTCCGCCTTGGGCTGCGGCTAATTTGCCGATAAACCTAGATAATAGGTGTTTTGGGGTAATATATTGTAACGCTATTTTGAACGAATCGAACAAGTGAAAATCCTAAAAAAAGTAGTTTTAACCGTAATCGATTGTACAGCAATAATAAATGATGTGTGAATGCCACTAAGCACAATAGGCTATATGCTAGTCGATTGTGGCGTTCATTTTTATGCTGGTCTGGATATCAGCCAACCTCTGTTAATTCAGCGCGTTTAGGGACTATACCTTGCTGTGCGCCGGACGTAATTCGTCTAAGTTGGATAATATTTTGTGGTAGCTTTGATAACGTTGTTCGCTTATTTCGCCCTTTTCTACTGCTGCGCGAATAATACAACCTGGATCATTGGCGTGGGTGCAGTCACGAAATTTGCAACCGCCCAGATAATCTCTGAATTCTCTAAATCCCCGGGTCAAACGTTCCATTGGCATATGCCATAAAGCAAATTCACGTACCCCGGGTGAATCAATGAGATCACCGCCTTGGGGAAAATGTAATAACTTGGCTGTCGTGGTGGTGTGCTGACCCAGACCTGAGTTGTCTGATACATCGCCGATATTTTCATCGGCTTCCGGCAGTAATTCATTTATCAGACTGGATTTACCCACCCCTGATTGGCCGACAAATACACTGGTTTTGTCTTTCAGGCATTCGGCTAACTCGCTTATCCCGGTTTGGGTTTTACAGCTGGTATAAACCAGTCGATAACCGATGTCCCGATATATTTGCAGCTGCTGTTCTACTACTGCCCGCTCTTTTTCATCGAGCAATTCAACTTTATTGAGCAAAATGACCGGTTCAATTTCCACATCTTCCGCAGCCACCAGGTAGCGATCGATGATATTTAACGACAGGGCCGGAATGACCGAGCTGACAATAATGATCTGGTCAATGTTGGCGGCAACAGGCTTTACGCCATCATAAAAATCGGGTCGGGTAAGAACAGATTTTCTGTCTTGCACTATTTCAATAATACCGCTGATATTTTCAGTCGTGTCTTTACCTGGGCGAAACAATACGTCGTCGCCGCATACCACACTGGCAATATTACGTCTCAGATGACAGCGATGCACATTACCCTGAGCATCTTCAATATCCGCATGTTTGCCAAAGCGGCCAATGACTTTGCCTATTTGTTGCTCCCCCAATTGATCGTCCTGGGGTGCACTAGAGGGTTTAGCCAATCGTTTAGTGCGATTAGTGGAAACCTGACGGCTTTGTTTTTGAGTGAGTTTTGGTTTTTTCGCCACGGGTGCTTCTATACTTGGTTCGGATTTCTAGTATCATGTTAACTTTAGCCCGTCAGGAATTATAGCAATTCCTTTGGCCAACGTTCAGATCACTAGTATTAGGAGTAAATATGACGGTTGAGACACAAAATCTGGTTTGGATAGATATGGAGATGACAGGGCTACATCCTGAAGTTGATGTAGTGTTGGAAATTGCCACTATAGTGACAGATGCAAATCTTAATATATTGGCCGAAGGGCCGGTATTGGCCATCCATCAAAGTGATGAGGTGCTAAACGGTATGAGCCAGTGGTGTATTGATACTCATGGTAAAACCGGTTTAACCGACAGATGCAAAAAAAGCACTATTAGTGAGCAAAGTGCGGTAGAGCAAACCATACTATTTCTGCAAAAGTATGTGCCTAAAGGTGTATCGCCTTTGTGTGGTAACACCATAGGCCAGGACAGACGCTTTATGGTTAAATACATGCCGGAACTGGAAACGTATTTTCACTATCGCAATATTGATGTGAGCACGATTAAAGAATTAGTTAGACGATGGAAACCGGAATTACTCGACGGCTTCCATAAAAAAGGGGTGCACCTGGCCCTGGATGATATCCGCGAATCGATTGCTGAAATGGCATATTACCGCCAGCATGTTTTTACAATTTAGGGAGGGAGAACGCTAAGTTTTTACTAATCTGGACAAAATTCAGGCTTTTTTACCCCTAAAAAGCAAACAATTAGGGGTAAATGCAATTTAGGGCTTGCGTCATCACTCAATTTTTGTAAAATGCGCACCCGCTGTCGAGTACAGCGGTAGGAAGTTTATAAGATGCGGGAATAGCTCAGTGGTAGAGCACAACCTTGCCAAGGTTGGGGTCGCGAGTTCGAATCTCGTTTCCCGCTCCAAATTTAATCCTTAGATAGGCTGTAATTTGGATTTACGTGTTGTCGCTCCCCCAAGGGATCGCAACCACGCGGTGGCCGGATACGAATTTCGTTTCCCGCTCCAAGACTTCTTAAGTATGACAAGTTGCATTTAGTGCACAACATCATTATGCGGGA
>Ga0307489_10000024_pt1 | contig 79397 bp, 75 predicted proteins | sample SB12metaG_FD_202247 | JGI IMG/M metagenome (GOLD analysis project Ga0307489, IMG submission 202247) | Sea-ice brine microbial communities from Beaufort Sea near Barrow, Alaska, United States - SB 1.2 | ecosystem: Environmental > Aquatic > Marine > Coastal | place: USA: Alaska | collected... | reverse complement strand
TAACCCGTACCAGCATCACTGTATACGATCAAAATGGTACGCTGGTTGAACGTGAAGTCGTAGAATCTGATGTAGAACATGATGCCGGTGACAAAGGTGGCTATCGCCACTACATGCTCAAAGAAATACACGAGCAACCCACAGTGGTGCGCAACTGCTTGCAGGGCCGTTTGGGTGAGCATGACATCAGTCCGAATATTTTCGGCCAGGGGGCTGATAAAATACTCGCCACCATCAAACATGTGCAAATTGTCGCTTGTGGCACCAGCTACCACTCCGGCATGACAGCCAAATATTGGTTGGAGCAATATGCCAATATATCCTGCAATGTAGAAATTGCTTCGGAATTTCGTTATCGCAAATCTTTTGTACATCCCAATAGTTTGTTGATCACCATTTCCCAATCCGGTGAAACCGCCGATACCCTGGCCGCCCTGCGTCTGGCAAAAAATAGCGGTTATGCTTCCAGCCTGGCTATCTGTAACGTACCCGGCTCCTCTTTGGTACGAGAATCAGATTTAGCCTTTATGACACTCGCTGGTGCCGAAATCGGCGTCGCCTCAACCAAAGCCTTTACCACCCAGCTGACCGGCTTCCTCCTATTGACCTTAGCCTTGGGTAAGTACAACGGCATGAGTGATGCCGACCATAAAGCCATAGTTGATGGGCTGCACAGCTTGCCAAATAAATTGGAAGAAACCTTAAGTTTGACTCAGGGCATTAAAGATTTAGCAGAAGAGTTTGCCGATAAACATAACAGCCTGTTTTTAGGACGTGGAGATCAATACCCTATCGCCATGGAGGGTGCGCTTAAGCTTAAGGAAATTTCCTATATTCACGCCGAAGCCTACGCCTCAGGGGAACTAAAACACGGTCCTTTAGCCCTAATCGACGATGAAATGCCGGTCATCGTGGTGGCCCCCAACAACGAGTTGCTGGAAAAGCTCAAATCAAACGTGGCTGAAGTGCGCGCCAGGGGCGGTATTATGTATGTATTTGCCGACAAAGAAGCGCACTTTGCAAGCGACGAAACCATGCGCGTGATCAATGTACCCCATTGCGCCGCGCCCATCGCCCCGATCATCTATACGTTGCCGTTACAGCTGTTGTCCTACTACGTGGCTATTATCAAAGGTACCGATGTTGACCAACCCCGTAACCTGGCTAAATCAGTAACAGTTGAATAAAAAATAAAAGGGCCGAAAGGCCCTTGTGGGGCTTAATAAAGACAAAACTAAAGAATGCACCCAAAAAATTATTGAGTTGGACCTACCAAACTGGAAGATAAATCAGAAAATTCCCCCTAGACTCAATTTCGGTATCAATAGGAAAGATCACGCCTAAAAAGGTGCAAGGTAAGGTTAAATTATTTATTGATTTATCTTTTTCAAATAATGATGCCGTTCAAGTTCCTGTCGAGGATGCGATAAAGTCAGAATAGAAGAAACATGTCAACAACGATCATTCCACTTTTTCCACTAATCTATTTATAGCACCATCTAACAACTCGCTTTCGTTGAGGGTAGAATCTAATCTTTCTGAAAATACAACTTAGCCAAAACCACTGAGTTGTATTTCCTTAGGCGGGTTAAAAGCAGTCGTATCGATTTTTACAACAACAGTTTGAAAATTTATTACGACCACTTTTACTGCATAATCACAAAAAGATCATCTGTTATGAATTTTCATCCTTGGTAACATTTTTCTTACCGATACTCATTGGTCTATTATTTTCAGTAGCTGATCTTCAACTGTGCCTTCCTTGTAAATACCCGCAGCTTCCTGTGACATAGCCTGATAGACATCATCTGCTTCCATTTTTTTCATTGTGGCCTCAAAGGCCGCCAAATTTTCGTGTCTGGAAGTCCAAGCAATCATTCGTGGGTTGCCACCTAATTGACGCACAAGTTGTACATCAAGTCCTTGGGTTTCTTTAATGTGGGAGGCGAATTTTTTCGCCATTCCCAAGCCTTCATAATCCTTACCGGCTTGCAGCTCAACTTTACGTACAAAGATAATAGTCATGTTGTAACTCCAATGTATTGATTTGAACAGATACTCCTATATTCCGTTCATTGAGGGAGAATTACCCTCAACCATTATAGTCTAGACAGGTTCTTCTCAATGATCATGGTTTGTATGGGTAATTTTAGAGGGAAAACAGCCAGAAAAGCCGGTTTATCGTTTTAATCCCTTTTTTGCTTACACATACTTTTACGTACAAATATATAGACCAATTGAACTCACAGCACTTTGCTTCCTAACAGCCTGATTAGCGGGTTTGAGCGTGATGGAGACATTCACAATCTTTTTTGCCTGCACAAATCAGACGCTCTGAACCCGCAGATCATGCCAGGCGGCTTAAAAAAGAGTAGCTACTTAGTGAATGGTTTGTTGGGGTTTGGACTTTTCGCTGCTCTTTTTGGCGGCGACAGCAGCTTCCTCTTCCTGGGTAAAATAACTGCGGGTAATGATTGGCTTCTCGAGATGCTGAACCAGCTTACTCATAAAATTGTCCATATGCTCGGTCTGGTAGTGACCTTGCAGGCTATCGGCGTTCTCCCATTCCTGTAACAAAATGATCTGATTGGAATCGGTGATACCTTCGAAATACTCGTAGCTGATGCAGCCTTGTTCTTTTCTACACAGCAGAACCATGTTCTTCATCAAATCAATTACTTCTGACTTCGATTTGCTTAACAAGTGGAATGTGTTTTGAACCATTATCATCTTTAGGACCCCCGAGGTGAATTTAACGTTCGATCATAGGTAGGATCTTAAGGAAATTAGGAGTTGATTGCATGTTCTAAATTTGATCTGATGGTTATCGCCAAACAACTATCAAACCTAAAAGAAGAACATGCCACAAAATAATAACGAGCTAGCGAATATAACGGAAGTCCTAAATGAATTTAAAATTAATGACATCGGTAAGAGCTGTGGTTTTTTTGAACGCCAACGGGTCATAAAGCCGTTTGAGTGGGCGATAAGACGGTCGATAATATCAGTGATCTACACCGGTATTTCACCGGTTTAACCTACACCGATGTGCAGTACAAGCCGTTTCATAACCAGTTGAGCAAACCTGAGTTTTTGACCTTAATAAAGCGACTGGTGGGTATGGCCATGGGAAATTGGCAGCAGCAGATATTAGGGACCGATGTACCTATGTCGGCCTTTAAACGGATAGTTGCGCAGGATGGTAGTTCGTTTGCGGTACATGATGATTCAAAGGATACGTTTAAGAGACAATTTACCACCATCAGCCCCACTGCGGTAGAGTTACATGTGAGTTGGGACATGCTAAGCAGCCAACCCGAGACTATATCGGTCAGTGCAGACAGTGTGGCCGAGTATGATTTTCTGCCCAAGCCAGCAACGTTGGTGGATAGTTTGTTTCTGGCTGACCGGGGGTATTTTAAATTCTCGTATTTAGACAGTATACATCAGGCGGCAGGTTACTATGCTGTCAGGGCGAAAAAGACCTGTAACCCATTGGTCGTGGCAGGATACAATGGTCAAGGCAAAGTGCTTAAACGCTTCAAGCAGGTAAAATTAAAAGAGGTTAAAAAACACATTCGTAAAAGCGGCATTGTTGATATGGATGTACAGGGTAAGACTGCCTACCGGATGGTAGCCAGCTGGCCCAAAGACAAGGAAGAGCCCGGCTATTGGGTGTCAAATCTGAGTCGGGAGCAATACACAGCGGCTACCTTGATTAAATTGTATAGCCTTCGCTGGCAAATCGAACTGCTGTTTAAAGAATGAAAATCGTGTAATAATTTACGCAAATTCAATACGCGTAACCCCAAGTTAATGGAAGGACTGATATGGGCCAGCCTGCTCGCATTGTTAGTGAAAAGACGGATAGGTTTGAGCATCGGTCGACTAAAAGGGGTGGAAATATCTTCGTTTATGGTGGCAAAAAACACTCAGGGTTGGTTTTACAATCTGCGGGGGCAGGGTCGCTGATTCATTAAAAAACCAATTGCCTAAATAGCCCTGACCGTTCCTTATCTCAGTGAAGCAAGTCATCACGAGCTCAATGCTGAACCTTTGATACGGAGATTTAAATAACTAATCGTTACAGCGAAAAGCGCTCACGTAGAAAATACGCTATGCCATCTTTATGATTATGTCCGATAACCGCGCTTGCCAACTTCTTGATTTCGTCTTTGGCATTTTGTGGGGCATAACTTTCATCTGCAAGGGCAAACATACTTAAATCGTTATCACTATCGCCAAAACAGATAACGTTCTGGGCTCCCAGTTGTTTTTTTAAATTGCTAACGGCAGAGCCCTTATTAGCCAGGCGGTGGTGAACATCCATCCACCTAAATTGCTTACCTTCCAGTGCAGGTCCAGAGTAGGCAATTAGATTTGGGTAGGTATTGAGCTCTAGCCACATTTCATTAATCGTATCAGCAAAACCAATCATACTAATATTAGTCACTTGACTGTCAATCGGTAACGCTTTTAAAGGCAACAGTTTGGCTTTAGTACGAGAAAAGAACTTATAAACCAGTTCTTTTTCGACATCATGGAGTGTTTCACCATGAAAAATAAAATGATGATGATGGTTAGGTGGATGGCCGATGGTATTCACAAAGGGACTAATTCCCCGCGCAAGGGCAAAATCAATAATGGTTGAAATCTCACCGTTATCAAGCAGGTTTTCCAGTGTAAGTTGTTGAATTTTAGGGTCCCAGATAGTCACCCCATTATTATATATTTGTGGCAAGTCAAAATCATGGCCATGCAAAATACGCTGAGCCGAAAGCATAGTGCGGCCAGTTGCTACCGTATAGGCGATTTTTTTTTCGCTTAACAGCGCAAGCGTATCTTTGGTAAAGGGCGAGATTTCAGATGCATCGTTTAATAACGTGCCATCTAAGTCAAAAAAAATAAGATGCATAAGTATTTCTATCGCTCAGGGTTACGGACTAAGCATAAGCCCTATATTTGAATTAAGTACTCGTTATTTATAGTACGTGTTATATCCCAATTAAGTTTATACCCAAAGCCATTCGAGTTGCCCCCAGGCGGTAAAGGAACTCAGATTGGGGTGAGTGAGAGTAGCCAACAACGGTGTAATTTCAAGGGAGACGATATACGAAAAGAAGATGGTTCACATATTAGATATAACGCCGCTTTTAAACGTGAACTTCGGGGATCTTCTTTTTATTTTCAATAAGTCATGTTCTTTTTTCGATACAGGTTGAGCGTTTTTAAAAAGCTGCTTTTATTTCAGGGTAAAAAAACCACCAACCCATCGAAGGGTGATCAACCTTTGTCATGACTAATGTGGATTGCTCGATTGAATAAAGCAATCTTTGAAACACCTTTTTGTGCCTTTGTCGGTTGGACTCAATTTAATAGCCTGTTAAAGTAATTAGGTATTAAGAGCCGATTTTTGGGTGTTGGAGCAGATTAGAGTCAATGTTTAGGGTAAAAGCGACAAGTTGCATACTGCTTTGGTTGATTTTATTTCAGTCATTTTCTGCTGTCGCAAATTCCTTAGATTATCATGCAATCGATTCCCAGCATCTCAGTGAAGTGCATGAACATCAGCTTGGCGACAATTCAATTAACGAAATGACGCAAACAAACGCTGATAACTCACTCACTACTGACAGCTCTCACAATCCAGCTGATTGTCACCATTGTGGCCATTGTCATGGTTCACACGCCCAATGGGTTGGACATACTGCTGGTATTCGTATTAATTCGAATGCCACCAATCATGCCTTTCATTATCTATCCAGGGTAATAGACGCGCCTATTGCCCAACTTTTACGCCCACCTAAGGCTTAAACCTAAACGAGTCAAATAGCACTTCGTCAGTCATCTGGCGAGAGAATACTTTTTTGATGATTTAGGATTTTATAACCATGGATCAAGCTTCATTACGTCACCTGTGGCGCGTCTGCATATGGGTGATAGTTACAATTTCAGCCCTGGCTACGACACAAGTTCAGGCAACAACAACCCGTAATTTTACCAGTAGCGAAATGACGCTACAAAGCGCCATAAAACGCACCATAGCTAATACACCAGACTTACATGAGTTTACGTTTAAGCAAGAGGCTATAGAAGGAGAAATTAAAACCGCCTCACGTCCCCCCCCGCTCAATGCCGGGATTGAAGTAGATAACTTTTTAGGCACCGGCGAGGTCGCAGATATTAAAGGCACTGAGCTGACACTTATGCTGTCTTCTATTATTGAGTTTGGCAACAAAATTAATGCCCGCACCGCGTTCGTTAATGCTAAGACCTCAGTTGTAGAAGTACAAAAGCAAGTGCGCACCCTTGACGTGTTAGCCGAAGTCACACGTCGCTACATTGATGTCCTCGCTCAACAAGCTCTGCTCGATACACAAAATGAAGCAGAAACACTGGCCAGATACACCTATCAAACTGTAACAAAGCGGGTTGATGCGGGGGCATCTCCAGAGTTTGCACAAAAACGTGCGGGGGCAGCATTAGCCAGAGCAAGATTAGATGTATTAACGGCTGAGCAAAACAGGCTAGGCTTGATAAGAAGCTTAGCCATTATGTGGGGTGAGCAAAATCCTACTTTTACCCACCTTAAAGGTGATTTATTTGCGCTGCAATCGTCTCCTCCTATGACCACACTTGTAACCAACCTGCTAGACAGCCCTAACATCAAGGTTTACGCTCAAGCGGCCAGAGTACAGGAGGCCAAAATACGTTTGGCACAAGCCTCTAATCAGGCTGATGTAAGCTGGACGGCAGGAATAAGACACATCAATGGCATTGATGAAACGGCATTGGTGGCCGGTGTCAGTATGGCGTTATTTGCTGGTGATAGAAATCTTGGCGAGTACCAAAAGCAAAACGCTATCCTCGGGCAGTTAGAGCAGCAAAAAAAAAGTGCTACGCTTAATCTTTACCATCAGCTAAACATGGCGCTGCTGGCAAGAAATAACGCACTGCTCAATGTGCAAACACTGCAAAAATCAATCATTCCTCCATTAGAAGAAGCACTAGAGATGGTGAAGCAAGCCTATCTTGATGGCCGATTCAGTTATCTTGAATGGGTCAGTACCCGTCAAGAGCTGCTCAATGCCAAACAAACGCTTATTCAATCAGCGAAAGACGCTCACCAACGGGGCGCTGATATCGAATCTCTTACGGCGCAACCGCTGGTAGAGACGATCAACACTTCTTTATCGAGCAATACACAATGAATATTCAACCGTTAAACCAAAAATGCAAAAACCTTTTATTTTTGCTAATTAGCCTACCCTCACTCGTATTGGCCAGCGAGATTATCCATGACGGTGAATTCGTTTTAATGCCTGAAAAAATTGCACAGTCCACAGGTGTGCTTACACAAAAAGCGCAGGCCGGAAGGTTAAATATTACCACCAGAGTATATGGCAATATCGTAACTGCCCCCTCATCACTGAGTCATATCCGCGCTCGATTTGACGGCCTGGTAACCCAAGTAAATGCAAATTTGGGCAATAAGGTTAAAAAAGGGGAAACACTTGCCATAGTCGAATCCAATAAAAGCCTAAAAAACTATCCTGTGGCAGCACCGTTTTCAGGTATCGTGATTGCCAGGCACGCTAATGAAGGTGAGCTGTCAAATGGCCAGGTGCTGTTTTCTATTGCTAACTATGAAGTCGTTTGGGCGCAGCTAAAAGTATTTCCAAACCAACTTGGGGATATTTCACCGCAGCAAAAAGTGCAGCTTAGCTTGTCACAATTAAGGCTAAATACATCTATACAGCATATTTTACCCTCTCCTGATGAGCAGCCTTATGTTTTAGCCTATGCAAAAATTGATAATACATCGGGCCGTTGGCCAGTGGGTGCAGCTATCAAAGGATATGTCACCACCCATAGTGTTGATATCGCCATGTTGTTGCCCAAAACCGCTATCCAGCAGTATGAAGGAGCCTCTGTTGTTTTTGTCAAGACAGGTGACACATATCGTCCTCAGCCGGTGACGCTGGGTAAGCAAGACAGTGCCAATATTGAAGTCTTGGCAGGTCTTAAAATTGATGATGTGATTGTGAGTCAAAATAGTTATCTGCTTAAAGCCGATTTAGAAAAGTCGGAGGCAGCACATGCTCATTAATTTATTAATACCCACAAAAAATTCAGGTTCCCTGGCTAACAGGAGCAGAATTAATGATTGAATCAATATTACGTTTATCCATTAAACGACGAGGTTTGATGCTTATGCTGACTTTCCTTGTGATTGGCATGGGATTATTGAGCTATCAGAAGCTGCCTATTGATGCAGTACCTGATATCACTAATGTGCAAGTGCAAATCAATACACAGGCACTAGGTTATTCGCCACTGGAAACCGAGCAACGGATCACCTTTGTTGTCGAAACGGCTTTGGCTGGGCTACCGAATATGTCTTATACCCGATCCCTATCACGCTATGGATTATCTCAGGTGACGGCTGTATTTGATGAAGGTACTGATTTGTATTTTGCCCGTAATCTTATTAATACCCGCTTAGGTGCTATTAAAAATCAATTACCCAAAGGGCTGGAGCCTGAGATGGGACCCATAGCGACGGGTTTAGGCGAAATCTATATGTACACCATTGGAGCCGAGAAAAACGCCATACAAAAAAACGGAGAGCCATACAATGTTATGGCGCTCAGGGAAATACATGATTGGATTGTGAAACCCCAGCTAGCGCTGGTAGAGGGGATAACAGAGGTAAACGCCATTGGCGGCTATGTGAAACAGTATCATGTGAATCCACAACCGCTAAAAATGCTCAACTTTAATATTAGTTTACGGGACATCCACACCGCGTTGCAACGCAATAACGCCAACCAGGGAGCGGGCTTTGTTGAGCAAAATGGACAACAAATACTGGTAAGATCACAAGGCCAGCTCCAGACGCTTGCAGATATTGAAAATGTGGTCATTAAACGTATTAATACTATCCCCGTATCGGTTAAAGATATTGGCACAGTTGCCATTGGTAAGGAGCTGCGAACAGGGGCTGCAACGCAAGATGGGCAAGAGACCGTTCTGGGTACTGCGATGATGCTGGTAGGTGAAAACTCACGAGCCGTTGCCCTATCCGTCGCCCAAAAGGTCAACGACATTCAATCAAGTTTACCCGATGGCATTATGATTGAACCTGTGTATGACCGCACCCTCTTGGTTGACAAAGCAATAAATACCGTTCGTAAAAACCTTGTTGAAGGCGCATTGCTGGTTATCCTCATTTTGTTGCTGTTGCTAGGCAATATCCGCGCCGCGCTCATTACCGCAGCCGTGATTCCATTAGCCATGTTGGCCACTATTACAGGAATGGTCAACACCGGTGTGTCAGCCAATCTGATGAGCCTGGGCGCATTGGATTTTGGTTTAATTGTTGACGGTGCGGTGATAATTGTTGAGAACTGTATCAGACGACTGTCTGAGTCTCAAAAACGCAGCGGCGCCGTGTTACCCCTAAAAGACCGGCTGGAACTTGTTTTTCAAGCCACCAATGAGGTGATCCGCCCCAGCCTGTTTGGTGTGCTGATTATTACAGTCGTATATATACCGTTGTTTTCATTGACAGGGGTAGAAGGAAAAATGTTTCATCCGATGACAGCAACGGTCATCATGGCCCTTTTTGCGGCTATGGTCTTTTCCATCACCCTAGTACCGGCGGCAGTGGCTATGTTTATGGCAGGTAAAGTCAGTGAAACAGAAAGTTTCATTATCGTTGTGGCAAAATCTGCTTATCGTCCCGTGCTTCTCGCCGCACTGAAGTTTCGCTGGTTTGTGCTAATCGGCTCAGCGGTACTTGTGCTGAGTAGCTTATGGCTGGCAATGCGCCTGGGCTCCGAGTTTATTCCACAGCTTGATGAAGGTGATATTGCGCTACACGCCATGCGAATACCAGGAACCGGTATTGAGCAAGCTGTAAGGATGCAAAAAACCCTTGAATCCACCCTGTTGGAATATGCACAGATAAAAACGGTGTTTGCCAAAACTGGCACCGCAGAGGTGGCAACCGACGCTATGCCGCCTAACGTGAGCGATACCTTTGTGATGCTTAAACCCAAAGAGCAGTGGCCTGATCCAGGCTTATCAAAAGCTGATTTCGTAGCAATCCTAGAGCAAGATTTACAAGCTGTGAAAGGGAATAACTATGAGTTTACCCAGCCCATTCAAATGCGCTTTAACGAGCTCATCAGTGGTGTGAGGTCTGACTTAGGCATTAAAGTCTTCGGTGATGATTTAACCAAGCTAGTTGCTTCTGCCAATGATATTTTGACCGTTTTGCAATCCATTAAAGGCGTGGCTGATGCAAGACTAGAACAGGTAGATGATATTCCTATCTTCACCATCAATCCTAAACCCATCGAACTGGCTCGTTATGGATTGGATGTAGCAGATTTACAGGAGTGGTTGGCCTCAGCTATTGGCGGCAATACAGCGGGCTTAATATTTGAAGGTGACAGACGCTTTGAATTGTTAGTGCGATTTGATGAGCCTATCCGCACTGATTTAGATTCGATTGGCAGTATACCTATTGTCACACCTGATGGGGGATTTGTGCCCTTATCTGAAGTCGCAGAACTTGAGTATTCTTCAGTGCCCAATCAAATCAGTCGAGAGAACGGCAAGCGCCGGGTGGTGGTCACTGCCAACGTAAGAGCGCGGGACCTCGGTAGTTTCGTTAATGAGGCTAAAACTAAAATAGCCGCGCAAGTTGATTTACCTGCCGGTTATTGGCTTGATTATGCTGGCACGTTTAAACAACTTGAAAGTGCCAGTCAGCGGCTATCTATCGTTGTACCCGCCACACTTTTCATTATATTAGTGCTACTGGTGGTCGTTTTTGGCTCTATCCGTGATGCCTTCATTATCTTTACGGGGGTACCGTTGGCATTAACCGGAGGCGTTTTCGCACTATGGATAAGGGATCTCCCCTTATCCATATCAGCGGGAGTGGGTTTTATCGCATTATCGGGTATTGCGGTGCTCAATGGCCTAGTCATGCTGTCATTCATTAAGCAGCGGTTATTGGAAACGGGCGATTTAATCAACTCTGTTGTAGACGGTGCCATAATACGATTACGCCCGGTCTTGATGACCGCGCTTGTGGCAAGTTTAGGCTTTATACCCATGGCACTTAACGTGGGTACTGGCGCTGAAGTACAAAGACCGCTGGCCACAGTGGTTATCGGCGGGATCATCTCATCCACGCTACTAACATTGCTTGTGTTGCCTGTTTTGTTTCGCATGACACGTTCAAAAGCTGTCTGAATGCAACTATTAAGCATCATATTGAAATAAATACGATGCTTTTCACCATCAACGACGCTATCTCACTACAAACCAGACTAACCATCAGATTTAGTGAAGCGTTACTATTGATATAGCGCACCAGATCCAATCATTTTTCTTCTTAAAATCAAACATATCTACCCTTGTTTCACCTCGGTTAGCGCAATACTTTTCAAGGTCGACAAGCCAATAATCGCTTATGTAAACGTCGAACAAAGATCTATGATTATATTCCATGGGAACAGATAGGACGTCACAATGATATGACCGGTCGTGAGATTATCCCTCGATATCAGTACATAGACGAGGTTAGTGATAACACCCTGACATCGAGGCTACCACCGAGGATTTATGTAACTTGCCCCTGATACAAAACGATAGCAGAATAAAACTGAGATATTTTTACCTTTATATTACAAAAAGGCGTCTAACACATCATCTTTTCTGGGCTATTCAGGCCTTGGATTTAGGCGTATTACCCAGGCAGAGTAATATTCAACTCCAACACCGAACGAGCATCACTGTTTTCTACCTGCACAGTAACCTGATCATCATCGATATTCACATATTTGCGGATCACATTAATGATTTCCTGTTGCATCAGCGGCAGATAATCCGGCTGGTGACGCTTATTACGTTCGTGGGCAACAATAATCTGCAAACGCTCTTTAGCAACTGAGGCCGAACTCTTTTCTTTTTTCTTTAAAAAGTAATTAAAAATACTCACTTTTTACCTCCCAGTAATCGCTTCAAAAATCCTCTTTTCTGTACGTCAATAAAACGATGTTCAACTTCTTCGCCCAGTAAGCGTAATACTGCATCAAGATACGCCTGCCCTGCCTCTGACTCCTGATCTAGAATAACCGGAGCACCTTGGTTTGACGCTTTTAGTACGGCTTCTGATTCCGGAATAACACCCAGCAAAGGCACAGCCAGAATATCTTCAACATCCGCCACACTGAGCATCTCGGCTAACGCAACACGTTCCGGGTTGTAACGCGTTAATAGTAGATGCTCTTTGACTGAGCCGCCTTGCTCTGCTTTAAGAGACTTGCTCTGCAAAATACCAATGATACGATCCGAGTCCCGTACAGAAGACACTTCCGGGTTAGTGACAATAATAGCTTCATCTGCAAAATACAGCGCCATCAGCGCCCCTTGTTCGATACCTGCGGGTGAATCACAAATTATATATTCAAAATCCTCAGCCAGAGCATTTAATACATTTTGTACGCCTTCCATCGTTAACGCATCTTTATCACGTGTTTGTGAAGCAGGCAGAATAAACAAGCCCGGGGTGCGTTTATCTTTGATCAGCGCCTGATTTAAACTGGCTTCTTTATTTATTACGTTGACAAAATCATACACAACACGCCTTTCACAGCCCATAATCAAATCAAGATTACGCAAACCTACATCAAAATCGATCACGACTGTTTTAAAACCCCGTAGCGCCAAGCCTGTTGCGATTGCAGCACTCGTCGTTGTTTTACCTACGCCACCTTTACCCGATGTCACCACAATGATTTTAGTCACTACCATTCCTTTATTAACTGTTTTGAACAACCCATTTATCAGTACAATGTTAAGCGCTAAATAGCGATAATTTGTATGGGTTTTCTTTCTAAAAAAAGTTACAACACCCATTGGCGTTGAGTGTTATAAAATTAAAATGTCTAAATTAATCCATTAATTAACATCATGGGTGACGCATCTTTCTTAGTCGTTTGACTGCTACTAAAAAACCTTTACCAACCAAGATAATTATCCAACTGAGACGTTCCAACACTATTAAATCATCCCATCCAGGCTGTTAAATAACCCGTATCACCATTTATATTTTGTAATGCGACGCCTTGCCTATGACGCTATTTCGATCAAGGGTAATCGGCCCGTAATATTTAACATTGTGCTTACCGATAAATTTTTAAAGCCATACACACCATCAGAACAGCTATTTTTATCTTTTTTTGAGTGCTTATCACATCGTTTTATGCGCTTTATCTGATGTCCACTTGCTGATAGTGTAAAAAACTTCAAATGTTCTGGTAAAGAAGGTTTTATCTGCTTCGATAATGCGGCTAACGAAAAGCTGTGATTGGAGCAAAGGACACCAATTCAGCCATCTTAGTCATACTTAATCCGTGTACCACACCTCTTCAAGGTTTGAATGCATTTATTGCGATGAATTGGTCGAGCAACTCGCACTTTTTGCACCCGTATAGTTAAAGAGTAAATGACTAATTAGTCTGTATTGTTTTCGTCGAGTATAATAAATAATCTCGTCAAAAAAACGATGTAACTTTAGTCTAGTAGAGACCAACAATTAACGCTAATAGAGCCCAAATAATTAACATGGGGGTGATAGAGACACCCTCCTGATTTCTTGTCAATGCACCAAAATAGTAGTTTAGACAACATTATTGCCATAGAGACAATTCAACAAAAAGCTTAAATAAATCTTTTTCAAGTGTGCTGTATAAATGAGCATATTAAGCCTGCGTTTAATCAAGAGACATTAAACATCACTCTTTACTTGATTTTATATGCCAGCAATTCCCAACCACCACCGTAATAAAGCCTATTATTCATATTTAGACGAGAGATGGCTAAACTGGCCATCATTTCAATTTCATATCCAGAGCTAATTTATACCTATACCTTATACCTTATACCTTATACCTTATACCCTATACTTTCTTTTATTTTTAACCAAGTCGTATTCCACCGCTAAGTGAGATGTCCCAATCCCTACCATCATTTTACCTGCCACTCCATATTTAAGCGGCTGGGCTTTAAATTGAGCAACGCATGTTTAAACAAGGCCATTTTTTTCGTCTCATTCTCAGCGTATAACGGGCTTTAATCGTCTGTGAATCTCACACCCAGTACCCAATAATTACTGATAATTAGGGTCAGACATACCCAAAACCATTAGAATTGCTGCCAGGCGTCAAAAAACACTCAGCCCCATGAGCTTAAACTTATACCAATCCGTCTTAATAAATACCCACTGGGAATGCGTCCAGCTGTTTTTTGAGTAAGGTATCGAACTACAGGAATAGTCGCTCCTTTTCAAATAGCGAGAACGCAAAGCTAAAGTCCTCGGTGCAATACTTTTGGGCGAGTGTTAAACGGGCTTACTCTGCGCTGCTCGAACTCGAAAGAGCACTACTATTACTGCATTCAAGCGCCTTAATTAAGCCCGTTTAAATTTTCGCCCACCGTCACTTACTAACACGGATTGCTATGACTAAGTGCTTGGAGTGACCGAGAGCCGCCAACAACGCTGCGGCTTAAAGAGGAACGGGGATAGAGATAAATAAACGTGGGCGATAGAATACGCCATACAATATAAAGCTCAGTGGCTCACTGCGTTAATACCACAGGAGCATCGATAAATACCTTGGTCACTGGCATCATCAACCATGATGCTATCTACGCAGTGGGTTTAGGCTAGCTACTTAGCGAACTACTCAGGCAAAGTAATATTCAATTCCAACACAGAACGCGCATCAGTATTTTCCAGTTGCACGGTAACCTGCTCATCATCGATATTCACATATTTGCGGATCACATCAATGATTTCCTGTTGCATCCGCGGCAGGTAATCCGGCTGGTGACGCTTATTACGTTCGTGGGCAACAATAATCTGCAAACGCTCTTTAGCAACTGACGCCGAACTCTTTTGTTCTTTCTTTAAAAGAGAATTAAAAATGCTCACTTTTACCTCCTAATAATCGCTTCAGGAATCCTTTTTTCTTTACGTCAATAAAACGATGCTCAACGTCTTCGCCCAGTAACCGTAATACGGCATCAAAATATGCTTGCCCAGCCTCTGACTCCTTATCTAAAATAACCGGAGCACCTTGATTTGATGCTTTTAGTACGTCTTCTGACTCCGGAATAACACCCAGCAAAGGCACAGCCAGAATATCTTCAACATCCGCTACACTGAGCATCTCGGTTGACGCGACACGTTCCGGGTTGTAACGCGTTAATAGCAGATGCTCTTTAACTGAGCCGCCTTGCTCTGCTTTAAGAGACTTGCTCTGCAAAATACCAATGATACGATCCGAGTCCCGTACAGAGGATACTTCCGGGTTAGTGACAATAATGGCTTCATCTGCAAAATACAACGCCATCAGCGCACCCTTCTCGATACCTGCTGGTGAATCACAAATGATATATTCAAAGTCCTTAGCCAGAGCATTTAAAACGCTTTGTACGCCTTCCATAGTTAACGCATCTTTATCACGTGTTTGTGAGGCGGGCAGAATAAACAAGCCGGGGGTACGTTTATCTTTAATCAGTGCCTGATTTAAACTGGCCTCTTTATTAATGACGTTAACAAAGTCATACACAACACGTCGTTCACAGCCCATAATCAAATCAAGGTTACGCAAACCTACATCAAAATCGATCACCACTGTTTTAAACCCCCGCAGCGCCAAGCCTGTTGCGATTGCAGCACTCGTTGTTGTTTTACCTACACCACCTTTACCCGACGTCACTACAATAATTTTAGCCACTACTATTCCTTATTAACTGTTTTGATCAACCCACTGTTGAGCACAATGCCGAGCGCTAAATAGCGGTAACTTGAATGGATTCATCTTCTAAAAATACATATGCTGCTTGTTTCCAGCACTGCTGACGCAGTTTATCATTCAATATAAAAAAACCGGCAATAGAGACTAATTCTGCTTCCATCTGTCGACAGAAGACACGTGCATTTCTATCGCCTTTAACACCCGCTAAAGCACGACCACGCAACGTACCATAAGCATGAATATTGCCATCTGCTAGTACCTCAGCTCCTTCGCTGACCCCTGCCATTAAAATCAGATCCGCGCCTTGTGCATAAATCTGCTGTCCAGAACGAACCGGTTTGGTGATCACCTTACTGGGACGAAAAACGGTTACTTTTTCAACAACAGGTTGAGTAGGCTCAACCTGAATGTCAGTGGCCCGGGTATTTGCAGCAGGTAAGCACGCCAGGCCTAATCCCATGACGGTTGAGACCAACTCTGTGGGTACCGCTCTACAAGCTATCGGCTGTAATCCCAGTTCACGACAGTACTCAACCACTTGATTAAGTTGCTCAGCCTCAAGCTCTCCATCATAGGAAGCCAGATTGAGCATAAGAGGAGATGCATTAAAAAAATGCGGTGCTGAATCAATTTTTTGCTTTAACTGCTCAAAAAACTGCTCTGTTGAATAATCATAAAGATCCATAACAACCGCTGTAAAAGCGGTGCCTTTCATCTGAAAACAAATATTTGCCATTGGGCAATCCTAGCCTACGAATAAAAATCGACACGCTCACTAACTCTTCCGCCTCAGCTGCCTATGCGACTGAACAGACTAATCAAAAAGCAACTAATTCAAAGTCCTACTTTAGCAAATAGACTCAATATCAGGAAACGAAACCAACCCCAGATAGATAAATTTATTATGCAAGAGCAACAATAACTGACTTGCTGCTATGTAATATAAGTGAAATGGGTTACTAGAATACCCATGTTCAATATTTGATCGTATAAAAAACACTCACAACGGGCGACGGCTCCGTCAATTACAGCGATGATGTGATTGACGGAGTCAGTATTGTGTAACATCGGCATCAATACACTACCCCCATCGAAAGCGGCAATGCAAGTTGTACTTTATCTGCTGCGTTTTCAATACTAAGTGCAAGGCGAACAACGATAGGGGATGTGAAGGCAGCCAACAGCGCTGCGGCACCAAGGGTATAGGGTATACAACCCAACCAGAAAATGAGTGGGTGTCAATAAATGCCATAACACCAGGCGAGACTATGAAGTGGCAGTTAAGTCAGGTAAAAAATCCCATGTTCTAATCATACACAACAGCAGAATAGACTTAGTTTTAATTTTGTGAAAACAGCTGAGTAATAGGCGAGAAATATCTAACCTTCGCTCCTTGATTGAGTTGAAAGAGATGTGAATATTAAAATAACGTCTATTCTACTTACACTTGAAGTATTAAGATTGTAATTAAGAGGAAATATGACTGTAGTACTAAGTGATACAGCTAATCATCTAATACTTTCTACCCTATCGGCCTCCTCGACAGAAACAGCTAATATTGCTTGTGTTGATGCGATGTATTGTTACCTGTTTTTCAATAATGAACATAAAAATACTGTACGCCAAGCATGGGGTATTGATATATTTTTAGGATCTAGTTTACTGGAAATTATTCCTGGTTCGGCAGAACGCACCGCGTTGAAACAAAAGCTGGATAAAGCTTTCAAAGGCCAAACCTTTATGGAAATCAAAGAACAGGGTGATATTGATAAGCATGAGTGGGAGACTGTATATGGCCCAATGTATAATTCGCAAGGGAACGTAGCCGGAGTAAATATATACTCTAAAAACATAACAAAACGTAAAGAAATAGAAAGAAAATTTGAGGAAAACCCAAAAAAATACCCATACCTGTTTAACCATATGGCAGAAGGCTTTGTCTTAGGTGAAATTATCTGTGATAAAAATGGTATTCCTTGTGATTATAGGATTCTTGAAGTTAATGAAGCGTATGAACAACAATGTGGTATAAAAAGTAGTGATATTATTGGAAAAACAGTCCTTGAGTTTTATCCGGATATTGAGAAATCCTGGATAGAAATATATGGTGAGGTTGCCCTTACAAAAAAATCACAAACATTTGTCAATTATAATCATAATACCGGTAGGCATTATGAAACGTCTGCTTTTGCATATGAAAAGGGGCAGTTTGCTCTAATATTCAAAGACGTCACAGAACGCAACAAAGCCACAGAGTTGCTTCAAAAATCGGGAGAACGATTGGCTCATATGGCACACCATGACCCTCTAACAGGCCTTCCCAACCGCTTGCGCTTCATCGCCAATTTGGAACAGGCGATCGAAAGTGCTAAACGCCATAAACACAGAGTCGCACTGATGTATCTGGATCTGGACAGATTTAAATATATCAATGACACCCTCGGTCATCCTATTGGTGATGAACTCCTTAAAATCATCGCCGTTAGGCTGCTAAATTGTGTTCGTGCTGAAGATACTATAGCCCGCCTTGGTGGAGATGAATTCACGGTTATATTGACCGAAGTCAAACATGCTGAGGACGCTAACGGTATTGCGGATACCATCATCAATACCGTTAGCAAGCCGGTAACCGTCAGCGGAAAGACATTTGTTATGTCCGCAAGCGTCGGTATTTCTATTTACCCTGATGATGGACTTAATGCGGAAGATATGCTGAAGGTTGCCGATATTGCGATGTACCAAGCCAAAACGGATGGTAAAAATTGTTTTCGTTTTTTTACCCCAGAGCTGGCTTTACGTGCGGTTGAACGCAGACAGATCGAAAAGGACTTACGAAAAGCCTTAGAGAACGAGGAATTTGAGCTACTTTATCAACCTCAGGTGAGTCTGGCTGATGGAAAGATTACCGGAATTGAGGCCCTGATCAGATGGAATCATCCTGAAAAAGGTCAAATATTGCCAGAAAAATTTATCAGTGTTGCAGATGATTTGAATTTAATCGACGCAATAAGTGAATGGGTTTTACGTACCGCCTTTAATGATTACCAACAATGGTTAAAAAATAATTCGAAGGGGCTCCGTATCGCCGTTAATATTACAATACGTCAAATATCAAATGAACAGAGTGTTAAACACATTTTAAAAGTACTTGAAGAATTGTCGTCAGCGACGAATATTAATCACTTGGATTTCGAAATTACAGAAGGTGCACTTGAAAAAACCGAAAATACAATTAGCACTATTAACAACCTGAGGGATCGAGGCGTTAAGTTTTCTATCGATGATTTCGGCACAGGATACTCGCCACTCAGACGGTTGAACAAATTACCAATAGGCGCTTTAAAAATAGACAGGTCTTTTATTATTGATATTGCCAGCGATGGTGGCGACAAGGCAATTGTTGCAGCCATTATCGCGATGGCACACAGTCTCAGTTTACGCGTCATCGGTGAAGGCGTAGAAACAAAGTCACAACTTGATGTGTTGCGGGCTCTTGAATGTGACGAAATACAGGGCTTTTATTTCAGCAAGCCGGTGCCAGCTTCTGAGATTGCTCAATTGTTGGAGAAAACCTATCAGCGATGACTCCACCGGCCCTCATGGTAAGAAAAAAAACCAAACCCAATGATCAGCATTTTTAATACGAGAGGTATCGCGGTATACCAAACCTTGTCATAATCTGAGAGGCATTGTATTTCTGTTCGCTCAGACTGTGTCAGCTCGAAACCGAAATATGGCATTAATCACCTCTGGTTCAACGGTTTTGCCATGGCAATTATCCTATCTGTACAACGCCAAATCAATGGCCATAATATAACCAACGACCTGCTCCAGGTCATTCAAACAGGCTCCCTGGCTGACCAAAAAAGTGAGATAAGTATGGCGTAATACGTCAACCGACAGCTGTTCCGGAAAGCTTAATTGGGCATCGTGAGCGGCGTTAATAATCAATTGCGTAAAATCCTCCCGAGTCGCGAGAAAGTGGCGTTAACCATAATAAATCGGCCCTTGGCTGCTGGGTATAAAAACTGTTGGCTAAAGCTTGCAAATCCCGATGAAAATTCACTTTGCGATCTCAATTTCCACGTATATTAAGAGAAGCATATTCACCTAAAAAATCGTCTTTGCCCAGTGAAGAACACTACTTTGCTTCACACCCGGAAATAGGTTCCGATGAGAATCAATACAGGTATAGTAGCTAAGGTGCAGTGTCTCCCAGTAACTGTGGTCATTGGGGATTATCTCATCAGCACTGCTAACAGCGCTTTTATAGCTGCGTTTGCCGTGTATTTCACATAATGAAAAGGAGTCGATTTTGACCCAGTCTGAGATCTTGGCATATTCCAATGCCAACTAATTTACTAAAATATAGCTTGGTTGTGATCGCGCTGTGCTTGATGGCGCTTAGCCTGGACGTATTTGCCCATGGTGTAGATGATAACACCCGCTATTTTTTAGAGCGCAATACTGGCGTTCAATTTATGCCCTTTTTGTATATCGGCGCTAAACACATGATTACCGGCTATGACCATTTGTTGTTTCTGGTGGGCGTGATTTTCTTTCTGTACAGAAACCGCGATGTATTGCTGTACGTCACTATGTTCACTATAGGTCACAGTACCACCCTATTGTTGGGCGTGATCGGTGATATTCAGGTCAACGCTTATCTGATCGACGCCATCATTGGTCTGTCGGTGGCATACAAGGGTTTTGATAATCTAGGTGGCTTTAAACGCTGTTTTAACTGGCAACCCAATACCAAATTGGCTGTGTTGATTTTCGGACTCTTCCACGGTTTTGGTTTGGCTACGAAATTACAGGAATTACAGTTGCCAGAAGATGGCCTGATCATCAACCTGGTCGCTTTTAATCTGGGGGTGGAGCTGGGACAGTTTGCGGCATTGATATTTATACTAATTGCCATCAATGTTTGGCGAAAACTACGGTCTTTTCAACGATTCGCCACATTAACCAATACCTTATTGATGAGCAGCGGACTGATGCTCATTGGTTATCAGCTCACCGGTTTTGTCATTAACTAATTAGAACGAGAAGAATATGCAACACACTGTCAGCAGTAAAACGCTATTAAAAGCCAGCGTATCAGCAACCCTTGTAGCGATAGTCGCTTTGATAAGTTTTATTTTACCTGCCGAGTATAATTTCGACCCTACAGGCATTGGCCATAAACTGGGCTTGACGGTACTTTCCGCTGCTTATCAAAAGGAAAAATCAGGTAAACTTGTACCCGCATGATCGGATGAATATCAGGTTATCGACGTTACCGTGCCTGCCAAACAAGGAATAGAATATAAGTTTAGCATGCAACAAAATGACCTATGAATGGCTAACAGATGGTTCTGCGCTGTATTTTGATTTACACGGAGAACCACAGGGAGATACCAGCGGATATTTTGAAAGCTACGCAATTGCCACCCTAAACGAGATCAAAGGTAGCTTTACGGCTCCTTTTGATGGTGCTCATGGTTGGTATTGGAAAAACAAATCAAACAAGCCTATCGCTGTGCAGCTTATGGTAAAAGGGCAATATAAAGTGATTGGATTAAAACAATAATAGGGCAAAAAGAACGTACGACCTCAAGATCGCCAATAATGACCAAGTAGTGGATATTGCCCACAAAACTATTTTTACAATCCATGAGCGGGAGGCCTTGATGATCCTCAGCCCTTTTTATTCTCCCTAGGTGGCAAATAACTAGCTCGTTCCCTGCTAAAATAAGATGCGGAAGAAACCCACTGTTAACCATCTTCCCGCTTGTCAGGACTGCTTGGCCCCTGCTAGCATAGCCGCTTATTTTTCCACGTAATATTTTGACTGTTTGCTGGCTACTTGGGCAGCAAAAGGAGAGCTTGTTTTGAATAAAAGTATCATTACCAATGGCCTGGCGCTGCTATTGGTGCTTTGTGGTTTTTTCTTAGACAATGATCTGATTAAAACGGTAGGTCTGTTTGCCTTATCAGGTGCCATCACAAATTGGCTGGCTATACATATGTTGTTTGAAAAAGTTCCCGGGTTATATGGCTCAGGTGTTATCCCCGAACGTTTTGAAGATTTTAAAATCGGTATACATAACCTGATGATGGAACAGTTTTTTACTGAAAAAAATATCGAGCGGTTTCTTGCCACAGATGGCAAACATTTCGATCTCAATTTAGCGCCTATCTTAGAAAAAATTGATTTAACCCCGACTTTCGATTCACTGGTAGAGGTGATTAACGACTCGTCGTTTGGCAGCATGTTAGCTATGTTTGGTGGCACAGAAGCATTGGAGCCATTAAAACAGCCCTTTATTGACAAGATGTCGCTGTCCTTACAGGCGATCAGCCAAGACGAAGAATTTTTAGCACTTTTGCATCAGCAATTGGAGCAACCGGATGTGATGAATGAAATTCGCCACAAGGTCACGGTGATTGTGGAGCAACGTCTGGATGAACTGACACCAAAAATGGTTAAAGAGATCATCCAAACCATGATCCGCCAACACCTGGGCTGGCTTGTTGTATGGGGCGGTGTTTTTGGTGGTGTCATCGGTTTGTTGGCTGCGTTGATACAATTTTAGAATAGTTTAAAGGACAAGCTGGGCACTATTGCTCCAGCTCGTCTTTATTTATAATTCATTTATAGCTCATTATTCTGTGCGCTGATTACCCAATCTGTCTCCCCCATTTATTGCAAGGCTGTCATTTTGACCTTACGCAGCAGCCAAAGCAGCATGTCAGTGGATTACGTATCCCTCCATTAACCCTTTCCCATATCACCCAGAGGGAATATTTATACGAGCAACGCCAGAGCGTGATTAACCGTTGATTTCATCATGTGAACCGCTATTGACCGGGTTAGGCTACAGGTTTCGTTTGCAAATAATTATCATTTAGATTAACTTAATCCTCCCTGCTTGATACTGAGTTTCACTGGTCCTGGCTTAGTGTCAATTTCGAGGCAGATATTCAATGTAAATATCTGCCTCGCACCTTGTATTCCATAGAAAAATAACATGAAATAGCTTACATATGGGCATTGCGCTCAGTGATACAATCTGGCTCGCCCATCTCAAACTCTCGGCAAACCAGAGGTCTATCTTCATAAATAGAGCACAGCATGGTGTCCCTGTCTAAAGCGGCGCACCAACCATCTGCCAACCTATGCATGGTTTCGCTGCCCCATTTATCCACCTTGATATAACGCTGGGGTACCCCTGTGTCGGTAAACAACATAACTTCCAGGCGACAACAACAGGCCTTACAGGTGGCGCAGGTGATCTCGACTTCCGCAATCGGTTCATTGGCCAGGGTGTTAATGTCTATATGCATATTTACTATTCCCAAATTTGATGAGTACAGCATACGCCACAATAGTCCATTATGCGCTCACCGCGCTAAGCTGTTTGGCGATATGTACAAAGTCGACTTGATAATAGGGGCGCAGTTCCTTGGCACGAAATCCAAGGTGGATCTGTTTGTATATTCCCTTTTCACCCAGACGAATAGGCACTAAATTGAGCTGTTGCTGGTACTCCTCAACCAGCCATTTTGGTAAGGCGGATACCCCGCGCCCCGCGCTGACCATTTGTAGCAGTATCTCTGTGGTTTCAATTACCCGGTGTTTTTTAACCCCCGCACCGGCCGGAATTAAGAACTGACTAAAAATATCCAGACGCCCCTGCTCCACAGGATCTGGGTCAGGACTTCCTGACCCAGATCCTGTGGGCGCACGAATGGTTGCCTGGCCAACGGATGATCCCGCCACACCACCAGCACATGTTCATAGTCAAACACCGGGATGTATTCCAGAGCGGTTTGAAAAAGTGGATCCGGGGTGATCAACATATCGATATCATATCCCAGCAGAGCGCCAAGCCCACCAAACTGGAAGGCCTGGCGTACATCCACATCTACGTCCGGGTAGCGCTGCAAAAAAGGGCTGACGATTTTTAGCAACCATTGATAGCAGGGATGACATTCCATGCCGATACGCAGCGTGCCTCTGTGCCCTTGTGCAATCTGCTGAACCAGTTGTTCGCTGTGCTCAAATTGTGGCAACACTCTATTAGCCAAATTTAGCAGACTTTCCCCCGCTTGAGTTAACCGCAGCCACCGCCCGTCTTTTTGCCAGATAGGTGTGCCTAACTGGCTTTCCAGTTTTTTAATGGAGTGACTGAGCGCAGACTGGGTTAGACATAGAGCGGCGGCGGCTTGCGTGAGTGTGCCTTGACGGTTAACGGTTTGAATGATGGTCAGATGGGCGCGTTCGAGCATGATGTGAACAACCTATATATGAGTAATATTCATATAATTCTGAAAATATATCATTATTTTTAATGGTTCTTTAGCCTTAATATCTGTCTATATAAACTCAATTGGACCGATAGATGGCTAAAATACATAACCTCGGGTTTCCCCGTATCGGCGAAAAACGTGAACTTAAATTCTTACTGGAAAAATACTGGCAGGGCGATATAAACGAAAAAACGCTCAAAATGGAAGGGAAAAAACTGCGCCACACACACCTTGAGGCCTAGCACGATCTCGATTTTACTCAGGTCGGCGATTTTTCATTTTATGATCACGTGCTCGACACCAGCTTTTTATTAGGTAACGTACCCGCTCGCGCTACAACCGGTAGTATCAGTGCTTTTGATGCTTATTTCTGTGTCGCCCGGGGCCATGCGTCTGCTGGCAGCGATTGTTGCCCTGTACATGCTGGGGAAATGACTAAATGGTTTGACACTAATTATCACTACATAGTGCCTGAATTCAGTAGCCATACCACGTTTGATCTTAATGCCGACGGGTTGCTCCAGCAGATCAACGAAGTCCGCGCCCTGGGAGGCAAAGCCAAACCCGTGATATTAGGCCCCCTAAGTTATCTGTTTTTGGGCAAGGCCACGGATGATAGCGATCCGCTGCTGTTGCTGGACTCACTCTTAGTTGTCTATCAAAAACTGCTCGACCAACTGTCAAGAGCTGGAGTGGAATGGGTACAGCTAGATGAACCGGCGTTGGTGACCGAGTTGCCTGCCCACTGGCAAACGGCCTATAAATACGCCTATCAGTATCTGGCCAGGCGCCAGGTCAAAGTATTACTCACCACTTATTTTGGCGAACTACAAGACAACCTTGAACTCGTCTGCCAGTTGCCCGTTGATGGCGTACATATAGATGGTATACGCGCTAAATCGGAGGTGACCTTGCTCGCGCAAAAGCTTAAACGCCAACAAGTCTTGTCTGTGGGTATAATAGACGGGCGCAACGTGTGGAAAACCGATCTCAACGCCGCTTTGACATTTTTACAGCCCCTTGCTGAAATTTGTGGCGAAAATTTATGGCTGGCGCCTTCCTGCTCCTTGTTGCATGTGCCGGTAAACCTGGCCATAGAAACCGATATAAACAGTGAAGTGAAAGACTGGCTGGCGTTTGCCGTGGAAAAATTGCAAGAATTGAGAATACTCGCTAAGGCATTAACGTTCGGCCCACAAAGCGTCGAGACGCAACTGGCAGAAAATCGTAAAAGCATCAATAGCCGCAAATCCGCATCCATAGTACACAATCCTAAAGTGAAGCGGGCGCAACAAGCAATCACCCCCCAACACCGAGTTCGTAGCAGTTCATACCATGTCAGACGTGACATTCAGAACCAGGCCCTTAGTTTACCGCTGTATCCCACTACCACCATAGGCTCCTTCCCGCAAACCGCTGATATTTGTGCAACCCGCCAAGCCTATCGCCAGGGCAATATTAGTCAGTAACAGTATAGAGCCAAGATCCAGGCTGAAATTAAAATCTGTATTAACCATCAGGAACAGCTTGGACTAGATGTATTGGTGCACGGCGAGGCTGCGCGCAATGATATGGTGGAGTTCTTTGGAGAACAGTTAAATGGCTTCGTTTTTAGCCGCTTTGGCTGGGTGCAGAGTTATGGTTCACGGTGCGTAAGACCCCCTATTATATTCGGCGATGTGAGCCGCCCGCAAGCCATGACCCTGCATTGGATAGAATATGCTCAGTCCCTGACAAGCAAACCGGTAAAAGGCATGCTAACCGGCCCGGTGACTATTTTGAACTGGTCATTTATGCGCGATGATCAACCTCGCGCCCAAACCTGTGAACAAATCGCCCAGGCCATGCGTGCTGAGGTGCAGGATTTAGAAAAAAGGGGGGTGAGGATCATTCAGGTTGACGAAGCTGCGCTGCGCGAAGGCTTACCCCTGCGTAAAAGTCAGTGGCAAGGTTATTTGCATTGGGCTGTAGCGGCATCTAAACTGGCCGCCAATGGGGTGGCCAACGATACGCAAATTCATACCCATATGTGTTATTCCCAGTTCAACGACATCATTCATGCAATAGGCGAGATGGATGCCGATGTGATCACCATAGAGACTTCACGTTCTGACATGCGCTTGCTCGAAGCCTTTGATACTTTTGCTTATCCCAATGATATTGGCCCCGGGGTCTATGATATTCACTCCCCCAATGTACCCAACGTAAATGCTATGGTGCAGTTGATCGAACTGGCTGGCGAGAAAATCCCGGCACAACGGATGTGGGTCAATCCCGATTGCGGCTTAAAAACCCGCACTTAGCCAGAGGTGATCCCCGCCCTGAGAAATATGGTGGCCGCCGCCAATATTTTACGCAACAAAACGCCCATACTGCAGGATTAACACTAAACGGGGTCACATTGCTGGCCCCACTGAAAAATAGTTGCGCCAACCTATCGCAGACTATTCCTCTGTACACACCTGGGGCAATTTTGCTGATAGGTTGTTAAGCTCTGTAACACCCAGCGGGCAAATATCCCTCACCTCCCCAAACACTCCCCATTTGGGGTGACTTAATTGGCTACCCCATTGCTTGAGCACACTGCCCCCAATGGCGCTGGTTTTGCTTGACCAGAACCAGCCATAATCATAAGATCCCAACCCGTCAGGATGGTAATATCGCCGCTTTGGGGTTCACCCAAGACAAACAACAATACTCGCTGGCCGTCGACCCAGGCGGGCATGGTAGCCTCTGCGTCGGCACGGATGGCTGATTATCCCATTAGCGCCGATTAGCGCCGATACGTTATGGCTTGCATTTGGCTTATCTGCAACCACCCTTGGACGACCTGCAAATCACCAACATACACATCGCAAAAGAGACGTTTATAAACACGCCTGAATATTCCGTTACCGCAAGTGGTAAGTTAACGATTGGTTTGCAGTAAACGTCTGGCTTTTATTTTAATTGCCCGCCACGGGGTTTTGGGTAATTTCGGCGCACTGTGGAGCAAATGGCGATAATCCAGGTCGGTTAATTGCACCTCCCCCCCATGGGCTAATAAAACAGAGGAAGGCTGCAATTCAATTAAACGCTGCACTGAGGCGCGATATTGGTTGGGGTAAAATACCGGAAAAGGCGCGATAAAGCGTTCCTTTACTTTGACGATCAAATCCGCCACGTAGATACGCCGACTTGGCATGTGCATAGCCGATAGGTCACGGTCTGTGTGCCCGGGCATGTCGAATACATGCCATTGTTCAAACCCAGGAATGCACTGGCCATCGGTTAATTTATAGTCTGGTTTGAGTACCGGCCAATACCACAATAATTTTCTGGGTTTGCCTAACCGCCCCGCAACCCAAGTCGCCAAGGCGATATCTGTCAGGTGCATTAGCAAACCGTGTATTCCCCGGTACCAGGGTTGATCTTTATTCGCAGAGGCTATTTTACAGCCCACTAAGCGTCGCAATTTATGAGCGGCCCCAGCATGATCTGGGTGCATATGCGTGACCAGTACCATAGTCAAATCGTTAAATGGGCGCTGTAATTCTTCATTGATAAACCGCTTAAGCATCGGCACATCAGCCCGGCTACAGCCATCTAACAATAATAATTTATCAGGGTATTCAACTAAATAGACAGACTGAATATAACCTTGTAGGTGATGCAGTTTCATTGTTTAACAGTTCATGTTTTTGCCAATACAATCGCTCACTTTAACGTAGCCCTGGCCAAAGCCAAACTTATTGTGGCGAATAGATCATGTTAACCATGACCCATAGTTGGATTGGCATCAGAACGAGATAATATATTCTTTTTTTACTTGCCTGACAGCTCTGATAAACTGTCTCAAAATAAAAATTATCTCTAAGCCACACAAGGTGACCACACGTTGAACAAGCATATTATCCGCGTCATAGTAGGCTCACAAAATCCGGTGAAGGTGAACGCAGCCCGCGCATCTCTGGCTGCCCTTTATCCCCAGGCAGAGATCGACTGCCTGGGCATGGCTGCACCCTCAGGCGTGGCAGATCAACCCATGAATGCACAAGAAACTCGTACGGGAGCGATGAACCGTGTAACGTATTGTCAGCAACACGGTGATGCCGACTTTTATATCGCTATGGAGGGCGGAGTCGATAACTTCGAATACGGTCCTGCAACCTTTGCTTATGTTGTTATCGCCAGTGGCCAAAAACATTCCGTTGGCCGGGGCGCAATCATGCCTATCCCACCTAGAGTCTATCAGGCACTTAAAGAAGGTAAAGAACTCGGGGATGTTATGGATGCCCTATTTGCTACCCACAATGTTAAACAAAAAGGCGGGGCCATAGGCCTGCTAACAAACGGTCATGCCAGCCGCCAAGGAAACTACAGCCACGCTATCACTCTGGCTATGGCGCCATTTCTGCACCCTGAACTCTACGCTTAGGCAATACTCTTTTTTACATAATAAGAGCACAACTCAGACTGTGAGTAAGAGCGCCCAATGCTGACCTTTTTACTAAATCCCTGTTACATTCAGGGGTATATCCAAATATCCCTGACAAGTAATCATGCCTAGCAAAATAGCTCATGGTAATCGTTAACCACTAGTGTTCATATTTATCACCTATCTATTGTTCTTTAGCTAACACTTGCTCACCAGAGGGTTTAGGTGGCGGGTCTAAATCTGTTGTTCTGGCGGCATTACAGCGATTTAGCAATCCATATAGGCAATTTCGACAATTTCACCTTCGCTCTAGTGTTGTTCCATTCGCTCCATTAAGGGGTCATCCACGACATTAGGGACCGCACCGGCAACGTGACTGTTGAAGTGAGCCAACAAAGGCTTAGAACCCAGGTTGACAGACTTATCTATGGACTTCACGGCTTTTGTCAGTCCCCAAAATATCTTGAACATTTCCGATCGCCGCTACAGGGTCACCAGGCTGTTAAAGACAAAACTTAAATTTCTTCACATATGCCCAAACCAACCGCCAGTTCTGGATTGGTTTCTTTTTGTTAAGGGTTTAAGGTGTGCCATATTATCTGCTCGCTATGGTAGTGAATATTCATGTGGTTGCCCCAGATTAGTCTATTTATTACCCAGACCCAAAAGCGCTAAAAATAATTCAAAAGGAGTTGAAAACCTTGGATTTTATTGACCCATTGCCATGTTATGATGAACTTTCAGATGATTCTCTTTCAGCTCCTGGCCTCTATTTCCTTCATCTGATGTCGCAGGATGGCAAATGGCCACACAATATGAACAATTTTAGCTCTTAAAAAACTCGCGGAATACAGCATGAAAGCATTACAGATTAAAGGCTTAACCAAAACCTACAAAGGAGGTACCCATGCGCTTAAGGGTATTAACCTGGATGTTGAACAAGGGGATTTCTTTGCCTTACTTGGCCCTAATGGCGCCGGTAAATCCACCACTATTGGGATCATTGCGTCTCTGGTAAACAAAACCGCAGGGACCGTGAATATTTTCGAGCATTCACTGGATAGCCACCCGGTTGATGCAAAATCTTGTATAGGTTTGGTGCCCCAGGAATTTAATTTCAATCAATTTGAAACCTTACTGCAAATCGTCATCAATCAGGCAGGTTATTATGGCGTACCCCGAAAAATTGCCAAACAACGGGCGGAAAAATACCTTAAAAAACTGGATTTATGGGAAAAACGTGATCAACCTTCACGTGAACTATCCGGCGGCATGAAACGTCGCCTAATGATCGCCCGGGCATTGATGCATGAACCCAGAATGTTGATTTTAGACGAGCCAACCGCCGGTGTAGATATTGAAATCAGGCGTTCGATGTGGACCTTTTTACAAGAAATTAATCGCCAGGGTGTCACTATTATTCTGACCACCCATTACCTGGAAGAGGCCGAGATGCTATGTCGTAATATCGCCATCATTGACAAAGGTGTGATCATTCAAAACACCAGTATGAAAGCACTGCTGGCGACATTAAATAATGAAACCTTTGTACTGGATTTATCCGAGCATGATGGGGCTATTTCTCTTGAGCACTTCGAACACAGGCTGATTGACGAACGTACTCTGGAAGTCGATGTACCTAAGGAGGATGCGCTCAACAATGTTTTTGAGCAGTTAAGTCAACAGAATATACAGGTCCTGAGCATGCGTAATAAATCTAACCGTCTGGAGGAACTATTTGTGCGTTTGGTTGAATCTGGTCGTCAATCCTCCCCACAGACTACAAAGACTAAGGAGGCCGCCCATGGCTAGTCGCAATATGATTGCCCTGCAGACTTTGTGGATCAAAGAATGCACCCGTTTCTTACGAATTTGGATACAGACTCTGGTCCCCCCGGCAATCTCCATGACCTTGTATTTTGTGATATTCGGCAACCTGATAGGCAGTCGCATAGGTGAAATGGGCGGTTTCAGTTATATGGAGTTTATTGTGCCGGGATTGATCATGATGTCGGTGATCACCAATGCCTACGCCAATGTTGCCTCTTCTTTTTATGGTGCCAAGTTCCAGCATAACATTGAAGAATTGCTGGTGGCCCCAGTACCCAATTGGATCATCATAGCCGGTTTTGTGGGTGGCGGTGTGGCTCGGGCGACGCTTACCGGCATAATAGTGACCTGTGTATCCTTACTGTTTATTGATATCAGCATTTATAGCCTGCCAATTATTATCATCACCTTATTGTTAACCTCTATCTTGTTTGCCACAGCCGGGTTGATCAATGCGATATATGCTAAATCCTTTGATGATATCGCCATGGTGCCAACCTTCATTCTCACACCGCTCACCTACCTCGGCGGCGTATTCTATTCTCTGAGTCTGTTGCCGGAGTTTTGGCAATGGATCAGTAAAATCAACCCTGTAGTCTATATGGTCAACGGCTTTAGATATGGTTTTTTAGGGGTGTCTGATGTGAATTATCTGTATTCACTGGCATTGTTAATTGTTTTTAATGTGATCCTGCTCAGTTTTGCTTATTCGCTGATCAATCGTGGTGTGGGTATAAGAAGCTAAAGACAGATTATGAATACAGTTAACAGTTCAGGTAACTCCCGAGAAATTCAAAGTAACCAGACTCACGTGCATGACAAGCTAGGGCAACTGGTTGCCAGGCATTTGTCTCATCCGAGTCAACGACCCTATACACAACATACTCTGGAGGCTTTTGCTCAGGCCCAGACGTGGTTGGCTGACTGGCAGGGTCCAATTATTGTGGATGCCTGTTGTGGTGTAGGTGAGAGTACGACCCATATCGCCAATCTACATCCACACGCTAAAGTAATAGGTGTGGACAAGTCTGCCTTGCGCACAGCCAAACATGCCCACTACAGTTTGCAACAAGACAATGCCTTGGTGCTAAGAGCCGATTTAAATGACTTTTGGCGGTTGGCCGTACAAGCCAGTTGGAAGCTGGAGAAACATTTTTTGTTGTATCCCAATCCCTATCCCAAAGCCGCCCATGTACAGCGCCGGTGGCACGCCAGCCCAGCTTTTGGTGATATCATCAAACTAGGTGGACAGTTGGAAGTGCGCAGTAATTGGCAACTGTATATCGAGGAATTTTCGCTGGCACTGGATATCGCCAAGTGCACCAGTCAAATACAGGAATATCACTCCCCCCCTGCGATCACACCTTTTGAACGTAAGTATTGGACCAGCGGCCAATCCAGCTGGCGCCTGATCAGCCAGCTGGATTAACGTTCAGGGTCTTTATTTTATAGCCATCTTCCTTGGATCTCCATCGTGATTGTCCACAACGCCAATGGCTTTGGGTATAGCCTCACCCTAAGATAAAAATCCTATCATTAGCAGACCGCCGGTTCTTTTCTGCGGGTGAAGGCACTTGCCTTTTCAACGTGCTGGGCAATCAGAGGAATATTTTTTCTTTGGCATAACAATTAAGCAGCTCAATCAAATGAGAAACCTGACCTTGACCGGCCATAAGTTTTGGTTGCCAAGCCATTTTTATACTGTGGACTGACAAGTCGCCTATTGTTTGGAGATCACTTTGTTGTCCAGGGACGTTATCAATAAGTAAACTGATCCCTAACTGTTGAATAAAGGTACTAAATACAACGTTATTTTATTCATTTACCATAGCGTTATTGCAGTAAGGACCACAGTGATCTGCCAGAAGTTAAGGATTATTTTGCTCCTCAACGGGTAAAAAATGACAAAAAGCAGAGCTTGCAAATTTGCCTAGTGGGTGTTGGTGTTTTCCTGCATATTGTTGTTGTGAAATTAGCTGTCACTAGTATTGAAAGGAGATTAGATTAACCCCACAATACTACCTGCTAAGCAAAGATAATAATTCAGTTGGAATAGCAAAGTTTTTGCTAAACGTGGTTAATGGTTGAATCTATAATGGGATGAAAATAAGGGATTGTATTTTGTATGTTATCCCTGCCAATCACCTGATAAATTTTCATAGGTAGCTTACTATTTTTCTTTCGATACTCCCTAACTGTCAGGTTTTGCCGAGCAAAAATATCACCATAAAATCATGATTTATCATTTATTCCGTACTATTTGGGTACAAAGGGTCGTTAACTAAAGCGCAAAATAGGGTTTACCCTGTCAGAGTATTGGTCTGGGCCCAAAATTCATGTAAAGTTCGCGACCTGAAAGTTTTCATAAGAGGTGTCAAGCGTGTCTGCAGCTGAAGTCAGTTTAGAGCATTTGTTTAGAGTCTTTACCCTGCCTGAAGGAAAAGATTCTAAATTGGCTCAGATTGAGCAGCATCTGTCGGATAATTTGGCTGATTTTTTGTCTCAGCACGTGGTGACCAAGGTCACCTCGCTGGAACAAATTGAGAAAAGTTTTACTGAATTTAGTGTCCCTGAATATCCAGAGTTTGTATCAGAACACGCCGCTACCCTGCTTGAAAAAGTGGTTGCTAATTCAGTCAATACTTATTCGCCAACATTTATCGGGCATATGACATCTGCTCTACCTTATTTCCATTTACCTTTGGCAAAGTTACTGGTGGGGTTAAATCAGAATCTGGTTAAGATTGAAACATCTAAAGCCTTTACGCCACTTGAACGCCAAGTGCTGGGCATGATGCATGAATTAGTCTACACCCAGGACAGTGATTTTTATAAAACCTATCTGCACAGTGCAAATCATGCTCTAGGCGCTTTTTGTTCTGGCGGGACAGTGGCTAACATCACAGCCTTATGGGTAGCCCGTAATAAGGCATTAGCCGCCAGGAAAGGTTTTAAGGGCGTGGCGCGGGAAGGCTTGGCAGCAGGCTTAAGGCATTACGGTTATAACAATATGGCAATATTGTCATCCCGCAGGGGCCATTATTCCTTATCCAAGGCCGTCGATTTATTAGGTCTAGGCCGTGAGCAATTAATTACTTTGGACTGCCCGACCCAGCGCCTGTCACCCGAGAAAGCTCTGGCGTTTGGTAAGCAATACCAAAATGACGGCAATAAATTATTGGCACTTATCGGCATTGCCGGTACGACAGAAACTGGCCATGTCGATCCTCTCGATGAGTTAGCCGATGTAGCCCAAGAACTAGGCTGCCATTATCATGTCGATGCGGCCTGGGGTGGGGCAACGATGTTCTCCCGCACCCATAAGCAAATTCTTAAGGGTATAGAACGGGCTGATTCTGTCACGCTCGATGCACACAAACAGATGTATGTTCCTATGGGAGCGGGGATGGTGCTGTTTAAAGACCCTAACGACAGTAATGCTGTGCGCCATCACGCCCAATATATTTTACGTGCAGGTTCAAAAGATCTGGGTGCAACTACGCTGGAAGGCTCACGTAATGGTATGGCAATGCTGGTGTATGCCTCTTTGCATATCTTTGGCCGCCAGGGCTATGAATTATTAATCGACCAAAGTATTGAAAAAGCCAAAATATTTGCTCGTATGATCCAGTCTCATCCGGATTTTGAACTGGTTACCCAACCGACCTTGGCGCTGCTGACATATCGGGTCAATCCCCAGGAAGTGCAGGATAAGGTCAAGGCAGACCCAACCCTGAGCATTGAAATCAACAAAGAGCTGGATAAACTCACGGTTTATGTGCAAAAACAGCAGCGCGAAGCAGGTAAATCTTTTGTCTCAAGGACACGATTAGAAATCAAAACGTACCACCAGCAGACACTGACGGTTTTTCGTGTGGTGCTGGCCAATCCGTTGACCACTGAACTGGATTTACAAAACATTCTGGACGAGCAAATTGCCATCGCCAGTAACAGCAAGATTTGGCAAAAATTGAGGTTGGCCGATAAAGTAGCCAGTTGAATGAACCTAATATTGTGTAAAAAAGCCGGTAGTCCCTGACTATCGGCTTTTTTGTGTATACCCCAGGTTGGTTAGCCAGGCAAACTGATCTGCAAGTTGTCAATAAGGCGGGTACGCCCCAAAAATGCGGCGGCTAAGATAACGATATTGTGGTCTTCATGGCCCGGTTGTAACAAGGAATCCGCAGAGCGGATTTCTATATAATCCGTATTAAAACCCGCCGCTAGCAAGCTTTTGGTACACTCACTGGCAAGCTTGCTAAAATCCCGCCGCCCTTGGGTGATCTGCCCGCCCATATCCTGTAATAGCCGATACAAAGTAGGCGCTAACTGGCGCTGTTGCTCAGTCAAATATTGATTGCGCGAGCTCATGGCTAAACCGTCCGGTGCGCGAATAGTCGGCACACCAAAAATGCTCAAATTCATGGACAAATCGGTGACCATTGCCTTGATCACCTGCAACTGCTGAAAGTCTTTTTCACCAAAAAAAGCCATATTCGGTTGAACCATATTAAACAGTTTGCACACTATGGTCGCCACTCCACGAAAGTGCCCGGGACGACTCGCTCCACAAATCATATAAGACAGACCCGGTACTTCCACAAAGGTCTGGTGCTCCAGACCTCGTGAATAGATGTCCTTGGCTTTTGGCGTGAACAATATATCCACGCCAAGTTCACTGAGCACTTTACGATCATTGTCCAGAGTCCGTGGGTAGGCATCAAGATCTTCATCGGGGCCAAACTGCAGCGGATTAACAAAAATGGATACCACTACTATATCCGCTTTCAATTTAGCGGCTTTGACCAGATTGAGATGTCCCTGATGCAAATTTCCCATAGTGGGCACAAATGCAATCACCTTTGATCCGGCTTGCCAGCCGCGCCTAACCTCACGTAGGCTGGCAATATCACTAATCACGCGCATATTTCACTCACTTATTAAAGCTATGCTCACCAGAAGGAAAGATTCCCTCTCGAACTTCATCTATATAACGGCGCACTGCAGCACGCATGTCCCCACCATCCGCCAAGTAATTCTTGGAAAATTTGGGCATGTAATTGGCGCTAATGCCGAACATGTCATGCATGACCAGTATTTGTCCATCGGTTTGGGCACCCGCGCCAATGCCGATAACAGGTATATCGATAGCCTGGGAAATTTTTGCGGATAACCCACTAGGCACACACTCTAGCACCAATAGTTGAATACCCGCCGCCGCCATTTCTTTGGCCTGCTCAAATATTTGCTCCGCCTGGAAATCACCTCGGCCTTGCACTTTAAAGCCACCAAACACGTGCACCGACTGTGGTGTTAAGCCCAGGTGACCACAGACGGGCACACCGCGCTCATGCAATCCTTGGATCGTTTCAAGTAGCCACCGCCCCCCCTCTAATTTCACCATACTGGCACCGGCAGCCATCAATTTAGCGGCGTTGGTAAAAGCTTGACCCACGGTGGCGTAGGACATAAAAGGCATATCGGCTATAACAAAGGCACGTTGCACCCCTTTGCACACAGATTTTGTATGATAAACAATGTCTTCGACTGTCACACTGAGGGTATCATCTTGTCCCTGGAGCACCATCCCCAGCGAGTCACCGATCAACAATACATCTATACCTTGTTCGTCAAACAGTTTGCCAAAACTGGCATCGTAAGCCGTTAACGCGGTAATTTTTTCGTTTTGCTGCTTCATCTTTAACAACGTTGAAGTTGTGACTTTTTTCATATCGGAACACTCCACACCTAGACCTGAATTTAGTATTGGATTAAAACAGGCACTATACGGATTTTTATCGGGATTTATATCACTGAGAAACAGCTGTTAGCAGTGTTAAACCATTTAACGGACAATCGTCGCGCAGACTTGCCAATGTTGTGCCACAAGGCAGCACTAAACCAGGGGCGATTTCAAACAAAGGGTACAATACAAACTCCCGTTCACGCATGCCATAGTGAGGCACGACCAAATCAGGTAAATTAATGGTTTGTTGAGCATAAAGCAGGATATCTAAATCCAGCGTACGGGGTCCCCAGCGATTATCTTTGCGCTGACGCCCATGTCGTTGTTCGATGTCTTGACATTCGTCCAGTAACGCCAGGGGTGACAACCCAGTATGAAGCTTAACCACACCATTGACATAGGGCGGCTGATCTTGGGGACCCATAGGTCGACTGGCATATAGACTGGAGCATTTAACCAGCTGAGTGTTTTGCAGCATGGACAGTTCCTGCAAGGCAGAGCTGACCTGGGCCCTGGGATCGGCCAAATTACTGCCAATCCCTATATATGTCTCAATCATGATATGGGTTTTTTCTTACCGCGATTGCGACTGCGACGTTTCGGACCTGTGCCTTCTTGCTTGCGAAGTGTATCTAGCATGTGCTGACGTTGATCGCCGTCGGCCTCCTGAAATTCTGTCCACCACTGACCCAGTTCTAATAAAGCCCCACCTTCAATCTGCCCTCTTAACAACAAAAAATCATAAGCCGCTCTAAATCTAGGGTGATCAAGCAACTGATAGGCCCTGCGTCCGAATCGTTTTGGTAGGCGTTGTTGCAGTTGCCAGATTTCGCGAATAGGAATTGAGAAACGCTTGGGGATCATGATGCGCTGTATCTGGCGATGTAATACATCGTTCAAGGCCAAGTTAAAGGCATCAAAGTGCGTCAGGCCGCCTTCGCTCATATGTTGCTGGCAGCGCTCTTCCAACGGATACCACAAAAACGCTGCAAAAATGAATGCGGGTGTGACTTTCATGCCAGTGTTTAGTCTGTTGTCAGTATTGATTAACACTTGCTCGATGAACTGGACTTCCCGACTATCACGGGCGCTGATCAATGGCGCTAATTGAGGAAAGAGAGATTCGAACAAGTGAAATTTGTGCAACAAACGATAGGTGGTCAACCCCTGACCAGACAATAACAACTTAAGCACTTCTTCAAATAAGCGGGCCGGTGGAATGTTAGCCATAATGGGTGCTAAATCATAAATCGGATCGGCTGTCTCACAACTTATCTCCATATCCAATTTGACGGCAAAACGTACAGCCCTGAGCATACGCACCGGGTCTTCACGATAACGGGTGGCCGGATCACCTATCATGGAAATAGTTCTTTGTTTTATCGCTTGCATGCCACCGGCAAAATCACTGATGGAGAAATCAGCAATATTGTAATACATCGCATTGACCGTAAAATCACGGCGCTCGGCATCTTCTTCTATACTGCCAAACACATTATCTCTTAAAAGCTGGCCGTGATCGCTTTGGCGGCTTAAATTTTGTTCCCCAGACAGAGGTTCAGTTTGTGCGTGATGCCCCCTAAAAGTAGCCACTTCAATGATTTCCCGCCCAAAAACAATATGAGCCAGACGAAAACGGCGGCCGATTAGCCGACAATTTCTAAATAATTCTTTGATCTGTTCAGGGGTAGCGTTAGTGGTGACATCAAAATCTTTTGGCTCTTTGCCTAATAAAATATCCCGTACGCAACCTCCCACCAGATAAGCTTGATAACCACTATTGTGTAAACGATATAATACCTTCAGTGCATGCTCACTGATGTCATCGCGAGAAATAGGGTGTTCAGCACGAGGGATAATAGTGGCAACAAGTGTTGATGCGGGTGTTGTTTGCGGTGGTGTGCTTTTAAACACTCCTTTAACCTTGTTGATTACGCGAGAAATAATAATTTAAGCTCCAAAATGACAAAAAATACCCCAACTATTTTTTTAGTTAGCGCGCCTGATCATATACTGTCTGGCGTACCAATTCTATTGTCAAAACCTGCACTTTGGCTGCTAATTCCATCTAATTTACATGCATCTTGTGCCCATTGCAGTAAATCGGCTGGCGGTGCCCTGACCAAGGAGGGGGGAACGACGGCTCCCAAAAAGCTTAATGCTTGACGTAAATTGGTTTGCGCCTGTTCATTGACCAAAGCCGGAGCGTGATTTTGTTTGCTCAGTTTGTTGCCATCATCCCCAAATACTAAGGGCAAATGCAGATAAGCAGGTTTGGCAATAAAAAATGTCTGATACAAGGCCAGCTGATAGGCAGTAGCTGGCAACAAGTCGACCCCTCTGACCACTTCGCTGATCCCCTGGCGAATATCATCCAGCACCACCGCCAGTTGATAGCCATATAAACCATCTTTGCGTTTTAATACAAAGTCCTCACTGGCTGCCTGAGGAGCGAAGTCAATATCTCCCCTGGCAACATCTTGCATATGTAACACTGGCAGATCATTTTTGAGACGAATCGAACAACCCTTTGCATCTAAATCCAGCTCCCGGCAAGGACAGTGAATATGACCTGCGGCTAGCCACTCTTTGCGGGTGCAGCGACAATAATAGGTGAGTTTTCCACAGCGCAGTTCATCAAGTACTTGTTCGTAGACATGGTACTGCTGACTTTGATAGAACACGTGTTCGTCCCAGTGCAAACCATGGTGCTTCAGGGTATTTAATATATTGGCTGCGGCTCCCGGCTGTTCCCGTGGTGGGTCAATATCTTCAATCCTTACCAACCACTTCCCCTTGTGCTGTTTGGCCCGTAAATAGCTGCCAACAGCTGTCACCAGCGAACCCAGGTGCAGAGGGCCGGAGGGCGAAGGGGCAAAACGACCAATATAGGACTGACTTGAGGTTTTGCAGGGCAAAGAAAAAGGTAAGTTCACAGAACCGATCTCAAATAAATCTAAAAACTGTCGATACACTAATAAGCCGTGAGCTTATTAGAACGGCCGCAGGTGCAGCGCAGGGATAACGGGAAATAAAAAAGCTGCAAAGTGCAGCTTTTTTCTAAATCTGCAGGCTGTTAGCCTTGCAGTTGTTTCTCTTTTATCTCAGCCATGGTTTTGCAGTCAATACACATGTCTGCTGTAGGGCGAGCTTCTAGGCGACGTACGCCGATCTCAATCCCACAGGAATCACAAAAACCAAAATCGTCATCTTCGATACGTTTTAAAGTTTTCTCAATCTTTTTAATTAGCTTTCGTTCACGATCTCGTGTTCTTAGCTCGATACTAAACTCTTCTTCCTGGGCAGCCCTGTCAACCGGGTCAGGAAAATTCGCCGCTTCATCTTGCATATGATGTACAGTGCGATCGACCTCTTGACGAAGTTGGTTACGCCATGCTTTTAACAGCAAACGGAAGTGTTCCATTTGCGTATCGTTCATGTACTCTTCGCCTTTTTGCTCCTGGTAAGGAGTCAATCCAGCTAAGGCTAATAAGCCGAGAGTTTTCATCGTTTTTCCTGTTGGCATTAGCCAATTCTCCTTAACTAGGGCACAGGACGGTTTTGTGCAAGCGGCTATGTATAACAGAAACCTATAGCGCTGGCAATTATCGCACGACCCTGTTGGTGTAGACCAAAACTAAATTTTCAGAACGGCAATATGGAGATGGGATTGAAAAAATCAACCTTTATTTTCAATCAATTATTTGCAGTCTTTGATTTATAGTGATTTTTTGTTCTGTGATTAAACATGAATAACACACAACTTCAACCCCAGCCTTCTTTGCTCGTCTTAGTTCCTGGCCGTATTGGGGATCGATATGCGCGGCGACCTGTACGTTTTTAATGCCCGTATGCTGTACACAGTAAAAAAGCACAGCACGATGACCTTGTTTCACCATAGCAGCAAGTTCACGTAAATGTTTTTGTCCCCGTAGGGTTTTTGCATCAGGGAAAAAGCCTAGTCCATTTTGTAGCAAAGTCACGGATTTAACTTCCACGTAGCAATCTGCTTTGCCTTTATTTTGCAATAAAAAATCAATACGACTTTTTTCCTGACCAAAAACCACCTCGGGTCGCACCTGTTCGTACCCCTGCAGTTCTGCAATAAGATCCTGTTTTAGCCCTGCAGCGACGATTTTGTTGGCATTATGGGTGTTGACCCCTAGCCAGTGTCCTTGCGCGGTTACCCCCAGTTCCCAAGTATAAGCTAACTTACGTTTAGGATTATCACTAGGTGACAACCAGACTTGCATGCCAGGCTCCGCGCAACCCGTCATGGCACCGGTATTAGGACAGTGCGCCACCACCACTTCGCCATTGCCCAGACAAACATCTGTTAAAAAACGTTTGTAACGTTTAATAAGCACCCCTGATACAAGTTTATGGTTAAAACGCATTTGTTACCTTAATGCTAATCGGTGCAAAGTTGATATAATAACAACATACTTGCTGCTTGTTATTGAGCATTCATCATCATTTCCCAAGGAGTGTTTTATGTCTCGACTTTCTATCCAACTTTCTGATCAGCTTGCTGCCCCTCAATGGGGGCAAAACGCACTTCTGTCCTTTGATAACGATTGTGCCACAATTCACCTGCCACTCAGTGATCCCTCCCAACGTAATATTCGCAAGGCAGCCAGAACACTGGACGGTTTAGCTATTGAGTGGGTCACACTGAAGGGTAAGTGGCATATTGAACAACAATGGGCCTTTGCTTGCAGTTTCACCACTACCCGCAAACAACATCATATTCAGTGGGCCGATGACCACAACAGCGACTTACTAAGCATGCGCTATCAGGCGCTGATTTTTACCCGTGAACAAATCAATGCCACACCAGAAGACCTCTCCCCCCAGCGACTTGCTACTCAAAGCGCTAATTGGTTAATGAGTCTCAGTCCCAGCCATGTGAGCTATCAAACATGGACAGGTGAGGAACTGTTAGCGCAAAAGTGGCATGGCCTATATCAGGTTGGCCGTGGCAGTACCCGTCCTCCGGTTATGCTTGAGGTCGATTACAATCCCACAGGAGACAAGCTTGCGCCAGTTAGTGCAGCTTTAGTGGGTAAAGGCATTACCTTTGATAGTGGTGGATACAGCATAAAAAGTAGCGAAGGTATGTTGCATATGAAATGCGATATGGGCGGGGCGGCAACGGTAACCGGTGGCTTAGGCCTGGCTATCATGCAAGGCCTGCAAAAACGCGTAAAATTGTATTTGTGTTGCGCCGAGAATTTGATCAGTGGCCATGCTTACAAGCTTGGCGATATTATTACCTATAAAAACGGCACCACAGTTGAAGTAGTCAATACCGACGCCGAAGGGCGCTTAGTGTTGGCTGATGGTCTGTTGGCCGCCAGTGACACTCAGGCCCCCTTAATCATAGATGCCGCAACCCTCACCGGCGCTGCGCCTGTGGCTCTGGGCCGAGATTACAATGCGTTTTTTGCCCTGGACAAGCCACTTATGGACCGTATGCTTAACTATGCACAGCAAGAGTGTGAGCTTGCCTGGGCATTGCCTCTTGAGCTGTGGCATAAAGAAAAGTGCCCCTCAAATTACGCGGATACCGCTAACAGTCGCGTACAAAAAGGGGGAGGAGCCGGTGGTGCGTCAAACGCCGCAGGGTTCTTGTCTCGTTTTGTTGCCAATGACGGTCAGGGATGGCTGCATATGGATTTGGCGGCGGCATTTAATGACAGTGCCGATACTCACTCTGTGGCCGGGGCCTCTGGCCAGGGCATCAGAACTATAGCCAGAGCACTACTTGAGGAGTAATGCTTAGAATAAATAGCCTGGCGCATAGATTTTGGTTACACCCCAAATTTATGTGCTTATATTTGTGCATAACCCCGATGCGTCCAGCCAATGCTCGATATTGAGCCAGGTCGTTAGCATCAAACCAGAAGTGACTGCCTGCATTTTTATCTACGGCTATTCACAGACTCTCCCGCGCTAAACCTCCAACTCTGATATCTTCTACACCAAGTAATTCTGCTACTTTTGTTACCGTCATAACACTCATATCATTGAGATAATAACAACAAGTTCGACTGACTAGCTGAACACGACAGGGCAGAAATTTTTTATATCTCATGGGCGCTTGTTATCAGATGATATACAATGTTGGTAAATTTAAAATTTACGTTTGTTGGTATCGCTCAGCGAAGCACTATGGACACATGGTCGACAGCCATTATTTTATTTTTAATTATGGATCTCCCGGGTAATCGACCTGTTTTTATTCCGTGTCTCGCCAATGCCGGATTTTCTCAGTGTAAAACTGGAAATTGTCAGCATAACTGACGGCATTATTTTGTTCCTGATAACAACCCCTTGCCGGATTAGTCACTGCCACCAAGCGCTGCCTGATTTATCTCGGCTACCATGTTGGTGTTTTCATCTGTTTTACATCCGCTTTTGGGTGAACAGGGATTGATTGTCATCGAACGCTTAATCGGCAATATATTAATTATTATATGCATCCGGATTTTTATGGATGGTGTAAGTCAATTTCACTCTTTAGTGTAACTAAGCTATTTTTAACGAGGCCTTAATGAAAAACAAAAAACTAACTATATTTCAACAAGTTAGAGATTTAGAAGAATGGCAGGCAGTGGCCTTCTCAGCGGCTGTGCTGGAGCGAATGTTACCCAACTATCAATTATTCTGTGAAGTAACAAAATTCACTGACCCTAGCCAGTATCGCAATACATTGAATACTATATGGGAGTGGCTGTCGGTGCCTAAAGCCAAGATAAATTTTGCTGTACAATTGGAAAAAATTGAAGCCGACGTTCCTGACCCTGAAAATTTTAATAATTTTGGCGTTTATCCGGCCATCGACACAGCCATGTCGATGTCCGCCATCATTTTGTTGATCATGGGGGAAGATTTACAAGGCGCAGTAGTGGTGAGTAAATTATCTCAGGGGACAGTTGAGGCCTACATTGACGCTACTGCACCGCCACCCTTGTCTGATGAACAAAGTAAACAACATCCCCTGATGTTATGGGAGGTTTCAGTACAACAGGCCTTACTTGATTTGCTCGCTGATTGTCCTACCAATGCCAGAACCTGCAAATTACTCAGAGAAATAGCCATCGGCGAAGGTATGAGTAATATAGGTATCGACGTTAACCCTTAAATTCTCACTCTACATTCACCAACATTTTGATATAGACGTGCTACCACCTGTTTACCCTGTTGTTGTTTTAATAGCTGCCAGTTAGCGGGGACCGGGTAATGGGCATTTTGAGTTTCGCATTCTATGTAGATAATGCCTCCACTTTGCAGTAATCCATGTTCCGCAATCAACGGGATACACTGAGGTAGCAAGTTGTGGTTAAAGGGCGGGTCCAGGAAAATTAGGTCGTATGGCTCAGCCAACTGACCCAGCACCGCCAGGGTATCACCAGTGATAACCTGGGCCTGGGCCGCTTCAACCTTAAGCAAGGCCAAATTTTGTTGTAGAGTGGCCGCAACTTTTTTATCCCATTCAATAAAAGTTGCGTACGGGGCATCCCTAGAGAGTGCTTCAAAGCCAAGGCTGCCGCTGCCAGCAAAGGCATCCAGGCACCGACTTCCCTGAGTGTAGGGCATTAACCAGTTAAACAAGGTTTCTTTGTTTTTGTCGGTTGTTGGCCGCAGCCCGCTGACATCTAACACGGGGAGTTTGCGCCCGCGCCATCGCCCACTAATAATACGAATGGCGCCATTTGCCCTTTGATGTTTTTTTACGTCTCGCTTCATTTATCTTAGAAATGCTATGATTACTTTTAAGTGGAGTCAGTGTACTCAATTAACCTAACGATTTTCCAAGGATTTCTACTCAATATGTCCAAGTTTTTTGGTTGGCTCAAAAAAGATAAGAAAAAATCAGAGCCGCAAAACGATGCGCAAAACACCGCAAATAAAGCCCCCTCACCTGTCATTGAGCCCGCCAGTGACGGTGGCTTAACCCCAGAAAAACCGCTTACAGAGGCCCAACTCGCGCCTCCTGAGGCAGCTTTAGAGCCACTCGCCACCAATGAGGTTGACATCGCCCCTGCTGAGCTTGAAATTCCACCTGCCGCCCCGACGGACACAGGTCAAGCCGCAGGAACAAAAGAAACAAACTTAATCGAAAACACCTTACCACCTGGCGTTATCAGCCCCCCCATGGCGAAAATCAGCCTTTTATCCAAATTAAAACAAGGCTTGTCCCGTACAAAAGAAAACCTTGGCAGCGGTTTGGTCAGTTTATTTCGAGGCAAAGCCATAGATGATGACTTATTTGAGGAACTGGAAACGCAGTTACTGGTAGCCGATGTAGGTATAGATACCACCACTAAAATCATCAAAAAATTAACAGACACCGCCGGGCGTAAACAGCTCAAAGATGGTGATGCTTTATATTTGTTACTGAAAGATCAAATGACTGACATCCTCAGTAAAGTAGATAAACCTCTTGACGTGTCCTCGGATAATGGGCCCTTTGTAATCTTGATGGTTGGGGTCAATGGCGTGGGCAAAACCACCACTATAGGCAAAATGGCGAAACAATTTCAACAGCAAGGTAAAAAAGTCATGCTCGCAGCAGGAGATACCTTTAGAGCTGCGGCGGTGGAACAATTGCAAGTATGGGGTGAGCGTAATAATATTCCGGTCGTAGCCCAGCAAACAGGTTCAGACAGTGCTTCAGTTATTTTCGACGCCTTACAATCGGCCAAAGCGCGCAATATAGATGTGTTGATTGCCGATACCGCTGGACGCTTGCAAAACAAAGAGCATCTGATGGAAGAGTTGAAAAAAGTAGTACGTGTGATGCGCAAAATCAATCCGCAGGCACCTCATGAAATCATGCTTACACTGGATGCTGGTACCGGCCAAAATGCTGTCAGCCAAACAAGATTGTTTAATCAAGCTGTGGGTCTTAACGGTATCACCCTGGCCAAACTTGATGGAACGGCTAAAGGTGGTGTGATATTCGCAATAGCCGATCAATTCGACATTCCCATCCGCTACATAGGTGTGGGAGAAGCGATTGACGATCTCCGTCCTTTTAACAGTCGCGAATTCGTTGATGCCTTATTTGCCGAAAACTCCGCCAACACTAGCGATTTGCAGTGACTTGACCTGAGATGATCAAGTTCGAGCAAGTGAGTAAAACCTACGCCGGCGGTCACCAAGCCCTGCGTAAGGTGGATTTTCATATCGAACCCGGTGAAATGGCCTTTTTAACCGGTCATTCCGGGGCAGGCAAGAGCACCCTGTTAAAACTGATCAGTATTATGGAACGTCCAACCGTCGGCAGGGTCCTGATTAACGGTCATGATTTAAACACCATTCAGCGCCGCCAGATTGCCTTTATCCGCCGAGACATAGGCATGATATTTCAAAGCCATCAATTGTTAATGGACAAGAGTGTTTTCGATAATGTCGCCTTACCCTTAATCATCGAAGGTTATTCTCACAAGGAAACCGGCAGACGAGTGCATGCTGCCCTGGAAATGGTCGGCCTGCGTGATAGGGTCAAAAGTCTGCCAATCACGTTGTCAGGTGGAGAGCAGCAACGAGTAGGGATTGCTAGAGCGGTGGTCAACAAGCCCCCTTTATTACTGGCTGATGAGCCAACCGGTAACCTCGACCCCAAACTATCCATGGAAATTATCCGTTTGTTTGAGGATTTTAACCAGGCTGGTGTGTCAGTCTTTATTGCCACCCACGATTTGGGACTGATAGCCCGCATGAAATACCGCACCCTTACCTTGCGTGACGGTAAAATGATCACTGATGGCCTATCAGAAGAGTTTCAGACGTCATAGTCAATATGAGGTAACAATATGAGTATACTATTTCAAGGTCGAGCTCAGGGCGCTCAACTCAGCCAGATATCAACGTTTCAACGCATACAAATGTTCTTTGTTAGTCATCTGCGCCAGGCGCTTAGTAGCTTGGGTGAATTATGGCGGGCCGGTGCAGCTTCCCTGATGACAGTCGGCGTATTGGGCTTGAGTATTACCCTGCCCAGCACTTTGTATATTATGGTCAAAAATGCTGAACAAGTCAGCTCCGGTTGGGAGCAGGCCTCTGAGATTTCGTTGTTTCTTAAAAGCGACCTGGCCCAACAGGATATCGAACAACTACTTACCCGTATTAATCTTTGGTCTGAAATTGGAAAAGTCACCTATATCCCCGCTGACGACGCTCTGGCCGAATTCCAGGAACTGTCAGGATTTGGTGATGCCATTGCCTATTTAGATAAAAATCCTCTGCCTCATGTAGTGCTTGTGACCCCAACAGATAAATATGCAGGACCCACAGCAGCCAGATTACTATTAGACAAGTTGCGTAAAGAACGGGAAGTGGATATAGGTAAACTAGACGTGGAATGGCTGAAACGTCTGGAAGCACTACTGACTGTAGCTAAAGAACTGGTATCAGTCATCGCTTTATTACTGTTTTTAACAGTGATACTGATCATCGGCAACACTATAAGGCTAAACATATTAAGTAAAAAAGATGAGATATTAGTCATGAAACTGGTTGGCGCAACCGATGCGTTTATTCAGCGACCCTTCATGTACACTGGGTTCTGGTATGGCTTGCTCGGGGGCTTATTGGCCTGGTTCGCGGTCATTGCCCTGTTATGGTGGATGAGCGCCAGCGTGTCTGCGGTCAGTGCTTTATATCAAAAGCAATTCAACCTTACAGGTGTGGATTTTAACACACTGCTGGTGATGTTAGCCACGTCCATATTTATCGGTTTAGCCGGTTCAATTATTTCGGTGAAAAGACATGTCAGGGATATAGAGCCAAAGTAACACCCTGGTGATTCGGGTTTTTCTCAACAAATTTATCCCCTCACACTTTTCCCGCAATATAAGTGGTTAAATCTGCCCTGCAAGCGTTCCTGATCGATTTTCACTATGGCCGGAAATGGATAAATTTCAGTCGATTTACAGGCTCAAATGCCTTAGCCAAAGGCGAATAGACAGACACACCCTCGGCCACCACGTTTTTTGAGGGGGATGATTTTTTTCATCACTGACGTCCCCGAGATAACCGTTTTTTGCCCTCGCAAAAATAGTAACTCCTACACAAAAAAATATTATATCAAACTAGAATCGGCTGTCAGGCAATGAAGGGGAACATTTCCTTCCTTTTAAATGACGTTTTTTTAGATTTAACCTGATACCTCCCAATCGTAGGCCATAACCATGAATCACCGATTAGAAGTTTTGCGTTTTCAACACCCGATAATATTCATACTATCGACGCTAGCAAAAGTTAATAAATAGACTATTTTGTGGTCAAAAAGTACCAAAACTACTTATATAACGTTTCACACTAGCAACGGCTACGCAAAAAAGCGCCTGTTGTTCCTTGCTTACATTTAAAACTCTGCAGATGCTTTTTCTAATCACTACATCTGTTACAATCCAAGTCTGGAACGTATTCAGATGTAGCTAAAAATAAGTAATATTTAAAGTTCGAATAATCACTGTTTCTTAAGTGATCTTGATATATATCACTATCGTACTTATACACTTGGACTACAAAATGAATTTTTTTGAATTTGAGTGGTCTATCACCGCAGAGATTGAACTCAAAATGGTTCGCGGAAAATAAAGTGATTTGCTAATATTCCCAGCCGTATCGTTACACGAGGTAATTATGACAACAGACATGCGTGCATTGACGTTAACCGTTCCTCAAACGGGCAGTATTGAGACCTATATTCAGGCTGTAAGCAGTATTACCATGCTCACGGCAGAAGATGAACGTAGTCTGGCTGAGCGTTTACAAGAAAATGATGATTTATTAGCCGCCAGAAAGTTGATCATGTCTCATCTGCGGTTCGTTGTGCATATTGCCCGGTCTTATTCTGGCTATGGTTTGCCGCAAGCGGATCTTATTCAAGAAGGCAACATAGGTTTAATGAAAGCTGTAAGGCGTTTTGACCCCACTGTTGGTGTCAGACTTGTGTCTTTTGCTGTGCATTGGATTAAAGCCGAAATTCATGAATATGTATTACGTAACTGGCGCATAGTAAAAGTTGCCACGACCAAAGCACAACGTAAATTATTCTTTAACCTGCGTAAAAACAAAAAACGTCTAGGCTGGTTCACTCACGCTGAAGTACAAAAAGTTGCTGAAGAACTAGGGGTAACAGAGAAGGATGTGCTGCAAATGGAGGCTCGTATGAGCAGCCACGATCAAGCTTTTGACTTGTCTGCCGATGATGACGAAAGTGGGAGTTTTGCCCCTGTACAGTTTCTAGAAGACAAAAGTCCTGATGTAGAAACAGATGTTGTCAATGCGGACTGGGATGCAAATGCATCGCAAAAACTTTATTCAGCAATAAAAACACTGGATGAGCGCAGTCAGCATATTATTCAAACAAGGTGGTTAAGCGATGATAAAACCACCCTGCAAGATTTGGCAGACAAATATCAGGTGTCCGCGGAACGTGTTCGACAGATAGAGAAAAACGCCATGAAAAAACTTCAGGGTGCAATGGTATAAACTTTGGTTAACCCAATAATATAAAAAAGCGCGTCACACGCGCTTTTTTATTGCCTGATAATAATGACTACCACCCCCTAAGTCATCGAAGTTAAAGCCAGCCGGCAAAAAAAATCAGCCTCATAAACTTAGATTGACTAAGTGCAACGGAGTTGTCTCAAGGTCGGTATCAACAGATGAAGGAGAGGTCAACCAACAACGCTGCAGTGTCAAGGGATCTAGTTGCCTTCATCCGGATTAAGGGGAGCTTCAGGTAAAATCCAAAATACTCCATTAAATTCAGCGACCGCAGTGTCACCATCCAGGATATCCACTTTCAGTTTAATCTGGCATTTTTTATTGCGCTGCAAAGGCTCTAATTTTCCGTTCAATGACTCGACATGACATAATGCTCTGGGCTGCATAGTGATCGGCTTGTGATAATGAATATTGCCATCGCCCAACACAATATCACCACTGAGATTTTTCTGTTTTAACTGCAAGAAAATCATTCCCCAGCCTGTTAGGGTTGCCAACGAAAAAATACTACCCGCAAACATAGTGCCATGCAGATTAATATTTTTATTCAGGGAAGCGCGATTTTCCAGAGTTTTACCCGAATACTGATGCAGCTTAATTCCCATCTGTTCGCTAATAGGGATCGTTTCGTGCCAAATTTCCTGTAATTGCTTACACCATTTGGGATGCAACAAAATAGTATTATGGCCGAGCAATCGCTTCACCATCTGTTGACGTTTTAATTTACCTAACTCACTGGGTGCCTCTTTCTCTATTTCAAAACCACAGCTGGTAAAAAACGGGATAGACAACTCTCGGCTATTAGTGACCATTCTCACCGCCCCTTCCTGGCGGGCTACCGACTCTAGGGCTGACATAACCATTTTTGCCAAGCCTTTACCCTGTGCATCAGCGGCTACCGCAATATGCCTGATTTGAGCCTCTTCGGCACTATTCATATGCACCCTGCCAACAGCAATCACCTCACCTTTGGCCCCGCGTATCATACGGTGCTGACTAACTTGTTCGTATTCGTCTTTCTCCGATCCCAATGGAAAATTCCAGGGCTTACGTAACATTTCCCAGCGAAATTCAAAGTAATCGACAAAGTCTTGTTCAGAAACTGGCGTATCAATTCTATACATTGCTAAATATCTATCCTCGTTGCAAATACTGGCGCATTGGCACCCCTGGAAGCTGAATTAGGCATGCTATTTACTGAATATCATTAAATAGCATTCTGTGTGCTGCGGCAAATTATACTTCCAGGCTAAAGGTAACTGGCCCATCATTGACCAAGGAAACGTGCATATCTGCTCCAAATTGACCACTTTGACAGTCTATACCGGATTGTTGGCCACGGGTGATAAAATATCGGTATAAGTACTCCCCCCATTGCGCACTGGCTCCAGCTGAAAAACTCGGCCGTTGGCCTTTGTTTGTATCGGCGACAAGAGTGAACTGGGAGACGATCAGTAATTGACCACCAACTTGTTGCAGATTAAGGTTCATTTTACCATCCTTATCAGTAAATATACGGTAGTTGATGACCTTGTGTAACAGCTTGTTAGCTTTCGCCTCATCATCCTCTTTATGCACACCAAGGAACAATAAGATACCTTGGCCAATACTGGCCACATCCTTATTGTCAATAGTGACACGGGCTTGGGTAACCCGTTGGATAAGCCCTATCACGCTTGCTCTTTGATAAAATTCGCCATGGCATTAATGGCCAGACACAAGGCAGCGGTCATTTTTGGTTCTTCCGCACTGTGCCCTGACTCAGGCACTATGGTTAACTGACTGGCGCTCCAGACTTCACTTAGCGCATAGGCACCCTGCAATTTACATACACAATCATATCGCCCATGCACTATATTAGAAGGTATATGATTGATTTTATGTATATTATTAATAATGTAATCGGGCTCTATAAAACAACTATGCTTAATATAGTGACACTCAAGAATCGCTAAACTGATAGCACGATGCACGTCGGTTAGTAGCACATTGTTATCCAGCGTGCTATGTAATCGACTGATGCGGGCTTCCCACAGGCACCAGGCTTTAACAGCAGCCATCTTACTAACTTCATCCTCACCGCAAAAAATTTGATAGTAAGCCTGGGTAACCGACATCTGTGGTAGTTTATCTTGTATCGGTTCAATGAAATCGTCATAAAAATCAGGAAACAACTGTGCCGCGCCACCATTTTTTTCCAGAAACCAGTCAAAATCCTCTTCCCGGCCCAGAAAAACCCCTCGCAATATTAGCCCCATCACACTTAAAGGATCATCAATAGCCACTAACAATGCTAAAGTCGAGCCCCAGGATCCACCAAATACCAGCCATTTATCTATCCCCAAGTGATGGCGTATCTTGCGCACATCTTGCAACAGGTCGCCGGTGGTGTTGTCGGCTAAGCCACCAAAGGGTAAAGATTGCCCGCAACCTCTTTGATCAAAACCAATGATCCAGTATTTTTGAGGATCGAAAAATCGCCGATAGTTCGAGGATAACCCAGCCCCCGGTCCACCATGTAAATACAATACAGGTATGCCCTGGGGATCCCCAGTTTGTTCGATATAAAGACTATGTTGCCCATTGACCGACAACATTTCGCTGAAAAATGGTTTAATAGCCGGATATAATTCATTCATGTTAACTGATCCCTCATAATTGTTATCCCATTAGATTATTTTAATTTACTATTAGTCGTGAACAAAAGTGAAATTAATTATCAGGAGAGACGTATGTCAAGACAAGGTTCCGGTGGCAATGTTATTGCCGCACTATGTAATTTTTTTATTCCCGGTTTAGGTCAACTGGTACAGGGCCGAATATTAACCGCCATCATTTTCTTTGTTTTAGTTAGCGTCAACTATACGTTAGCTGCTTCGGGGATCTTGTTTTTTATGGCCTTGTTTGGCTTTATCTTTCATGTCTGGTCGATTATCGATGCCGCGAAGTACCGAGGCTAATAGTATGAGACTTATTTTAATGTTAATGATGATCACGGCACTGACCGCTTGCCAAAGCGCATATTATGCCGCCTGGGAAAAAGTTGGAGTAGAGAAGCGTGATATATTGGTGGACCGCGTTGAAGATGCCAAAGAGTCACAGGAGGGTGCCCAACAGCAGTTTAGTTCGGCACTTGAGCAATTAAGTAAGCTGATTAATTTTGATGGGGGTGAATTGCAAGACAGATATGAACGCCTAAAGGATCAATATGAAGCTAGCAATCGCTCCGCACAGGACGTCAGTAATCATATTGAAAAAGTTGAAAGTGTTGCCCAAGCGTTATTTGATGAATGGGAAGATGAACTGAAAAAATACAGCAGCGAAAGCTTACGTCGGGATAGTACAGATAAATTAAAGGATACCCAGAGGCGCTATAACAGCTTGGTAAAGGCCATGCATAAGGCAGAGAGTAAAATGGCGCCAGTATTAGCCACACTGCAGGATAACGTGCTGTATTTAAAACATAATTTAAACGCCAGCGCGATTGGAGCTTTACAGAATAGATTGAGCACAGTGAAAAACGATATCAACCAGTTGATCAGCGAAATGAACGAAGCGATTGCTCAGTCCAATGCGTTTATTTCCAGTATGCGCAACTGATTAATTGTTCTGTGGATTGAGCAACAGTCACTAAACAACAGCTTCAAGTTGTTCAGTTGTCCTTTTTTATTGTCTGTTCGTTTATTGAAGATGATGTATTTTCATCATCTTCAATAAATTTATCCTGTGACTCTTGATGTAAAAACAGCTCAAGTACATAGGTAAATTCGGCCCCCAGGAGCACCACCACCCAAGATAAATACACCCACACAAATAAAATTGGAATAACAGCCATCGCGCCGTAGATCACTTGGTAAGAGGGAAAATTGGTGATGTAAAATGAAAAGCCTTTTTTCGACAACTCAAACAAAGTCGCGGCCAATAAAGCCCCGCACAAAGCATGAACAGAATTAATACGTTTGTTGGGCACAAGCATATATATAATAAAAAAAGCTGAGACAGAAGCGATAAAGGGCACCACTTTGAGCATGGCAGTGGTTACTCCGTAGGTATAAGCTTGCGCAGAATTGGCCAACGCAATTAAGTACGAGCTCACACTGACACTCAAGCCAATTAACAAAGGTCCCAAGGTCAGGACCATCCAATATATAGCTAGCGTAAATATAACAGGTCTTTCACTTTTTGTGGCCCAAATTCGGTTTAGTGTTTTGTCGATATTAGAGATCAGTAACAAAGCCACGACCATCAAGGACACGATGCCAATGGCTCCCATTTTAGAGGCATTGCCAACAAACTCTCCTACATATTGTTGTACTTGCTCTCCCGCAGCCGGGATCATGTTGCCAAAAACCAAAGCTTCAATATCCCCACGTACCTTGGAAAATGCTGGAAAGGCAGACATAATAGTGAAAAAAACCATAACAAAGGGGACCAGTGATAGCAGTGATACATAAGCTAAATGGCCAGCAGAAACGGTTATTGCATCAGTCTGGCAGTGTTTGACAAACATCCGCACAAACAAATTGATTTTAAGTAACTGCTTTGAAAATCTATTCAACAAATTAATTTTACTATCCATCAGATTCGCCAATAACCAGATAAGTTTTACCCGTCGCCCTTGAGGCTGCAGCGTTATTGGCTGCCCTCCCCCCTATCACCAACCAAGTTACACTTAGTACCTCTGCGCTCATTGGACTGAGAGCCTTTGCCGCTTGGCAGAAACTTCAATGGCGGTCTATACTCGTCACGCTTAGGCTGCAGTGGTGTTGGCTGCCCTCACCTTTATCGCCAACCGTGTTGAACCTGGTCAATATAAGCCCATGGGACTGAGTTCCTTTGCCCCCTGACTGCAACGCTAATGGTTTTAGGTATAGACCATCTTAGTCTGCTCTAACACCCAACATATGGCAAATGGCATAACTCAATTCGCTGCGGTTAAGGGTATAAAAATGAAAGTCTCGAACCCCTTCTTTGGCCAACACTTTAACCATATCCATGGCGATGCTCGCTCCCAATAAATTGCGAGTAGTTTGATCATCTGCAGCCAAACCGTCATACATTTTATGTAACCAATTTGGCACATGTACATTAGTAAAACCGGCGAAACGCTGCAGGGTTTGATAATTGGTCACCGGCAATATACCCGGAACGATGTCGATATCTATGCCTGTTGCGGCGGCCCTGTCTCTGAAGCGCAAAAAAACTTCCGCATCAAAAAAGAACTGACTAATGGCCTGATTTGCACCGGCTTCAGCTTTGCGTTTAAGATTTAGCAGATCAAACTGACTGTTGGGTGCTTCAGGGTGTTTTTCCGGATAAGCGGCCACGGCGATATCGAAATCAGCTACATCTTTGAGCAAGGCAACCAAATCCGATGCATAAGATACATGTTCGGTATGGCCTTCTGGTAAATCACCACGTAGGGCAACAATTTTACGAATACCACTGGCCCAGTAGTCTTTAGCGATCTGTTTGAGTTCTTCACGCGTGGCATCTACGCAGGTCAAATGCGGTGCAGCGGCTATACCGGTTTCGCTTTGAATACGTTTAACGATTTCGTGGGTACGATCACGTTCGCCACTGTTGGCCCCGTAAGTAACCGACATGTATTGGGGCTTTAAAGGCGCCAGACGCTCAACCGACTTCCACAACATTTGTTCCATATTCGGTGTTTTGGGTGGAAAAAATTCAAAGGATACATTGATCTCTTTTAATTCAGATAATGACTGATTGAGCGCATCAATACCTCGTGCATAAGACACCATAGTGACTCCCTGATAATTTAGACGTTTAGACGTCTAAATTAAACGTTGTATGTAAAGCCGTCAAGATGTTTAGCAGTCTATCGTTGACCTTTATGGGTTAACAGTTAGAATTTCCGCTTATAAGAAAGAAAAAAGCGAGTAAACGATGGCTAATACAACCAAGTGGAATGGTAAATACATCAATCCCTATGCAGAACACGGTAAAAAAAGTGAGCAAGTAAAGAAAGTAACGGTATCCATTCCGCTGAAGGTTCTCAAAGTATTAACGGATGAGCGTACCAGGCGACAAGTTAATAACTTGCGCCATGCCACCAACTCTGAGCTGCTATGTGAAGCGTTTTTACATGCATTCACCGGCCAACCTCTGCCTGACGATGTGGATTTGCAAAAAGATAATGTCAACCGTATCCCCACTGAGGCCCGGAGGATAATGCAAGAAATGGAGTTTGAAGACGAAAGCAACGATTGAGTGTCTCCAGGGCAGCAGTACATGCAGGTTAAGCGACTAGGCGTAGGCGTATTGCCCACCACGAACTAATGCCCGCTTGTAGGCGTCACGGGCATGGATCCGCTGCACATAACGGGCAATATTAGGATAACCGTTAATACCCCGGGAGGCGCTAGCCTCTAAAGGGAAACTCATTTGAATATCCGCACCAGACAGCGCTTCACCTGCAAACCACTGGTGGGTGCAAAGGTGGTTCTCGATAAAAGCCATATTAGCGCTAATATTCGGTCCAAAGTAAGCACCCATGACCTTGTCAGCAATTTTATTAGCGATGATTTTGACAAAAAATGGCTTGGCATTCTCACGGACTTTATCGAACACTAATTTGGCAACCATAGGCGGCATCAGCGACCCTTCAGCAAAGTGCAACCAATAATTATATTCTCGATAGGCTTCGCTATCAAGGGCAGGTAACATATTGTGTGCGCCATAACGACGGGCCAAATAATCAATAATTGCGCCGGACTCAGCGACAGTAATGTCACCGTCAGTAATAACCGGTGATTTGCCTAATGGATGAACGTTTTTTAACGCATCAGGGGCCAAATTGGTCAGCGGATCACGCTGATAATGCTTGATCTCATATTCAAGTTCTAGCTCTTCTAACATCCACAGGATCCGCTGCGAACGGGAATTATTCAGATGATGCAGAGTAATCATATTGCCACCGAGGAAGATTTAGTTGCAATAACTTACGAGTATTGTCAGTGATTGGTTCATCGTATTTGTGAATAGGCGATCATCAACTCAAAAAATAGGGCACCACAGCGCAACAAATATAGCCTTACCTGCACATCACTTATTTTTTGCGCTATATGGTGCCCCTATCGCCAACCGCGTTGATCTAAGTGACGTTGCACTTAGTAAATCTAAGCTCATAGGGCTTATTTACCCGATGGATCCAAGCCGGCATAGTGGGCGGCTAAATCATCAATATCGCTATCACTTAAACCGGCAGCCATAGGGCTCATCACCATGTTTTTCCGTTCGCCACTACGAAAAGCGTGTAGTTGTAATACTAGATATTGCTCCTTTTGTCCTGCAAGGTTAGGGTACATGGGTATGAGCGATATCCCATTGGCACCATGGCAAGCCATACAAGCCATGGCTTTAGTTTTCCCCGCTGCGGCATCGCCAGCATAAGCGTTACTTGCTAACATACCAATTAACGTGGCGCTGATCAGGCCACAAGTTTTGAGTAGTAATTTCATATTTTATCCTTTTGGGTGGTCACTGGTAATACAATAGCGCACATGTACGGCAATTAAATAGAGGTAACAAGTGAATTTAGATTATTCTTACGCCCTTGAGCTAAGTGACTTGGGTTCACTGATCAAGCCAGCGGGCGTTAAAAACCCACGACTGATTCATGTTAATCAACCTCTTCGCCAAGCATTACAGCTCCCTTCAAGCTGGTTCGAATCCCAATCCCTTATCAAGATGCTATTTGAACACCAAAGCCCGTTGAATAAATGGTCCATGGCACAAAAATATGGTGGGCACCAGTTCGGTGGCTGGAATCCAGATTTGGGGGACGGTCGAGGGTTGCTGTTAGGAGAAACCACAGATAAAGCAGGACAACGTTGGGACTTGCATTTGAAAGGCGCCGGACCCACGCCCTATTCTCGATTTGCCGATGGCCGGGCCGTGTTACGTTCAACCCTACGAGAATATCTGGCCAGTGAAGCCTTGCATCATCTCGGTATCCCCACTTCTCGTGCATTATGTCTACTAACCAGTGAAGAACCTGTTTACCGCGAGAAACAGGAATACGCAGCAATGATGATACGGGTCTGTCAGAGCCATATCCGCTTTGGTCACTTCGAGTACTTTTACTATCGTAATGAGCACGATAAATTACAACGTCTATTTGAATATTGTTTTAAATATCACTTTTCACACGTGGCTCAAGATCAGTATCCCCATCTGGGTATGCTTAAAAAAATCGTCAACGACACAGCAGAACTTGTTGCCAAATGGCAAGCGTTTGGCTTTAACCATGGGGTGATGAACACAGATAACATGTCAATACATGGTATTACCTTTGATTTTGGTCCTTATGCCTTTTTAGACGATTTTGCCCCTGACTTTGTTTGTAATCATTCAGATAATCAAGGTCGATATGCATTTGAGCAGCAGCCTAGCGCTGCACTATGGAATTTAAATGCACTGGCCCATGCCTTTAGTCCCTATTTAACGATTAGCCAAATTAAATCCGCTCTGGAAGAATTCGAATCCCAACTGCTAAGTCACTATTTTGACTTGATGAATAAAAAGCTAGGTCTAACCCTGGACTGTGCTGACAATCAAGACCTGATCAATCAATGGCTAAACTTACTCGAGAAAGATAAACGGGATTACCATATCAGTTTCCGCTTGCTGTGTGATGTGAACGAAACTACGGATAATTCAGCGTTCATCAACCATTTTATTGATCGTGATGCCGCAACGATTTGGCTGAAAAGTTACCAAGCAACCTTATTATCCCAAGGAAAAGAGCCATCAATACGCCAGCAGCAGATGAAGCAATGCAATCCCAATTATGTGTTGCGTAATTACCTCGCCCAATTAGCCATAGACGACAGCGAACAGGGCGATTTTGGCAAATTCGAAAAATTGCTCAACGTATTACAACAGCCGTTTGCCGACCTGCCACAATATGCCCAGTACGCCAAATCCCCGCCAAACTGGGGGAAACACCTGAACATTTCATGTAGCAGCTGAGCTGCAGATTATTTAACGACGCACCCCGTCAAGCTTTTAGCTTATACTGGGGACGATTAACTGACATTGAATTGATATCCATTGAAAAAAACCTTGTTTAAAAACCTATTTTTGCTCCTTGCTGCCACCTTCTGTTTCGGCAGTTTAGCCGCGGCTGAGCCTGTGGTTTTGCAACAAAATCTGGTTAAGCTTGATCTACTCAAGCAAACTCAGTGGCTGGTAACCAACGACAGAGCCCAGTTATCCGACGTACAGGATTTGCAAAACTGGCGGACTATTTTTTATCCTCATCCATTATTGGCAAACCAAAGTCTGTGGGGTAAAATTCAGTTACAAAGCGAATACGGTACGCAACGCTATTTCCTCTCTATCGGTAATCCCCATCTGGATATAGTGGACGTATATGTACTGGACGAAAGAAATCGCATATTAAGCTCCTACCCTATGGGCGCAAATCGGCGCAACGATACCCGCCCTTACCCCCACCGCTTATTTGTCGTGCCCGTAGACGTCCCCATAGACCAGTACATTAATGTATATTTCAGGGTGTTGGATGATGGCCCATTGGTGTTTCCTTTGCAGCTCTATTCAGCTGCTGAATTGCTCGTCCAGGAAAAACGCTCAATAGGAGTATTTGCCTTCCTCAGTGGAACATTAGCCATAATGGCTGTATATTTCTTGGTTACCTATACGTTGTTGCGCAGCCCGGTACGCTTTTGGTTTTCCGTCGCCAGCGCTGGTTATTTACTGCTGTTCTTAAATATTCAGGGAATGATCAGTCAACTTACTGGCATAAGTACTTATATCAGCCACATCACCACCTGTTTATGCGGGTTGTTGCTTTTCACCCTTACCAAGGTCACTTTTACTATTTTGGAAAAAGTGCCAGCTTATTACCGTTATTGTTTATATACCTTAGCGTTATTTACCGCAGCTTCAACCTTTATCCTGACTAGCTATCAACAAATATTGATGGCCACTTCAGTAGGTATTATCTCGGTGATAATGATCGCAGTGTTGTCGTTATTTTATCGTGATAAAGACAAAAGCATGGCCAATCGAATATTTGCCTTAGGCATAGCGCTGATTACGATCACTACTGTTGTGCATGTGAGTTTTTATTTACAAGGCTTCGAATTCTCCCAACAATTATCCCTGGCGTTAAACACCTTTATCATCCTGGGAATAGTGCTAATAGCCGTGGCCATTGCTGCCCATGAGAAGGTGCTTTCATTTCGTCAGCAGGGGACGTTGCACAATACCATCAGTGAATTACAGCTGTACCTGGATTTATTTCTTGACTCAGCAGAAGGACGTTATCTATCCACACCAAAAGGCACGTTACTAAAGGTCAATCATGCCATGTGCACTTTGTTTGGATACGATAACGAGGAGCAAATGCTCGCAGGTATCGATTCAGCTGCCAAATTTTATGCCGATCCTCAGGACCGTGAGCTTTTACTGGGGGAGCTGCAACGAGACACTAAAGTGCTAGGCAAAGAAATCAAGGGACTGCGCAAAGATGGCAGCGAATTCTGGTTTTCAATTTCAGCCCAGCGCAGGCAAAATGACAAAACTGCAGAAAAATTTATCTATGGTTCAATCTTCGATATTAGCTTACGGAAAAATTCGGATATTAGTCTGGCGTATATTGCCACCCACGATGCGTTAACCGGAATGTATACCCGTCAGGAATTCGAAAGTAGATTGCGTAACGCACTGCATCAGGCACAAACGCAGCAAACAGAATTAACCCTGCTGTATGTCGATATTGACCAATTTAAGGTCGTTAACGATACTTGCGGCCATAAGGCAGGAGATTTACTGCTTAAAAACCTGGCCGATATATTAAGCAAAATAGTTGATCAACAGGGTATTTTAGCCAGACTCGGTGGGGACGAATTTGGCATACTGCTGCAGGGTGATGATGCTCAGAAGACCTATATGTTAGCTAATAAGTTACTCTGTGGTGTGCAAGAATTCCGTTTCACCTGGGAGAAACACGTCTTCACTTTGTCTGTCAGTATCGGCCAAGTGTCCTGGCGGCCAGAGTTTGGTAATTACGAACAATTACTAAGTATGGCTGATTCTGCATGTTATATGGCTAAAGAACGAGGTCGCAATCAAATTCATACCTATTCAGCGGAAGATAAGCATATGTTGCGCTACGAATCAGAACTGGCTTGGTTATCACAAATTCAACATGCACTACAAAATGATACTTTTGAACTGTTTTTTCAAAAATATTTGCCTATGACTAAGGTAAATAATGGTCACCACTATGAAATCCTGCTCAGAATGCGCGACGACAGTAACGAGTTCATCTTACCCGGCGTCTTTTTACCTGCAGCAGAACGGTATAATTTATCTCCCCGCATAGACCGCTGGGTTATCGAAACGTATTTTCAATGGCTGGTCCATAATCCTTTGCATCAAAATGCGTTATTTCGCTGTAACATAAATTTAAGTGGTCATTCTCTGGGTGACAAGGATTTAAAACTGTTTATCCTTAATGCCTTTGAAAAATATGCTGTACCTTACGACAAGATATGTTTTGAAATCACCGAGAGCATGGCAATACTTAAAATGGATGAGACGCTTGAGTTTATCCATACTTTCCGCCAGCTGGGATGCAAATTTGCTTTGGACGATTTTGGAAGCGGTTTTTCATCTTACAATTACCTGAAAAATTTACCTGTAGATCAAGTTAAAATCGATGGTCATTTTGTCAAAGACATTCTTATCGATTCTGTTGATCTAGCGATGGTTAAGTCAATAAAAGACGTCGCTACTGCCATGGGCATAGAAACCATAGCCGAATTTGTCGAATCAAAAGAAATCATGGTCCAACTAGGTAAGATGGGCGTAGACTTTGCTCAGGGGTACGGAGTGGATAAACCGTCAACCATAACAATGCTGGCTGATAGCCAGCAGCAGGGTGTGAACGAATAATCCCGGCATATCTTGTATTCATGCGCCAAGCCTCCAGGTTGGTGGGCTACCCGATAACATTTTAATTTTACAAGTATCTATATGAAACAGCTCCAGAAGTATGAATATGTAAGCTCAGCATCACTGCCGACTCGATGGGGGAAATTTACGATTCATGGGTTTGTAGAAATTGACACACAACAAGAACACGTGGCTCTTTCCTACGGTGAATGGCAAACCGGTGATGTGGTTCCTATTCGGATTCACTCAGAATGTCTCACCGGCGACGCCTTGTTTAGCACTCGGTGCGACTGCGGAGCCCAGCTTGAAAAAGCCTTTAGCAATATCGTTGAACAAGGTAAAGGTATATTACTTTATCTGCGCCAGGAGGGACGCGGTATAGGTTTATTAAATAAAATTCGCGCCTATCATTTGCAGGACAAAGGCATGGATACCGTTGAAGCCAATGAACATTTAGGTTTCGACGCTGATTTGCGTGAATATGACATCTGTAAATTAATGCTGGATAAACTGAATGTTCAACGGGTGGCGTTGATGACAAACAACCCCAAAAAGCGCCTTGCGTTGGAGGCACTGGGTATTGAAGTTGTCAGCCGAACTCCCATAGATCATGGAGTAACAGATGCGAACCGTAAGTATATTCGCACCAAAACCGAAAAATTAGGACATAAATTCGATCCTCATCTGCTTAAGTAAATTTTTAAGATAAATAAGCAAGTCATAGACCTGGTCCACAAGACGAAATGGACCGGGGCTTTATCCTTATACCAATCCACCTTTATATCTACTTACTCAGCGATCGATCATATTTGCTTAAAAGGGGTGTGAATTTTTCCGCTCTACTGATAAAGCGGAAGCAAATTTAACATCTCCCTTCTGGGAGGACTGGTAAGCTCCCTAGCTGCATTGTATTGTGCGCATCCCTGCGCTCCACCCTTTCAGGGCGGTCTTTGGGACGTTCAACAAGATTTGTTGGAACAAATCACAACAGCTTCAGCTGGCCTGCGAAGCAGGTTAGCCACATGGATGTGGTAAATAAAAACATTCCCGACGTTTTTGTAACGTCTATGAAGGCAACCAGCATTCCTTCGACATTACGCTTTGTTATGAAACTTGCCAGCGCCTTGTGAGTTGATCACATATCAAGGAACAATGGTATTACTATCGTGCAGTTTTGGCACATCACATCTTGCTTGTCGCACACTTCTTATGCATGTCCCAACATCCCTGTTACCACGACTTAGAATATTATCTGTTGGCAAAGGTTCAGTTTTGGTTAAGTATTGGTGGGTTATAACTAACGCATATCATTCAGAATATTCCTAAGCCATTAGTTCGTATGGCATGTTAAGCGAGGAAGGCTCATGCGTAATAATAACAAATACATTATCACTTATCTGTGTCTGTTCGGGCTGTTCGGTACGACTATGCAATTCGCCCTGGCTCAGCAGGCACCGGGCAGCAAACAAAGCAGTTCACAACAAACGCTTGATCAAGCCAAACTCGATCAAATGCTGGCTCCCATTGCCCTGTATCCCGACACTTTGCTGTCACATATTTTGATTGCTGCGACTTACCCCCTGGAAGTGGTGCAAGCTGCCAGATGGCGGGAAAAAAACACCCATCTGGACGAGGAGGAAGCCTTACAAGCCGCTCAGTCACAGGACTGGGATCCCAGTGTGCAGGCTTTAGCTCCTTTTAGGGAATTATTAACCAAATTGAGCGATGATCTTACCTGGCTACAGAATTTAGGTGATGCCTTTTTAGTCAATGAAGCCCAGGTATTAGACAGGGTACAAAATTTGCGACACAAAGCTTATGCACAAGGTAATTTAAGTAGTAACGATTATGTGCACGTGGACCGTGAACAAGATAAAATCGTGATCCAGCCGGTGCAAAAAGAAATTGTGTATGTACCCTATTACGACACCACAGTGGTGTATGGTGATTGGTGGTGGCCGTCATATCAGCCTATTTATTGGCACTCACCCGGACACTATGCCTATCGCTCCGGCTTTTATTGGAGTCCCCGTTTTCACTTCAGCAGCGGATTTTTCTTCGGTGGCGTGCACTGGGCCAATAATTACGTGGTCATTAATCACAATTATCGTCACCAAACTCCCAGATCTCACAGGACAAGGGTGATGGTCAGGGAATATCCACGGTGGCAACATGATCCCCGTCACAGACGAGGAGTGCGCTACACCACTAACAGGCATCAGCAGCAAGTCCGCAGCAGTGAAAGCCAACAAAATACCCGCTTTGGTATTACCCGATCTGATAGACAATCCGTCACCATAACCAAAGATGAAAAAGGCATACTTAACCATCAAAAGCTTACACAACGACTGCAAAAGTCCAGGCCGAAAATGAGCACCCATAATCCTAAGGCCATCTTGGCTCAGCGAGGCAGCAAAGATAAAGACCCACGTCCGGTACAAGGCCACAGCAAGGGTAATGCACGTAACCCAGCCCAACATACTGATGTTCAACAGCAAGGTCGAGCAACAAGGCATACAGGCTCTAATCAGCCCAAACAACGCCAGGCACAACTTGAGCGTCCATCACCAGAGCGGCGTAGGGTAGTACGCCAAGACATCGCTCTCCAAAAGCCGGCGCGGCAAGTACAAGCAAATAAAACAGTCAAACCACGTCAAGGGCTGTCCAGACAGTCTGATTCACACCACAGACGTAATACTTCACAACGTAAGTAGCGATAGTTTAGACAACTTCAGAAATTTGTGACGAAATTAACGTGCATCATCACAACAAAAAATGAGCTGACTGATTCTGACAGCTAAAATTTATTTTAATAAGCAAAAAAACAGCCTGCGTCGCAGGCTATTTGCCTAAGGTTATCCGAGTAAGACTACACCTTTTACACACCGGTAGTGAGGTATGCATTAACGTGTGAAGCCTTGCGTTGCTCAGAAAACTTTATCAAATCGACCCCGTTACAGGTTACGCCATCAGCCGATATAAGTTTACGCATCACGCCTTTTGAATTTATCGCCACTAGCCCAATTTTATTTTTGACGCTGCGCTTAAGCATATCCAGATCGTCATTAACCACAGCCTCGCAAAAGCTTGAGTATTCGATGTCACCGGAAAAGCGCATCTTGCTGCTGGACTCCATAGCTGCACTGGCAGTAAAAGTCGTCAATACGAGTAGCGACGTTAAAATTATTTTTTTCATCAGTATTCTCCAATTGAATAACTAAGTATGGGTTGTGCAGGAAATTTTCTGCCTCTCAGTTATCGTTTAAATGCGCCCCCCTGTCTGTGGTTTTATTGTACCAAACAAGTAAAAATCATGTAAAACAATAAGTTACATCATGGCAACATCTACAGCCCCTTGATATATATACACTTTCATTATCTACATATATCAATAATAATGATTAAATCTGATTTTTATTCTAAAAGCGTCTTGCGTTAATCGTTTTTTAGCAAGTCGTATTGACTGAAAATCTCTTTTTTAACAATATTCAACGCTAACCTGACTGTAGTGATGACATCCTAAGATCGCTACAGCCTTAAAAAAACAGCTGATGTCGACGATAAACCACAGGTAGATCGGGAATTTATACCAATCCGTGTTAGTAAATGACGCTGGGTGAAAATTTAAATGGGCTTAATCAAGGCGCTTGAATGAAGTAATAGTGGTGCTCTTTCGAATTTGGGCAACGCAGAGTAAGCCCATTTAAAACTCGCCCAAAGGGAATGCACCAGCGTATTTTATCTGCGATATCGCTCTTTGAAAGAAAATAGCTATTCCTGCATAACGGCGCCTTGTTCAAACCGCTGGACGTATTCTCAGTGGGTACTTATTAATACGGATTGGTATTACAGGTCTTTGCAGATAATAGCCGGCCACACAACCAGCGCCAATTCGTCTAAAAAGCCATTGAATTTTTCAATAAATTACAAGACCCTATGGTTACTTGTGATTATACTTCCCCTGATAAATAACTATTTAACCTTCAGACGATTACAGACTATGGAATTACTACCTGAATGGGCGCCACAAGAAGCTATTATTCTTGCATGGCCTGACGCAAAAACAGATTGGCGACCCTGGCTTGAAGACGTGCGAGGTGTGTACCTGACACTTATTCAAGCGATTAACACCCAGGGAACCGGGGTCATATTACTGATCCGCGAAGCAGAAATTGCCACGTTTAAAGCCCTGGTAAACCAAGTAAGGGCGCCATTGGCAGTATTGTTGGTGCAGGCGGATTACAATGATACCTGGGTGCGGGATTATGCCTTCTTGACCTGCAGTGCTGAACAGGGCATGCAACCGGTGGAATTTACATTTAATGGTTGGGGCAATAAATTCGATGCCCACAAAGATAATAAAATTAATCAATTAGTGTTGGCCCGTTTGTGCAGACTCGAATTACAAAGCTTTGCGCTTGTCGCCGAGGGTGGCGCATTAGAAATCGATGATACGGGTGTATTGTTATCCACTGAATTTTGTTTATCTAACCCCCAGCGCAATGGTGACATGACAATGGCCCAATATAATAGGGTATTTAAAGAAGCTTTAGGGGCCACCAGCGTCTGCATCTTTAAAAATGGTCATTTAGAGGGCGACGATACAGACGGACATATTGACACCCTGGTTCGTTTTACGCCTAACAAAGGCTTGGTGGTGCAAACTGCCTTTAACACGCCTGATGATCCCCATCATCAAGGATTAGCCGCATTGGTTGCTGAATGTCAGGCAGCATTACCTGACCATCAGATATTTGAACTACCGCTACCCTATATAGTTAATGTCCAGGGCGAACGCTTACCAGCGTCATATGCTAATTATTTGATAAACAATAAACAGATCCTATGTCCTGTTTATCAACAGCCAGAAGATGATCTGGCCATGACGGTCATGGCCCGCGCCTATCCACAACATACTATAGTGCCGATAAACTGTTTACCTTTGGTGCAACAGTTTGGTAGCTTGCATTGCATCAGCATGCAAGTGCCCCTCGATACCCTGAAACCACAGATCAGGCAGCAATTAAATACAGGAATCAGTGAGTTATGAACCGTAAATCACAAACTGCTAACACCCTGAAAGTTGGCGTCGTGCAACAGGCCGTGGCTTGCAATAATAAACAATTAAGTTGGCAACGCAGTGCCGAGCAAGTGAGTCAATTGGCCAGCGACGGCTGTGAGCTGGTGATGTTGCAAGAGCTCCATAGCACCTTATATTTTTGTCAGCAGGAAGACACTGACGTTTTTAATCTGGCGGAACCCATTCCAGGCCCCGCCACCATTTTTTTTGCGGATTTGGCCGCTAAATTAAATATCGTTTTAATCACCTCCCTTTTTGAAAAGCGCGCCTCAGGGCTCTACCACAACACGGCTGTGGTATTTGACCGTCAGTTGGGTATGGTAGGAAAATACCGTAAAATGCATATTCCCGATGACCCGGGGTTTTACGAAAAATTCTATTTCACCCCAGGTGATTTGGGTTTTGAGCCTATCCAAACCAGCGTGGGTAAATTAGGGGTGCTGGTCTGCTGGGATCAATGGTACCCGGAAGCGGCGCGTTTAATGGCCATGCGGGGTGCGGATATGTTGTTTTACCCCACCGCCATAGGCTGGGATAAAAACGACACGCAAGAGGAACAACATCGTCAGTTTAATGCCTGGCAGATCATTCAGCGCTCCCATGCAGTGGCTAACTCCCTGCCTGTTATCGTGGCTAACCGCACAGGTTTTGAAGCCTCACCAGTGGCAGGCGACGATGGTATTCAATTTTGGGGGCAGAGTTTTATTACCGGTCCTCAGGGAGAAATTCTGGCACAAGCAGAAGTGGATACAGAGCAGAATTTGATGGTCGAACTAGATTTAACCCGCACCGAACAGGTGAAACGTATTTGGCCATATTTTCGTGACCGCCGCATCGATGCCTATGAGGAACTCACCAAACGTTGGCGTGATTAACCTATGCCCGTCTCGCTTAGATCTCCAGCGTTGTTGGCTGCTCTCACTCACCTCTATCACTTAGACCATCTAAGCTCATGGAGCTGAGTTCCTTTGTCGCCTGGCTGCCACTCTAAAGGCTTTGGGTATATAAAACTGAACCTCACAAAGGATTTTCGTACGGTTTTTCGCTGCTTAAATGACCGACAGTCTAGCTTTTTCGGGTAACGATGGTTGGGTTAGTAAATGATCATTGTGCCAAATTTGTTGCATTTTCTTATTATCGATATTCCCTCCGGATAAAATCACCATCACCCGCTGTGGTGTGTTTTGCGTAGCCAAATAATTCACTACACCGTCCATACTCATAGCACTGGTGGGTTCAACGTGGATTTTTAATAAGTGCTGCAGCCACTGAGTCCAATAGGCTATCTGCACCTCATCCACTTCATAAAATCCGTCAAGACGTTTTAAAAATTCATAGGTGAGCTCACCGACTGCCGGTGTCGCAGCTCCATCAGCCAGGGTTTGTGCGGGTGTTAGCAAACGCACAATGCGGCCTAAACGTAAAGATTGTGCAGCATCATTACCGGCCAATGGCTCACAGGCGATGACTTTGGTTCGCGGGCTTAGCTCCCTGGCTGCAAGCACACTGCCTGATGCTAATCCACCGCCACCACAGGGCATAAATAAGACATCGAGCTGGGGGGTTTGTACCAATAGTTCAGCCGTTACCGTACCTTGTCCGGCGATGACATCTGGGTGATTAAAAGGGGGGATCCACAGGGTTCCCTCTTCCTGTGCCACAAGGGCGACCGCCTCATCAGCGTCTTCACGGGACGCATATAAACGCAAGTCAGCGCCATAAGAGCGGGTCGCTGCGGCTTTGATTGTCGACATATTTTGCGTACTGAAAATGGTGACAGGTAAATTAAAAAGGGAAGCCGCAAAAGCCACTGCCTGAGCATGATTACCTGAACTACTGGCCACCACCCGCTGAATATCCTTACCCTGCTCTTTGGCGTGCAATAAGGTATTCAATGCGCCCCGTAATTTAAATGAACCGGTTTGCTGCAAACATTCTATTTTGAAATAAATTTGGTGGCCCAGCCAGCGGTTCAATAAACTGGAGGTGATGACAGGTGTAGTTTGCACATAACCGGCAATACGTTGCTGAGCGGCTTGAATATCAGAAAATGTGACGCAGGGCATATAGTCTCTTAATCCACAGAAAAAGGAAATTTACGTTAACACGGAGGATTTTACAGCTAAATATTACCGATTGTGCTTTATTTATCAATCACCATGACTGAGCAACAACGTTGAGGAATGAATTATGGGTTTACTGGATGCCTTATTAGGTAACGCTTCGGAAATAGATGTCGATGAGGTGCGGGATGAGCTAGCACCGATCATCGGTGACAGCGAAAGTATTCAACAGGTTTTTAAAGTCGTCAGGGATATGTATGTGTTTACCAATAAACGTTTGTTATTGATTGATAAACAGGGATTAACAGGGCGCAAGGTGGATTATCATTCCATTCCTTATAAGGCCATCACTCAGTTTAAAATTGAAACCGCCGGGCATTTTGACCTAGACGCTGAATTGAAAATTTGGGTCTCAGGCCAAGACCAGCCCATCGAAAAAGAACTCAAAAAAGATACCGTAGTGGGTATTCAGCGCACATTAGCTACCCATATGTTTGCCTAGCAATAAATAAAATACAGATAATAACAAGGATGACTAGAGCGTCACCCTTGTTGCACTCACTGTATCTGATGTTGTTGCCTAACTACTTCATATCAAAGTGCCGATTAAAGAAGTTGGTGATGGTGTGATACAAATGGATACCCGTTTGTTTGCCACGGATACTGTGTTTTTTACCGGGATAATCCATACTTTCAAACGGGATCGCAAGATCCTGCAGATGTTTGTATAACTTGGTGCTGTTGCTAAACAATACATTGTCATCGGCCATACCGTGGTAGATCATCAAATCTCCCTGCAAATTTTTTGCGTAGGGGAAAACAGAAGACGCAATATAGGCATCCTTATCGGTCTTGGGGTTACCCATGTAGCGTTCGGTATAATGTGTATCATACAAGGCCCAGTCGGTTACAGGGGCACCAGCCACACCTGCCTGAAAATATTCACCGGCTTTAAACATACTCATCAGGGTCATGTAGCCGCCATAGCTATGGCCATGTATACCAATGCGATCAGCATCTACATAGGGCAGAGTACGCAAAAATTTCACGCCGGCGATCTGATCTTTGACCTCAATATCACCCATCTTTTTATACAGCGAGTCCTCAAAAGCTTTGCCCCGGTAATTCGAGCCACGGTTATCTACTGTGAATACCACATACCCTTTATCTACCCAGTACTGCATCAACAGGCCGCGGTTTCCACCCCAGCTGTTAGTGACCAGTTGGGCGTGTGGCCCACCATAAACGTAGACGATAACCGGATGTTTACCGACAATTTTACGGGGTTTATACAGGCGGTAATAAAGTTGTGTGCCATCGTCGGCCACAAAACTGTCCAGGGTAGGGTTAACCCATTGCTGCTGATAGTCATTCAGGGGATGAACGCGATCCAGGGCATTTTCGCTCAACCAGGCAAGCTGTTCACCGTTTGCCCGATGCAAGCTGACTTGCCAGGGCGTATTGACCGTTGAAAACTTATCTACATACACTGAAGCATCTTGGCTAAATTCAGGCTTATGAGTGCCACTTCGCTGGCTGATTTTGCTGATTTCACCCCCCTCAAAGGAAACCGAATAAAGATGTTGCTCTGTTGGCGTATCCGCTCGTCCGCTAAAATAAATCTGTTGAGTGACTTCGTTGATGGCTTCGATATCATCAACCACCCAATCGCCATCGGTCAACTGACGCACTAGCTCACCATTAGTACGATACAAGTAAAGGTGCTTAAATCCATCCCGCTCCGATGCCCAGATAAAGTGTTTTTTATCCTTAAGGAAGTGCAAGTCGTCGTGTAAATTAACCCAGGTATCACTGGTTTCAGTGAGCAGGGTAGTTTGCTTGGCGCTTTTGCTATCAAAGGATCGCAGTTTCAGGTCTTTTTGATCACGACTTTGCCACTGATAGGTCAAAGTCTGACTGTCCTGCATCCAGTCCACGCGAGGGAGATACATATCTTGCTCATCCCCTAAATTTACCCATTGGGTATGCCCCGTATCAAGATGTTTAACGGCCAGTTTGATGGTTACGTTTGGGGTACCAGCGCTGGGGTAGCGCTGGGTGATCGTTTTAATCGATTCGGCATAAATTTCGCTGCGGGTCACTTCTTCCACCGGCGATTCATCAATTTGGGTATAAGCGATTTGGCTTTCATCCGGTGACCACCAGTAGCCAGTCATGCGCCCCATTTCTTCCTGGGCGACAAATTCTGCCATGGCGTTTTTGATATTATCTTTGCCATCTGTGGTTAACTGGGTCTCCACTTTAGTGGCCAACGCTTTGATAAATAGATTTTGCTCACGTACGTAGGAGATAAAATTACCTTTAGGGGAGAAACGAATATCCGTCTCGAATGCTTCGCTGTCCAGCACTTTATGCGCTTTTTCATCTCCTAAACGGAAATAATAAGCATCACCCGCCAAAGGAAACAATAGAGCCTTGCCATCATCAGACCAATGATAACTGACGATACCGCTGCCACTCATACGCATCCGTTCCCGGCGGGCTTTTTCTTCGTCTGATAAAACCTCTGGCCCACTGTGCAAATCGTCAGAATTAAATAGCATTTGGGTCTTGCCACTGGCAATGTTGTATTCCCATAAGTCGTAACGCTCATAGTCACTTTGCTTACCTTGCAAGAAGGTGACTCGTTTGCCATCAGGAGAAACCTGCAAGCTGTTAGGGGCACGGCCCTCAAGTGCCGGGGATTGGAATATACGCTCTATACTTAATTTTTCAGTTGCCATAACAGGGCTCGCTAATAAACATAATACCATCCAGATGAGTTTTTTCATTAATATCAGTATCCTTTAATCGTCAACCACGTATTGTAAAGACTTGATTCAAATAGGCAAAATATGAAAACAATAAAACACGCTCTGATTTTAGGTGCAACCGGCCTGGTTGGTAAAGCATTAGTGACACTACTGCTCAAGGATCCCCGTTACGGCCGTGTCACCTGTTTACTGCGCAGGCCCCTGCAGCAAAAGGATTTTTTCGATCCACAGGGCAAACTTGAACCCATAGTGATCGACTTTGAAGACTTGCAAGCCTACCAGGGATATTTTGGTAGCACTCATATCTATGTTTGTCTGGGCACCACCATAAAACAGGCTAAATCCAAAGATGCGTTTCGTAAAGTGGATTTTGAATATGTACATATTGCCGCGCAGCTGGCCCGCGCACAAAAGGCTGAAAGTTTTGTGTGGATTTCATCCGTGGGTGCCAACGCCAAAAGCAGCAACTTTTATTTGCGGGTTAAGGGCGAACTGGAAAACGCCATCTTTGCCATGTCGGCTTTGCATCATGCGAGTGCTGTACGCCCGTCTTTATTACTCGGTGAACGAAAAGACCAGCGCAGGCTGGAAAAAATCGGCGCGACCTTCGCCAGCCTATTAACACCATTGCTGCGAGGCCGCCTTGCTAAATACAAACCTGTGCATGCTGTTAACGTAGCGGCGCAAATGATCAAACTGCAAGCTTTCTAAGACTATGTCTAGTAAAGGCTTTCAATTTAAACAGTTTTTTATTGCCCATCACAGCTGTGCCATGAAAGTGGGCACCGACAGTATTATGCTTGGCAGCTGGGTCAACCCGGGGAATGCCCGCACTATTTTGGATATAGGTACCGGCAGCGGTTTACTGGCCATTATGCTGGCGCAAAAAACCCAGCCTTATTGTACAATTTCTGGCCTGGACATCGATAGTCACGCTATTGAGCAAGCCCGGGGAAATGCGCAAAATTGTCCCTGGACAACCCGGCTGCACTTTATTCACTGCCCACTGCAAACATGGCAAAGCCAAGGTGAATTTGATTTGGTGGTGGCCAATCCCCCCTATTTCAACAGCCAAAAAAAAAACCAGGACCCATCCGCCCAACGCCGCCTGGTCGCTAGGCAGACCCTCAGCTTATCTCATCAGCAGCTTATTGAGCGGGTGGCCACAATACTTTCGTCCCACGGACATTTTTACTGCGTCCTGCCGGTACAAAATGCCCTGAAGCTAATAGAATATGCACAAACCTATGGTTTATTTTGTACCCGTCTGCTTATTGTCAAAGCCAGGCCCAATAGTGAAGCAATCCGTTACTTAATGGCATTTAGCCGGCAAATCTGCGAGAGGCACATCGAATACCTGACTATTTACTCCCATGATCAAAACTATAGCCCGGCCTACAAAGCATTATGCCAGGGGTATTACCTCAATTTTTAAGTGTACCGGGGGCAAAGCCCTTGGTTGAATGGCCAAGCATCGGCACTTTGGGTAAATATTAGTGGAAATATCTACTAATCTAGGGTTAATTGAATAGTCGACATTATGCTTAATTTAGGATCATGAGGTGAACATGGGCACTTTGAAACTACCAGAATCAGTATCGTCGCTGATTGAGCGTCTGCAGGTCGTAGAATTTACCTGGCAAGAGGTGCGCATTCAACTACCCAAGTTTGCGATTTATGCTTGCTTGTCCCAACCGGTTTTTGATCAGATGATCCCCCGTAATGGCTATCAGATGGCCATCCTTAAATTTGGGCGCTATAGGGTACCTGTCCTGGATCCCTTTAAAGATGACCAGTCATTTCATCCCAATTTTGTGATTATTCTTAGCCATTGCCGCGACAACCGATTCGGCTTATACGGCTATCCGGCAGACACTGTTGACACAACTATTGAACTACCCCGTCACCACAGTGCAGTGCCGCGCATAGTGAAAAACTTTATTTAATCAAAAAGCGGCATCAGGCATCACGGGGCAACCCCTTTTCTATGCTTCTGATCAAACGTAGATTAAGGCGGTTGGGGTCACCAGGCACACTAGTTTTCTTAATCTGTTGTTGCTCAAGCGCCCATCTTGCATGCTCCTGCACTAACTCACTGGAGGTGGTCAACAGTAATTCCAAGGCAGTAACAATATCAGCACTGTAGGGAGCATTACCCAGGCCTACGGCTAAATTACGCTGCCAACGCTGGTGACCGATTCGGCGAATGGGCGAACCTTGGGTGAGACGCAAAAACATCTCTTCATCCCAGTTCAGTAATGCCAGCAAATCTTTGTCTTGCAAAGCCTGGCGAGGGTGAAAATCGTCTTCGTCAGTTAAGCGGGCGTAACGATTCCAGGGGCAAATCAACTGACAGTCATCACAGCCATACACTCGGTTACCTATTAGCGTGCGAAACTCCACCGGGATGGCCCCTTTTAACTCTATGGTCAGGTAGGAAATACAGCGCCGGGCGTCTACCACATAAGGCGCGACTATCGCCTGGGTTGGGCAAATCGTAATACAGGCGTTGCAACTGCCGCAACTTTGCTGTGCGGGGATATCCACCGGCAAGGGGATATCCACAAAAAGTTCCCCCAGAAAAAACCAGGAACCAGCTTCCTTGTTGAGCGTCAGGGAATGCTTGCCAGTCCAGCCTATTCCCGCTTTTTGGGCAATCGCGTGTTCGAGTACCGGAGCCGAGTCCACAAAGGGGCGAAAATTTAACGCCTCACAGTGTAATGAAATTTTTTCACCTAGCTTTTTCAGACGGCTGCGCAATAATTTGTGGTAGTCACGGCCTAATGCATAACGACTGATATAGGCTTTGTTTTTATTTTTTAAGGTCCGTGCAAACTTTGCCTCGGGGGGTAAATAGTCCATACGCACGCTGATCACACGCAGGGTACCGGGTAATAACTCAGCGGGTCTGGCACGTTTCATACCATGCTCGGACATATATCTCATGTCACCCTGGTAACCCTTATCTAACCAGCTTTGCAAGTACTTCTCATGGTGGGCTAAGTCCACGTCAGCAATCCCCACTTGCTGAAAGCCTAGCGCTTTGCCCCAAGCCTTGATATTTTTAGTTAACTGATGGAGAAAATGGAGATCATATTGTGCAGACGACATTAACAACCTTAACGGAAAATTGGACACCGATAAGTTTATCACATAAAGTTTTTTGTGCAGAGCAGGTACGCAATAACGAACAAGCAGCTGCCTTGACCATGGGCTGTCCTATGTTTACCCTGATGGAGCGAGCGGGACAGGCGGCCTTTAATCATCTCAAACAGTGCTGGCCCTACGCACGACGAATAGTCATCTTGGTAGGATCAGGGAATAACGGTGGCGACGGGTATATCGTGGCAAAGCTAGCCAAGGCATTTGGCTGGCAAGTCAGTGTGGCGGCCATAAACCCTGACGGACAACTAACAGGGGATGCCTGGCAAGCTCAGCAAAATTGGTGGGCAGCCCAGGGCACTGTTCTTCCCTGGCAGGACGTGGATTTATCGAGTTTCGATGTTATAGTAGACGCCTTATTGGGCACAGGTTTATCCGGCACAGTAAAGGCCAACTTTTCCCAAGCTATTACTGCTATCAATCAAGCCGATGTACCCGTGCTGAGTATCGATATTCCCTCTGGCTTACATGCGGATTTAGGTTACCCCTTAGGTCATTGTGTACAAGCGGATAGCACCGTGACCTTTGTGGGCAAAAAAATTGGATTAACCAGCGGTCAGGGTAAAAGTTACAGCGGCAAACTGATTTATAACGATTTAGGCATAGGGAAGTCGTTTGCCTCCTTAGCCAAACCTGTGGCTCATTTAATCAGTTTTGCCCACTTGCCCAAATTGGCACCCCGAGCCAATCATGCCCATAAAGGCCAATTTGGTCGTCTGTTGTGCATCGGCGCTGACCAGGATATGCCCGGTTCCATTCGTATGACCAGTGAAGCGGCATTGCGCAGCGGTGCCGGCCTGGTGCGCGCTTACTGTCACAGTGATAATCGTACAACCATAGCCATGGGTCGCCCTGAATTAATGCTCAGCAGCGATAATATTAACCAGCAATTGACCTGGGCCAGTGGTTTAGCCATTGGCCCAGGCCTGGGCCAAAATGACTGGGGTCATGAGTTGTTTGTGCACGTATTCAATCATCTGATGCAGCACACTAAACCCCTGGTCATTGATGCCGATGGACTGAATATATTGGCCGCTGAAAAAATGGGTCTGCGTCAGCGATTAGACAATAAACGGGTCGTCCTAACACCCCATCCCGGTGAAGCAGCACGTTTGCTCGGCTGCAGCACTACGGACATCGAACACAACCGGCTGCAATCAGTTCAAGAGATTGCCCGGCAATACCATGCAGTCTGTGTTTTAAAAGGGGCGGGCACCATGATAAGCAACGGACGACATACCTGGATTTGCCAGGATGGTAATCCAGGTATGGCCACAGGTGGTATGGGGGATGTATTAACGGGAATCATAGCAGCACTGTTATGCCAGGGCATGAACGCTACCCAAGCCGCCTTGTATGGCGTATGTTTACACAGTGCAGCCGCTGACAAGGTTGCGAGGCAGTATGGACAACGTGGTATGCTTGCCACAGATTTATTTGATCCCTTACGAGTATTAATTAATAACCCATGAAAAAAACCTTTTTTTTAGCCAATGAGCAAGCTACGGAAGACCTGGCTAGCCGTTTGGCCAAATTATGTAATCAAGCCGCCGTCATTTATCTACAGGGTGATTTGGGGGCCGGTAAAACCACCTTTAGCCGAGGTTTCATTCAGGGATTAGGACATCAAGGCAAGGTGAAAAGCCCAACTTATACCCTGGTTGAACCCTACGAAGTTGGGGGGTGGCGAGTTTTTCATTTTGATTTGTACCGATTAGCGGATCCTGAAGAGCTGGAATTTATGGGGATCCGTGATTATTTCGACAACGACTGCCTGTGTTTGATTGAATGGCCAGATAAAGGCGCCGGCCTCTTGGCATCTGCTGATTTACACATTAGTATTGAATTTATTGAAAATAGTCGCTCATTAAACGTGCAGGCTATAAGCCCATATGGACACCAATTATTAACCCACTTAAAATAAGCATTCATAAATAAGTTAAAAAATAAGAATGAAACGTAATCGGCAAAAAGTACCCGTTTGGTTGTTAGGCCTGTTATTAAGCGGGCTAGCGGGTATGGCTTTGGCGAAAAATGCCATTGACGGCGTACGTGTATGGCCTTCACCGGGCAGCACCCGTATCGTTTTTGATTTAGCCGATGCACCCCAATTTAGCTATTTTAGCTTACACAATCCTGATCGGCTGGTCATCGATTTGGCCGATACCAAGGAAAACTTCAATTTTGCCCAAATGACTGGCAACAGTCCGCTGATAAAAAAATTGCGCTACTCCGCCCCAAAAGATAAAGGTTCAGTTCGGGTAGTGATAGAGCTCAGTAGAAAACTCGACAGCTCCTTATTTTCATTACCGCCAACTGAGCCTTACCATAATCGTCTGGTCATTGATTTGGAAGACAAGACGGCCAGTCAACTCAAGCCAGCGGTAATTAAACACAGTTCCAGTGCTAAATCTGAACGGGATATCATCATAGTTCTGGACGCCGGCCATGGCGGTGAAGATCCTGGTTCAATAGGTCCCTCTGGCAGCTTTGAAAAAAATATCACGCTCAATATTGCCCAACGTCTTGCCAAACTCATTGACGCTGAGCCAGGTATGCAAGCCATTATGACTCGTTCCGGGGACTATTATATTTCTCCCAATAAACGCCCAGAAATTGCACGTAAACATAAAGCAGATTTATTGATCTCGGTGCACGCAGACGCCTTCACCACTCCCCAACCCAGTGGCGCCTCGGTATGGGTATTGTCTATGCGCCGGGCTAATTCTGAACTGGGACGGTGGATGGAAAAGTCGGAACGTCATTCCGAGCTTTTAGGCGGCGCAGCAGAAGTTATTCAGGATACCGCCAATGAACGTTATGTGACCCAGGCCTTGCTCGATATGTCCATGGACCACTCCCTTACTACCAGCTACGATTTGAGCAAACGGGTAATCGGTCAGCTAAGAGCCGTCACAAAAATGCATAAAAAAAACCCCCAATATGCCAGTTTGGCAGTACTGACAGCCCCAGACATTCCCTCCATTTTGGTTGAAACCGGTTTTATCTCTAATCCCACAGAAGAGAAAAATCTCAACTGGGCTGAGTACAGGCAAAAACTAGCCCAATCTATTTTTGTGGCTATCAAGCAGCATTTTAAAGTAGCCCCTCCTGATGGCTCTTTATGGGCTAAGCAGAAGCAATTCAATCGTACCCACAAGGTGCGTAGCGGTGAGTCGTTATCCATTGTTGCTCAAAGATACAATGTGCGTATCAGCTCATTAAAGGCTGCCAACAACCTCAATTCAGATATTGTGCGAATAGGTCAGGTACTGACTATTCCTCGCACCTAGTCCGTAATACACTAGTGAATATTCATCCATAGCCAAAAGGTTACATTTTTGTCCTCTTCTATCGCCAGCATACGCATTTTGCCCGCCCAGCTTGCCAACCAGATTGCAGCTGGTGAAGTGGTTGAACGACCCGCATCTGTGGTTAAAGAGTTGGTTGAAAACAGCCTGGACTGTGGAGCGACTCATATCGAGATCGAAATTGATAAGGGTGGCCATAAACGTATCTATATTCGCGATAATGGCTGTGGTATTGAACACCAGCAACTCGCCTTGGCCTTAAGTCGCCATGCCACCAGCAAAATCGCTAGCCTGGATGATCTCGAACAGATCAGCAGTCTGGGTTTTCGCGGTGAAGCTCTGGCTAGTATCAGCTCAGTGGCCCGCTTAACCTTGACATCCAAGCCTGATGCCCAGCAACAGGCTTGGCAAGCCCATACTGAGGGCCGTGACATGCAAGTACAACTTAATCCGGTGGCTCACCCAAAAGGCACCAGTGTAGAAGTACTTGACTTATTTTTTAATACGCCAGCCAGGCGCAAATTTTTACGGGCCGAAAAAACCGAATTTGCTCATATTGATGAAGTCATAAGGCGCATCGCCCTGAGCCGTTTCGACGTGGGTTTTAGCCTTAAACACAACGGTAAATTACTGCGTAAATACCCGGTAACGGATAAAAAAGAGGCTCAGATAAAGAGACTGGCTGCGATTTGCAATAAAACCTTTGCTGAGCAAGCCATTGCTTTAGACAGTAGCTACCAAGACTTAACGCTAAAAGGCTGGCTGTCTCCACCCGATACAGCTGGTACACAAGCCCAATGCCAGTATTTCTATGTCAACGGTCGCGTGATGCGCGACAAATTGATTAATCACGCTATTCGCCAAGCATTTGAAGGTGTTGTCAGTGCCGATAGCCATCCTAATTACGTATTGTATTTACAGATCAAACCCCAGCAAGTGGATGTCAATGTGCACCCTGCCAAACACGAAGTCAGGTTTCACCAGGCGCGACTGGTACACGATTTTATCTTCAGGGCTCTGGGAGATGCGATCAATCAGTATTTTGAATCCCATGAGTCTCAACCAGGGACCGTGGAATTAGCACACCCTACCCCCAAACATAATTATATTCAGCCGTTGCAAACCACCTCCGCCGCTGGGTATTCCAGCCCGAGTGTGGCAGAAAATACATATGGCCGCGTGCAGGAATCAGGTAACCACAAAGGCATCACTGGGGATTACAGGGGTGGCCAGTCTATCAAGGCCAAAGCCGTGCAGGGTTATCAACAGCTAGTTACCCCCACAAGCGATTCAGCCGCCTTTACTCTGGGCTCTCCTGCCCAGTGCCTGACCCTAGATGACCGGCATATTCTGGTTACCCAGGCAGGGAAATTCTATGTTCTGATGAGCAGGGATTTACATTGTGAAAAGCTACATCAGTTATTCGCCATACAGGTGCCAGTTAGTCAACCCCTCTTGATGCCCATATCCATAGATGCTCCCAAGGAGATGTTACAACAGGCGCAGGTGTTGTATCAGCCGTTACTCGACAACAGTGTAGAAATTGGCTGGAGCGCCAAGCGGGTAATTTTACGTAAAGTACCCGCCGGTATGCGCCAGTTACCCTGGGCGACCATTCTCCCGGAACTGCTACAGGACTCGTTAAGTGCTCGCGGGGATATGCGAGCCCATCTGTTTGAATGTATAGCCTCCCAGTCACTGGATTTTTCAGCCCAGCAAGCCCAGACACTTTGGGCAGAACTGGTTAACGATGAGCCCACTGCTGCGGCTCAGCTAGTGAGCAAATTTGGCAAGGAATTGCCCTTACAAAAATGGATAGCGGACTATGTCTGATAACGTCAGCCACACCACTTTACCCCCGGCCATTTTACTTATGGGTCCAACGGCTTCAGGCAAGACATCCCTGGCAATAGAGCTATGCCAGGCCTTGCCCTGCGATATTATCAGTGTGGATTCAGCGTTAATATATCGCAACATGGATATCGGCACCGCCAAACCCAGTGCCGATGAACAAGCACAAGCCCCCCATAGATTGATTGATATACTTGACCCCGTCCAAAGTTATTCAGTAGCCGAGTTCAGGCGTGATGCATTAAGAGAAATGCAAAACATTACCAACAAGGGCCGTATCCCCTTGTTGGTCGGTGGAACCATGCTTTATTACAAAGCCCTAACAGACGGCTTATCTAGTTTACCAGCAGCAGATAAAAGTATCAGGCAGGAAATTGAAAAACAGGCATTGTCCCTGGGCTGGGAGGCATTACATCAGCAATTAAGTGACATTGATCCGGTTTCTGCTGCCCGTATTCATCCTAATGATCCCCAACGTTTAATGCGGGCTCTGGAAATATATCACTTAACTAAAAAATCTATGACCGAATTACGTTTGAATAA
>Ga0307489_10000023_pt1 | contig 80304 bp, 65 predicted proteins | sample SB12metaG_FD_202247 | JGI IMG/M metagenome (GOLD analysis project Ga0307489, IMG submission 202247) | Sea-ice brine microbial communities from Beaufort Sea near Barrow, Alaska, United States - SB 1.2 | ecosystem: Environmental > Aquatic > Marine > Coastal | place: USA: Alaska | collected... | reverse complement strand
GCAGATCGAAACGCGCGTGCACACTTATGAGTGATCAAGTTCGAGAATTTCACCCACACAGGATCAGATATCATGCGTAAACTTAGCACCCACCTTGGTACACTAGGTATACAAGGTATACAAGGTAATGTGGGTAAGGCCCACCCCCATGAAAGTGCTATCAGACATGTTACTGGCCAAGCCAGATATGTGGATGACATGCCCCACCCCGCCAACCTGCTCCATGGGGCAGTAGGCATGAGCAATAGTGCAGCGGGTAAAATCACCTCCCTCGACCTAAGCCAGGTGTGGGCGGCCCCAGGCGTGATAGACGTCATTACGGTGGCAGACGTTCCCGGAAATATTGATATTGCACCGGTTTTTGATGGCGATCCGATTTTTGCTCAAGACCAGGTTTTATTCCACGGTCAGGCGCTATTTGCCGTGTTGGCTGATAGTGTCATCCATGCGCGCCAGGCGGCGCAAAAAGCGTTGTTTGACGTTGCCCTGGGTCAGGCCTGTTTGAGTATTACTGATGCAAAGGAGCAGCATAACTTTGTGCGGCCCGCTCATTTTATGCACCAGGGGGATTTTTACCAGACCTTTGGCAACAGTTCTTTGCAGTTAACTGGGCAACTTCGCATCGGCGGTCAGGAACACTTTTACCTGGAAGGTCAGGTGTCCATGGCCATCAACGAAGAAGAAGACAGAATACTTATATACACCTCAAGCCAGCACCCCAGTGAAGTACAAAAGCTAGTGGCACAGGTACTGGATATCAAGCTACACAAAGTGGTAGTGGATATGCGCAGAATGGGCGGCGGTTTCGGTGGCAAAGAGACCCAGGCCGCACAATGGGCCTGCATAGCAGCTGTGCTGGCCAAGCGTAATCATTGTGCAGTTAAATTACGTTTGCCGCGCATGCAGGATATGATGATCACGGGCAAACGCCACCCCTTTGAAAACAGCTACCAGGTCGGCTTTGATAGCAATGGATTAATTGACGCGACCAATATTGAAATCAACGGTAACTGTGGTTATTCAGCAGATTTATCAGATGCTATAGTTGACCGAGCAATGTTTCATGCGGATAACGGTTATTTCCTGGGCGATGTCAAGATTGCGGGTTATCGCTGTCGCACCAATCAGGTATCCCATACTGCCTATCGCGGTTTTGGTGGCCCCCAGGGGATGATAGTGGCAGAAGCAATGCTCGATGGTATTGCCCGCAAACTAGGTAAAGATCCCCTCACGGTGCGTAAACTGAACCTGTACGGTAACCAGCAGCGCAATATTACCCCTTATGGCATGGAAGTAGAGCATAATTTACTGCCGGATCTCATCGCTAAACTTGAAGTGTCATCACACTACTGGCAACGTCGTAAGGCTATCGGTGAGTTTAATGCCAACAATCCTATTGTCAAAAAAGGCCTGGCTTTAACCCCGGTGAAGTTCGGCATTGCTTTTACCGCTAAACATTTAAACCAGGCCGGTGCCCTGCTACACATTTATACCGATGGCAGTATGCAAATCAATCATGGCGGCACCGAAATGGGCCAGGGCCTGCATACTAAAATTGGCCAGATCGTAGCCCACGAATTCGGTATTGCGTTGTGTGATGTTGAAGTCACCGCAACCCGTACCGATAAGGTACCCAATACCTCACCCACTGCAGCCTCAAGTGGCACAGATCTTAACGGTAAAGCCGCGCAAAACGCCTGCATTATAATTAAACAACGCCTGGCTGAATTTTATGCTCAGCGGTTTGCTGATGAAGTATTGACTGCCCAAGAAGTAGTATTCACCCAACAACAGGTGATCTTAGGTGAGCACAGCATCGCCTTTGTGGATTTAGTGCAGCAAGCTTATATCGCCCGTATATCCCTTTCTTGTACCGGCTTTTACAAAACCCCCAAAATCCATTACAACCGCGAGACGGGCAACGGCAGACCTTTTTTCTATTTTTCCTACGGCGCATCCGTCAGTGAAGTGACAATAGATACCTTAACCGGTGAATATAAAGTGCAACGGGTTGATATACTCCATGACGTGGGTCGCAGTCTTAACCCGGCAGTGGATTTAGGACAAATAGAAGGCGGGTTTATACAGGGCATGGGGTGGTTAACCACAGAAGAATTACAATGGGATAAGGACGGTAAATTACTCACTAATAACCCGGCTACCTATAAAATACCGGCCATAGGTGATACCCCGTCGGTATTCAACGTTGATCTTTATCCTAGGGCGAACGATGAAGACAGTATTTATCACTCAAAAGCGGTGGGGGAACCCCCTTTTATGTTAGCCAATTCGGTGTGGTGCGCATTAAAAGATGCCATTTCCAGTATCACTGATTATCGACTCGACCCTGACTTGCCGGTACCGGCGACACCAGAAGCGGTACTGAATTGCATCGAATCACTCAGGCGGGGTTAACTGATATCAATACTAATAAATGGTTTGATGCCCTGCATCAATGTCAGGAACAAGGCAAAGCTTATGTTTTGCTTACGGTGCTGGCATCAGCAGGCTCTACGCCCCGTGGCAATGGCACAAAAATGGTCATTACCGGTGAGGAAACCTTTGACACCATAGGCGGCGGTCATCTTGAATTCGCTGCTACAGCAAAAGCCCGTGCGTTATTAGCGGGCAATGCGCATACCCAGCATATCGAACACTACCCCCTTTCAAGTAAACTGGGGCAATGCTGTGGCGGGGCCGTTAATCTGCTGTTTGAAGTCATGATCCAGCAATGCCAAACGGTGCAAATATACGGTGCGGGTCATGTTGCCCATGCCCTTATTCCCCTATTAGTTCAATTACCTCTGCAAATTCAGTGGATTGACCAACGATCCCAGTTGTTTCCCAAAAACGAGGGCGAATTTTCCTGTGCGAATTTGCACATGCTGGTTAGCGACGATCCAGGTGAATACATTGCCTTAGCACCCAGCAGTAGCTGGGTAGTGATCATGACCCACAACCACCAACTGGATTACGAACTTGTTGAAGCGGCACTTAAGCGCCCTGACCTGCCTTACATTGGCATGATAGGCTCTGACACCAAAGCGAAACGCTTTAAAACCCGCATTTCGGCTCGGGTGCCTGACATTAACGCCCCACAGCGTTTGGTTAGCCCCATAGGCTTACCAGACGTTCCAGGCAAGCGCCCGATTGAGGTTGCGGTATCCATTGCGGCCCAGCTTATTCAGCTTCTTAACAACGAAGACATGCACGATCATGATGAACGAAAAACATTAACAGCACACAAAGAAAATCAATCCCTTACCCGCCCTGCAGCCATCACTAAGCACGAGCAACGAGCACAGGCCTGGCGTGCAACCAAAGAGCTTAAAAACCTGTTATGACCTTAACCGAACTTAATTTATTAACCCCGGGGGAGGCAGAAATATTTTTTAGTCAGACCTGCGCTGCCAAACGGTGGGTAACCTTAATGCAACGCCAGCGCCCCTACTCAAGCAGGGCTCAGGTACGCCAATGGGCCCAGCAACACTGGCAAAAAATGGAGCAACAGGATCTTTTGCACGCCTTTGATGCTCACCCTATGATTGGCGATATAAATAGCTTGCGGAAAAAGTACGCCAATACCAAAGTGCTGGCCGGCAAAGAGCAATACGGCGCGCAACAAGCAGATGAAGCCACCTTACTTGCACTACAAGGCCTTAATCTGGCGTACCGTCACAAGCATGGCTTTATTTTTATCATCTGCGCCAGTGGCCTCAGCGCCCAAACCATGCTTGATGCCATTACCCAGCGCATACACAATCCCACGGCAAAAGAAGTAGATATTGCCAGTGGTGAACAAATTAAAATTACACTTTTGCGTTTACAAAAAGGTTTATCTGATGAGTAATGTACCCACCTTATCCAGTCATGTTTTAGATACCACCTTAGGTGCACCTGCAGCGAATATGCAGCTTATATTAACCTCACCACAGGGCGAAATTGCCCATGGTCAAACCGATGCCGACGGACGGTGTAATCAATGGGGCGATTTATCGATTGCACCTGGCACTTATCAGCTTAGGTTTATCACCGGCGAGTATTTATTGAGTCAACATGGAAGCGCATTTTATCCTTTTGTTGATGTCCATTTTGAGATAGCAAAGGATAGCGGTCACTACCATATCCCCTTACTCATTTCTCCTTTTAGCTTTAGTAGCTACCGCGGCAGCTAACGGAATAAATCATTCAATGACAACACATTTATATCGCGCATCCATTTTACACTTTGCCCATAAAAGCGCTCAGCCAAAAGACGATTATGTTTATATAGAAGACGGGGTTCTGGTGACAAAAAACGCTAAAATAATCACCACCGGCGAAGCGAAAACACTTTTAAATCACTATCCTGATGCCATTATCCATGATTATAGCGGGCAACTTATTGTTCCTGGCTTCATTGACAGCCATTTACACTTTCCACAGACAGAAATGATTGCCAGTTTCGGTGAGCAACTCCTTGATTGGCTCGACAATTACACTTTTCCGGTAGAGGGAAAATTTGCCGATCCGGAATATGCCACCAAAATAGCCGCGATTTTTTTACGGCAACTATACAAGCATGGAACAACCACAGGCATGGTTTATTCATCGGTACACAAACAAGCAACAGATGCCTTGTTTCGTGCCGCCCAACAACACAATATGTTATTGATAGCCGGTAAAGTATGTATGGACAGAAATTGTCCTCCCTGGCTGCAAGATACCGCCTCCAGTGCCCAGCGAGATAGCGCTGAATTGATCGAACGCTGGCATGACCAGGACCGTTTACTTTATGCTATTACGCCCCGTTTTGCCCCCACCAGCAGCATCGAACAGTTACACGCCTTAGGTGAATTAGCCCAGCAATATCCTGATGTGTATATTCAGAGTCACCTGTCAGAAAATCTCCATGAAATAGAATGGGTAAAATCCTTGTATCCAAGCTATGGTGGTTATCTGGATGTGTACGACCAATTTAATATGCTGCGGCCTAAGGCCGTCTTCGGGCACTGCATTCATATGTTAGAGAGCGAATGGCAGCGCTTTGCCGAATCCGGGGCCACCATCGCCTTTTGTCCCACGTCAAACCTGTTTTTGGGCAGTGGCTTGTTTGATCGCGAAACAGCTCAGCAGCACCACATTCCTGTGGCATTAGCCACAGACGTAGGGGGCGGCACCACTTTTAGCATGCTCAGAACCCTAGGAGAGGCCTATAAAATAGGCCAGTTACAAGGCCACCAGCTCGATCCCATGGATGGTCTGTATATGATGACCCAAGGGGCGGCCTTAGGGCTGGGCTTGGCAGATAAAATTGGTAATTTGAACCCCAAAAGCGATGCCGATTTTGTGATCTTAAACCCGGATTTTGATGAACTTAGCAGCTTACGTTTTGCAACCCATCGTCAACCTCAGGACATCATTTTTGCCTTGAGTATGTTGGCGGACGACCGAGCGATAAGTGCCACTTATATTGCCGGTGAGCCCGTCTACCAAGCCATCCCACAACAATAACAACAAAGGAATTCACCATGCCATGGTTTGAATGGTCATCTTTATTTATCCGCTGGTTTCATGTGATAGCAGGGGTGGCCTGGATCGGCGCTTCTTTTTATTTTATCTGGCTAGACAACAACCTGCGCCCCCCGCCGGATTCGAAGAAACAACAAGGGATAAAAGGTGACTTGTGGTCCGTGCATGGCGGCGGCTTTTACGAAATAGGAAAATATGAATACGGCCCCCAGCAGATGCCAGAAAAGCTTCATTGGTTTAAATGGGAAGCCTACAGCACCTGGTTAAGCGGCGCCTTGCTACTGGGCCTGATTTATTACTATGGCGCAGCGATTTACCTTATCGATCCCGCTGTGATGGTATTTACACCCGGGGAAGCTATCAGGCGGGGTATAGGGCTGATTTTTGGTGGCTTATTTATCTATGAAGCCGCTTGTCGCAGCCCATTGGGCCGGTATCCGGCCCTGTTTGGCGTCTTTTTACTGGTGATGCTAGCGGTGGCAAGCTTCTTAGCTACGCACTGGTTTAGTGGCCGCGGCGCTTTTATGCATGTTGGTGCCCTGGTAGGCACTATTATGGCCGGTAATGTATTTTTTAAGATCATGCCAGCCCAGCGGCTGATGGTTGCTGCAGTGGCGAATAAACAAGCCATTGATCCTGCCTGGGGTCAGGCTGCCAAGTTACGCTCGGTGCATAACAACTACCTCACCCTGCCCTTGTTATTTATCATGATCAGCAACCACTACCCCATAACGTTCCAGCATCCACAAAGTTGGTTAGTATTGCTGATGATTGGCGTGGTATCAGCCTGGATACGCCATTATTTCAATCTTAAACATCTGGGTATTTCCCGTCCATCCATTCTGATCACTGGCGCAATAGGCATGTTAGTGATCACCGCCTGGGTGTCCATGCCTCAAGGCCAAAACAGTAACGTTGAGCAAATAGCGAACCCCAACACATCCACCAGTCAGCCTCTGACCAACGAGCAGCAACAGGTATTTGCCATTATCCAGCGTCACTGCAGTAATTGTCACTCCGCCGCCCCTACGGATGAATTATTTGTTGTCGCTCCCATGGGGTTAATGCTGGATAACTGGCCACAAGTTCAACTGCGGGCCGCCCAGATTTATCAACGGGCCGCAGTCAGTAAAGATATGCCGCTGATGAATAAAACCGGCATGAGCAAGAAAGAGCGACAAGTTATAGCAAGCTGGTTTGTAAAACAAACCGCTCATTAAACCCAAATGCAGTGGGTGTTGACCTTTTTGCAATGTGGACAGGAAAGCTTAGGTAGGCCGTGCTTGTCACAGTTCACTAACTGGACAAGGAGTGTTAGCCCCCTTTACATGCCCAGGTCACTTTGGTAATTTCGAGCAACTGACCGTTTTTCGTAAGTTGCCAAATAGGGCCTCAGTGTGCCAATTTGATTGAAATATCATTTCCATCTATAGTCTGGGGTCTGTGCATCCCACCAAGAGGTACCAAACATGAAAGGTATCGTGTTTGTTAAGCTGGGCGAGTTTGTTGAAGAAACATGGGGTCTCACGCTGTGGGATGAATTATTACAAGAAGCCAATTTAGGTAGCGGTGGGATATACACTTCAGTTGGACTGTTTGATGATCAAGAATTTTTTTCACTTATCGCTCTCATCGTAAATAAAAAAGCGATGACGGCAGAAGAAGTACAAAAAAAATTTGGAAAATGGATGTTTAAAGAGTTGTATGCAGCGGCCCCTCCCCGTGCACATGATTTTGTTGACGTATTTGAGTTTTTGCACGGAGTACAAAATATTATCCATGTTGAAGTTAAAAAATTATATCCTGATGTCTTACTGCCTGAATTTGATTTTTTATTTGAATCTGAAAAAATCTTGAGGTTTCACTATAAATCACCTCGTAAACTTTGCCACTTCTGTGAAGGCCTGGTCTATGGTTTGTCGGAACATGTCAATCAAGATGTGACGGTATCTCATGTGGAATGTGAACATCATAACGATGACAGATGTGTACTTGAGGTAACCAAGGTTGGATAAAAATCAGGTTACACACGTTTCAGATATAGAATTACTTAAACGTCAAATTGAACGAGAAAAAAAAGCGCGACAACTTGCCGAGCAACAATTAGAAGCCTATTCACGAGAAATTTATTTAGCTAATGAATCATTAAAAGAATCACTGGATCACACGAAAAAAAAACAAGCTGAAATTGAATATCTTACTCAAGCGTCTTATGATTTCACTTCAGAGTTAACCTTATTCGATATATTAAAAAGTACCGTTTCACTTACCGGGAAATATTTTAAAGCTGAATACGGCATAAAAGCGATATTTAACAGGGATAAATTAATAAGTGATGCAAAAACATTAATTTGGTCTTCTGTCAATGACTGGGGTGAAAATCCGGAACTTCAATCTTTCTTTTTTAAAAACCTCCCCCTTAGCCGTCTCCCTTCAGAGCAATATTATGCTGCCCCTCATTGGTTCATCACAAAAATAAATGAAGAGGAACAAGTTTATGGTCAAAATTTTCAATGGCTTGTTTACATAAACCTTGAATTAGAAAGCAATAGTTCGGTGTGGATTGGTTTTCTGACTAAAATCGAATTTCTTGATGAAGAAGCGCTACACATACTAGAAGTTGCAAAAGGTCACTTACTAAGTGGTATTAGGCGACGCTTATCCGATGAAAAGATTACCCTTCGAAATACTCAACTTCAAGAAACGGCAGCTCACCTTCAAGAGGCACGGAAACAGTTAATTCAATCGGAAAAGATGGCATCATTAGGGCAACTTGCTGCGGGCGTCGCTCATGAAATAAATAATCCTATCGGATATATTCGTTCCAACTTGCAAACACTTGATGACTATATAAAAGAGTTTAAAATTATTTTTAAGTTGTTTGAAGAAAAAATAAATATAAAAGGCAGTTTGTCTAAGCAAGAGTTCATTGACACAGCAAATAAAAAAGATCTGAATTTTTTATTGGCTGACGCAGAGCTAATTCTCAAGTCCAATCAAGAAGGCGTTGAAAGGGTTAAAGAGATTGTTGAGGGACTGAAATCATTTTCACATGCCAGTGACGATAATCTCAACAAGATATCAGTGTTTGAGTGTGTAGATAATGCACTACGGGTCGTCGGAAATGAATTTAAATATCAACATCAGGTAATTAACGGGTTGGACACTACCCTGCCAAGCATCTTAAGTAATTATGGGAAACTCCAGCAAGTATTTGTTAACTTGCTCATAAATTCGGCCCATGCAATGCCAGAGGGAGGTACCATTAGAATTTACAGTGAGCTGCATGAAAAATCTTTATTGATTCATGTCGAAGATAATGGGATCGGTATGGATGAGAAGACCAGAAGTCAGATTTTCAATCCATTTTTTACTACTAAATCAGTAGGTAAAGGAACAGGATTAGGATTGAGTATCAGCTATGCAATCTTAGAAAAACAAAAAATTAGCATCGAGGTTAAATCAAAGTTGGGTAAGGGCACCTGTTTTACACTGCGTTTCCCTATAGATTAATACAGGAATTTGACCTCTACAAAATTTTAAAATTTGAGTTTAACTCCGGATTATGAATCACTCTGTTCTATATACTCTAAGAGTAAATCCCCCTTATGTGTAAAGTGCTACAGTGAATACTTTAAAATCAAAGCTATGCAAAATAAACTTTAGTGAACTGAGTGTTTTTTCATCCTCTATGTTAATTAAATTTACTACCCTTTGGCCCAATGGGCCTATTAATCTGATCTTCATTTCAGCGACCATATTATCTTCTCAAAAAACTATTTTTTTATGATAAATTAGAGTTACTCACGCTATGCACCATCCTAAAAAAATAAAAATTGCGCCATATTGAACAGGTAGCGCCTAACTAAGTGGAATGTAAAAGATGAATAGTGACTCAAAAGGCAGCATTTTATTTGTTGATGATGAAGTCAATATATTGGACGCGTTGACTCGATCAGTCAGAGGGCTAAATCTAGATATCCATAGGGCTAACTCTGCTGATGAAGGGATCATTATTTTAGAAAAACAAGATATCGATATTGTGATATCTGACAAGAACATGCCAGGTATGGGAGGCAATGAATTTCTCCAGGAAGTCTCAAATCGTTGGCCTGAGACAGTCAGAATAATGCTCACTGCTTACACCGAATTGAGTGGGGTAATGGACGCAATTAATACCGGAAGGATATGGAGTTTCATGCAAAAGCCATGGAACAACAACGAGTTAATTATTACCATCCAACAGGCATTGAATTATAGTGAAATATTAGCAGAACGGACGTTATTACGCCGCACGCTGGAACAATGGCAATCCAGACGAAAACATAATTTTATGAATTTTATTGGGCAATCGACATCAATGCAATTTGTTTATGATTCAGTCGAACGTTGTGCGCAAAGTCATGCTTCCGTATTTATTACAGGGCCAAGTGGGGCGGGTAAGGAGCTGGTCGCCGATGCGATACATAAACTGAGTCCTCGAAAAAATATGGCCCTCGTAAGCTTAAATTGTGCTGCCATTCCCGGCGAGTTGATGGAATCTGAAATTTTTGGTCACGTTAAAGGGGCATTTTCAGGGGCAATATCGAATCGTGAAGGTGCGGCACAAAAAGCCCATAACGGTACACTTTTTTTAGATGAAATTGGTGAAATGGATATAGCGTTACAAGCTAAAATATTACGCTTCATTCAGACTGGCACATTTCAAAAAGTAGGTAGCGACAAGGTAGAAACGGTGGATATTCGTTTTTTAAGTGCTACCAACCGCGAACCTTATGAAGCTATAGAGAACGGACGATTACGAGAAGACCTTTATTATCGTCTAAATGTTATATCTATTGATTTACCCCCTTTAAATGAACGGGAACAAGACAGTGTTCAAATAGCACGTTTCTTTTTGCAACATTTTAGTGAACTGGAAAACAAGATATTTGTTGGGTTATCGTCTGATGCTCAAAAATTAATTCAAAATTATGACTGGCCTGGAAATGTCCGCCAACTCGAGAATACGATCCATAGTGCAATAGTGATGTCAGAAGGCCCTTTACTCTCAGATAAAAGCATTATTCGTCAGTTGAGATTGTCAGATGAAAAAGTGCGTGAAATAAACAGTAAAAATGCACCAACGCAAATGGTAACGGGATCCAGTGCTAATCTCACCGCTGTTGCTTACACTGCTGACGCGCTGGCAAATAGATTTGAGGGTATACGTAGCCTGGCCGAGGTTGAAAGGGCTGCTATCGAGCACGCAATTGCAGCATGTGACGATAATGTGGTCAAAGCGGCAGGATTACTGGAGGTCAGCCCATCAACGCTATACCGAAAGGTTCAGCAATGGCAGCAGTAATAATAAAATAGCAATGCGTTTTGTTTCTTTTTTACACAAAAAAGTCCAAGCTTTACTTTAATCATCATTCGCAAGTTGCAAATCTATAGTTTTGCAACTTGCGAATTTTTCAGACAAAATCAAAACAATAATATTTACTTACCTATATCAACACTTTAAATTAACCATAAAAGTGGAACAATTTTTGAATGTACCGCTGCACAATGTTACTTTTTAAATGCATATATGAAATTCCCAGTACTACAATTTGAAAATAAGCGCTTGTTAAGTAATATCAGCTGGTTATTGGGTTCAGAAATCGCGGCTAAATTGTCTAGAATTTTTGTCATTTTTATTTTGGCAGCACAACTGGGCGCAATAGAATATGGCACCATCATGCTGGCGCTTGCTTGTCATGAAGTATTAAAGTTAGTCCTGCGCTCAGGAGCCGGCTCTCAAATTGTTCAATGCAGTGATAAACAATTACCTGAGTTCGTCAGAAATGGGGCGGTATTACAATGGTTGATTTGCTTATCGCTTGCCGGATTTCAAACCGCACTAGCCTACCCTATCGGGATTTTTTACGATAACGCGCAGCTTACAGAATTACTCATTTTAATGGCTGTTGCATACACACTTTATCCGTTGGTTAGCGTGAAGGTTTTTTTGTTACATCGAGCCGGCAAAATGCGGTACTACAGTATTTGCAATGCCCTGTGTATTTTAGCAGAAAATATCAGTATTGGTGTTTTTGCACTATGTGATTTTGGCATTATGTCGGTCGTGTATGGCAAATGGGTGTTTGTTGTTTTATGGGTTAGTTTATTTTATTTCGCACCTGTTCAACATTATGGTTTTGGATTTAACAAACCTGTTTTTTTGTCACTGATTAAAAGTTCAGGACAACTGCTGTCCACTGAGTTGGTTCGTGCGTTAAGGCTGCAACTGGATGTTTTGATTGGTGCACGCCTGTTGAGCCCTGAACTATTTGGTATTTACAGTTTTGCTAAAAGTGCAGGGGTGGGGTTAAGCCAATCGTTGAATAATGCCTTTAATTCCGGTCTGTACCCCTATCTATGCGATAAGCACCGGCAAAAAACCTTGCCCAATTTCACATTAAGAATATATGCCTTCACCTCTTTGATTGCATTCACTTTTGTTTTACAGGCTATAGCCGTTCCATTTTATGTTCCTATTTTATTTGAACAACAATGGCAACAGAGCTATTCAACCGTCGCTTTTCTATGCTGCGCTGCTTTACCGGCTATTTTCATAGATACCCATTGCAATTTCTTACGGGCAAAAGCCGAGTATCAAGACGAAATGTACGTTCGCCTCTTTTGTTTATTAATCAGTGCTATTGGACTATTTTTATTCCATGCAAAAACACCAGTGGAGTTTGCCCTCAGTGTGTTGTTAATGAGCGGAGTATGCCTTTTGGCCCTGCTCATTCAGCGCTGTGTTTTGCATCGGATTTCAATCATTAAATTTTTGACCTTCAGGAGTCATTTAAATGAATAAACTATCCTTACCTATTGTTACTGTCGTTATCCCTATGTTCAATGTAGAAAAGTATATAGAAAAATGCATCGCGTCAGTATTAGCGCAAACCTTTAAAAACTTTGAGGTTATATGTGTCGATGATGGTTGCACTGACAATACGCTCGCTATCCTTAAACAATATACAGATAGTCGCATAAGAGTCATATCACAAAAAAATCGTGGTTTAGCTGGAGCCCGAAACACGGGTATTCAAGCGGCAAAGGGTATTTATATTGCACTGCTGGATTCAGATGATTGTTGGGCCGATGAAAAGCTAGCAAAACATGTGTTACATCTCAATAGCAACTCTGACGTTGGGGTGAGTTATTGTCCTTCAGTGTTTATCGATGAGAACGGAAACATGATGGGTATGGGTCAATATCCTAAACTAACAGGGATCAGCTTTAGAGATATTTTATGTCGTAATCCAATCGGTAATGGTTCTGCACCTGTCATTCGGAAAAGACTGTTAGTAGAGATTTCAACTACCCATCAAGCACAAGACCGAAAATATTATTTTGACGAAACACTGAGACAATCAGAAGACATTGAGCTTTGGGTCCGCATGGCATTATTAAATAAGTGGAAGTTTGAAGGGATACCCGAACCGTTAACTTACTATCGAATAAATGACAGTGGTTTGTCAGCAAATCTAAAAAATCAGTTTGCAAGCTGGACTATAGCCATGAGTAAAAATGAACAAACTAACATCCCATTATTCAAGCGACTATTGCCCTTGGCAAGAGCATACCAATTGAGATATCTGGCTCGTCGAGCCATTCGCTCAGGAGACAGCTATCAGGCAATAAAGTTTATCCACCGAGCATTATTTGAACAACCACAGATTCTATTTGAAGAACCCAAACGAACAATAGTGACCTATGTTTGTGCATTATTATCCTTATTACCCCGTTCACTGTATATTAGTTTGGAAACACTGGCCATGAGATGCCTGCCACAAAGACAAATCCCGGTAAACCTAAAGGAAATTTAATTGAAAAAAATCACATCTATCCGTAACGACCCTGATGTGATGAATCTATTGAATCGCCTTCCTGATGAAACGGCTTTATCCCTTACTGACAAGCAATTAACCCACCTTAAAGTCGCGGTTGGTAATGGTGGCTATCGTAAGCACAAAGTCGACTTTCGCGGCACTATACCCATGCCATTCTGTCCATCTCGGATATATTTTGTTTTATTGATGGGCCGCAACATTCGCGCTTTGACACGCAGTGAAAAGTCTATCACGCTAATGACTGTTTTATTTTTAACCAGTTTATTTTTTTTATTCAGTATCGTGTTTGGATTGTTGGCGCTGTATATCCTTAAATCAGCTTTAGGAATCAATATATTTGAAGGATTTTCACTGGGACTATGGGGTTGGCTTCAACAAATTTTCGAATGAAAAATTTCTTTTTCCCAACACAAAAAATCTGCTTCAGATGCAGGTATAATCGTTCACCAAGGGCCTACTAACACCGTCAAATCGCCATACACGATCCTTCTCCAAGTCAGTCAAACATTCGCTCTGGACGCTATTGTGATCAAGTTTTGACTCACTCACCCCAATGAGACTTGTCGTGATTTTAATGGCTTTACACTGAACTGATAAGCGTGTACCTGTTTTATTTAACAAGCATAATTTGACATCGTGGTTCATAGGTCAGTTGTATATCTGTCTCCCTTGCAACTGCACCATTATTGGCTGCTCTAATCACCTCTGTGGCCAAAATCGTTGCACTTCGTACTACGCACTGAGCTTATGGGGCTGGGTTGCTTTACAACCTGATTGCGACGCCAATGGTTTTGGTATATCCAATATTCCGACCCTAAAGTCGATATGTTAAATTCTGAACCTATTTTCGTTCAAAACACCGTCAGACTTAATGAGCGTCGCCAAAAAAGCATGACTAAAAAAGAGAGTCAGTTACTTTAAGCTTCAAGCTCTCACACAATTAGCCAAGGTTATAATGATAACAACCTCTTACAAGCAACTGACTCAACCTGAAAGTTACCAGATTGAGGCGCTGTGTAAACTGGATGATTCGGCACGCTCGATAGCCATACAATTAGGGCGAAGCAATAAGACGGTTTCCAATGAATTGAGTCGTTTTGAAGGGCGTATCTATTGTGCTCATACCGCACATCAACAATCGGTTCAGCCCAGAGCAAATTAGCAGACGAATGGAAAATGAAAAGTACCCACATAAAGTGTCACGTACAACGATATATAGCTTGGTGGCGCGACCAGGCTGGCAACACTTACTGGCTCGCAAGGGTAAAAAGTACCGCAAAGGCACAAAAGCCAGCGCGGGGCCAGGCTAATCCCTAACCGTGTGGATATTAGTGAGCGACCAAGTAGCGTAGATGACAAACAAGAAGTCGGCCACTGGGAAGCAGATACAGTTTATGGGCAAGATGGTTATCTGGTCACCCTGGTTGAACGTGTGTCAAAGCTGCTCTTGACCGCCGAGTGAAGAATAAGACCAAGCAAGCGGTAACAGACGCTATCAATGGGCTACTTAAGCCATTTGTGTCACATTGCCTGAGTATCACGTTTGATAATGGGGGGAGTTTGCTCGTCATATGAATTTATAACGGGAAAGCGTGTGTCACTTATTGCTGGGATCTGGCCTTAACTGGATTAGGTAGGAAAAACGGTCAGTTGAATATAGGCTGACCGTTTTTTTACCTGTTTACGTTATGCACTTATTAGTGAAATTTGAAAATTTATTAACTAACTTATTATCTATTATTCATAAAACAATGATTAAAAAAGCCAATCAATGATGATGGGCTCTTTATCCTCATCCATAAACCACATTGCAGCGACTAAACCTGCTGTATTATTGGTAATGGTAATGACAGCCTCGTAATAGTTATCATTCAACGACGTTCTCAGTAAGCAGCTATCATAATTAATGCTATAGCTTCCATCGTTATGCTGCTGATAATCACTGCATATCGATAAATAGGCTGCCTGATTATCATCTTCGGAACGCGTAATCTGTAGATTAAACGTTCGCTCACTTTTCAGTGCAAAACCATATGGTACAATTATGTCGTGACTAGATTGTGCTGCACTTTCTACAATAGCGCCAGTCTCCATGGGTTTATTCTCTTGCAAGATAAATTCAGTTACAGCTGGTTGAATTTCAATTGGATCGGGCAAAATATTGCTTGGCGGAATATCAGCTGCCACTGGTACTACTGCAATACTTTCTGATCCGCCGCCTCCTCCACACGCAGTTAACAAAGTGCTCAATAAAACAAAACTGTATAGCTTATTCATACGTCACCTCTTTAATTAGAAAAAATATTATTTATGTTGGCATTTTCGACTATGTACCAGTCGGCATCCACAAGACCTTGATTGGCAATGAAACTAGCAAATGAGGGATACGCATAAATTACATCCATATATTCCAGTGGATATTGCCATTCAACTCCCACATTGATTGCCCACGGCATACCATTTTCACTTACAAAGTAACGCCCATTTCCTGGATCACTTCTATCTTCTCTACGACCAAAAAAGTCTTCTCTAAACCCTTCTGTAGGGGCTTTATCGGGTAAATGTATTTCATACGCTCTACCAGGAGGCAGACCAAATGCTAAACTATGGTCATAACCCTCAGTCGCAAATAAAAATGGGTCGTAAGGGAACTCAGGCATCAGTTGATTGGCAATAGCATTAGTCATGGGTAAGGTCATTGAAAACTGCATTTGAATGTCAGAGCCACAACCCGGTTCAGTTCTGTGATAGTTACAGTTTTCACCAACACTGACGAAGTCCCATACATCATCAGTCACAATCGCTATCGCCTTATCACGTCCTGATTCTAAAGGCGAGGTGATTTGTGGTACATCATTGATGGTGTAGCGGATAGCATTTTCATCAATAGCACTTCGCAGAACACCGGGTAAATGAAACGCAAAACCATTGTGATACAACGCGCCAACTGCAGCTATTTGGCCCTCTAATTTAACGCGGATAACATCACCATTGAGTCTATATTCACTGATACGATAATTCATCACTAAGTCATTAAAATCATAGTCGCCTATTGATGGCCAGTTATCTTCAAAGGCAATGGTTGCCCACTCAGAAGCGCTAGGATAATACTGTATGCTGACATTAAGCTCTGTAATATCAACCTGATGATCTTCAACCTCACCATCACTGAAATCCCCCGTTGATTCTAACCCACCGGTACTACTGAGTCTAAAACGAGCCCATGTGTTGCCTGCTTCAGCCCATTCAGGGACATCATAAGGGATCGTGTTGTTGCCTTGTATTACAGATTGGGTATCAGCAATTTTTTCATCCGCTCCAAATACACCATTTCCGTCAAAATCTATCCATGCATCAACAAAAGCTGGCGCTGATGCAATAAGTTCCAGTAGTGCTGAATTACCCACTTCGAGACCTGTGACAAAAGCCACACCGTCTTCATCGTCATTGTCATCTGTTACGTCATCACTGAGAGGGAATGAATAACTATCAAATTCGGCGTCAACACCAGATCCCATAAAAATGGCATTATTTTCTGTATCATGGCGAGGACCATTATCAATAAGAAGGCTACCGTATGAGGCGGGTGCATCACCAAAATCAAGGGTTGCTACAGGGGGTGCGTCAGCGATTGCTTGTGTGATCGACGCGGCCATTCCGTTAGTGCAACCTGTCTGTCCGATTACGCTATCTGCACCAAACTCGATGAAATTGGTCGCTGAATAAGCACCCCCGCAATCATTCGCAATACCCTCTATAACCGTATTGGCACCTGTCTGAACGAAACCCTTAGCAAGAATAAATCCAGTGGTTTCGGCGCCTGCGCCCAGTTGTGTATAACCAGCTGCGCCCGGTTTGTCGCCCAGTACATTCCAGATTATAGTGCTGTTATCGGTTACGTTTAACAATATTACCTTTGCATCAATAGCAAAACTGAGGTAGTTAGCAATATTAAAAATCCATGTGCCATCCACACCTTTTCCATCGAGTGTGAGGGTTTTCCCACCCGTAATTGTCAAATAATCTAGCGTACTGTAGGTGCCAGCTTCAAGGGTTTCATTATTGACTCCAAAAGTAATTGAAACAAGCTCAGTTCCTGCTCCCAACTCCTTCAGTGCTAATTGCATCGACGTAATTAATACTTCTTGATTGGTTACTAATAGCGGAGGGGGGGGGACCAACAAAGAATTCGCCGTCAGGATCCCATCAATTTGGACTCCAGCACCTATGGTAGTGGTAGTCCCAGCATCAACATTGCCATGAAAAATTGAACCCGCACCGACAGTGACTGTGGTTCCAGCTAAAACATCGCCGGTTACCTCAACAAGTGTATCAAAGGTTGCAGTAGTTCCAGCTACAATACTGCCATCGATTATGGCACTAGCACCAACAGTTGCAGTGGTTCCTGTTTGAATAAAACCATTAACACTGGCAGCTACGCCGAGCGTTACAGTAGACCCCGCTTCGATATAGCCAACAACACCTGCATCAGCGCCGAGGGTTGCAGCTGCTCCAGCCTCTATATTACCCGCAACTATGGCATTTGCAGCTAATGTGACTGCAGTGGCACTTTGAGCATTACCCCCGACTGTAGTGCGTGCCCCGGCCGTTATGTAGCCACTGGCATAAAGCGACTGGTTATTTAGGTTAGAATCCTCCAGAGATTGAGCCGCTACTTGTGCGCTAGACATAATAAATAGCAACGGGATAAGTGGGAATGGATTTATTTGTTTCGCTAAACGACGACTGAGTCGAACACTAAAATCAATAATATCATTTGACAACGCGTCAATATCAAAACATTTCCAGTCGGAACTCTTAATATAAGCATTATTCTTTCGCATCTTGCCACCCCTCACTCTTTAAATAAAATAGTCTGCGTATTTATAGGATGATTAAGCAAATAGTGCGCCAAAAAATAGATTGATATAAACCATTGATTATAATGGTTATTTAAAATATTTTAAGAATTTTTTTTTTCTGTTTTGCAATAAATTATCATTTTGCAAATCGACTTAAGACCATTGCCTGCTATAAAACAGTATCCTAAAGTCGATTGACAAATATTAAGTGGGTTTAATACCACGACAAAATCACGAACTCTTTGTGAGCGAAAACGGGTTATTAAACAGGTCAAAACTGTACAAGGCCCTATCGATTACCTCTGATCCTAAATTTTGCAGTTCACTGCTCAATCCGAATGTTCATAAAATAACCACTCTTGCCTTCGGTTTAATACCAAATTTTATAAAAAATCATAAAGCTACATAACAATTGGTGAGCTCAGTGCGGTGTTAGGAATGTCAGAGTATTAAAAGGCACCCAGGATTAGTTACCCAGAGTCCTGACAGGCAGATATATTTATTATGGCGCCACCCTCTATGCCCCTCATAACTTTAAATGACATAGAGGGTTAACAATAAATTTTATTTTTATAATGGAAGAAATAAAACACTAGATAAAGCCTGACAGTTTCAACTCTTAAGTGCATAACATCCAGGCGGTTATGGCCACCACATCGCTTGTCCGTGCAAATGTGCTGATAAATGGTTTCATAGCTGATAGCGATATTTGACTATTCCCTAGGCAAGCCAAGTTACCTACTCAGGGTTCCATTTTTCATTGCTTTTGAGTCAATTATTGCAATAAGACTTATTGTAATTTTTAATGGCTTTACACGCAGCTAATCGTTGTGTGTCTGTTGATGTTTGAGCTTTCTCAAGTGTGTCGTTTATTGTCAGAATCTTAGATGCTCTTATTAGTTAAATCCAAGGTATGGCCACTGGTATTAAACCAGCAATAAATGTAGACTTATTATTGCATTTCAGACTCGACAGGTATAAACGCCTTGAAAAGTATCTTATTGATTACACGACAAAAGGGCTCGAGTTTTAAGGGCTTTTTAGTATGACCGGATTACCTTCATACTTTTGTTTGATAAAAATGATTACGAACAGCCTCAAGCACAATAATTTATCACCCGTGAGCAAAAAACGAACGTTCGGCTATAGGCTATAGAGATTCATGGCCTTTATATTAAATTATTGGTCTTTACACCCTGAAATCTCGTGATCCTTTAGGATTTTCAGTTTAGGTTGTAATTAAAATGCCTTAAAATATTATCGTTTAAGGCGATTGAACCGGTAACTGTTTACCAGCACGCTCTTGAATTGGAAAGAGAATTTTGCAGTGCTAGATTTTTGCTCTATAGAGTGCATTAAATTTGTCAATAGACTCCCTGTGAACGGTTATCTTAGCCGTGTCTTGTGATCAGATAACGTCATTATGAAATCGCTCCTGTGAATTGAGTGATACAATGCAGTCAAAGTAAAAATTTATGACAGAAAAGATGGAATATTTGTCGTTTGTAACCTTGGCAAGGTAGTGAAAAAATGACACAAATATTTCAAGACGATGAAGTTACATAGATTAAACTGGCGCCACCTCACTTGCAGTACCAGTATGGCTTTTTGTGACATAGCGATTTTTATAACGAGGCCATTATGAGCAAAAAAATAATACAAATACATGAACGTTTTGACTTCGGGTATTACAAGGAATTTACCAAGGAATATCAATTACTGCTAGCCGATAATAGTGTCACTGAAATTGTATTGGACTTCCGATATGTTGGGTATTTAGATAGTTCAGCTTTGGGTATGATGGTGTTACTTCACAAGAAAGCTAAGAGCAAAAATATTTCTGTCCGAATTAGTGGAACCAAGGAGAGAACCAAGGAAATTTTACAAATTGCAAATTTTGATCAACTTTTTGAAATTTCGTAGGCAGAGTGGCAAATGCGAATACTAATAATAGAAGATGATGCTATGTTTGCTGTCATTCTTGAGAATTTTTTAGTCAACAAGCAGTGCGAAACAACCGTAAGCAATCAATTGCAATCTGCCAAGACTCAGCTAACAGCATCATCATTCGATTTTATCTTGCTCGATAACCACCTTCCTGATGGCGAAGGAATCGATATTTTACCCTTTATAAAATCACTCTCTTGCAAAGTGCCTGTTATGATGATTACAGCAGCAGACGATCAAGTTTTGATGTCAAAAGCTTTCGAAAAAGGAGTGGATGACTTTTTAACAAAGCCCGTTAGCGTGGATCTATTATGGCAAAAAATCCAGCGTTGCCGCAGCTTATACGATAAAGAAGCTGTAGTTAACGAGCAAACACAAAAACTCGAAAAATTATTAAATCAACGAGAACAAGAAGAGGATTTGGCACGCTATGTTTATGAAGATATTTCAGCATCATTAGCGCCTAAGACACAATATGTAGATACTTACATTCAGGCCTCAAGCTCATTTAATGGTGATATTTTCATTTGTAAGACTGCGCCAAATGGTAATATTTTTGTGATCCTTGCCGATGCTACAGGACATGGTTTACCCGCCGCGATCAGTATTTTGCCTCTTGCCTCAACAATGAAAGCAATGATCACAAAAGGACTGTCACTGGCACATCTTATTCATGAAGCCAATAAAAAGCTTAACATAGAATTACCCGATAACAAGTTTGTGGCATTAATTGGCATAGAAATAAATTTTAATAAGCAAGAGTTGCAACTTTTTAACGGCGGGATGCCTGATGTAGTATCTCTTAAAAAAGACAAATCGTTAGAGCAATATTCATCAACCTCAATGGCACTGGGAATACTTGAATCCGAAGGTTTTGATCCTAAAATCGTGACACTCGATATTGGCTCTATTCGCAACTTGTTTTTCTTCAGCGATGGCCTGATTGAGCAAACAGACAGCACGGGTAAGCCGTTCGGTATGCATCGCCTCTTAAAAGTATTAAACGGTTATGACTACAAAGAGCCGCTGGTAAATCGCGTTATTAACGAATTTACCGTTTTTAATAACATGGATGCGTTGCTTGACGACCTTTCAATGTGTGATTTACAGCTACAATCGCTGATGGACAGTCATGTGTACCAAAAACAGACCGTCATTGCCGCGAACCAAGGGAAAATTACGGTAACACTTGACATTGAAGGCAGACTGATGGCAAGCACTGATATTATTGGATGCTTAGACAGTATTATGCGAAGTACCGATATGGTCGGAGATTTAAGACAGAAAGCCTTAACGGTGTTCGCTGAACTTATTAATAATGGCGTAGAACACGGTATTCTAAATTTAGACTCAAAGCTAAAAAATGATATGTCAGGTTTTGCTGATTATCTACGATTAAAAGAAGATCGATTAGTAAATGTTGGTGCCGATGATAAACTTAGTGTGAAATATTCATTCTCCCCCAGCACCGCAGAAATAGGTTTTGAAATAATAGATTCAGGACAGGGTTACGATATAAATAAAGATAAAAATGTAGCTGTCGATGCCCTATCAGGTCGCGGTATAGATTTAATCAAAAAACTCTGTAACACAGTTGATATTATTACTCCCGGAAATAAAACCATAGTCAGTTTGAAGAGATGATTTTAGCCCATTGATGATGCATTGGGAGAAGGCTTGCCTAAAATTACAAGTCACAATTCGTTTATGACACTATTTTCACTCCTTAATATCGTCATAAAGGAATAGTTCTTAGTTAATTAGTACCAAACACTTTTGACATCAACTTATTTTTCATAGAAACAATATTTTTCACTCTCCAAATTAACCAATATCTAGTCTGATTGGCATAAAATTCAAACTTATCCATTAGTGGAAACTGCATTTTTTTTCCTTCCTCGTAGAAGTAACAACTCGTAGCTTTTTTCAACCAATCATTTTCAGATTTGTTTTTTACATGAAGAAAGCTATAGGGATTATTAACCCTTATTTCGTGGCGCATTTTTATTTGTTCTGGGGTTCTGTGTGCATAGTGTCGACAAATAGGCGATGGTCGATAAAGACGATTACAAAATGGAGGTACTTTACCACTAATGCCTTCTGGCCATTTTTGATGGGGCGAGTTTATAAAAAACCGTGGCTCCCGCCAATTAATTCGATAATAACGCCGACGTTTTGGAACCGGTAACGACTTGTTTTCATTGTTATAAACCGCTAAGTCTTTGTCAGTAAAATAAAATTGTGCTTGCCAAACACGCATTTGATTTTTATTGTGCTGCATTGCTTTGAGAAGCATAGGACGAGGATCTTCAATTAACATTTCATCTGCATCCAGAATATACCACCAATCGGATGCAGAAAAGTTATGGTTAAACATGTTATAAACACGATTTCTAAATTGATTACGATATATTTCGTCAGTATGTGCTGCAATAACAATGCGCGGGTCTAGATCCGCTTTTTCGCAAATTAGTTCCCAACTGCCATCTGTTGAAGCATTGTCGAATACATAAATAGTATCGCAAAACATTAAAGCGTAGTCCAACGTGTCAGCAATAATATCTACTTCGTTTTTAATGATACAAATAGCATTAAGTTTCATGATTTCATCTCTACTTTGAGTTTAAATTGAGAAAACTACACATCTATTTGAAAAATGCGTTAACTTGAGATGTACAAATACAAAAATTCACCCACAAAGAAAAAATAAATTGATGCTTTGGTTTTAGGCTGCAAATATCAGTTTTCAGTAAGCGCTTGGCAATCATAAAATTACCTGCGCGAATATTAAGTTTGGCTAAATAACAAACGTGAGCGGCGCAGTAACGCAATATGTCCCGCTTAGTTTTAGCGTCGATTGGTTCTGTTAACGCTTTTTTAAGTAAACGCGCCGCAAAAGGCAACATTTGTCGGGGAATATGTCTGTCACATGCACGATTTTCACTGTCGGTGTGATACAGCAATAGAACCAGGGGAGAAAATACAATTTGTGATTGCAGTGCAACACGACTAAACAATTCTTGGTCTTCTCCCATAGCTTCACCAACCGGAAAACCACCTAGTTCATCAAAAAAACGCGATGTAATTACACAGCTAGAGATCATAAAGGGAAGATCTCCTCGGGATGCTACTGCAAAATAATTGTCTAAAATCACCCCTGCTGGCGACACATTTTTTATGGCTAGTTTGGGATCGATGTATATGCCCTGTTCAATGACTTTTTGATAATGACTTGCGAAAAATTCCTGTTGAGGAAAGCGCAAAATCAAATGACGCATTTCAGCGAGAAAAAAAGGCGTCCATTGATCATCTGCATCCAGGAAAGCAATGTATGGAAAACGTGCTAAAGACACGCCTAAATTTCTAGCTGCCGATACCCCCTGATTAAATTGTTGGACAATCTTTAAATGAGGAATATTAAGTTGCTTAACTTTTTCAGCACTGCCATCTGTAGAACCATCATCTATGACTATAATTTCTGTGGCTTTATACCGTTGGCTACATATTGATTCGAGTGTTTTTTTCACGCTATCAACTTTGTTATATAAAGGGATAACAACTGAAAACTCAATTCTATTCATTAGCTTAATTCCAATTTAACAAAGTCGCGTCGATTGCTTCCTGTGTTGTCATAGCTGGATAAGCAAAATTAATGCCAATGCTTTTTATTAGGGTATTTGTTAAGTTATCCGCACTCACTTCTAATGCATCAAATTGATATTCTTTAGCCATACCTATTTGATCACACCACGCCTCACATTTACTATGATAATTAATCGATATTGAAGGAGTTTTTGCCATGAAAGACATGATTGAAGCATGCAGACGCATACAAACTGAAGCCTTAAATCCGGCGATCCTCTGCAATACTCTAAACGGATTAGGGTCATATTGAATGTGCGTTACCGGAACGTTTTCGCTCAACTGGTTCATGATTTTATTATGTACCTTAAAATCACTAAAAGTAGAATGCCCATTAAAATCAACAAGGTAGATTGGTTCCCCTGTCTCAATATAGGTTTTTTCAATGCACTCTACCGCACTTTGAATACGTTTAAATTCAATTTTATCGTCCGTACTACCGTATGCATCAATAGCCTGTTGGCAGAAATTAAACATAATGCCACTTCGTTCGATTTCAACGAGTTTGTTTTTTTGATGACAAAGTAATATAGGGGCTAAATCAAAGGTTAATTCAACGTTAGCCTCAGGACATAAATTTATTGCAATATCATAGCTTTGCTTATCTCTAACACCAATAAATCCGCACTCAGACAAAAACGTTGCACAGGCCTTTTCAGCACTCATCGATGAAAATGGACCCAAACCAACACCAACGCAACGACTTTGTTTTTTGCCCGCTAAGGCGATGAGATGACGCTTAAATTGAATATCAGATTTAGTATGAAAGACAGACCCACCCCCAAAAATTACTTTTTCACTTTGCAACGCATTCTTATAATGCAAAAGTCGTTGATGACCGCGAAACAAGCCATCGGGTATACCTTGAATATCCCCAAATTCCGGACATTTACGATCGGTAGCACTGCTAACCAGATTGCTTTGAGACGATAATAAATGATGACTTGCCCAACGGGTTGCATACTGTAAAGCATCATCACCTGTATTTTGCATCCCATAATAACCAACAATATAAGCATTAAATTGTTTAAACATATGAACCTCTATTTTGAATTTGCTTGAACGCCATCCCTATCCAAAAAAGAGCCGGCCAGTATAAATAAGCTAAAATTTCCAAATTTTCAAAAAAACTGTAACAAACAAACACGATTAAGAAACATAAAGCCGCCCGCGCTTGAATATTTTGTTGAAAGTAAAATAAGAAGTAAATCACGCTTAGTCCCATAGGAATGGCTAAAGCGATAAGGCCAACCAGTCCTTTTACAAATAACAATCCAAACCAGGTATGATGAGTACCAATAGGCATAAATTCGACAAGTTTTGGACCGGATTCCACCACCCCATGCCCCCAAATAGGTGCCTCGTCTCGCCAACGCTGTACAGCCAGATTCTCTAACGCTGTGCGTACTCGTGTTGATGCTGGGCGAGATTCTTTAATGTGCTGGTATGAATCCATGACCAACTCATATAAGGGCTCGCCCAAAACAAGTATGACAGGAACGAAAATACCCAGAGTCAGGAGCACCCAGGGGTTTTGCAGTTGTTTGGCAAGTAAAAATACCGGTACAATAGCAATGAAAATAGCCAGCCCGGCACGAGATTGTGACAGTAACACCATAACTACACAGCCAATCACTCCCCAATTACGTAATTTCTTATTTGTCTCTTGAAGACAAAAAATAACCAGAATGCAGCTTAAAAACCCGGCTGCTGGGGCCCATGGGGCGAAAAACTGCCAGCGTCCGGCACCCGTTTCAGGGTTCATTCCATAAAAGCTTACCGTAAAAAATATATCTCCCGCCCCGCCCAGTATCTGTAATGGTGAAACGAACAGTTGGCCAGGTATTCGAAGGCTATATAATAAGAAAGTCAGTAATCCAAAAATGGCGGTATGCTTGCAGATAATGCACGCTGCGCGAACAATACTTTCAGGCTTGATGCTAACCAGAGCGCCAAGTAGTGGAAATACTGCTATTAATGCCCATCCCTTTGCCCATCCAACTGTGCTTTTAATCGTTTTTGCCGTCCCCAAAGACCATTCTGCATGGGCAATCCATAGGGAAAGCAACATGACGAGCATGCCTATAACCCATACCCACACCAAAATAGGAACCGAACTAAATACATTTTTGTCTTCGACAAAAGATCTCAACAATATAATGCCTAATACCACCCATCCCAACGCTGAACCCGTAATGTATAATCCACCAATAGCATAAATCGGATAGGTCGAAATTAGCGCCCAGTAAATTAGTTTTGCTTCAGTAGTAGTTTGATAATGCGTCTGCGATTGCATAGTACCGTTACCCCTGATGTGATAAATATGAAACCGAAAACGCCCGCGGCTAAACCTAGTGCTGTGATTGGGCTGTGTACTTCTGTCGGTATAGAGGGCTCAGTTAACAATTGAATCACTGGGTATGATGCAAAAACATCGGCTTTTCCTGCTTCTAATCGCGCAGCAGCAGATGTGAATATGGCTTCGGCCAAATCAAATTCCCGTTGTAAGCGATCTAAAACTGTAGATTCTCGTGCATATAGCTTGAGTTGATCATTAAGCTGCAATTCAGTACGTTTTAAATCTGCTAATTCGGCTTTAAGACCGTCACGCCGTGCTGATGCTTCAATTAAATCAGCAAACATTTGTGAACGTTTTGGATTCATTTCTAAATCTAAACTGGAAAATGAATTTGAGGCATGTGGCCCTACGATCTCATTACTTCTATTCAATAAGGATTTTTTTGCACCGTTATACCTTAATTGCTCAGCAATAACTTTAGGGTGTCCTTCACCCCAGCGAGATTGATACTCAGACAATAATGAGGTACTTGTATCAAGTTCCTTAAGTAATCCTCTAAATTCAACGTCTGACTGCAAAATGAATGCTTTACCAGCCAAGTCAGATGACACACCCAAATTTAGACTTAAACCATGGCTATAGTCTGCTAAATTATTGACTTGGGCATGGAGATAAATTTGTTTTTCTTTAAGTGATTGCAGGCTAACGACTAACATATCAAACTGGGCTAGTGACACAAGAAACGAGCCTTGTTGAAACTCTAAAACATTCGCTCTTGTTTCACTTAATCTAATTCGGTATTCATCTAAAACCCCCTGAATACTGTCATCACGACGAAAAACTTCATCACTGCGTAAACGGTCTAATTCCATTTGCAAACTATCATATAAAGCCCATGCTTTGCGATTTGCTTGCTGTGCGCTTGTACCCGTAATACTGATAGCTAATATCGAGGTTTGTTCTGTCAGTGCAATTTTAGGTTGACCAAAATCAAGGCTCGTCATTTCTGTTTTTGCACTGGCTAACAACAGCACACCACGACTTAATAACATCTCTTTGTAATTGACTCTGGGATTAAAACCACCCGCCGAAAATGGCGCACTTGTTTGCGACATAACCTGACCAACATTGTCAATAGCAACACTCGATGAAGCCCCGGTGCCAGGTAAAACTAATTCTAATTCGCTTTTATATACCGGCGCTTTGTTCAAGTACAAGAAAACAACCGCAGCAATCAGCAAATAACTGCACAGGGTAAAGGTTAAATACCGCCACTTCGCAAAGCGGTAAATATAGGCTCTAAAGTGGCCAAATGGGCTTATCGTTGCGATAGGATAATACTTCATGGTCATTCTCCTAAAACAATATAAAAGGCGTTAACAAATCGACTACTGTTTTAGCAACGTCACGTAAGTTAGTCACATCAGAGTCATAACATGCGATCGAATCATTGGGCATAATATAAGGATTTATATCATCCCGGTTTGCATGTCTCATTAATTGTTCAACCGAACGCTCAATGACCTGAGTTTGATTAGAGAGGGGATTGATGCTCGCCAACATGACTTTACGAGGAGCATTAGTCCATTCTTTACCACCAACACAGTTTGCCGAGACCGCAGCCTGAAGTAACTTAGTGCCATAGGGTAAGTTAGTAGAATAACGCCCGACGGCAGCGCTGGAGTTGCTCTGTGCTGAATCAATTAGATTCGACATAAACACGCGGAAACCTTTTGGTGTAATTTGACTAGGACGTACTAAATGGGATTGAAAACACCCTGTACTAGGCACAATAACTTGATCACCGGCAATAAGTGGATAATCGTGAACAGGGACACCAGAGAGTATACCTGTGAGGTCTACTTCTATTTGCCAGCCTTGACGAATCAAAATGATTTGGTCTATTTTTGCATCAGGCCTTACGCCATGTGCTCCCCTGATCGCTTCAGACAACAGTCTCTTATTGCTATAAACTCCATCCGCCACAACACGTTCATCCATTTCTCCGTTTGCGTACGTTTTGTTAATCAATATTCTGCCAGGTTTAAAAACAGCGCCTGTTACAGGTATTTGAATTTCTGCTAAATGTAGAATTTTTATATGCACTGTGGCCATTGCGGGACGAAATATTCCAGATTTAATCAAAGCTAATTCTATTCTTTCAGCGAGTTCTTTAGGCGATAATCCCCCAGCATCAATCACATTAATGATCGGTAAGCTTAACAATCCCAAATTATCCAACACATAGCTTCCATTAAAGCCTTCACCATATTCCATCATAACTTCGATTAAATCACCTGGGCTAAGTGGCAGAGCATTGCGAGCTGAAATATTGGCTATGGGCAATGGCGCCTGATTTGATGCTGATGACAGAATGGGTTTGTCAACCCGATAATTTAAAGACGCTGCGAAATCTTGACGATCATCACAATTTAATGTCGCTGAAAACACATTTTGAGCAACACTTTGCTGGGTGAATAAATAACCATTTTTATTCGCTTCACCATAAAACTCTCCAGATGGATTTTCTAGTGTTTGTAAACCGTGTTGTTGTACGCATCCAGATAAGATAAAAACAGATATTAGCGTTATGAATTTGCTAGTAATTGACAGTGTATAAATTTTTCCAGCGAAAACATTCATTTGGTATACCCATACTATTTTAATATTAATAAAAATCTTCTGCATCTTGCGAGCCAACTTTTAACCACTTGTTTTTTATGAGTTTTAATTTTTATTCTATATTTTTTTTGTAATTTGCAAAGCAAAAAAATGGATGTTTGTAAATTGCAAAATACCGATTCAATAAAAAGCCAGGTGTTATTTACACCCGGCCGTTAATTTGGCAAGTAAAACTGATTAATAAGAGCCCTTTGCCGTTATAACACTTGGTACTGTTGCGAATAAAATATAGAAATCTAACCAAATACTTTGCTCATTAAGATACCATTGATCTAATTCAACTTGTGTTTGAAAGTCGGTATTTGCCCGTCCAGAAACTTGCCATAATCCAGAAATACCAGGCATACCGTTTAAGCGACTCAATGCACTAACCGGATATGCATCAACTTCCATTGAAAGCGCTGGGCGGGGACCAATCAGGGCCATATCCCCTGTTACGATGTTATATAATTGAGGTAATTCGTCTATTGAGTATTTACGAATAACGCGCCCTACTTTCGTGATCCTGGGATCTGCTTTATATTTTTTACACACCCCAGGTCGGTCACTCGTGGTTGGATCAGGCTCTTCATATAGCCGATCGTTTTTCAAATACATCGAACGAAATTTATACATACAAAAGTGCCTGCCAAATTTTCCTATACGATCTTGACTAAAAAAACAATTACCTTTGCTTTCTATGCAAATCAATACCATGGTTATCAACAAAATAGGAGAAACAACGATAAGGGCAATTAACGCAACAGAGCGTTGCATAAACATGGGAATACCGCGATGTTTACCTAAAGGGATAAGAACGTCGTTTGGGTAACTGTTATTATTATAAATAGCGTCAACTGTGTTGACAGAGTCAATTGAATCTGTTGACTCTGTTGTGCTTAAGTACATCATGATTAAAATCCTCGCTTTGCGCGATTAAAAATAAAAATGTGAATTAAAAAAAGTGGATTACCGACTACATAGCGATGAAATTTGGCTTTTGGTTGTTGTAATAACCTCCATATCCATTCCATACCTAGTTCCCGCATCCACATTGGTGCACGCGCTATATTCCCTGAATAAAAATCAAATAAGCCACCAACGCCTAATGCAGTATTGCATTGAAGTTGTGCTGCATTTTTTTCGATCCACTCCTCCTGAAACGGTGAACCCATGGCAACCAATAAGATGTCGGCACCTGATTCGTTAATGCCGGAGATGACATTCTTGGTATGTTCTGGCTTGAAGTAACCATCTTGAGTACCGGCGATATTTAAGTTTGGATACATCTTCAATAATTCCTGCGCTGCTTTATCAGCGACACCAGGTTTGGAACCCAGCATATAAATAGACTTATTTGATTTTTGCGCCGCTGCACATAAATAGGGAAGCATATCGGTGCCATTAATATTCTCGCAAATACGCACACCAATATATTTAGCGGCAAGACGCATACCCGAACCGTCGGCAAAACAGCGGTCAGCATGATTGATTAGCTCTCTTAAACCAGAATTTTTCGCCGTTAAATTTACTGAATTTGCATTAATAAAATATCCAATCTTGCATTTCGTATTGCTGTTATTTATCGATAAAGGTGCCAGTGCCCACTCAACCGCTGAGCACATGCTGTCATTATGAATAGTCAGACCAAACAATTTAAATTTGTCAGGTTGCTTAAGATCAGTAGACGATTGACGGAAGAAAATATGTGACCATCCGCCCTTAACTAACAGCGAAAGATAAGCAAAGCGCCCTGCTGAAACCTGCTGTTCAATAAGATCGTATGGTTTATCCACAGCCATTCCGATTAATTGATGCAAGCTAACCAGATCAATTAAGCCTGCGGAACAATGTCTAAAGCGCTGTAACTTTACTTTATCTAGTCCGGTAAACGAATCCTGTAATGGCAAACCACAAAAACTAATATTTTGCGTAAAAACACTCCACAGTAACCCAATATCCTTTGCAAAACCGCACTGACAGCGATGTAATATCACTGGTCTGCCGAGACAATCTTGTTTAGTAATGCACTTTAGAAAAGCCTTTTTTTGTGCTTTTGCAATGAGTAAGTTAAGTAACAAAATAGGACTAGAAGCTAACAACAGCAAAAAGCTAATGAGTATATCAATTAAGTAAAAATCGCCATCAATTAAAGACGACTTTAAGGCCTCCTTATCGCTTACTATCTTAAAAGTCATTTTATTTAACATAAGTTACTCCGGATATCGCAAATCAGTTTTATTGGCATGAAAAACAGTTTTTCTGTTCGTAGTTTTAACCTACTAATTGATTGCTTTGCGTAACTTATGCCAAGTTTTTATTTTATTTAACTAACTGATATATATGTATTAATATAAATTTTTATATATATTGATCTCTTAATATTAATCACTATTTCCATTTTGAAAATGCGTAATGAAAATTTTTTTAAAATGAGAAAAGTTAGATGTAAAGTGAACATCTGATGATCGTAACTGTTGACCGAGGTAGTATTGACACTGCAAAATTTTTATTTTAATTGACCTAAATAATCCTATTGGGCTATCCCCAGGGATGTCATGTTCAGTTTTTACAGGTAAAAGAACACCGTAAAAATCTGCGGCGCTGGAAGATACGAACGCCATGATTAAGGTCCTTTGGGGTAGGTTTAACAACTTTGAATACCCGCTTAAGCCAGGCACGTCGCCCTATGATGACATTTCAGCTCCTCTAACGCGGTATAAACCAATAGCGTGTGTAGTCTGATAACAAAGGCAGTAAGGTCTTCTGGTGGCTGAAGTCGATAGCACTAAACAGTATTTTTCTAGGGTGAATTTTTAGTGTTCAGCGGAGGTTATGGCATCGTCCACTTCATATCGCCACCATCTGATATTCACGGGTAGGCTTATTTGGTGAATGAGCAACGATTAGATGGGGGACATGTGTGGCGATATACCCAAGTGACATTAAAATACTGGTTCACAGTTTAGGCTGGAAGTCACAGCAATGCACAATACGCAGGAAATAGCCTTACCTTTTCAAAGGTTGTAACGCCGCACTGGTTTGCTGCCTAAGCACACTGGGCGAGCTTCAAATCCCCCATTACTGCATTATTTGTATTGGGGATAGGAAAGCTATGCAACAACACAACTGCCTAGTATTTGACGATTTAAATTCCCTGTGATCGCTGCATTTTGCAGATTATTGGAATTTATAATGTTTGCATGAAAAAATGTGCTGTTGACCAGACACAGGGGGAGACGCTCAGAATAAAGCAACCCAAGATATCAAATCAATACTCTTCAAAGCGTGGATATTGTTTGATAACTACATTCGTTAGGGTGGTAAGAGGGTCTGTTTTTTGTGTATGCAATGTGTATTTGCTAGCAATATTTTTTGATTTGCTGATTGCCTTTGTGATCCTTGAGATCACTTTGTGACAAAGACTCAAAACAATGTTTTGCCGTAACGGACCAAAACAAAAATGACGGATATAATCATCCAAGTCCGGGTCATAAGTGTTGTTCCATCGTCTATCTATTATTTCAATAAAAGAGCGATTTTTAGAATATTTAATAATATGACCATTTTCCCCCCAACCAACACTGTCTTTATCCGAAACGGATGTCATGCGACTAGATAAGATTTTTTTAAGCCATGTAATGGTTTCTTCATTATTGAGCATAAACATAACACCAGAGTTGAACCTACCTGTGTAACTTTTAGCCAGATAAACATATTTTTCGGGTCGAATTGTTTTTTCAATTGCGGGGGCGGCCTCATTGATGTAGGCATCAGCATCAACAAACAGCACTTTGTGATAACCCGCGTTGAATGCGCTTAAGGTAAGAGACAGTTTTAACCAGCAACATTCTGCTCCAAGTGTGGTAATAAATGGTCGACTGACAACTTGATAACAATAACCATTTTTTTTTGCATACCTATGGTGTGAGGCGATACAGTCTCTGTACAACCACTGATACCCGTTTAGGGCGATACTAAATATTAATATATCTGATTTCATAGTATTCCTCTGCGCATCAATATTTTCGATGATCCTTACCAAAACCTGGACAGGTAAAGCGACTCAAATACGATGCATGCAAGAAACAATCCATCCCTTTTTTTATAATGGTTTATGTTGTCAGTCGTAATATTCTCATTTCAAGAAGGCTCTTTATGGGTGTTTTCAAGATGGTTGTACTGCGTTACCGTTCAGTGAGCGGACAAGCTGTGTTAGCTTACTTGACCTGCTTGGGTGGCTTCGGTAATTTCCACCAACTTACCGTTTTTGCAATCATAGATATAACCATAAATAGGGATATCTGATGGCACCATAGCATTGCCTCTTATGCGCTGAACATCCTCCACCACACTTTTGGCATTATCACTAATGGTCAGCCATTTGATATACTTGCCATCGGTAGTGCCTCCTCCGCTATGGCTATCGTGCCAACCTAGGGTATCCACACTTGCCGTTTTAAGACTTGCGGCTAATAAATCGCCCATAGTTTCATCGCTGAAGGTTAACATGCCGCAATCGGTGTGGTGGATCACAAACCATTCTTTGGTTCCCAATAACTTATAAGAAATCACCAGGGAGCGTATTGCATCGTCGCTGGCCCTACCACCGGCGTTGCGGATAACATGGGCGTCGCCTTCAGTAAGCCCGGCAAATTTAGCTGGATCGAGGCGCGCATCCATGCAGGTCAAAATAGCAAATCGCCGCGCCGGAGGCATAGGTAGATTCCCTGTATCGCCAAAGTTAGCTGCGTATTGTTCGTTAGCGGTGGTTATTTCATTTACTAGATCACTCATCGTCACTCTCTATTAGTTGGCCGCACTTTATTAACGCTGCTGGTTGTCCATGCAGTCTTGTTGATAACGTAAACAAGGGCCAGATTCCATCATTTACCATCGGAGGCTTGATACTTTTAGTTGACCAAACTGACTTTAGTCACTTTTAATATTCTTGCTATGAGTACTTAACAAAAAGGTTTGGGATCACTATGGCTAAGGCATATGCACCTTAGGCGTTCTGTTCCAGGTGATCTGCGGCGACAATGCACATTGCATAATCCCTCAGAGGGGCATAAATGAATGAGGGAGGGTTCAATGCCTGCCATATGCTAGGTAAACTGATGTTGTAGCGCATCATCGCGATTAAATATCAGACAAGGTATATCTGCTAACTGTTTATTACTCAGCTGATTTATTTGATAACGGCACATAAATTACGGACGGGTAAAAGGACGATAGCGCATGCCACCTAAACCCACCACCGTGGTAACATTTAGCGGTTGGGGATCGGAACAGACCGATGCCATCACCTCTCCCTGGCGCATCCGTTTGAGCGCGCGCCCAGTCCTCCAAGACTAAATCATAGGCAATATTGTGCAATGGCCCCCCCAACCGACTAATGCAGCAGGTCGCCAGCGAGCCAGCATTTAAGGTAATGCGAATGGTGAGGCGCACCGTTTCTTACGCCAGATGTTAACTCGACTCCAGCTGTTCTACCTGTTGCCAATGATTGTGCAGTTTTTGTCCTAACGTGGTGACGCTGGGCGGAATACTGCGGATCAGTACAGGTTGGCCGAGTTGAGCTTCTAGCTGTTTTATACGCTGACTTATTGCTGATTGAGTAATAAATAATGTTTGCGCGACGAGTTCAAAGCCCCCCTCTTGCACAACGGCGGCCAAAGCCGCTTAGGGGTTATGCACTTCAGAGTTGAATCTACCTTTTGAAAAAACAGATAACTAAAAGTTATGGGTGAGTAAACAACAGTCAATTGTTTACAGGGTGCTTTAGGTTCATGGTTAATCAAGAGAACTGAGAAGGTAAAATTATACCTAATTAATTATAAAAAACTCGGGAATTACAAGGGTGACAATCATGAAAAAAAAATATATTGCCAAACATAAGTTAACACATCTTAGTTTATGCTTTTTAGCAGCTTTATCGCCAAAATTAGTACACGCAAACGAAATAGACAAAGAAGTAAAAGTTGAACGCATTTCAATTATTGGCTCCAATATTAAACGTGCCACAGATATCAGTACATTGCCGGTAACTACAATGACTGCAGATGATATAGCCAATACTGCGGCAGTAACAGGTGACGATCTAATCCGCTCTATTCCACAAATGGGCTCAATAAATTTTGGTGAGACAACTGGCTCAGCTAACGTAAACGGTGCGCGAGGTGATGTTGGGGGTGTTAACTTGCGTGGCCTAGGCCCAGGGAACACCTTAGTATTACTAAATGGTCGTCGCTTGGTTAACCACCCTGGTACCCAATCAGCAAAATTTGGTGGTAGGGTTCCTGTTACTACTGTTAACTCAAATACCTTACCTGTTTCTGGTTTACGTTCATTAGAAGTGCTACGTGATGGTGCCGCTGCTATTTATGGGTCTGATGCCATCGCCGGTGTAGTTAACTACGGGATTGATAGCGATTATGTCGGTCATAAATTAAGTCTTAATTATGGCCAGTCCCAAGGTACACCTTTAGATGAAACAACGTTTAGTTATTTAGGTGGGCTAGAATTTAATAATGGCCGTTCTCATCTTACTGGCTCACTTACCGCTTATAAACGTAATGGTATGATGGCAACAGAACGGCCTTATTCTGCAAGTCATGATAGACGTAATTACCCAGGGTTACCGGAAGAGTTTGTAGGTGATACCCAATTGGATAACCGCAGTACTGATACGCCTTGGGGTGAGTTTAGCACCGCGACTTTAGGTACTTTCCATTTGCAACCTGATACATTTTCAGGGTGTGTTGACACGCCCTTAACCGTTACAGGTGTTTGTGTAGATCAAGGCACTCCAGGTAGAGACAATGATGTGCGTTTTGATCGTGGCACTACTCGCCCTCTATCCTCAGATGTAACTAGAACAAACCTTTATACACATTTTACCCATGAAATTAATGATGATTTAACCTTTTTCTCAGAAGCTATTTATTATAAAGCAGAACTCTCACAAACTTCTGAGCAAAATCATGGGGGAAGTGCCCATCGGTTTAAGGTTGGAGCCGATGCCTTTTACAATCCTTTTGACGAAGAAGTTACCGTTAGAAAATTTCGTCCCGTCAATATAGGCCCTCGACATATTAACGTTGATGATACCAGTTTCCGAATTTTAGCTGGTTTAGAAGGTTTTATAGGTGATTGGGAATGGGATTCTGCCGCATTTTACAGCGAAGCAGAAACTGACGATAGCGGAGAACGTGTCGATGTAAATGCTTTTGCTGCTGCGGTTAACAGCACGACTAAAAATGGCGCCTATAATATTTTTGCGGGTGGTGATGTAAACAACCCAAATACTATTGGTAACATTCCTATCCTTGGGGCATCACAAACAGATGCATTTACTGCTGTGCAGCATAGAATATCAAAAACGAGTTTAGGGTTAATCGACTTTAATGCCAGTAACAGTGAATTATTTGCTGTACCAGCAGGTGATGCCGGTGTTGCTGTTGGTGTTGAATATCGTCGTGAATCATTTGCGGATGATCGTGATCCACTACAAGATGGCACATTCCCATTTGTTGATGCAAGTGGTGTTACCAATCTAAGCTCGCTTTACGGCAGCAGTGCCACCCTTGATTCTAAAGCAAGTCGTAACGTAGTTTCAGCTTATGCCGAATTATTGGTTCCCTTAATTGATACCGCTAGCCAATATGCTGAAATACAATTAGCCGCCCGTTATGAAGACTATTCTGACGCTGGTGATGCCTTAAAACCTAAAATAGCGTTATTTTGGGAAGCTGCTCAGTGGATAAGTTTTCGTGCATCTTACGCAGGTGGTTTCAGAGCACCAGGGCTGCAACAAACAACTGATGACGTACTTCCTCGTCGCTATAGTGTTGGCGATCCTCTTAATGATAATGAGTCGTATGAAATTGTTGAAAAGCGTAGTGGTAATGCTGACCTTGTAACAGAAGATGATACTAATATTTCGTGGGGCATTGTATTACAACCAACAGATAGCTTAACGTTTACTGTTGATAGTTGGAAAATCAAACAAGAAGATCTTGTATCGATTATTGCTACTAGTACCTTAGTTGATTTAGATTATATATCCCGTATAGATGGCGGTGCAGGTTTCGCAGGCGTAAATCGTGATGAAAACGGCCAGATTACAACAGTAGACAACAAATATCAAAATGCGGCTAAACAAGAGTTAGAAGGTATTGACCTTAGTATAGTATTTGATTTTGATACCGCTATGGGTAATTTTGAATTTACCACCAATGCTGCCTATCTAAGTAAGTACGACGTTAGTATTGATTCGCTTTCAGCACAAGTTATAGCGGCAGCAGCGACAGGTAACTATCCAAATTTAGATACGGGAACCCCAAGTGGTGTAGGCGATCAAATAATGCAAAATGGTAGCCCTGAATGGAAAGCTAGAACGTCACTTAATTGGAAGCTACATCAATGGGGTGCGGGTATTGCAGCGAACTATGTCAGTGAATTCATTGATACCAGTACTCGTTATAATAATGATGCTGGTGAAACCATCTACCTTCCTGTTGATAGTTTCACTACCATTGATGTCTATGCCTCCTATAAATTTACTGATAACAGTTCACTAGAAGGGATGAAAGTTAGACTTGGCGCTCGTAACATTAGTGATGAAGAGCCACCATTAGCCGATGATTACTGGCACGGCTATGCAGGTGATTACCACTCAAACCGAGGTCGTTATATTTACCTTAACCTTAGTAAGAGTTTCTAACAGGTATACGACAAATTTAAAAAAATTGTGAAATAGATGGCCCGACTAGCATATGTCTAGTCGGGCCATCTTTTCTTTCCCGCCCAAATGAATAGGATAAAAAAATGAAAAAATTATTACTTATTTGCTCATTATTATTTTCTAGTGCTTTGCTGTTTTCATATGCATCAACTCAGGTAGAGCAAAGTGACAATTCACAAGTATGTAATAGTGGCATAGTTCGAATCACTGCCGATTTTTCAACCGCCCGAATGGATAAATGTTCTGTGGTAGCAGAAAATGAGTTTTTTATTACCCTAACACCCGAAAACACACCAATCAATTCAAGTCCTTGGTATGCTTTTAAAGTCGAAGCAGATAAACCAACGAACATTAAAATAATTATGACTATACAGGGTGATAAACATAGATATCTGCCTAAGGTTAGCAAAGACAGTAAACACTGGAAGTTACAAGAATATAAGTTAGACGGAGAGCGTTTAATCATGCACATAAACGTTTCTAAAGGCGCCACATTTATTGCTGGCCAAGAAATTATTAATAATCAATATTATGTTGACTGGGCGAAAAAATTACAAAAATCATCTCCTGTTAGTCATGATATTTTTGGCGAATCAACTCAAGGGCGTCCGCTTTATAAGATTGAAAGTGACAGTCAAGGAAAAGAATGGATTGTGATTTTAGGTCGTCAACATCCGCCAGAAGTCACCGGAGCGTTAGGATTATTTCCTTTTGTTGAAACCTTACTCGCAAATACAAAACTCGCTAAAAATTTTCGTAAAAAGTATAAGATATTAGTCATCCCAAACATAAACCCCGATGGTGTTTATGCTGGAAATTGGCGACACAATGCTAATGGCTTTGATTTAAATCGGGACTGGAATAAGTTTAATCAAATTGAAACTAAACAAATAAATGACTATTTAGAAAATCTGGTTGCCCAAGGTGAAAACATTAAATTTGCAATTGATTTTCATTCAACCCGACGTGATATTTTTTATACCATGCCCGTTAATAATGATGTTGAAGAAAAGTACCTTGTGCAACATTGGTTAGATGCACTAGATCAAAAAATGCCAAATTTTGAGGTCTTACAAAAACCTGGAAACAGACCAGATTCAGGTGTTTCAAAACAATATTTCACTGACAAATTTAAGGCCCATGCTATTACCTATGAGATGGGTGATAATACCGATAGAGTCAAAATTAATCGTATAGCATTCAATGCATCAAACCTTTTAATGGAAACATTATTATCTGATGTTGATCATGATAAAAAATAAAATATAGGATTAATTCATGAATAAATTTAACCGTTCACTACTGACTCTTTTATTTAGCATCCCGGTATTGGTGTCCTGCACGACAGGAAGCAGTTCAGTGGTGCAAAGTGACAGTATCCCTATTGCCGATATATTGATTGTTAATGGTACTGTATATACGGGGGAGTTGCGCCAGCCACAATCACTCAACATTGCCATATGCCAACAAATAATTTGTGGCATTTATCCGCGAAACGTAAAAGTAAAAGCAAAAAAAGTACTTGATGCAGCTGGACAGATTGTCAGCCCAGGCTTTATTGACCCCCACACCCATTCTTATCAAGAGCTCATCAGCCAGGATAAAAATCAAAATCTAAATTATTTATTTCAAGGCGTCACCACAGTCATCAATGGCAACGATGGTGATGGGCCAGTTGACCTTCAAGTGGCCACCAGCGCATTTAACTCCGCTGGAATAGGTACAAACAGCGCTTTTTTGGTGGGCCATGGCAGCCTGCGCAGACAAGTAATGGGCACGGCTAAACGCCATGCAACGGCCGCAGAACTGTCAGAGATGAAGGTACTCATGGAAATAGCCATGGGGCAAGGTGCGCTCGGCTTGTCCTCTGGTTTGTACTACGTACCTGGTAGCTTTGCTACTACAGAAGAAGTAATCGAGCTGGCCAAAGTCGCAGCCAAGTATAACGGCATATATGACACTCACCTTAGGGATGAGAGTACCTTCAACATCGGTTTTCTCGCCGCCTTAGACGAAGCGATACATATTGCCCGCAGCGCAAATATACACCTGCATGTCGCTCATATAAAAGCACTAGGAGTGGATGTTTGGGGGCAGAGTAAACAGGCCATAGAGAAGATTAACCAAGCGAGAAGTGAAGGCATTGACATCTCAGCCGATCAGTATCCCTGGCGGGCATCTGGCACCAATATACGAAGCGCAGTTGTGCCCAAGTGGGCGATGGCTGATTCTGAAGATGCCTTTATGCAGCGACTTGAAAACCCCGACTTTTCCCAGCAAATAAAAAGTGAAATTAAAGAAAACATTCGTCGCCGGGGCGGCCCAACTGCTCTGCTCATCACTGCCTCCAAAAATAAAAGCATTGTCGGTAGCACGCTTAAACAAATTGCAGAACGCCTGAAAAAATCAGACACAGATACCGTTATCCACTTGGTAAGACAAGGCAAGACACGGGTAGCATCTTTTAATATGAACCAGGATGATATTGACGCCTTTATGCAGCAGCCTTGGGTAGTCACTTCTTCAGATGGAACCAATGGTCATCCCAGAAAGTACGCAAGTTTTCCGCAAAAATATCAAGAGTACGTGCTTAATTCAGACAATCTTGATTTACAACGTTTTATACATAGTAGTACTGGCCAAACAGCTGACATATTAGGCTTGGGAGACAGAGGATATCTTCAGGTGGGGTTTAAGGCAGATATAGTGCTTTTTGACCCGGAAAAATATCGTGCTGAAGCAGATTTTAAGGCTTGGGATCGACTATCTAAGGGAGTTACCGATTTGTTCATCAATGGCCAACACGTCATTATCAATGGCAAATATTCAGGCTCGTTAGCAGGACAATTTGTCAAAAGAAAACGGGATTAAACGGCTTATTGTAAGCTAGTGTGCTGTTATTATGCGCGGTTTGCTTTTAAACGTGCAATATCTGCTGTTTTATTTGACGGATTCAATATTTGCGAGCACATAGTGTTATTACAGATATTATCTTGTATTAAACAGTTCAGTTTTTTTAAGAATGGTCACTTGTGATCGAGTGATCAGTTGACTTTAGTGATGCTAACTGAACATAAAAGCTGCCCTCAAGTATATCGACGGCAGTGGTAAATATTATTTTTTCAGGTGGGTGGCATGGAAGCGCAGGTGCTTTTCTATAAAACTCGAGATAAAGTAATAGCTGTGATCATAGCCCTCGTGAAGGTGGTATTCCACAGGGTAGCCACTGATTTTCGCCGCTGCAGTTAAAGTCTCTGGCTTTAACTGCTCAACCAGAAAATTATCAGCTTCGCCTTGATCCACTTTCGCTGGGACAAACTGTGTCGCTTGTCGCATCAATTCACTGGCATCATGGTTTTTCCAAGTGGATTTATCCTTACCCAAATAAGCACTAAACGCTTTTTGCCCCCAAGGCGCTGTCATTGGATTACAAATAGGACTAAGTGCCGACATTGAGCTATAGCGTGTAGGGTTTAACATGGCTATAGTCAGTGCGCCATGGCCACCCATTGAATGGCCACTAATTGCCCGTTTATCTGACACCGGAAACGCCTCTTCAATCAGCTTAGGCAGCTCATTAACCACATAATCATACATCTGATAATGCCGATCCCAAGGTGCTTGTGTAGCATTGACATAAAAACCTGCGCCTTGTCCCAAATCGTAACGTTCATCATCAGCCACCCCTTCTCCACGAGGGCTGGTATCAGGTGCAACAATCGCGATACCTAATTCGGCAGCGATGTGCTGAGCACCGGCTTTTTGCATAAAGTTTTCATCGGAGCAGGTTAAGCCACAAAGCCAGTACAACACCGGTACTTTTTCTCCACTTGATACTTGCGGCGGTAAGTAAATAGCAAATCGCATACTGCAATTTAACGTAATCGATTGGTGGCTATATTGTTTGTGCCAACCACCAAAACTTTTATTTGCACTTAAATTTTCAATTATCATTGAAATACCTCAATGGGCTGTCCAAAATCAGTGTGATCTTGGCGGCGAAGTAACTATTACTTGTCAAAATGAATGACAGTACGGATGCTTTCGCCTCTGTGCATCAAATCAAATGATTGATTAATGTCTTCCAGGGGCATCGTATGGGTAATAAAATCACTTAGTTTGAATTCACCTGCTAAGTAACGCTCAACATAATCAGGCAACTCAGAGCGACCTTTAACCCCACCAAAGGCTGATCCACGCCATACACGCCCTGTCACTAGTTGGAATGGTCTGGTAGAGATTTCTTGTCCTGCCCCAGCGACACCAATTATCACTGATTCACCCCAGCCTTTGTGACAACACTCTAATGCTGAACGCATAAGATTTACGTTACCAATACACTCAAAGGAATAATCAACACCACCATCGGTTAGTTCAACGATGACATCCTGAATTGGCCGGTCGTAATTTTTTGGGTTAATAAAGTCTGTTGCGCCAAGCTTTTTCGCCAACTCAAACTTACTTTCATTGATATCAATAGCAATAATGCGACTGGCTTTTGCCATGGTCGCGCCAATAACCGCTGACAAACCAATACCGCCCAGGCCAAAAATGGCAACGGTTGCCCCTTCTTCAACTTTTGCGGTATTCATGACTGCGCCTATACCCGTTGTCACTCCGCAACCGAGTAAACATACTTCTTCTAGCGGCGCGTCTTTATTGACTTTTGCCAACGATATCTCGGGTAATACGGTGTATTCGGAAAACGTTGAACAGCCCATGTAATGGAAAATTGGCTGACCATCTTTATAAAAACGGGTGGTGCCATCGGGCATTAGGCCCTTGCCTTGGGTTTCACGAATTTTTTGACACAGATTCGTTTTGCCCGATAAACAGAATTTACATTCACCGCATTCTGGTGTGTACAGGGGGATAACATGGTCGCCTACTTGCACACTGGTTACGCCTGCGCCAATTTGCTCAACGATGCCACCACCTTCGTGTCCCAAAATAACCGGGAAAATGCCTTCAGGATCGTCGCCAGATAAGGTGAACGAATCGGTATGACACACGCCAGAAGCAATAACTTTGATGAGTACTTCACCTTTACGAGGTAACATGACATCTACTTCCTCTATGGATAGTGGCTGTTTAGGTCCCCAGGCAATAGCGGCTTTTGATTTGATAAATTTATCTGACATATTTATTCTCACTTTGTCGTTGATGCTAATTTAAATGAACCGCCTTGTGTGCTAAAAGGCATTACTCAGCACTTGTTAGTTCATGACGCATTTGTTTTATGGCCGGCATTATAGTTATTCCTATAAAAATGATAATATGCTGTTTTGTTAAATTACTTTTACATATAGGTAATAATCATGCAGTGGGAAGGTATTAGCGAATTTGTCTACGTTGCCGAAAACGAGAGTTTTACCCAAGCTGCAAAAAAAATGGGTATTTCCACTGCTCAAGTAAGCCGACAGATCACTGCGCTGGAAAAGCGACTCAACATAAAATTGTTTTATCGCACCACACGAAAAGTATCCTTGACTGAAGAAGGGCGGGTTTTTTATCAGCACTGCCGCGGCGTGCTTGATGGATTAGATGCCGCTGAACGCGCCATTACAAACTTGCAATCGAAACCGCAAGGAAAAGTTAAACTAACAGCACCCGTTACCTATGGCGAACAGCAAATATTGCCCTTGATGAATAATTTCATGCAGCAATACAGTGACATCGAAGTCAGCGCATTTCTTAGTAATCAACAAATGGATTTGATTGAAGGTGGCTATGATTTAGCTATTCGTGTTGGCACGTTAAGTGATTCATCGATGATGGCGAAAAAACTAGGCACGAGGACAAACTATGTCTGTGCATCGCCAACCTACCTGAACAAATATGGTTTCCCACACTCGCTGTCAGAGCTTAGTGCACACCAGTGTCTGTTAGGCACCTTAGATTACTGGCATTTTAGGGAATCTGGCAAACAAAAAAACATTCGGGTTACCGGCAAACTTCACTATAACAGTGGATTCGGACTTGTTGACGCGGCATTAAAAGGCTTAGGCATAGTGCAATTACCTGATTATTATGTGCAAGAGCATCTGCAAAGTGGAGAGTTGATCACCTTACTGGATAATTATCGAGAGCCTGATGAAGGTATTTGGGCTATATATCCGCAAAACCGCCATTTATCACCAAAAATAAGATTGTTAGTGGATTATTTGGCAGAGCAATTAGCTTAGCCTTTTGACCTACTAAAAATCAGATTCGACACTCCTGATCTAACATCAGATATATCAGCTTGTTAAACATTAACGAACCTACATTCGCATAGTAAGGGTGATTTCTCAGATTAGTTATTCGCTGTAGTAGTTCGGCTTTTTTAATCCTGTTAGCTTTTAGACATATCAATTTACTCATTATTATTGTTACTGGGCAGAAAAAGTAATTTAACATTCCACTCAACTTATCCGACCTTATTTCCTGTCCCCCACAGAAAATTTGCTCCTGAGCGCATTTTTCCATGAGTAAAGTCAAATCCATACGGTCGATCGTTTGCTACCCATAAAGGTCCATCAAGATCCACATAATTGGCAAGGTGAGCTAATAAATATGCAGGCGCCATTCCCAGAGATGTGCCCACCATGCAACCGAGCATGGTCATTAATTTAAATTTACGTGCCTCATGAAACATAGCCAGGGCTTCGCTTAATCCTCCCGCTTTATCCAATTTAATATTGACCGCCTGATAGCGCTGTGCCAGAAGGCTTAAGTCCTTAGTTGTATGGCAAGATTCATCGGCACATAAGGCAATGGCGCAGGAAAAGCCCCTCAATTCCTCGTCAGCGTCTTTAGGTAGTGGTTGTTCAATCATTACCACATTAAGTTCAGACAAAGGCTGTGCAACCTGAGTTAATATAGGCATGTCCCATGCTTCATTTGCATCTATGATTATTTTTGCCTGTGGACAGGCATCATGTATCCCGCGGATTTTTTCTAGGATATCGTTAGCGTCTAGTTTAACTTTGATCAATGGGGATGAGCGCAAAACCCAGGCTGCCTGACGCATATTATCCACACTATCAATACTCAATGTTTGAGCGCTGGTGCAAGTAGTTGGCTCAGGCAGACCCAGTAGCGTGGCTACGCTACAGCCCTGTTGTTGAGACTTTAAGTCCCATAGCGCGCAATCCAATGCATTTCTGGCCGCTCCTGCTGGCATTAACGATTTGAGTGAGGATAAGGGATCAACTAATGAAGTCAGTTTAGGCACTATATTCATTATTTGCTGTTGTGCTGATAGGCTAGTTTCACCATATCTAGGATAGGGCACCGCTTCAGCCCATCCTTGGTATTCACCATCAGTCACCTTTACTACAATAACATCAGCATTGGTTTTTGCACCCCGTGAAATTCTAAACACTTGATTTAGCCCAATAGATTGCTGCTCGCAGGTAATGTTCAGATTCATATAAATACACCCAACAACGAACCTACGCCATGTCGTAACGGGTCGAAGCAAGGCAAACCAAGCTCATTCGTCATTTCTGCACACAAAATATTTGCCTGTTCAACTGAAACAGATGATGTATTGATTGATACGCCAACTACTTTTGCGGCTGGATTGGTCAATCTTGCAGCCTGCTCGTTTAATCTAATTGTTTCTGCTATGGACGGTAGCGCCTGATGTGGCAAGCCCCGCATATGTTGGCGCCCCAGAGCATGACATACTACGATTGCATCCGCCTGGGCACCATGTAATAAGCCCAAACTGACACCAGAAAACGCTGGATGTGATAATGACCCTTGTCCCTCGATGATGTCCCAATGATCAACATCATTTTCTGGCGCTAACTGCTCAACCGCACCAGAGATAAAATCGGCTACAACACAATCAATTGCTATGCCATTACCCGACACCAAAATCCCACATTGGCCAGTCGCTCTGAACGTCGATTTTATGCCGTTCAATTCCATTGCTTTGTGTAGGCTTAAAGAAGTATACATTTTGCCTGAAGAACAATCAGTTCCTACGGTTAATAAGCGCTTACCTGCACGTTTTAAGCCCGTGCCCGTTTTGTACTTTTGTGGTGAATGTCGAATATCAACCAGTTTACGACCTAACCTTAATGCCGCCTCACCAATAGCAGGTATATCCGCCAGGCGATCATGCAAGCCACTAACAATATCCATCCCCGCTTCTAGCGCTTGCAAAATCTGCGGCAGATATTTGATTTCCAGTGTACCTCCGCTGTTGGCAAAGCCCAATACAAGGGTTTTGGCACCCCCGTTGATTGCTTGCTGTATAGTTAAAGTCGGCAGGCCGGTGCTTACCTTACACCCTAGCGATGGTAATTCTCCAACACATTTTTCTGGGCACCACTGAGCGGCACTGCGCGCCATTTTTATTCTCAAGGGATCGCTTTCATCACCAATAAACAATAAGTACGATGTTTGTATATTCACGTTAATTCTCTTCAGTTTAGGTTATCTAAACATGATAGATAAATTATCAAGATTGCAAAGCATTGAGTTTTACTAGGTATATAACACAAGGCTATAGGATGAACGGGCGACCAACGGCCTTCTACATTTCCTGCTTTAAGTAAGTCAAAAATAATTCGCAATTACGGGATAAGGGGCGACTATCTAAGTGCAGTGCCTTAACGGAGAATTTCATCTTTGGTTCAAATGATGCAATCCCTACATTTTCAGTTTTATTACCTTCTGCAGTGAATCTGTCTACAGTACAACAGCCAACAGATTTATCCACCAATCTGGCCGCAATGTAGTAAGTGTCAACCTGCAACATACTGCTAAAATATTGGTCTGACTCATTAAGTTTGTCCCAAACCATCTCGCCAATTGGGCCACTGTCCCAAATGCCAATCAGATTGTGATTGGCCAAAGTAGTCAGTGACATGCTCTGAGGTTGGTCAGGAAAACGTTGCTTGGGATAGCACACCACGACTTCACTGTTGGCTAAATGTATTTCCTTCACGCCAGGCATAGGGGGTGATGAATATAATATTGCGACATCACTTTTGTGTTCCAACAAGGACTCAAGTGCCTCATCGTTGTGTATTGTGCGTAGTTTGATTTGCACATCCGGATAATCCACACAAAAACGGGCGATGGCGTTGGGTAAAACATCGAAACCAAGTGCTGGTGTAATAGCCAAGTCAATATATCCTTGCTCACTACGGCGAATGTTGGTTGATAGTTTTTTTATTGAATTGAGCTGTTTATGTATTTTATCCACTTCAGTAAAGAGTTGGTTTGCTTCATTGGTAGGGATTAATTTCCCTTTCGTTCGAGTAAACAACTGAAAGCCTAGTTGTAACTCCGCATGCGCCAGCACTTTACTCACTGATGGTTGGGATACGTAAAGTATTTTTGCGGCACTGGTGATCGAACCGGTAGTATATACTGCATGAAATATTTCTATTTGACGTAAGCGCATTTTCCTCTCCTAGGCTAATAATAAGGCGGACAGAGTCCACAGTAGGCCTGCCGTTGAAGCAGCCAAACTTGCCGGTACAATTTGTGATTTAACATGAACCATCAGATCACAGCCCGTGGTCATAGCGCTAAATATAGTGGTATCTGATATCGGTGAACACTGATCACCGTAGACACTTCCATTTAGAACTGCAGCTAAAAAATTACTATAAAAACGTCAGAATGAACTACTTGTTCAGCCAAACCAATAGACCAAGCCGGTGGCATGGCTAACGGAAAAGCAATCGCATAGGTTCCCCAACTTGTGCCTGTTGAAAACGCAATAATCATTGTGAGGAGCTGCAACATAACAGGAAGTATCCAGTAGAGTACCCTTTCACCTAACAAATCCATTAAAAATAAGCCGCCTCCAACGTCCTGGTTGAGACCGCCAACGCTGATTGCAAGCATCAATACCTTCCAGCAGATACTGAAGCCTCATTCCTTTAAAAAATGTAAAGGCGCAAGACATGAGTAATGCCGTACCAAATGAAAGTACCAACGGTGATATCAATCAGGCTAACGAGTGGGACTCAGAATTCAAAAACCTGAGGGATCTAGCCGTCCGGTACCATAGAATGATGTAATCATACATCCAATCACTCTTTGCCGACTCTTTGACAGGATAAACAAAGCGCTGCTCTTTCCATACTGCTGTCCCGACCAAGTTCACAGCGCGCGCCTAGACTAGACTAAGTATGAAAATCACCAATGCTAATTTGTTACGGGACATCCTGAACACCAACATATAGTGAATGTGTTAATTTCGTCAGGTTAGCATTTACTCTAAAAATTGTAACTTAACAAAAACCTAAGAACATATAACCTTGAGCTATGGGCTCAGAGGCCATTCTCTGCAGTGCCCCAAATGAAAAAACCACAGAGACAATTAAATTTCACTTTATTCTGATGCAAAATACTGACTATTTTGATCGTGATTTGATGATGACCAGCGAACTAGTGCCCACTCTAAACGCTGTCTGCTGCGATTCAATTCAGAATAATTTACCCCATCGCGGTTTTCAAAACTGAAGAGCTTTGTCTGAATATGTCCAATACCTTTGTATTAATCGCCTCATAACGAATGACCTAATTATAACCATAGACACAAAAGTACGTATTATCCGTAGCTAGCAAGCCGATTTGCTTATTAGTGCGATCATAAGGTGAATCTTTACCTTGGATCCTCAGCTTACTTAGTTTTTGTCGTTTTTTTGGTTTCATCATTGATGGATATTTGGATTTCGCTTGCATGCTCATCTCATGTATTACTTTGTCTTAATATAGTATGAGTGGTCTTAATATGCCCATAGCTAAGTGTTCGAATCATATAGTTTTTTTCTATAGGTTTAGGCGGGCTTGATTTTTTCTCAATATTCGTTAGCTAAATAACCTTAAGGCATGACCTGCTCAAATAATTGAACAGGCCAGCCCCGTAGTCTGATATATAATGGCTCGGTCGTCGTCAATATCTGGATATATTCATGCAAAAAGTTGTCCCCCTAATATTTTATGTGTGGTCGCTAATTTCTTCATCCGTAATGGCTGCTTCTGTTGAATTAGTCGGACAGATCGTTTCTGAACAAGGGTCTCCCTTATCTTCAGTGCAGCTAAACGTTAACGGTAATTCTGTACAAACGGATTCTGACGGTAGATATCTTATTAAAACAGAAAGCGTGGAATTGTATCAAATCCAGATAGACGAAAACGGATACTATCCAAGCCTCCAGACATTTAGCCACGCAGAATTAATCAGCAAACAGCCTAAGCCGTTTCACATTGAACCTATAAGTCTGGTTGCCCGCAAGCCTAACCGAGTAATGTTTGCATTCGGCGGTGATGTGATGATGGGAAGACGCTTTAGCCAGCCCAAATTTGGCGATCCTATTTTGATCCATCCACAACGCAAACAGGAAGATACAAAGGCGTTGCTAAGAGCAATGCGACCTTATTTAAAGTTGGCTGATTTTTCTTCGGTTAATTTAGAAAGCCAATTAGGGAATGAGCTAAAAAAAGGGGCAAAGAAGTCGGTGACTTTTTACTCGCCACCAGAAATATTGGATGCCTTGACTTGGGCGGGCATAGATTATGTTTCCCTTGGCAATAACCATACTTTCGATTTTTTAGATGCGGGATTAAGGACTACCTTAGCGTCCCTGCAAGAGAGTAGCTTGAGTTACTCTGGTGCTGGCCTAAACGAAACAGAAGCGATTAATCCATACAAGGTGAAAATAGCCGAGGGTGAATATGCCCTATCCGCTTATGTCGGCTGGCCGGGAAACGTCATCCCTAACCAGGTTGCAGAAGCAAATAAAGGTGGTGCCGCCCTTGGCACTGAGAAAAATATTCGAAGTAGCATAGATAAGGCACGAAAAAGTAATCAGATCCCTATCGTGCAATATCACGGTAGCCTTGAATATTCCGATCAGCCTAGCTTAATAACAGAGCAACGCCTTAAAAACGCCATTGACGCGGGAGCTGCATTGGCCTTAGCTCATCACCCGCATGTCTTACAAGGATTTGAGCTATATAATGGCAAACTTATCGCCTACTCTTTGGGTAATTTTATATTTGATCAGTATTTTTATGCCACTTCATACAGCATGTTACTTTATGTGTGGATGGATGGTGATCAGCTATATAGGGCTGAGATTGTGCCGGTTTACATCAAAGGCTACCAACCGACACCGGCCACTGGCATGGCTAGATTTACTATACTAAAACGTTTATCTGCATTGTCTTCCTTAAGAAATACTCACCTAAGTCACTCAGGTGGCCATGGTATTATTGACCCCGCTAATCAAGACTCAGGAAATTCATCAAACAACACCGTTGAGCTTACTGCCAACAATGAGACGGTCAAACCCATTTACACCTTACCTTGGAACATGTCACTGCAAAGCATTCAGACTAAGCCAAAATCACCATATAGATTGGGTCATATGCTTAGCAATGGTGGCGATTTTGAAGCACACAAATTGTATCTAAGCCCTGAACGAGGATGGCAAGCAACGGGTAATGGTTACAGTGTTGTTGAGTCTGAGTCTGATTCAAATAAAGTCATAAAGCTTGATATGCAAAACTCTAATACAACCTTCGGCATGAAGGCTTTTAGTCGAGTATTTCAACCAGGATCACTCAACAGTTTCACCTTAGATCTAAGGGCGCCTACTGGGACAACAATCAACTTATATTGGCAAGGTCGCAAAAAGACGCAAGGGTTTGAATATGCGTTAGTCAATGCAGAAAAGCATTTGATTCAGAGCTTTAAGCTTAACGAAGATCGTTGGACGACGATCAGCTCAGATTTTCATTCTCCGCGAGTTGGCTATAAGAGCATAAGAGTTTTCGCTGAAATTACCGCCTCAAATCAACATGTATTGATAGACAACGCTCATCTAATTGAATGGAGCAGTGCTTATACTCGAGAATTACTCCCCCCCTATATGGACATCCGAGCCCGGCAAGCCAGCTTTATTGGATTTCCTGAACCTTATACTGGCAAAATTCAATTTAGCCTAACTAATTAGAGGCTGTTTGCTGTTTTATACAAAAAAGCAGTAAGTACAAAAATTGTTGTAATTATGTCTGGCTTATACACTCAACAAGATAGTTTGGGATCACTATGGCTAAGGCATATGCACCTTAGGGGTCCTGTTCCAGGTACTCTGCGGCGACAATGCACACCCTTTGTCGTAAGCTGGCCATAATAGGGCTTTCTGTGCGCCAATAATGCCAATACAGTGGCACATCTACATAATAGTTAGGCACTAATGCTGTTAACTGGCCACTATCCATATGTTGTCTGATTTGTAATTCTGGTAATAACCCATAACCCACACCGGCCAATGCACATTGAACAAATCCCTCAGATGACGGGCATAAATGAATATGTGAGGGTTCAGTGCCTGCCATATACTGCGTAAACTGATGTTGCAGCGCATCATCGCGATTAAATATCAAACAAGGTATATCTGCCAACTGTTTATTACTCAGCTGATTGATTTGATAACGTCGCATAAATTCCGGACTGGCAAATGGACGATATCGCATACCACCTAAACGTACCACTTTGCCACCATTTAGCGGCTTGGGATCGGAACAGACACAGGCCATCACTTCACCCTGGCGCATGCGTTTAAGCGCGACTCCCTGGTCCTCCACGATCAAGTCATAAGAAATATTTTGCAATGACTCCCCCACCAGCGCAGCGGGTAACCAGGTGGCAAGCGAGTCAGCGTTAAGGGCAATGCGTATAGTGAGGCGCACGGTTTCTTCAAGCAGATTTAAACTTGCCTCCATCTGTTGTACTTGTTGCCAATGATTATGCAGCTTTTGTCCTAATGTGGTGGCGCTAGGCGGGGTACTGCGGATCAAAACAGGTTGGCCGAGTTGAGCCTCCAGCTGTTTTATACGCTGACTTATTGCCGATTGGGTAATAAACAATATTTGCGCAGCTCGCTCAAAGCCGCCCTCTTGCACAACGGCGGCTAAAGCCGCCAACAAACGATAATCCAACATAATTTATATTAATGTATCAGTAGTAATATACGTTTTACTAATACTAAACATCTCATTTAAACTTGCCAGCTTAGTATTCATTAAAGGATCGTTATGTTGTCGCTTATCACTGGTTTTATCGTGGGTTTGGGCTTGATCGTGGCTATAGGCGCGCAAAATGCGTGGGTATTAAGTCAGTGTATGCGCGGCGAAAACCGTCTGATCATAGCGCTAGTGTGTATGGCTTGTGACATTTTTTTAATCACGCTAGGGGTATATGGATTACAGGAAATTGAAATGGTATTACCACAGGTCGTACCTTTATTAACCTGGCTGGGAGTAAGCTTCTTGCTTTATTTAACCTGGCAGTCTGTAAGCCGGGCTTGGCTGGGTACATCAAGTTTGCACCTGACAGCCGAAGTGATTATTCGTTCTCCCTGGAAGACCGTTGTGGCAACCTTGGCCATCACTTTACTCAATCCCCACGTTTATTTAGACACTGTGGTGCTGATTGGCAGTGTAGGTAACCAGCAGACCCAACCCCTGTTATTTACCCTGGGGGCGAGTTTAGCTTCAGTCTTTTGGTTTGCTTCCCTAACCGCCTGTGCCCCAAAACTCGCTAGTGTGATGAAATCACAACGACACTGGCAATACTTTGATTACGGGATGGCGACATTGTTACTCGGAGTCAGTGCTTCCCTGATTTACAAACTCTAATATGAAGTGGTTTCAAAATCACCCACTGCCACAAACACTGGCAGTGGAAATGATTGTCCTATTAACTTATGCGGTACAACGCACACACCTTGTTATTCGAAGGATCACGTAGATAAGCCAGATAGAGTTTGCCGTTTGCACCTTCGCGGGCACCGGGAGGCGCTTCACAACTTGTTCCACCATTAGCCAGCCCGGCCTTATACCATGCATCTGCCTGTTCTGGGCTCTCGGCTTTAAAACCAATAGTGCTGCCATTTCCGTGGCAAGCTGGCTCGCCGTCAATAGGTTTAGTTAAAGCGAACACCCCAGTTTTATCGAAGTAAAAACACCGCCCCTTCTCATCTATCACACCTGGTTTATAATCCAAGGCTCCTAATATTGCGTCGTAAAACACCTTTGATTGCTCAACGTCGTTGGCACCTACCATGATATGACTAAACATAATTACTCTCCCTTTTTATTAATTTAACTTATCAAACCATCACAGGTGCCATTGCCACTGCATTTAACAGCCCTTAAATTGAGCTATTAAATATATTCAATGGTTACGACGTAAGCTTGTGGTTTAATCATTTATTTTTTGACTTTAAGACGTTAACAGCACTTTGAGTGACAGGCCAGTCATTATTTTGCGACCTGTAAAAAGGGTAAATAAATAGGCGGAACGCATTAAGGTTTAAAACCGGCCCAATAGGCTAGGCTGATTTTAGGCGAACTAAATCATTACCGGTTAAATATGCACTAAACTCACTAATTAGCTTATTAACATAATGTCTAGGCACTTTTTCGTAAGCATTTAATTTTTTAATTGACGTTAAGCTGCATCCCAAACGTTGGGCAAAACAACTGGCGGGGATCCCACGGTGGGAAAGAAAAGTTAAAAAACGTTTACCTGTCATCTTGACTACTCCTTAAAACTGATTAAGTAAAATCACTGTAAACTAGTGTTTATTTTACACCCCCGTGAGTAAAACTAATACTGTTATTTGCAACATAATATTAACAAGATAAACAAATAGCATACAAACGAATACATCCTAGGGTTAAAATTAGCAAGTTTGCAGTGTGGAAAAAACGCACCGCAACCGAAAATGAATAAAAAAAGCCTAATCAATCAACTTAATCTAAAACCGAAGTTACCTAGCAGCACAAGGTTTTATGTTTATGGAGGCTATTATTGATTAATTCAGCCTCACAGAGCTGGCATGGCGTTTTTCCAATAACGATGGATATCCAATTCTGTTTACCTGCCAGCAAAAGAATTTGAAAACAATGGTAAACCACAAATAATATCGCTCTTAAACGACCACATATTGTGTATAGCCGACAAATGGCGCATTCCACCATCAATCAGTCATTTAGTTATGTTAGGTTTCAAACAATATAATAACAATAAAATACTGACAATTTTTACACACGTGTTTGGCAATTTTTATTTTACAGACACAAAAACCATTCATTTCATGTTTAAGATGATGACAGGAAGGATGTATATGAACCACCATAATGGTGTAAAACCAAGTTTCTCGATGGCCTTACTTCCCATCGCTCTGACACTACTCATACTCGCTATCCAATTATTTGTATTTAACGATTTCACACCTCATATTCCTTTGGCTATAGGCATAGGCATCACCGCAATACTGGCGGGGTTCAGAGGCTATAGATGGCATTATATTGAAGCCGGAGTGTTCAATGCCTTACGTATTGCACTGCCATCTATCGCTATCTTAATTACTGTTGGCATGATTGTGGCGGTATGGATAGCCAGTGGCACAGTACCTGTATTGATATATTATGGTCTTAAGCTGCTCAGCCCTGAATATTTTCTCGCATCAGGAATGTTATTGTGTGCGCTTGTTTCAGTCTCATTAGGGACCTCATGGGGGACGGTTAGCACTATAGGTTTGGCATTAGTTGGCATAGGTGCTGGATTTGATATCCCAATATATTGGACTGCTGGGGCCGTTGTTTCTGGTGCTTTTTTTGGTGATAAAATGTCACCTTTATCGGATACAACCAATTTAGCGCCAGCAGTAACTGGCGTTAACCTTTTTGATCATATCAAGAATATGATCCCCACAACCCTCCCCGCTATGCTGATTGCATTATGTATCTATTTATTTGTTGGTTTTAATGTTGTTGATTCAAAATCTGTTGATTTTTCAACAATTAACACCATAACAAAGGGTCTAGAAACTAGCTTCAGCTTATCTCCATGGCTATTATTACCTCCAGCCATTGTTTTATTTCTCTCTTTAAAACGTATGCCTTCACTGCCCTCCCTATTTGCTGGTGTTATTGCCGGTGCCGTACTGGCGATTGCTGTTCAGGGCTTCTCTATACATGAAATATTTCAATTTATGCAAAATGGCTTCAATATTGATACGGGGGTCACCGACCTAGACTCCTTGCTTAACCGCGGCGGCATTCAGTCAATGGCCTGGGTGATCACGCTGGTAATGATATCTCTAGGTTTTGGTGGAGCCTTAGAGCGTACACATTGCCTGGAAACCATTATTGGAGAGATATTAAAGAAAACACATACATTTTTTGGGCTCCAGGCCGCTGCAATGGGTACTGCTATGACCACTAACTTGGTTGCTGGCGATCCCTATCTATCCATTAGCTTACCCGGTCGAATGTTTGCATCAGCATACATTAAGCGAGGTTACTCTAAGCTTAACCTCTCACGGGCTGTAGAAGAAGGAGGCACATTAATTTCTCCCCTTATTCCCTGGAACGCAGGAGGAGCAGTTGTCATTACCTCTTTGGGTTTAGGTATTGGCGAGGGTAATATTGAAAATTTACTCTATATCCCCTTCGCTTTTGCATGTTGGCTATCGCCCTTAATTGGACTTATTTATGCCGCAACGGGACGTTTTTCTCCTAAATTAAGCCATGCAGAACAAGAACAAGAAAATACGGAAACAGAACAAACTGAGACTATGGAGCCAATTAAAGCTTAATCTGAACTTATTTTAACAAAAAAAATGAAGCAGCTGATATCGATGAAACTATAAATAAACAAAGCTATAAAAATCAGTGAAAGCTTTATTTTTTATCTTTCTTTAATGTACAGGAAAAATTGTGTTCCACCAATACGATAGGGTTAGCCAGTGCTGCATAAAAGGCATCACTGGCACCGCCGTTTTAGACATTTAATCTATTGGTCGTATTATACCAATCCACCTTAATATCTACCCACTCAGCGAACAATAATATTTGCTTAATAGGGATGTGAATTTCCCCGGTCTACTGATAAAGCTGAAGCAAATTTAGCATCGCCCTTCGGGAAGGGCTGGCAAGCTCCCTAGCTGCATTGTAACGTCTATGAAGGCAACCAGCATTCCTTCGACATTGCGCTTTGCTATGAAAATTGCCAGCACCTTGTGAGTTGATCACATATCAAGGATCAATGGTATTACCTTCTGTTCAGTCAACAAGGTCTGCACGCTTAAGTGCGGATTTTGCAGCTCAATACTCAGCTTATGGTTTTCCCTGGTAACGCTTAACCCGACAAATTAGCATGCCGTGCTCTTGGCGATGTGCTTATTTTATCAAGTAGTGGACTTGCACCTGCGCTCCTTTAACGATTTATATTGAGGCACTGGCTGTATAGTTAATTAGTTAATTAGTTAATTTCAGACTATAACTTATAATTATAGAGCGGCTCCACTGTGTGACAGTGTGGAGCCTGCAGGAGGGGCAATCGTTCATTGAGAAACATTACTATGCGGCCATTAAGAATCCATTCATTTCTAATCCATAAAGTAAGTAGAGCGTTGTTATTGTTGTTATTGCTCAGTAGCTGTGCAGCAATGGATGACAATAACAAGCAGCGCCAGGTGGCTTCGGTCGTTTCATATCTATTCCCGGAGACTCAAGAGGTGCCCATATTAAATTCTAATATTGCACAGATTATGGTTCCCTTTCGGATAGGCATCGCTTTTGTGCCAGACAATGGGTCGCCCGAGTATCGTTTGCCTGAAAATAAGCGACTCCAATTAGCTGGCCAAGTGGGCGATGCTTTTTCTGGCTATCCATTTGTTCAAGAGATTGTACCTGTGCCGTCGGTTTACCTAAAACCTGAAGGAGGTTTTGCCAACCTCGAGCGGGTTGCATCTTTGCTCAGTTTAGATGTTATTGCCTTGATATCCTTTGATCAAATGCAAAATTCAGGAGCTTCAGGTTGGTCATTTCTATATTGGACCGGAATTGGCGCGTACATAGTAGAAGGGGATAAATACGCTATTCTCACCTCCGTTGAGACGACCGTATTCGACGTTAAAAGTCAACGTATGTTGATGCGGGCGGGCGGTATCTCTACTATCCAGGGAACAGCCACTTTGGTCGGTTTTGCGGAACACGCTAGGGCAGCTCGTACACAAGGTTTTGTTGATGCCATCGATGAAATGATCAAAAAACTGCATCTTGAAGTGAAAATATTTCGTGAAAAAGCAGTCAAAGATCCTATGATTAAGCTGCTGTTACCCAAAGGATATGACCCAAATGAAAAAACTAATCAGCCCGAAAACTCAACGCATCAGTGATCAGGATAAACCCCAATTAATCATCTTCACAATAGGTAAAATTGTCTATTTGTTGCTCAAATGATCCCCTCACTTATAAGTAGATTTAGGATTTCCTGTGCTGACTCTTTGCTGTCGTAGATCACTTTTCCAGAGCCTCCCTGAACTTTGGCAGTAGCCGCTTTAAAACGATCGGCCGCGGTTTTGGCTTTAACAATTTTTAGCCTTTTAGGACGTTTTTGTGCGCCATTAACCTGCCATTGACTTTGTTCAACATCCTGTTGGTATGTCTTAGAATGTTTAACGACAAGTTCACCACGCATTGCCCAGCCGTAAGCGCTTTGTCTGGGTGGAGCCGCTGCCATATCCACAGTGGCGATAAAAGGTAATCTGACTTTTATTTTGCGCCGTTGGCCTCTGGGCAAGGCTTGTAATACTTCAGCCTGCCCAGATAGCGTATCAATGGATACAATTTCTGTAATAGACGCAACTATCGCCATATTAAGTTGCTCTGCCAACAAATAAGGCAACATGCCTGATGACTCACCATTCTCAGCTCGCCCACCGGTTAAAATAATATCTGCTTTGTTAGCACTAAAATTTTCCAACAAAGTAGTGACGACATCCGTATGTTGTGGTGCGTCTATGATGTCTATTTTCGCCAGGCCCATACCCAGGTAATTTCTCAGTACATCTGTTGTTTCACCGTTGTGTGCTGGGCCCACATAGAGGGTATTTAATTTATCTTTAACCAACTTTAAGCCAAGCTCTATTGCCCGGGCATCTTGTTCGGCCCGACGGGGCCGACCCGACAACGGATGTTCACCGATGGAAACAAGCGTGGTTACGCTAATACCCTGAGCAAGAGCCATCTTATCCTTAACCATGATTAACACCTTCATATTGCTTATTTTGCCCGCCACAACGTTGTGCCACTAAGTGAAGTAACTCACTAAGTATGACAGTGCTATCGCCAATCGCACTGAGGTCTGCACGTTTGACCATATCGCATTTGTCATCGGTATTGATCGCCACCACTTTGTCACATTGGGCTATCCCTTGCATATGTTGTACGGCACCTGAAATTCCCACAGCAATGTATATCTTTGCCGTGACCCAGGTACCTGATGCGCCAACCTGGCGATCCCGTGGCATATATCCATCGTCTACCGCTACGCGGCTCGCGCCTTGTGTTGCCCCCAGCGTTTTAGCTGCCAGGTGAAATGTAGACCAATCTTTGACGCCATTACCGCCGGATAAAATAAAACCGGCTTCAGCCAGGTTAATGGCGCCAGGATCAACGGTGAGATTGCCCTGATCAAGGATACAGTTATCGATTATTTCTGTGTGTACATAAGGTAACAGTTGGGTTTGATGACGGGTCTCGGTCACCGGCTCGCAACACTCTTCAAGTACTAATAAAATTTTCGACATAGCACGAATAATGTCGATTTTACCGGCACCGCCACGGCACAGCAACTTCTCGTCAGTCACTTTGAACACGCCACACGCTGGACGTTGGCCCAGTCTGGCGGCTAATCGCCGCCCTAAGTCTCCGCCACCATGGATACTGTCTGGCAGCAGAATATGTTTAGGTTGCAGTGCATTGACAATATTGCATAAATCGTTACAACGTTGTTCAGGGTTGTAACTTTGATAAATGTTCGAGTCGAAGTGAATTAAGCGATCTATGCCTGCCGTATCAAGTTTTTCTTCTTTTAGCTCACCAAAGGCCACGGCAACCACTGCACCTCTGGCGTGGTTGTTATTCGCCAATTGTTGCGCCAGTCCTAAGGTATCCCTGTCATGACTGGTTAAGCGTGCGGACACTAAATCCAGGACGACCAATATGTAAAAATCTGGCTTATCTACTTGATGCAAAGGCAAGATAAGGTCGGTTGCCTTAGCTGTTATACGTATTAATGCGCCACTGTTTGAGTCACCACAGCGGTCAACTCGTTTGAGACCATTAGGACCCATAAAACCAATGTTGTGCAGGTTTTTACGCAGCAAACCAGTGGGGCCTCGTTCCGGCTCCCCCTTGCTTGCCTGATATAACGGATGCAATCTATTACGCCCTATCCACTGGGCCCTTGGATCACGACGAAACAAATCACTCATTAGACCACCTCTTCACACAATGCTTCGAGCATCAATTCAGCAATGTCTTTGACTTCGGGTCGTGGCTCCACCACACCTTCTAACATAAGACTACATCCTGGACAGGCGACGGCAACAATTTCCGCTCCAGTGGATTTAGCATCATCCATACGCATATCCGGGATCCGTTGTTTACCGGGAATATCAGTTACCGGTGCGCCGCCCCCACCGCCACAACAACGAGCAGTGGATTGACTGCGTTCCATTTCTTTAATATTAATGCCCATGGCTTCGAGCAAATAACGGGGCGCATCGTATTCGCCGTTATAGCGCCCTAAATAACAAGGGTCATGGTAGGTTAGCGACACAGCTTTGTTAGCGTTAAGTTTTATTTTTTCGTTTTTGACTAAGTCAGCAAAAAAAGTACTATGGTGGTAGACATCATACTGACCACCAAAATCGACATATTCATTTTTAAGGCAATGAAAAGCATGGGGATCAGCAGTCACTATGTGCTTAAACTGATATTTAGCCATGGTGGCAATATTGGTTTTCGCTAAACGTTGAAAGGTTGCTTCATCCCCCAAACGCCGAGCCAGATCGCCGCTGTCGCATTCACTCTCACCCAAAACCGCAAAATCAATTTTAGCCGCTCGCAACAAAGTGATCATCGCTCGCAAAGTGCGCTGATTGCGCATATCAAAGGCCGCATCACCAATCCACAGCAGCACATCGGCGCTTTGCACATCGCTGCCAAACACCTTTAAATTTTGATCCGCCGCCCAATTCATTCTGCTAGCGGGTGCATGCCCATTAGGGTTGTCCGTCGTATTAAAATTGTCTAATACTTCAGCGCCTTTACCGGGTGTTTGGCCCTTTTCCATCGTTTCAAAACGGCGCATATCAACAATGGCATCAACATGTTCAATCATCATCGGGCATTCCTGAACACAAGCTCTGCAGGTAGTGCATGACCATAGGGTATTGGCTTCTAATAACACATCAACAATGGGGATAACTGCCCCACCCTTGTGGCTACCAAGCTCAATTCCAGGATATGCGCTACCAGCAAATTTGGCAGTATTACCACCCGCCATACCTACCACCATGTCTTGGATTATTTTTTTCGGATTAAGGGGCTGCCCAGCCGCGAATGCAGGACAAGCTTTTTCGCAGCGTCCACATTCAACACATGCATCAAAGCTTAATAATTGACTCCACTTAAAATCTTTTGGTTTTTCTACCCCTAATTTGTCTTTTGTCAGATCAATACTGATTAAGCCAGCTGATCGCCCGCCGCCAAAACGTTCCTGACGACGGTGTAACCCCAAATGCAGTGCCCCAGCAAAGGCATGTTTCATTGGCCCGCCCCAGGTCATACCAAAAAACATTTCGCCCATACCCCAAATTATCCCAACAACTAATAAAATGGTGAGTACCCAATTACCTGAATCAGTTGGTAACAGCCCAGAGGCAGGTAGGGTTAACACAAAAAAACTTGAGGAAAAGATTAGCAAGCTAAAAGGCAGTCGCGACCAGGGACCGAGTGATAGGTTAGGCGGCGGATTGATACGGCGCATTAACACAAAGACCGCACCGACAAACATTAAGCCACTCGATGCTAAGAGTGCATAATTTAAGATATTTGTAGCCACATCAAACAGGTAAATCAAAATAACTAATAAGGCTGTAAGCACAAAGCCACCTGCGGTCGCCACATGGGTATTGGATATATATTTATCACTGGCTACCACATGATGCAGATCCACCAAATAACGCCGCGGGATGGAAAATAACCCTGTCCAATGAATAGCCGACGCCTGCCCTTGTCGCCATAACGATATTCTGCGTAGCGCACCAATAACAGCTAGCACTAAGCCAAGCAGTATTAAAATGGGTAACAGTTGCGGTAAAAACTCAGCAAAAGACATAACAATACCTATAGTGATATGGTTGCTTAACATTGACACCTAACATCAAACTGGGCACAAATTAACCCAGTATTGATACAGTGACGAGTGCAACATGGTTCAAGCCATGCAGGCTAACTAAAAATCCTTGCACAGACGCAAGGCGTCATAAATTGCCGCGTGGGTGTTACGCTGAGCAACACAGTCACCAATCCGATAAAGCAGATAACCATCAGCAGTCTCGGCTAAAGCGGGTTGGGGCTTAGCAGCATATAAGGCTTCGATGTCAATTTGCCCTTTGTTACGTGAATCTTGTTTTAGCTGGAAATATAGCTGCTCATCCGGGCGTACACCGTTTTCAACCACTATTTGGTCAACCACTCTTTCTTCTTGCTGGCCGGTATATTCATTTTCCAACACCGCGACTAATTTATCCCCTTCGCGATAGACCTTTTCCAGTACCAAATCAGAACTCATGATCACTTCACGCTCATACAAACTACGATAATAGGTCGGGAAAGTCGTCCCCCCCACCGCCGCACCGGGTTTGATATCGTCAGTCACCATTTCAACTTGTGCACCGTTGTGGGCTAAGAAATCAGCTACCGAAAGGCCACTGAATTCACAAATCGTATCGTACACCAACACATTTTTGCCTGGCGCTACGGTGCCATTTAAAATATCCCAGGAGCTAACTACTAAACCTTCAGCTGCGCCCCAGTGAGGGTTTTGCGTCAGGAAGGGCTGTGCACCTGTTGCTAAAATAATCACGTCGGCATTCGTCGCGCGGATCCTAGCTTCATCAGCAGCGGTATTTAACTGTACATCCACGCCCAATCGCGCCAGTTCCAGTGCAAACCAACGGGTTATCCCCGCAATTTGGTCCCGCTGTGGCGCTTTAGAGGCAATGGTAATTTGTCCACCTAGTTCGGGGCTTTTCTCAATCAAGGTAACCTTGTGTCCTCGTTCTGCACACACACGAGCAGCTTCCATACCACCAGGACCACCGCCTATTACGACAACCTTGCGAATAACTCCGCTGGTTTTTTCTATAATATGCGGCATGGTTGATTCACGGGATGTAGCAGCATTTTGAATGCACAGCACGTCCAAACCTTGGTACTGACGGTCGATGCAATAATTGGCACCCACACATTGTTTGATTTGATCAATCTGATTGAGTTTAATTTTTGTGATCAAATAAGGGTCGGCAATGTGTGCTCGGGTCATACCCACAAAATCCACGTAACCGCCTTCTAAAATGCGTTGTGCCTGGTTCGGATCTTTAATGTTTTGGGCATGCATGACCGGCACATCAACCACTTCTTTAATACCCGCAGCAAGATGCAAAAACGGCTCAGGCGGGTAACTCATGTTGGGAATAACGTTGGCCAGGGTATTGTGAGTGTCACAGCCAGAACCGATCACACTAAAAAAGTCCAGTAGGCCCGTCTTATTGTAGTACGCAGCAATTTCTTTCATGTCTTCGTGGTTTAGGCCATCAGCATGAAATTCATCGCCGGTAATGCGCAATCCCACCGCAAAGTCACGACCCACTTCTTCGCGCACCGCTTTAAGTACTTCTATGCCAAAGCGCATGCGGTTTTCGAAACTGCCACCCCATTCATCGGTGCGCTGGTTTACTCTTGGACTCCAAAACTGGTCGATCAAATGTTGATGCACAGCAGATAATTCAACCCCATCCAGACCGCCCGCTTTCGCCCGTCCAGCCGCTTTGGCAAAATCACCTATGATGCGTTGCATCTCTTCAATCTCAATAGATTTGCACGTTGCACGATGCACCGGCTCACGGATCCCACTGGGACTAACCAGTGTAGTCCAGTTCCCACCGTCCCAGCGGGAACGACGGCCCATATGGGTGATTTGGATCATAATTTTGGCACCGTGTTTATGCACCGCATCGGCCAAATTCTGAAAATGAGGAATGATCCTATCGGTGGACAAATTTACTGATTTCCACCATTCCTGAGGGCTATCAATTGACACCACACTTGAGCCACCACAAATACACAGCCCCACTCCACCCTTGGCTTTTTCTTCATAGTATTTCACATAACGCTCTGTGGTCATGCCCCCTTCGGTGGCATACACTTCGGCATGTGCGGTACTGACCACACGATTTCGGATTGTCAGTTGATTAATTTTTAGTGGCTTAAATAATGCGTCAAACTGCGCCATGTTGACCCCTCACAGGATATAATAATGATATTGGATTGGATTATTTGCCCGTGCCTACAAGGGTGACACGTCAAAAATCCCGAATTCACAGCCATCTTCAGCAGCACATTGAATTTGTGTCGCTTGCGTTTTAACCCCATAACCCAAACTGCCAGCAATTTGATCCATGGCCCCAGCAAACCAACCGGTAAACATATAATCAACCTGGCGGTTAACTTTGCCATACTGATAAACAAAGGCTGAGTTTTCCAATCGAACCCTTGCGGTACCCGCTTTTAAATCGAGGGATTCGGTAATAAAAAATCCCCATCCACGCTGGGATAAACGTTTCATATAATGTTCAAATACTGCCTCACCTGATATTCCATGAGCTGCAGCTTCTTTTTCGCACCAGTAATAGGCTGACTTATACCCAGCTTTATATAAAACTTTGGCATATTTTTCAGATCCTAACGCTTCTTCTATCGCCATATGATTGTTGACAAAAAAGTGTCGTGGTACATACAACATGGGCAAAGAATCGGTGCTCCACACACCTGTTTCATCATTTACTAGTATTGGCATTTCTGGACTGTGACTAGTCATCGGCTATTCTCCCCATACGTTTTTTAAAACTTTAAGCCAATTTTCACCCATCACTTTTTGGATTTTCTGCTCCGACCAATCGTGCTTTAACATTGTCGCGGTTAAATTAGGGAATTCACCGAGTGTACGTATGCCCAATGGATTGACAATTTTGCCAAAGTTAGTCAAACGCCTCGCATAGCCCTTATCATGGGTCAACATATCAAAAAATGTTTGATCATGACCTTGAGTGAAATCAGTGCCTATACCGACACAATCTTCACCTACTAAATCGATCACATAATCAATCGCTTCAATGTAGTCATCGACGGTAGAGTTAATGCCATTTTTCAGGAAAGGGGCAAACATGGTGACGCCAATAAAACCGTTTCTATCGGCTATAAATTTTAATTCTTCGTCAGACTTATTCCGTGGGTGCTCTTTGAGGCCTAAGGGTAAACAATGTGAATAACATACGGGTTTAGTCGAAGCCTCAATTACTTCGATGGAGGTTTGTGGGCCAACATGGCTAAGATCACACATAATACCAACGCGATTCATTTCAGCTACAATTTCAAGACCAAAACCAGACAATCCACCGTCCCGTTCATAACAACCCGTACCTACTAAATTTTGTGTGTTGTAGGCCATCTGCACGACGCCTACACCAAGTTTTTTAAATATTTCCACATAACCGATTTGATCTTCAAACGCATTGGCGTTTTGAAAGCCTAATATAATGCCTGTTTTGCCAAGCTCTTTAGCCCGTGTTATATCAGAAGTTTTAAGCACAGGCATGATCAGGTCGCCGTTGTCCTGAAAAAATTGATTAAACTCGACAATATTATTTACAGTTGCCTGAAAACTTTCCCACACAGACACAGTACAATTGGCAGCAGTTAAGCCACCGCGATGCATATCTTCAAAAAGTTCTCTGTTCCATTTTGCAATCACCAAACCATCAAATATAATGGAGTTGCGGTGTAACTCTTGTGCATTTTGCATGCCTTCATCCTCAAATTACCGATGCTTTTTGACTGTTTATCGGAGTGGAAATTCTTGATTTAGTCTAGCATTGGCAATATGGCTGATTTGGGATAATACGACTCATTAGTGGCTAAATACGTCGTGTTTGTGGTAAAGACGCTGTTGGTTCTTTCTCACTTGCCAACCAAAAGCCTGTAATCATTTCCCTCCTCTTACGCCTAAGTTATAAGTAAATACCCTGCACATACTGGACATAGATATCCAGGTGTTATCTATTGTAGGGAAGACGATTTAGCACGATAGCGAACAGACTGTGAAGGATTATTTAACCGCCGTTATAAACGTTGCCCAAGCTGTAAATTTGACAAATGCTGGGGTATATAACAGAAGTCATTGACTTTAGGACTAGACGGCAAAGGCGTTGCGACCAGGGGACAGAGGCAACTACTTCCATAAAGGACACATAGACCACAAAAAAGACGGATTCGCTGAAAAACGAAAATATAGTCCTAAAGCAATTGGCTTGGCAGCCAGGCGGCAAAAAAGTCAGCCTCATGGACTTAAACCTACTAACTGCAATACAGTTGATTATAGAAGTGACAAAAAGCAGCCAAAACGCTTTAAGGAAGACGGATATACATCAAGGCTGATAGTGCAAACTTTAAGAGAATAGCGTTGACTGACACGCTTCCCCTTATTTGGCTTTAACCAAGTATTTCAGCTAGTGCACAAAATTGAACCAAAAGTAGACTCACCACTGGCCGGCATCGCCGCAAATTTCAGGCCACGGTTAAACCTTTCATCTCTTGGTGGGATTTTGAAGGTATTGCGATAACATTTGCTAAAGTGCGGCGTGGACACAAAACCACAGCAGATCGCCACTTCGATAATAGACAAATTGGTTTGTTTGATCAGTTGTCGTGCGCGCGTTAAGCGTATTTGCAAATAATAGCGGTGAGGTGAGCACTGCAGGTATCGTTGAAATAAACGTTCAAGTTGACGTCTGGATAAGCTCACATAACAGGCTAGTTCGTCCAGACTTAAGATTTCTTCAATATTCGCTTCCATCAAATGGACAATTTCTTGTAACTTGGATTGATTAGCACCTATTACATGCTGCAACGGTATACGTTGCATCTCTGATTCATCACGCACATGTCCATGAGCAAACATTTCACAAATTGCGATTTGCAGCGCTTTTCCATGAGCCTTGCCAATAAGGCATAACATTAAATCCATAGGTGCTGTACCACCTGAACTACACCAACGATTTCTATCGATAGTAAACAGCTGATTAGTACTGACAATGTTAGGAAAATCCTCTTGCCAGCTGGCTAAGAGTTCCCAATGTATAGTGCATTTAATACCGTCCAATAACCCGGCTTTAGCTAATAGGTAACTACCCGTACAAATTCCACCTAAAGTAACTTTATGACGAGCCAGGTAGTTCAACCAGCTAAGATTTGCCTTGGTGATGCTATCTTTAATTGCAATCCCCCCACACACCAAAACTACGTCGTAAAGACTCTGTTTATCAATACTACAATCCACATTCACACTTAAGCCATCGCTGGCCGTTACAGCGTCACCATCTTCACTGATCATAGTCCAAGCATATAATATTTTACCCGAAAGCTGATTAGCCATACGCAGCGGCTCCAAAGCCGAAGTCAGTGCCATCATGGTAAAATCGGGTTGCAATAAAAAACCAATATGCAGGGTTTTAATGCTTTTATTATCATACGTCTGTATTGCGGATGTCATAAATAAATACCTTGTGCTTAGTACAAATTAATTTTTATTTTTTAGTTATTATTAGTGATATCGTCACTATTGGCTGCTCATTAAGCACAGAGTCAGAAGATTGATTATGGTTCGAACAACCCATCCCACTCCATTCATAAACGACCTATTCAGTAATAATAACGACATCATTGTAGATGAAGTGATCTTTTTATCGCGTGATTTCACACCCCTCTTAATACCTACCTATTAATTGGATATGTGTATTTTTAATCACCAAAGCTTATCCTACATTAATAGCATTGGGGGGCATATAAAGCCATGAGATGATCAATACTGATAAGCGCAATCCGTCTAGCTGACATTTATAAAATACACAATCGGATAAAGCACCACAAAAATCAGGCCTCTGCTACCTATATTGCATAGGGTATAACAGCATTTGGGTTATGCTCCCTGCAAAATATCACGCCTATTCTTGTACGACATTGCCCCCTTGATTCAACTAATTTAATACTGCAGACCAGAAGTAAAAGGGACAGGTTCACATGGCTGAAGTAGCACGGTCTTGCCACTCGGAATCAAGTGTTAAACTGTGCTTGGTGCACCCTGGCAAAATTATAGTGTGTAAAGTTTATAAAGGAGATTAAATTATCTTTGCTAAGTGCATGTTAATGGAAAGCGAACAAGTGGTATTCATCAAAGCTACGCTAATTACTGGTGTGCCAGCCTGATGATGAATATGAATAACAGGACATGTCAGGCAGACGGGCCTTACGAGGGGTGCGATAACGTTTTAACAGCGAGATTAATTTCTATGCACCAATAGATCACTCCCATACTTTTTATTTTGCGCCTTTAAATTTTTTGTCCGTTTAGAATGCATATGATGATGAAAGAGGTAGTGGGATTAGTAAGGTTTACTTCAGTAATATACTTACTATTTATAGCTAATATTTATAATTCACTCTGACCAAAGGCCGATTCTCAATGTTAACTCCTACTATCTAATATTTATTTAAATATTAGATAGTTAAGGAAATTGCCCTCAACCCACATCTGGTAAAGAGCAGTTCAAGCGTGACAAAAACAGTTAACACCAGCCTCAACCTTATCCTCAGTGATTAGCCTTGATGAAAGGCGTCATAGAAAATCCTGCTGAGGACAAGATTGAGGCTCTGATGTTGCTTAGTACGAGCTTGCAGCCGCAATATTTTTTTGCATTGCATCACTAAACCAATCAATAAAATTGATCACGCCATACTCAAAGGTTTCTGAATAAGGCCCGGGCTGATAGGCCATGGAGTTAACGCCCCGCTGGTTATTTTCTGCCAAAATGCGGTCTTGCGTATTGGTTGCATTCCATACAGACGTTAGCCTATCTATATTATAGTCAACACCTTCAAGGGCATCTTTGCGTACCACCCATTTTGTGGTTACTTCGGTCAGTAGAGGACCTATCGGTCTGACCTGAAAGACGACCAAATGATCGCTTTGGGCGTGGCACCAGGAGTTGGGTAAATGCAAAATACGCATAGAGCCCAGATCTGGATTTTTAATCCGTCCCATTAGTTTGGTGCAGGCTGCGCGACCATCAGCTGTCATGGCCACTGCGCCTTCTTTGAGTGGCATACGCACGATGCGATTACGCAAACCGTGGCCATGAGAAACATGTTTATAAGGAATTTGCTCGGCCTCCCAAAGCGCTTCTTTAGCGGCCACTTGTGCTCTAAATTCATCACTAGCCCGGGGATCTCCAGTGTCGTCCCACTCCAACATAACACTTAATAACTCGGGGTGAGAGCCGTCACAGTGATAACACTCCCGATTATTTTCAAGCACCAATTTCCAGTTAGCCTCTTCCACCAAGGTATTTTCCACAGCAACTTTGGCATTTTCCAGGTCATAGGGTTCAAGATAATGAGCCAGATCGTCGAAATAGGTGTCTATGTTGGTGGGGTTGTCACTTAAGGACACATAGATATAACCACCAGCAGTTCTGCAATTGACAGGGTGTAGACCGAATTTTGATTTATCAAAATCACTGCCCATTTCTGTACCTGCATAGAGTAAACTACCATCAAGTTCATAGGTCCATTGATGGTAAGGGCACACCAGTTTGGCCACTTTACCCTGTTTAGCCTGACACAACTTCGAACCACGATGGCGACACACATTATGAAATGCTCTGACCTGACCCTTTTCGCCACGCACGATAGTAATTGGATTACGACCAACCTGCTGAGTAATAAAATTACCTTTCGCTGGTATCTCACACGTTAAGCCAACAAAAAGCCATTCTTTTTGAAAAATTTGTTCCATTTCAAGATCAAAGTAACGCTGATCGGTGTAAAATGGTTGAGGCAACGAATAGCTAACTGGGTGAGTTTTTAAACTTTCAGCTACTTCCTCACTAAAGTTGAAGAATAAAGGCGAACCAGGCTTGATATTTAAATCAGTCATTATATTTTTTCCATTACCACTATTGAACACCAACTTAGGTCGTTATTAACACTCTGCATAACCGACATGAGCCCACTAAACTACTGGTGGGATTTTGCAGTCTCCTTGTTGGCCTAACTTCTCCAAAAGCGACAAAATTAGACTGTAATACCGACCTTTAATCATAATTAAAACGCATTTTGAGCTGGATCAATTTATTCCTTTTGGCAAAAAGGTGAAAATGAATATAGCCATGTCGTTTTTGACCAAGTTGCCTAACGCTTACTATAAGATATTCTGCAGATAACTAAGCTTAAAACGGAATGCCATCATAATGAACGATAACTCTCTTACCGAAGTCAATACACAGACTTGGGCCAATGGCCGACATGAAGTGCAATGCGTAAAAGTTATCTATGAAACTGCCGATGTGTATACCTTCTGCTTTAACTCCACCACCCCTGTTATGTATTTTTTTAAACCCGGCCAATTTGTCACCTTTGAACTGGAAATTAATGGCAAGCAGGTGTTACGCAGCTACACTATTTCATCCTCTCCATCTGTACCTTATAGCTTTTCTGTCACCATCAAACGCATCCCAGATGGCAAAGTATCAAACTGGATGCATGATAATTTAAAACCAGGCGATTTAGTGGCGGTACACGGCCCAGTAGGACGTTTTAACTGTATCGATATTTTTGACGATAAAGTATTGCTACTATCTGGTGGAGTGGGTATTACACCTGTTATGTCTATGGCCAGGTGGTGGAATGATACCAATACTATAGTGGACATGATGTTTGTGCACAGCGCACGTACGCCCAAAGACATCATCTATCGTCGTGAACTCGAGCTGATTGATTCACGGATCGATAACTTTAATTTGAATTTTATTTGTGAACACGTTGAAAACGGTGAAAGCTGGAGTGGTTACACCGGTTTTTTTGATCGTAAAAAACTCGATATTATCGCGCCTGACTTCATGCAACGAACCGTATTTTGTTGCGGCCCCCCTCCTTATATGATCGCAGTAAAAAACATGCTCAAAGCCGCTGGTTTTGATATGGCTCACTATCATGAAGAAAGTTTTGGTGCACCACCAGAGGAAGCTCTGTTAGATGCAGAACAACAAGCTGATGAAAACGCCAATCTGGAAGTTGATAATCAGGATTTACTACAAATAGAATTTAGTAACAGCGGTAAATCTGTGAAAATCAAACCTGGACAAACGGTACATGCCGCCGCCGCACTATTGGGTTTACACATACCCAAGGGCTGTGGAATGGGGATGTGCGGAACCTGTATTGTTAAAAAAACCACAGGCGAGGTAGAAATGTTACACAACGGTGGGATCACCGAAGATGATGAAGCGGAAGGTTATATTCTTAGCTGCTGCAGTATTCCCCAGGGTAATGTATCTATCGAATATTAAACATAGCTACAGCGTTGTTGCCACTCCCCTCCAATCATTTAGTGCATCTAAGCTCATAGGTCTGAGCGTCTTTGCCGCCTGACTGCAACGCCAAGGGCTTTGAGTAAATCAAAATACAATTCACCACAAAGAACACAGAGAAAGAAAATCATTATATCTTAAACATTATTCCCTCTTCGTACTTTGTGGTTTATATCCGTTCCCTCCTGAAGCTCCAGCGCCAATGGCTTTGGGGATAGCGAATAGATTCACTTAAGAAATTTCGGTTTACCCAATGTTTTTTGTTCTAATTTGTCTGATTATTTAGCGACATTATAAGCGTGAAAAATGTCGCTAATAGTCTTAAGTGTGGCGTTAGCAGAACTATTGGTCAGGCAAACGAGGGCTACTATTCGGATCAACGGGTCAGACCATTGCATGCCAAGCCAAGTGTTTAAAGCAGGCTGCAACAATACTACTGACAGCAGGTTTAACAAGGTTTTTAACCTCTATTCACTTTACAAATGGGCCTTTTATTGGGCACTGGAGACGGCACAATGTTTTACAAAAATGATCAGATAGCAGGCTTTGACGAACCAATATGGCAGGCCATCCTCAGTGAAGAAAAACGCCAACAGGATCATGTAGAACTGATTGCTTCAGAAAACTATACCAGTGCCCGTGTGATGCAGGCCCAGGGCACCCAGTTGACCAACAAGTACGCTGAAGGTTATCCAGGTAAACGTTATTATGGTGGTTGTGAGCATGTTGACGTAGTTGAACAGTTAGCCATCGACCGCGCCAAAGCATTATTTGGCGCAGACTACGCCAATGTTCAACCTCACTCTGGCTCACAAGCCAACGCCGCGGTTTTTATGGCGCTATTACAACCGGGTGACACAGTGTTGGGTATGAGCCTGGCCCATGGAGGCCATTTAACCCATGGCTCCAAAGTTAGTTTTTCCGGCAAAATCTATAATGCTGTCCAATATGGACTAGATGAAAAAACCGGCCAAATTGACTACCAACAAGTCGAAAAACTTGCACAAGAACATCAACCAAAAATGATCATTGCCGGATTTTCAGCCTATTCTCGTGTGGTTGATTGGCAGCGTTTTCGCGATATAGCCGACAGCGTCGGCGCCTGGTTTTTCGTTGATATGGCACATGTTGCTGGTTTAGTGGCTGCCGGGCTATACCCTAACCCCGTACCTATCGCTGATGTTGTCACAACAACGACGCATAAAACCCTGCGCGGGCCTCGTGGTGGATTGATTTTGGCCAAGGAAAATCCAGAGCTGGAGAAAAAATTCAATTCAGCCGTATTCCCAGGTGGTCAAGGCGGCCCTTTAATGCATGTGATCGCAGCCAAAGCTATTTCCTTCAAAGAAGCGATGCAAGATGACTTTGTTATCTACCAACAGCACGTTATCGATAACGCCCGTGCCATGGCAAATATTTTTCAGCAGCGCGATTATAACGTGGTCTCAGGGGGGACTGACAACCACTTGTTTTTGCTGGACTTGATCGACAAGGGGCTCACAGGTAAAGAGGCTGATGCTGCTTTGGGTCGAGCGAACATTACGGTAAACAAAAACTCTGTGCCAAATGATCCTCAATCACCCTTTGTTACTAGTGGTTTACGCATTGGCACGCCTGCAGTCACCAGCAGAGGATTTGGTGTTGAGCAAGTTTGTGAATTGACCCACTGGATTTGTGATGTGCTAGATGACATAAACAATGAAGCGACCATCAACTCAGTGCGCGATAAAGTGCTGGCCCTGTGTGACGCGTATCCAGTTTATAGCTAATAAACACACCGCCACCGGTCAATTGGGCTTTATAAAAACAAGTATTACTCCAGGCAATTAAGAAAAAGGGTCGACCATGCAAAAATACTCTGGGTTCGGACTGTTAAAACATTCCATGAGTCATCACGAAAACTGGCAACGAGTGTGGCGTAATCCAACGCCTAAAAAACACTATGATGTGGTGATAGTTGGGGGCGGAGGTCATGGTTTGGCCACAGCCTACTACCTGGCAAAAGAGCACGGTTTAACCAATATCGCTGTGGTTGAAAAAGGCTACCTTGGCGGTGGAAATACGGCGCGAAATACTACCATTGTACGCTCCAATTACTTGTGGGATGAAGCCGCTCACTTGTACGAGCATTCATTAAAATTATGGGAAAGTTTGGCCCAAGAGCTAAATTATAACCTTATGTTTAGCCAACGGGGTGTATTGAATTTAGGCCATAGCTTGCAAGATATGCGCGATATAGAGCGGCGAGTCAACGCCAATCGCCTCAATGGTATTGATTCACAAGTACTCAATGCCGCCCAAGTACAAGCAAAGGTGCCGATTCTGGATTGTTCCAAAAACGCTCGCTATCCGGTGATGGGCGCATCCTGGCAAGCCCGCGGTGGCACAGCTCGTCATGACGCCGTTGCCTGGGGTTATGCCCGTGCCGCGGATGCCTTAGGCGTCGATTTATTGCAACAAACCGAAGTAACTGGCATTCGCCGTAAAGATGGCGCGGTGTGTGGCGTGGAAACCAACCGTGGTTTTATTTCTGCAGATAAAGTTGCCTGTGTTGCAGCGGGTAACTCTAGTACCTTGGCCAAAATGGTGGGCATAGACTTACCCTTAGAGTCCCATCCCCTGCAAGCCATGGTATCAGAACCCATTAAACCCATTCTCGACACAGTGGTAATGTCTAACCATGTACATGGTTATCTTAGCCAATCGGACAAGGGCGACCTGGTCATTGGTGCGGGTATCGACAGCTACCTGGGTTACGGTCAACGGGGCTCATTCAATGTCGTGGAACACACTATTGCTGCCATTATTGAAATGTTCCCCATATTTAGTCGAGTGCGCTTAAACCGTGCATGGGGAGGGGTAGTTGATACCTGCCCAGATGCCTGCCCAATTATATCTAAAACCCATATTAAAGGGCTGTATTTTAATTGTGGTTGGGGTACCGGTGGATTTAAAGCTACACCAGGCTCGGGACAGGTATTTGCCCATACTGTTGCCAAAGACGAGCCTCACCCGCTGGCAAAAGCCTTTAATATTGACCGTTTCACTTCGGGTAAATTAATTGACGAACACGGCGCCGCCGGTGTTGCTCACTAAGTAAGGGAGTTTTTAAGTATGTTACATATCCATTGTCCCTACTGCGAAGAATATCGCGAAGAAGAAGAATTTACCGTTGTGGGCGAAGCGCACATTATACGTCCATTAGCGCCAGAGGAACTCACCGACCAGCAGTGGGCGAGTTACTTGTTCTTTCGAAAAAATCCTCGTGGTCTGCATCATGAAATGTGGGCCCATAGCCACGGTTGTCGCAAATTTTTTAATATGACGCGACATACCGTAACCTATCAGATATTAGAAACCTACAAGATGGGCCTGCAACCGGGTATCAGTGCTGAGGATACAAAATGAAACAGATAAACCGTGTCGAAAATGGTGGCCGTATAAATCGCCATAAACCCTTAGCGTTCAGTTTTAATAATAAAACTTATCAAGGTTTTGAAGGTGACACCCTAGCCTCAGCATTATTAGCTAACGGTGTGGATGTGGTGGGCAGAAGTTTTAAATATAGCCGTCCCCGAGGCATTGTCACCGCTGATGCCCAAGAGCCAAACGCTATTTTTCAAGTGGGTTCCAGCCAAGCCACCACTATACCTAATCCCCGGGCGACTCAAACGGAGTTGTATAACAACCTAGTGTGCCACTCAACCAATGGTTGGCCAAACGTGGATTTCGATTTAATGGGTGCGGTAGGGAAAGTCGGTGGCGCAGCAATGCCACCGGGTTTTTATTACAAGACCTTTATGTTTCCCCAATCCATGTGGATGTCATATGAAAAACTTATCCGTAAAGGTGCAGGCCTAGGTTGTAGCCCTCAACTACCCGACCCAGATAGTTATGATAAGTTGCATCACCACTGTGATGTCATGATCGTAGGTGCAGGCCCGGCAGGTTTATCTGCTGCGCTGTCGGCCGCCCGCGCAGGTGCAAGGGTTATTATTGCTGATGAGCAAAATGAATTAGGTGGCAGTTTATTGTGTACCAGACAGTTACTAGACGGCCAGGCTGCGCAAGTATGGATAGACAAGACCCTAAGTGAATTGGCCCAGAATGAAAATGTCATCTTGCTACCCCGCAGTACCGTATTTGGCTATTTTGATCATAATTATCTGGGCATAAATGAACATCGTAGCGATCATTTAGGTGAAATGAACCATACAGGCACCCGCCAGCGTTTACATAAAGTACGGGCCAAACAAGTGATTTTAGCCACAGGTGCTCACGAGCGGCCTTTAGTGTACGGCAATAACGATGTGCCTGGTTGTATGTTAGCCTCGGCAGTCTCCACCTATATTAATCGTTATGCTGTCGTACCCGGTAAAACCTTAGCCCTAATGACAACCAATGACTATGCCTATAAAGCCGCCCTGGATTGGCATGATGCCGGCAGAAAGGTGGCATTGATTGTTGATACCCGCACAGGCTCAGAGGGTGACATGGTTAAACAAGCCCAGCAGCGTGGCATCAATATTGTCTTTGGCCATGGCATTATTAACGTTAAGGGCACCAAGCGGGTCAAATCTGTTGAGGTAGCAAAACTAAACGACAGTGCTGATAACGTACTCGGCAGTTCAGTTAATTATGTCTGTGATACCGTTGCCAGTTCTGGCGGTTGGAGCCCAGTTATCCATTTGTCATCCCATACCGGCAGCAGGCCAGTATGGCGTGATGACATTCAGGGTTTTGTCCCTGGAGAAACCGTACAGGCACAAGATGTTTGTGGTGGTTTACATGGCATCTACAATCTATATAAAGTACTTAAAGACGGTTTCACCTGCGGCGCATTAGCGGCACAAAAAGCCGGCAAAATTCACAAAACAGACCAAGACAATAGCCTTAACGTATTACCGCAGGTAGATGACTTAAATGAGTCTGCACCAATGGCGCTATTTCATATACCCCACTTTAAACCCACCAGCCGCGCACCTAAACAGTTTGTTGACTATCAAAACGATGTCACCGCTGCTGGGATAGAGATGGCTAATCGCGAAGGGTTTGAGTCTATTGAGCATGTTAAGCGTTATACCGCTTTAGGCTTTGGTACCGATCAAGGCAAGCTGGGCAATATCAACGGTATGGCGATCACCGCCAAATCCCTGGGTAAAACCATTCCTGAAACCGGTACCACCATTTTCCGTCCCATGTATACACCCGTTACCTTTGGTGCCCTGGCGGGCAGTGATGTCAAACAATTATTTGATCCGGCTCGATTTACGGCCATGCATAGTTGGCATCTAGCCCAAGGTGCTGAATTTGAAGATGTAGGTCAATGGAAACGTCCCTGGTACTTCCCTCAGCCAGGGGAAACTATGCAGCAATCGCTAAGGCGAGAATGTTTAGCCACCCGTAATAGCGTGGGCATTTTGGACGCCTCCACTTTGGGTAAAATAGACATTCAGGGTAAGGACGCCCGAGAATTTTTAAACCGCATCTACACCAATCCCTGGAGTCAATTGGCGCCAGGCAGGTGTCGTTATGGCGTAATGTGTAAAGAAGACGGCATGGTATTTGACGATGGTGTGACGTCTTGCATAGACGACAACCGTTTTCTGATGACCACTACCACAGGTGGCGCCGCGGGAGTATTAGCCTGGTTAGAACTATGGCACCAAACTGAGTGGCCTGAGCTGGAAGTGTATTTTAGTACCGTAACCGATCATTGGGCGACCATGACCATTTCGGGTCCTAACAGCCGTAAAGTGTTGGAAAAACTCACCTCGGCCGATGTCAGCAATGAGGCCTTCCCTTATATGGGTTGGATCCCCGCACAAGTTGCTGGGGTAAAGGCCAGAATATTCCGGATTTCCTTCACCGGTGAGTTATCCTTTGAGATCAATGTGCAAGCCAATTATGGTCTGCATACTTGGGAAGCTGTTATAGCGGCAGGTAAGGAATTCAACATTACGCCTTATGGCACAGAGACCATGCACATATTACGTGCCGAAAAAGGATTTATTATTATCGGCCAGGATACCGATGGCTCAGTGACACCTCAGGATCTCGACATGAATTGGGTGGTGGGTAAGAAAAAAGAGTTTAGTTACCTAGGCAAACGATCCTGGACCCGCATAGACAACCAGCGCAGCGATCGCAAACAATTGGTTGGGCTAAAACCCAAAGACCCCGATTTTGTATTGCCCGAAGGTGCACAAATCGTTTTTGAAAAAGATCAAGCCATCCCAATGACTATGGTTGGACATGTTACCTCCAGTTATTTCAGTGCTTTTTTAGGCTATTCATTCGCTCTGGCGGTAGTAAAAGGCGGCATCGAACGCCAAGGCCAATCGGTGTTTTTACCCTTGGCTGATGGCACGACAGTAGAAGCGGAAATATGCAGTTCGGTTTTTTATGATCCCAAAGGAGCCCGTCAAAATGTCTAATACAGTCACAGTAGCATCCCCCTTACACCATGCAGACTTTGCGGGCTTAGCGGCGCTGAAGATCGAGGGGGGAGTGATATTACGTGAGGCAAAATTACTCGGTCATTTAAATTTACGGGGTAACGCTAAAGATCCAGATTTTCTAAACGGCGTCAAAAGCGCCTTGCAACTAGATCTGCCCTTAGCGCCCTGTTCATCTGCCCAAAATCCTGAAACCACTATTATGTGGTTATCACCAGATGAGTGGTTGATCATCATTGCCGGTGGCACGGAAGCCGCGATAGAAGACAAATTAAGACATTCCCTAAGCGGACATTTTGCCGTATCTGACATCAGTGGTGCGCAAACTATGCTGGAGATAAGTGGTAAAGATTGTCTCCAGCTATTACAAAAAACCATAGGCTACGACTTACATTTGGATAGTTTCCCCATAAACAAGGTCATTGGCACTGCCTTAGCTAAATCGTCTGCCCATATACGGCGCACGGGCGAGCATGATTTCCAGTTAATCATTCGTCGCAGCTTTGCGGACTACATCTGGTTATGGCTGCAACAAAGCAGTAAAGAGTATGGACTGGGCGTTACCCTGTAGCGCATTTTTTACTTAGCCACTCAACCTGGAAATCGCAGGTGACCACGGTAAGTGATAATTAATAGTTTGCTTAATATTAATATAATCATTGTTTGTGGCTCACCTCAGGGCCTGTCCAACTGCGGATTTTAGGTTCAAGGAACAAATATGTCACCGTCCACCAGCAGCATACAACACCATACCCAAACACAGATCATTACTGCCAGCTGTCCAAGTGCACCGGGCACGGTTGATGTAGTAACTGGTTATTTGTATCAGCACGGATTTTATATCACTGAAATTCATTCTTTTGATGATACAGATAAAGGTCAGTTTTTTATTCGTATTGAATTTCGTCCCGATTGTGAAGGTGAATTTGACCGCCAAAACTTCACCACAGGTTTTGCTCCACAAGCTGAAAAATTTTCCATGGTGTGGCAATTATCACCCAAGTCTTATAGACCCAAGGTGGTGATAATGGTGTCCAAACAAGATCATTGTCTTAACGATCTGCTGTATCGCTGGCGAATTGGTAGCTTAGCGGTGGATATTCAAGCGATTGTGTCTAATCACCCTGATTGTGAAAGCCTGGCGACCTGGCACAACATACCCTATTACCACTGCCCTATTACCCGCGACACAAAAGCCCAACAAGAAGCGCAGATTTGGCAGATAATTCAGCAATTTGATACTGACTTAGTGATACTTGCTAGGTACATGCAAATATTATCTAACGGTATGTGCAAAAAACTGGCGGGTTGGGCAATCAATATCCACCATTCACTGTTACCCGGCTTTAAAGGCGCAAAACCCTATTATCAGGCTTACGACAAAGGTATCAAGCTCGTTGGTGCAACCGCTCACTACGTCAGTGATGAGTTGGATGAAGGGCCTATCATTAGCCAGGGAGTAGAAACCGTCGACCATAGCCATTATCCACAAGATTTAGCCGCCAAAGGGCGTGATATGGAATGTTTAACCCTGGCTCGCGCAGTACAGTACCACATTGAAAAGCGTATATTTTTACACGGCAAAAAAACCGTTGTTTTTTCAAGATAACTCACGATAGCGGCTCTTTATGTGTTTCTTATGACAACAAAATATCTGGTCATTAGCAACAAAAAATAAATCAAAATCGCTATTTGATATTTATATCTGGGTGTAAAGCATAGGTGCTTTGACACCCTCTCCTATGCTATTTACCCCGTAAAACGACTCCTGTTAACGGGCAAAAGTGAACCATACATCTTCGGATGTTTGGCTCAGCCACACGCTTATTTATTCCCCTGGCTCATCATCCCATATCATGTCGAGCAAGCAGCCATATTGACTTGCTTGCTTAACCAAAAATCTGCCTGAACATTCGATACAAATCCCCAAACAGTGTCTTTTTTAGACATCTTTTGGTCTTGAATAGAAATGTCACGCCTGCTGACAAGGCTTAAGTTATAGCCACACAATTGTAACCTTAACCAAAAAGAGAGTCAGTTATGTGTTCAAATCATGCAAATCGTGGTGTGGTGTATACTGGGCCAGGTAGCGTCGAGATACAAAACATTGCTTATCCAGAGCTTGCTATAGGCAATAGGTCCTGCCATCACGGTGTTATTTTAAAAGTGGTCACAACCAATATCTGTGGCAGCGATCAACATATGGTTAGAGGCCGCACAACAGCCCAACCGGGTTTAGTGTTAGGCCATGAAATTACCGGCATGGTGATAGAAAAGGGTCGCGACGTAGAATATCTTGAGTTGGGTGACATCGTCTCTGTGCCTTTTAATATCGCCTGCGGGCGTTGCAGAAATTGCCGTGAAGGCAATACAGGTGTTTGTCTTAATGTTAATCCCGGTAGAGCGGGCGCGGCCTTTGGTTATGTCGATATGGGTGGCTGGGTAGGCGGACAATCCGAATACGTTATGGTGCCTTACGCCGATTTTAACTTACTCAAATTTCCTGACAAAGAACAAGCATTAGAAAAAATAACCGGCCTGACCATGCTGTCAGACATCTTCCCTACCGGCTTCCATGGTGCAGTTACTGCTGGTGTTGGCCCAGGTTCAACGGTTTATGTGGCGGGTGCAGGTCCAGTAGGTTTAGCCGCTGCCGCCTCAGCTCAATTACTAGGCGCAGCCTGTGTCATAGTCGGTGATATGAATCCAGATCGTTTGGCCCAGGCACGTAGCTTTGGTTGTGAAACAATAGATTTACGCCAGGACGCCTCGGTAGCCGATATGTTGGAGGAAATTCTTGGGGTACCAGAAGTAGATGCAGGCGTCGATTGTGTGGGTTTTGAAGCTCATGCCCATGGTTGCAGTCACCACAAGGAGCAACCCGCCATTGTGCTCAATACCATGATGGAAGTGACCCGTGCCGCCGGTGGTATTGGGATCCCAGGTCTGTATGTTACTGGCGACCCAGGTGCAGCCACAGATGCGGCAAAAACCGGTCAGCTAAGCATGAATTTTGGTCTTGGTTGGGCAAAGTCACATTCTTTTGTTACTGGCCAGTGCCCGGTAATGAAATACCATCGCCAGCTGATGCAGGCTATTTTATGGGAAAAAATTGATATTGCCAAAGCCGTTAATGTACAGGTTATATCCTTAGATGCAGCGCCTGATGGCTATCATGCCTTCGATCAAGGTGCGGCGAAGAAATTCGTGATCGACCCACATGGAATGGTTAACGCATGAGTTAACGACCCTGTCATGAAAAGAGTTCTTGTTCATGGATCAATAAATGAAATGCCAAAAATCCTTATAACTACAAAAGAGATACAGCATGAAACTAACCGCATTGCACTGTGCTATTTTAACCGCATTAACCACCAGCCAATTTGTACATGGGCAAGAGACAACACCTGCTCCTAAAAAAAGTAAAGCTCAAATAGAAACCATTCAGGTGACGGCAACCAAACGAACCGAATCCATTCAGGACATTCCGGTATCGGTAACAGCTTTAAATGGTGACGCCCTGGATAATCTGGGTGTCGATAATTTCCAGGATTATGTAGAGTTTTTGCCGAACGTAGTTTTTCAGGGCACAGGCCCTGGTCAAAATGAAATTTACATTCGTGGTGCTGCCACCACACAAACCAATATCACAGTATCCTCGGTACAGGCATTACAACCGTCTGTTGCGTTTTATCTCG
>Ga0307489_10000022_pt1 | contig 80603 bp, 60 predicted proteins | sample SB12metaG_FD_202247 | JGI IMG/M metagenome (GOLD analysis project Ga0307489, IMG submission 202247) | Sea-ice brine microbial communities from Beaufort Sea near Barrow, Alaska, United States - SB 1.2 | ecosystem: Environmental > Aquatic > Marine > Coastal | place: USA: Alaska | collected... | reverse complement strand
ACCTCCACTTAAAAAGTACTGCACGGCCTCATTTTGCATTTCTGCAGTAGTTGCAGCACTAGGAGAGGGATTTAACAGTGACTGATGTTCACCGCTGGTTATATAAACAACCCCGGTTACGTCAGTATCGCTGTCAATGCTTGCCGATACCTGGGGTAACCCCATCAATTTCGCCAAGGGTATGCCACCTGATAGAGGCAACGAGGTTTGTACGGGGTTAACCTGATCCGTCAGGGCCGTAGTACCATCATCATTGGTACCGCCTCCCACTACCAACTGCATCAATGTAGGTGTCGTTGCCGTCAGGCTGGCAGCATAGTTTACCGGATCTGCCGACTCCAGTACCGTTTGCGCAAGAAAAGCGAAGGAAGAGAACGTAGCATCAATGGCGGCTAATTGTTCAACCGTCAAACTTTCGGCAAAAGCTACAAAGGCAGGACGTAGTGCGGCTTCAGCCGAGATCTCATTGACCGTGGCATATTGGGTCAAAAAGGCTTGAAAATCTTCAGAAGACGCCGCTAATAAAGAGCCTTTAATCAGGGGGCTAAAATCGGCCGATTCAAGTAAAAAGTTCCCCACGCCACCTGCCGGGACATTTAATACCGCTGTCTGAATTGCGTATAGACTATTAAAGGCAGCTAAATCCCCGGGCAAGCTGGCGTTAGCGGTGGCGACTGAAGCTGTGCCGGTGATAGCGCCCAGACTTTGGGCAATAAAATGCACTTGGCTTAAATCAAGGTCGACTACCCCTGTGGTATCTGCAATAGCATTAAGTGATAACCGGAACCCCATAGTATCAACAATACTTTGGCGCAGGTTATCCCTTGCCGTCAACAGGCTAGTCAGGTTCATATAATCGGTGACGGAATGACTGGTTGCACTGACCACATTGCCATCGTCCAGAGTCAATCCCCGCTCGCCATGTAAAGGGTGATCTATGGCTGCAGAAGCAAAACCCGCCAATGACAAAGCCGCTGAAAGCGCTAAAGTATTTTCCTTACTACCGGTGATCCCGTGCTGAAAAATCACCACAGGCCAGCCTGCTGCAGGCCTGGTTAATGCCGGTACTGCGCCGGAAGTTGCCGCTGAAAGTAGCGCAATAACCCCTTCATTGGGCACAGTAAACTGTACATTCACGGTTTCAGTTCCCGCTTCGTTATAGAGCGTCGCAGGATCATCTGTATTAGAGCCCCGGGCCACAGGTATGGGGTTAACCTTAGTAAGATGACGTGGATCGTCCATGCCCAAGGAGCTCAGATCCAGATCGTACAATTGCCCCGCAGATGCCAATTGACATAATTCATTGTTAGGCCCCTCTGCCCCGCCCTGAATGAGTCCACCGACGGTTTCTGCGCCCAACGCTTTTAACATGGCGCCATTCGTACAGGCTGCGCGCCACCAGTCGCCCATGGGATCTTCTGGATTCGAATAATAGGGTAAATTCACCTGACCGACTACGCGCGTCGCTGCACACAACGGCCCTGCTGTATTAAACGTTTCTGTCGCCGTAGCGTTTAATGGCGAATCAGAGTCGCCAATAGCGGCTATCAACCCATCACAGGTATGTAAACCCACTGCGGTTAACCCCGCTAATTGCTCAGCAGATAAAATACCGGGTGCTAAAAATTCAAATGCATTGGGTCCTGTGGCTGGGACGGTAGTCGTAATGGTTGGCAAATATTGCGCAGCAACGGCGCCTGCTGCAGAAGCATCTGCTCCCTGGGCTGAAGCGGCTGCATAGGCCTGAGCAAAGCCGGCTATTTGTAACTGTTTAACTGAAGTTAACACTGTACCGGCAGATTGTGTCGAAAAATAGGCGGCATAAGACACTTCATCTCTGTCCAGGCCTGCAGGTTCAAGGACGGCAACTAAGCTATTTACCAGACCTTGTAGTTGTAACTGTTCATCAGTGACAAGCGGTGTCGTATCTATATCCTGACGCACCAGATCCCAGGTAGTCGATCCCCTGACCGCTTTGCCATCAGTGTCCTTTAACTGCTCAGTAACCACTAACATATGTCCTTGGGCAGGCGCCAGTGGTTTTAAGGGAATGACATTTATCGACCCAGAACCAGGCGTATAGGAAGTGACAAAGTCTTCACCATATTGCAACTCTTCACCTAACGCACAGGGAATTCCCGGCGCCGGCGATGCAGCGGCGATAGCCTGACAGGCGGCATCTGTGCCTTCAAGCGCCTGAGTGGCTTTGAATATTCGTACCGCACCAGCGGACAAGGAAGCGGGATCTACATCCACACCAGCAGGTAAAGTAACGCGAATAGCAAAGGGATGTTGAGTCGACCAACCGTCCAGCGCACTTAAAGCATGTTGAGGATTCGCGGGATCAAATGTGTCTGCCCCTTCAGTATTAATGGTGAAATCAAAGAATGATCCATCAGGGATCATCAGTAAGTCGTTGGGAATATTTAGATCACTACCAGCCGGGTCAAACACCACTCTAACGAAAGGTTTGGCTACGGGTGTAGCATTTTTTTGCTCATCTATAGTATCACCACCACAACCTGTTAATCCCAGAATGGCCGTAATACTCGCACTAAGTAGTAGTTTTTTCATCGTATCTCCCTAATATTTATTGATTGACCATACTTTTAGCTGATAATGAATTCACAAACGTTTGCTTGTCATATCAAAATTCCATAACTCGTTAGACCAGTGTCTATTTTATAATCTTATTGATATTTTGCAAAGGTTTGTTAACAAGCTGTCATAAAAATTGATCAACCAAGGATTTTTATTTTCAGAAGGATATTTTGGCTGCTAAATGATAAAATCACAAAAATCAAATTGACGCAGTACTATATGAACAATTATCAACCAAGCCCCAATTTCCTGGCTGACAAAACTATTCTGGTTACCGGAGCCGGTGATGGCATAGGTAAAGAAGCCGCCTTGCATTACGCAAAATATGGAGCCACTGTTATCTTGCTGGGAAAAACAGTCCTTAAACTGGAAGCTGTGTATGACCAGATTGTTGGCGCAGGCCATAGCGAACCGGCCATTATCCCCCTGGATTTGGCCGGGGCAACGGTAAAACACTATCAGGATATGGCCGCCACCATTGACAATCAATTTGCTACCTTAGATGGTGTGCTGCATAACGCCAGTATGTTGGGCCACCTTGCGCCCTTTGCCCAGATCAGTGAAAGTGAATGGCAACAGGTTATGCAGGTTAATCTTAACAGTCAGTTTTTTATGACCCAGGCGCTATTGCCTGTACTGAAAAAAGCACCTGATGCTTCGATGATTTTTACGACTTCCAGCGTAGGCCTTAAAGGGCGCGCATATTGGGGAAGCTATGCCATTTCCAAATTCGCCACCCAGGGTATGATGGAAGTACTGGCCGACGAATATGAAAATACCAACATGCGCTTTAATTGTATCAACCCCGGTGCTACCCGCACCAGTATGCGTGCCCAGGCGTTTCCCGCCGAAGACTCAAGTAAACTAAAAACGGCTGGGGATATTATGCCCTTGTATTTGTATTTAATGGGTCAGGACAGTCTGAGCGAAACAGGAAAAACTTTCCACGCTCAACCAAAATAACCCTCCAGGCTTTGCATACAGACTAAAAAGCCCTTAAATAATGGCATATTCAAGGGCTCAAGTGTGGTTAATAACAGTGATCAAACGGCGAATATTAATCGCCGATTTTAGCCCAGGTATCACGCAGCCCTACCGTACGGTTAAAGACAAGCTTTTGAGCTGTAGAGTCTTTATCCAAGCAGAAATAACCGGTACGCTCAAATTGATAGGCTTGCATGCTCTGTTCGTTATAAGCAAGTGTGCCTAAACTGGCTTCCACCCAACCTTGTTTAACCGTGAGGGATTGGATATTAATGCTGTTGACGAAGTCTTCTTCTGCAAGCGGATTGGGCACAGTAAAAAGAGGATCATACAAGCGAATTTCTGCTGGCTCGCCATGGGAAGCCGATACCCAGTGTATAACGCCTTTTACCTTACGCCCGTCCTGAGGATTTTCACCTAACGTGTCGGGGTCATAACTGCAAAAAATAGTGGTAACCTTGCCTGTTTCATCTTTTTCCACACGCTGTGCTTTGATGACGTAGGCATTACGTAAACGCACTTCTTTACCCAACACTAAGCGTTTGAATTTTTTGTTGGCCTCTTCACGAAAATCTTCCGCTTCAATGTAGATTTCCTGGCTAAAAGGTACCGTTCGCGATCCCATAGTCTCATCATTAGGATGATTCGGAGCCACTAGCTGCTCGACCTTATCAGCCGGATAGTTTTCAATAACCAGCTTAACAGGCTCCAGTACTGCCATCGCCCGGGGAGCGAGTTCATTTAGCTCTTCCCGTAAACAGGCTTCCAGCATGGCCATTTCCACCAGATTGTCCATTTTTGTTACGCCAATACGTTTACAAAATTCACGAATAGAGGCTGCGGTATAGCCTCGTCGGCGCAAGCCGGCAATAGTCGGCATACGAGGGTCATCCCAGCCTTGTACATGTTTTTCTTCTACCAACTGGATCAACTTGCGTTTACTTAAGACGGTATATTCAAGATTCAAACGGGAAAACTCATACTGATGAGGGACATTTATAATACTGATATTTTCCAATACCCAATCATATAAACGACGGTTATCCTGGAACTCCAGCGTACACAAAGAATGGGTGATCCCTTCAATTGCATCAGAGATACAATGGGTGAAATCGTACATTGGATAAATACACCATTGATCACCTGTCTGGTGATGGTTAGCAAATTTAACCCGGTAAAGCGCGGGATCACGCATGCACATAAAAGCAGAGGCCATATCGATTTTGGCCCGTAATAAACACTGACCTTCGGCGAATTCTCCCGCCGTCATTTGGGCAAACAATGCAAGATTTTCACTGACAGGGGTATCACGATACACGCTGTTTTTACCTGGGGTGGTCAAGGTTCCCCGTAATTCACGGACTTCAGCCTGAGAGGAAAAATCCACATAAGCCAGGCCTTTTTCAATCAGTTCAATGGCGTAAGCATGCAACTGTGCAAAATAGTGGGAAGAAAAACGCACCTCATCTGCCCATTCGAATCCCAGCCATTGCACATCTTTTTTGATTGCATTGACATAATCAATATCTTCTTTTTCCGGATTGGTGTCATCAAACCTGAGATTGCACTGGCCTTGATAATCAGCAGCTATGCCAAAATTTAAGCAAATAGACTTAGCATGGCCAATGTGCAGATAGCCATTGGGCTCAGGTGGAAAACGCGTATGCACCATTGTATGGCGACCTGCTTGCAGATCTTTATCAATGATATGACGAATGAAATTGGTCGGACGACTCTCGGTCTCGGCCATTAATTATTACCCCTAACAACAAGACGATGAAAACGATAAACATTATACCAGTATCTTGGCATAGCAAAGTATTTTTCTCACAATAGGTGGTTGGCTAGTCATCTGTTAGCCTAACTATCCCAAAAAGAATTTAGATATTAAATATCATAAGCTTACTTTACGTACTCAGACACTGAAACATCCAAGCGGGATGATTTATTTAAAGAAATTCCATTCTCCCTCCTGTATAAAGGAACAATACATGTAAATAACACCTTTTAGTTATTGGTTAAAATCACCTTATGAAAGAAAAAGCGACCTCCTTAGACATTGCTCACCGAGCCGGCGTTTCCCAGTCAACTGTCTCCAGAGCACTAAGAAATAGCCCGCTGGTCAATAAAGAAACCCGGGATAGAGTGCAGGCGATAGCCTTGCAACTCAATTATAAAGTGGATAAAAACGCCAGTAATTTGCGCTGTCAACATAGTCAAACTATTGCATTATTATTGTTTGAGGATCCCACGTCTGACGATTCACTTATCAATCCCTTTTTTCTTTCCATGTTAGGCAGTATTACCCGGGCGAGCGCCCAAGCCGGATACGATTTACTGGTTTGCTTTCAAAACCTCAATGATGACTGGCAAGCTGAATATGAAGATTCAAACAAAGCGGATGGGCTCATTCTACTGGGTTATGGCGACTACGTAGATTATCGTGCCAAACTTGCCAAGCTTGAAGAACAACATACCCACTTTGTGCGCTGGGGAGCCCATGATGCTGAACACCCCGGGATCTCAATTGGCTGTGATAATTTTCAGGGCGGCTATGATATTACCCGTCACTTACTCAGTTTAAAAAAGAAAAACTTTGCTTTTATCGGAGGCGCAGATAACCATGCTCCGGAATTTATGGCGCGTTTTCTGGGCCACAAAGAAGCGATTAAACAAGGGGGCCAAGTGATAAGCGCAGTGCAGGTCGATGCCATTTCTACCGAAGACTCTGGCTATGATGCCGCAACCCATTTGCTAAGCCAAAAACATCAACTTGATGCCATAGTCTGCGCCAGTGATTTGATCGCCATAGGGGTACTGAGGGCATTGCGTGATCATGATATTGCCATTCCCTCACAAATTGCGGTAGTCGGTTACGACAATATTCCCGTGACCAGTTTTGCTAATCCGGCTTTGACCACCGTTAAGCAAGACACTAAATTAGCCGGAGAAATATTAGTCAACAGTTTACTTAAGCTTATCGCCGGAGAAAAAGTTGACCATTATCTGATGCCGGTACAACTGGTTATTCGCCAGTCATGCGGAGCAATATTATAATGTGTACTTCGCTACCTGCGCTTACTTATTGTGCATTAATAAACTGAGCTCTTTAAGAAGGGCTGGGTTTTCTACTTGCCCTTCTCTTATCCATACCTGCACACCATGGGGACCGACCTGAGTACTTAACTGGGACTGTAGATTGCTTATTTGTCTGATGCTGAGACTAATTTGCTCAATCCAATTTCCTTCTTGTAAGTATTGGCTGATCACAAAGTCAGTTGCCGTGTCGCCTTTATTCAATAACACCAGAGCGCTCTGGGCTGCATCCCCTCGCTGGTAAATGCGGTAGAATGCGGCTTTATCCCCTGCAAGAGTAATATTTAATTGCAAACCATTTTGCAGGGCCACATTTCCTTTACGTAAATTGGCAATACGGGATAAATTTTGCTGAATTTTGTTCGTACCCGCCTGGTCGATATTCTCCTGCCCCAGGTAATTGCGGTTACCTTGATGCTCTGACTTGCCACGCATAAAGCCGATTTCCGACCCCTGATAAATCACCGGAATACCACGGCTGGTAAATAACCAGTTATTGGCATCAATAAAGCCTTCATCGCTGGCATTCATTCTGGGCATATCATGGTTGTCATAAAAGATGGCCAATTCATAAGGATTGGCGTAGGGACCATGGGTCAGATATAAATAATCTTGCAGCTCAGCAAAGTCACTGTCGTGGTGTTCAAAAACACCAGTGATGGCTTTCTGCCCCGGAAAATCCAGCACGCTGATCCCACCATTTTTTGCCAGGGTATGTTGGGCTATAAAATTAGCATCATAGTCAAAGCTTTCACCAAACATATAAAATTGTGGTTTTACTGCCCGAATACGCTCGGCCATTTTTTTCCAAAAATGGTGAGGCACATGTTTAATGGTGTCGATTCTAAATGCGTCCGCCCCCTGCTCTATCCAATATAAATAGGAATTAATTAAATAGTCTTGCAGTTGCGGGTTTTCATCATTCAAATTAGATAATTGCATAATGTCAGGCGTATTATGGAAAAAAGCGTGCAACGGGTTCAAACCATCTAGTGCTTCAGGGAGAAGATTTTGATGATCAGCTACCAGGTTACCCTGCATATCATAGAGTTCAGCATATTTGGGTTGATCCACAGGCATGGAAAATGAAGGCGAGCCATGATTGGCCACGACATCAAAGACTGACTTTAAGTCATAATCACTGCGCATCTTGCCCGTATATTCCTTATAGGCCAGACCCGCAGACGGGTAATGCTCATCTATTTGATAAAAATTGCTCGCCCAGTAACCGTGGTATCCGGTTTTACCCCCGTCTTTAAATGCACCGCCAAATTCGATGGGCTCCCCACCGGAGAAATTTTCATCGGGATTATCGACTATAGGGGTGAGCCACACGGCAGTGAAGCCCATGTCACTTATGTAGGCCGCATTATTTAGTACACCTTGTAAGTCTCCCCCTAAGTAGCCTACATTTGCCGTCTGCCCTTCTGCTGAAGTCAGAGGTAAGTCAAAGGTAGGCAACGGCCCTCCCTGCAATACATGATTATTGGTTACATCACCGTCAACAAAACGATCTGTCATCACAAAGTAAATGGCTTCACTGACAAAGGGATTATCACTACCATAAAATTCCACAGCAGATTGATGATTGACAACAGCCTTGGTGGAAGTCGTCACCTGGTGGTGACTGCAAGCTGTTACCAATATGGTACTGGAAACGGCCCAGATAATAGGCAATCTTTTAAGTTGGCGCATATTATAGTCCTTGTCAGTTATTCAGGAATTTTAACGCGAAGAGTCATCACACCAGCTATCAACATACTACCCCCCCCAACGACCAGGGCATAGACAGGCTCATTATCAAACACCTTAGTGATTAAAAAGCCCAGAATACTGGCCGCCAATATCTGTGGGATAACGATAAAGAAATTAAATATCCCCATATATACCCCCATTTTATGGGTAGGCAACACGTTGGATAATATCGCATAGGGCACAGATAAAATGGATGCCCAGGCGAAGCCTACCCCGACCATGGATAGGACTAACCAGGCTGGATCATCAATAAACAAGAACGAAATAAAACCCATACCGCCTAACGTTAAATTGATCATGTGAGCATATTGTAAATTTAACATACGTACGACAAGCGGAATGATGATGGCGGCAAAAATCGACACACCATTATATGTCGCCATCAATATTGATACCCAGTCAGCCCCTTCGTTGTAGGCGAGTGAAGTAACATCTGTGGTGCCATAATGATGAGATGTGACCGCAGAGTTGGTATAAATCCACATTGCAAAAAGGGGAAACCAAGAGAAAAATTGCACTACGGCCAGTTGACGCATAGCTTGGGGCATGGCAAATAGATCGCCCATGACTTCTGCAAAACCATTTTTGCTATGACCATTTTTTGCCAATAATCCGGCAACAAACTGGCATAAACCAAATCCAATCAGACCCGCGCCGAGGATATACAGGTTTTTATCCAACTGTTCGATATTCAATACAATAATCAAAGACGCCGCCAGGCCAATAAAGGTATAAATGCTGCCGCCCATAAAATATTGGTGGGCGGTTCTGGCAACCCGCTCGTGAACATGATCCTGTTCAGATTTTTTTACCGCCTCATCAAAAGCCTTAAGTTGTTCAGGGGAATATTCTTTGGTGGATAAAACAGTCCACAGCACAGCGACAAAGAAAATACTGCCGCCAGCATAAAAGGAAAATTTAACCGAATCGGGTACGACGCCTGCTGCTGCCACATTACTGATGTCAAACCAATTCGTCATCATCCAGGGTAAGGCTGATGCAATGACCGCCCCTACTCCGATAAAAAAGGTTTGCATGGCATAACCCAGGGCACGTTGTTTTTTGGGTAACATGTCGCCTACAAAGGCCCTGAAGGGCTCCATGGATACATTGATTGAGGCATCCATGACCCATAACATGCCCGCTGCTAACCAAAGAGTGGGCGAATTTGGCATAATAAACAAGGCCAGACTGGCGGCTATGGCGCCAAATAAAAAATAGGGACGTCTGCGCCCTAATCTATTCCAGGTATTGTCACTTAAGTAACCAATGATAGGTTGGACTATTAGTCCTGTTATGGGAGCTGCCACCCAAAGTACCGCCAGATTACTGTAATCAGCACCCAGGGATTCAAATATACGGCTGACGTTTGAGTTTTGCAGGGCAAAACCAAACTGGATCCCCAGGAATCCAAAACACATATTCCAAATCTGCCAAAAATTTAACTGAGGTTTTGCTTGTTGCATGTATGTTTCTCTGTTTTAGATGGACTTTAGCCGCGGCCTTGTCAGGTGAATTTCGGGCGAGGCGACCAGGCAAGTAATATAAGGTAACGCCTTGGCTATGATAAGTTACCCTAAATCCCTTTAGCGAAAACAAACCAAGAAGAGCCAAAAAACCAATAGTGTAAACTAAAATCCTTGCTCACATCCTTTGGTTAAGATACCCAAGCTCTAGCCTACCCTGAGCAACATTATACAAACAAGGTATTGCATACGTATTCAGAGATATCCCCTTAGCTTCAATATGCCTGTAAACTGAGTTATTTGATCATAAAGGCCGGTCACAATACGTATTTTTAAGTGCTGACAACGTCAATCAAACACCTTCGTTTGAGGAGCTAAAAGGGAAAGGGATCAATGCAGTCTTTCCTCGCCTTCTTCAACAGTATCAGGCGTGGTGTCCTGTCTTTCACTTTCAGTGTTGGCTATTTCGATCTGCCATTGTTGACCAATAATAGGATCATCCGGCTCCTCCGGGTTTTCCCAGAAATAGCGCTTTTCAACAGGTTTAGGATCCCGTTTGTACCACACAAAAGCGGCTGTTACTCCAGCCAGAGCACCGAAAAGATGATATTCAAAGGAGATGCCAGGGTCCCTGGGGAAAATTGTCATGGTCATACCGCCATACATCAAAAAAGCTATCATCATGATAGCCACAGAACTTCTGTCTCGCCTTAAAACACTGATCACGAACAGAAAGAAAAAAATGCCGTGTGACAAACCGCTGGCACCTATATGATTGGCTTGGCGGGCAAACAACCACACACCTAAACCGGAAACCAACCAAATAAAAGTCAGCACCCGAAAGCGGGAGCGAGGATAACCATAAAGCAATACACTGCCCAAAATTAATAGCGGCAAAGTATTACTGAAAAGGTGTGCCAGTGAGCCATGCACTAAGGGCGCAGTTAAGATCCCAAGGGCACCTCGCCAATGCAGAGGATAAACACCTAACCCATCCATATTGAGAGAAAATAAAATTTCTGCGGATTTTATGCACCACAATAACAACACAAATGCACATGTGCTGACGATAGATTGCGTTAACTGATTAGACTCTTTCATTCTTCTGATATATGGCTATTAACGATTAAAAAAAAGTATATCGAGTCAATTAGTTTTATTTGATCATTATGACGTAAAAAGGAATGCATTATATTTTGGGGGATTTTTAAGCACTTGAAGGCAAAAGCGTGCCCCATAAACGCTATTGTCCTTTACCCCACGGGGTCACAATCGTTATAGTCTACATTGACTTAATATTTTGCAAACAGGGCTTTATGACCAAGTTATATGGGATAAAAAATTGTGACACCATTAAAAAAGCACGTAAGTGGCTGGACAGTCATGACATAGAGTACCAATTTCACGATTATCGGGCTGACGGCTTGGATATTACATGGCTTAACACTACGGAATCCCATCTCGGTTGGGAAGCACTGCTGAATAAACGGGGTACCACATTCCGTCAATTAACGGATGAAGAAAAAGCCCACCTGCATAAGGAAAAAGCCCTGGATTTACTTGCTACCCATCCTGCGATGATTAAACGCCCCATACTCATCCATGAAGGGAAATATCACCTGGGATTCAAAGAAAGCCATTATCAAGAGATTTTTGCATGAAAAAATCCGTTATCACGTTAACCAAAGAGCTGATCAATCGCGCATCTGTTACACCACAGGACCTTGGTTGTCAGCAAATGATGGCAGATTATCTCATGCCACTAGGGTTTGAAATCGAGAATATGCAGTTTGCCGACACGACCAACATGTGGGCACGTAAAGGCAACACCGGGCCCGTATTTTGTTTCGCCGGCCACACCGATGTGGTTCCCACTGGTCCCCTTGAAAATTGGCATACCCCGCCTTTTCAGGCCACAGAAATCGATGGTTATCTTTATGGGCGCGGCGCGGCAGATATGAAAGGCAGCCTGGCCGCTATGCTGGTAGCAAGCTCAAATTTTATTGAAAAACACCCGGATCATAAGGGCTCAATAGCATTTTTAATTACCAGTGATGAAGAAGGACCATTTATTAACGGCACCACTAAAGTCATCGATACTCTTGAAGCCAGAGATGAAAAAATAACCTGGTGCCTGGTAGGCGAACCTTCTAGTACTGATGAACTTGGCGATACAGTAAAAAATGGACGGCGGGGATCACTAACCGGTGATTTAACGATTAAAGGGATCCAAGGCCATGTAGCCTACCCTCATCTGGCGCGCAACCCAATCCATGAGGCAACCCCAATGCTCACAGAATTGAGCCAAATGCACTGGGACAATGGTAACCCGTCTTTCCCTCCTACCAGTTTGCAGATCTCCAATATTCATAGCGGTACAGGAGCAGGCAATGTGATACCAGGGGATTTACAAGTTTGTTTTAATTTTCGCTTTTCAACTGAGGTCACTGATCAGCAACTGATAGCGCGGGTTATTACCTTGCTAGACAAACATCAACTTGATTACCACATTGACTGGACTTTTAACGGCCAACCCTTCCTCACTGACAGCGGTAAACTGGTTGAAGCGACCCAAAATGCCATTGCTGCTATCACCGGACGGGAAACCCAACTGTCTACCGCTGGTGGCACCTCAGACGGCCGTTTTATTGCCCCTACTGGTGCGCAGGTTATAGAGCTTGGGCCAGTTAACGCGACTATTCATAAGGTTAATGAATGTGTGAAAATGAGCGACTTGGAATCACTTGGGGCAGTCTATGAACAAATACTGGTTGAGTTACTGACGTGATAACTACCGGGCAGTGGCTGGGGCAAAACAGCGATCATCTACTGCCAATAGAGCCTCCACATAAATTAGAGGCACAAACCTGCCAGCAGTTTCTAATTATGCAACAGGCGGCTGGCCAGGCTGGCGTTAATATCAGCATCGCCAGTAGTCATAGAGATTTTTCTCGTCAACTAGGGATATGGAACCAAAAATGGCAAGGTCTTAAGCCACTTTATTCCCCACAAGGGGCTGTTCTTAAGTTCCATACCTTGTCCGAGGAACAAAAACTCCATGCCATTCTCACATGGTCGGCACTGCCTGGGGCGAGTCGTCATCACTGGGGTACAGATCTCGATATCTACGATCCACAGGCAATCAAGCGGTGTGGCCAAACATTACAGTTGGTGAGTGAGGAGTACGCACCGGGAGGCCCTTGTCACCAACTTGCCTTGTGGCTCATTGATAATGCCCAAGACTATGGTTTTTATCTGCCCTATGCTCAATATGCTGGTGGAGTAGCGGCGGAGCCCTGGCACATAAGTTATCGTCCCTTAGCCTTGAAAATTGAACAACAGTTGCAACTAAAGTCTTTGCAATCAGTTATTGAATTGGCCGACATCAAGGGTAAATCATGTATATTGAACAATCTGGAAATGATTTTCCTGCGTTATACCTTAAATAAAGGAACACCATGAACATTTGGATAGTAGTGGCGATTATTGTGCTTGTTTTGGGCTTTATTATCGGCAACATATTACTTTTACAGCAAAGTGCTCATAGCAAGCTGCCCAAAGTAACAAAAGACAACAATAAAAATTTCGATGATGAAGATGATGATTGGAGTAAAAAATAGTTTTTCCCCAGTTCATTAGCGCTGGATGAATTAACTCACACATATTTAACGATTATTTAATGATTAATGTGGGCTTCTCTTAAAAGGTTAAAGATCAACATATTTAACTGCAGTGCCATTGATACTTACCATTAACATGCTGCCGCCCTTGCCCACTACTTCGTAATCGATGCTGATGCCAATGACCGCATTGGCTCCTAAAGAGCGAGCATCCGCCTCCAGTTCCTTAAACGCTATTTTTCGAGCATTGGTTAATTCATCTTCATAGGCGCCAGAACGTCCCCCAACCACGTCCCTGATAGCCGCAAAGATATCTTTAAAAACATTGGTACCCATTACGGCTTCTCCTACGACTATTGCGCAGTAGGTTTCAATTTTTTTGCCATCGATCCCCTGCGTAGTTGTCATGATCATACTAGGTTCCTTAAGTGACTGTGGATAAGGTTAAAGGCTTAGTTATAAGCCACAAGACGTATAATAGTGATATGTAACCAGCCTAGATTTGGGTGGGGATAACGGTCAACAATGCCCGTTGGCCGATTGCTACATCTGCGTTGGGAAAGACTACCGCCTCTCCATCATACTGGGCTGTATATTGTTGCCCGCTTTCCTGTGCGAGTAAAGCATGGCGTGGAAACACGCTGAAATTTGGCAAATCATCCGCAAAGTTCAGGCGAAAGTCAGTCTGGTGTTTATTAATAACCTGATTAACCCGATATATAGCAAAATCTGCATTATCAAAGGTTTTACATGTGATATTTTGTCCGCAAATGAGTCTTTGTAGGCTGTCTTGCACTTGCACAAAACGGCTCATATCATTTTGCCCAAAAGGTTTGACTTTACCCAGCTCTACGGTAAATGCATGGGCAGAAAAATTTACAGAAGAGTAATAGCTAAAGGTTGTCGTTGGGCTGCCGGACAACAGGATAGTATTTATGCCACAGGCCAATAAAAACCGCAGTTGCTCTTTGCTATGAGGTTTGCCATGCAGATGAGGATAAACCGCAAATTTTTCATTTTTGGATGAACGGATCGCAGTATGTAAATCGTAATGATAACGTTCAGTATTGTCTATTTTAGGCGATTGCTGGTAAAAATCAGCCACAGATTTTTCCAGCTGTTTGGCTCGGGTGCGTTCGAAGGACACCCTATGAGGAGGCTCACTATGAGCACCACAAAACAAACGATTCAGGTTTTCTTCCACAAAGCGCTGGGCGATATCCATGGCCGGTAGATTGCCAAAGATAAACAGTATCCTGTGCCTTAATTCAAGCTGCCCGGTTAAAATACGCTGGACAAATCCGTCACAGATCTCGATCGGAGCCGTTTCGTTCCCATGTATACCGCATGATAAGACAATTTGTTTATTACCAGGTAACGCAGGAGAAAATGCGATAATACCCGGACCATCAATGACAACCTGGGTACCATTTTGTAATTGAAAACTTAAAGGTCGGGCAAATTCATCAGACTGTGTGCGTGATAGGTCTAAAAATTGACCCGAGGTCTCTAATTGTGTAACGATCATAATATTTTCGACGATAACGCTAAAAGCGCTATGATAACCTAAGGTTACCGGTAATAAACCGCTATTTTACTTTTTCCCCCCTCAGGGATAACTCACCGACCTTTAGACAGCCGGGCTGATTAATCATCAATAGTAAAATCTTGCTGAGTCAAGGCAACAAACGCCTTAATGGGCACAGCTCGGGAGAAAAGGAATCCCTGCCCTTGAACAATGCCAATCTCCCGCAAAATATGTAAATGCTTAAGACTTTCTATACCCTCTGCAACCACTGCACAACCAGCAGATTTGGCTATTAATTGGGTTGCTTCCACTATGGCCCTATTGATTGGGCTTTGATCAAGATCCATAACAAAGGCTTTATCTATCTTAATAGTATCAATCTGAATATTGCGCATATAGGCCAGTTTTGCATAGCTTTTACCGAAATCCTCAATAGCGATCGTCACACCTAAAGTACGAATAGCCAACAACTTTTTGATCACAAGAAAAGAATTGGACAAGGCCACGTCCTCAGTGAGCTCTAATTCAATTTGATTGAGACTAACCTGGTATTTCTCACTAAACCCCACAAGTTTAGTCACAAATTGTGGATCATATAACTGGGTCAGTGACATATTGACGGATATTTTCAGACCATTATTGATGTTACAAAGGTACTTTGCGGCCTTAAAGGCTTCTTGCAGTACCCAATAGCCAATCTCTTTCATCATATTATAAGACTCTGCAGCCTCAATTAAGGCCCCTGGAAACAATATTCCGTCAAGGGGATGATGCCAACGTAACAAACATTCTGCTCCGGTTATGTCTAAACTATTGAGGTTAACGATAGGTTGAAAATATAATTCAAGCTCTTGCTTAGATAAGGCCCGTTTAAGATCAGCCTTAAAAGCCAAAGAGCGTCCTGTATCAACCTTATCTTCAATATTTAAGTGACAAAAGTTTTCAAAACGATTGTGTTTGGCTTGTTTAAGTGCAGCTTCAGCTCTAGAAAAAAAGTGATTCATATCAACTAGTTTTGACTGGTTGGACACCACACCAACATTGAAATCTGCGATAAATGAGTGGTCATCACAGGCAATGGGGGTTTTAAAGTTATCGACCAGTTGAGTATAAAATGAATACAGTCGGGTTTTACTGTATTTACCCGGGATCACCAGGGCGAAAACATCACCACTTACCCGACCCAGTACGGCATCATAGCGTTCAAACAGGACATTTATTCTATTGGCTATATCTAGCAGTATCTGATCACCTAACTGATGGCCAAAACTGCAACTGACCTCTGAAAAACGTACCACATCAATAAGCATTAACGTTTGAAACGGGTCATCGTTAACAATATCTGCTATCTGTTGCAAAAAAACCTGGCGATTTGGAAGGGTAATTAACGACTCATGTAATTGCTTCATGATGAAAATAAGCCTCAGTAAAAATCTGACCTCTGTTTGTCTATTATAGTCAAAGCCAGTGACGTTACACCCCAGCAGCAAAGGGATTTACCTCATAACTTTAGATGGTCTAAGTGATTGTGATGAGAGCAGCCAACAACGGGGCCGTTTAAAGGAAGACAGGTATATATACCCAAATGATCTCAAAATTCAGAGTTTACCTGGGTATATAAAGCATAAAAACACTCCTAAATGCCATCGTTCTTATGCATCTGACCTAGTTTATAACAATATTGGCGGTATTTAATAAATTCACCAGGCAAATCGGCAGATTAGCTAATAAGTGCAAATCATTGATCGACTTTACAAGGGGTTAACTTCCATATCCGCGAAACATAATCCTGTATCGAACGATCAGAAGTGAACTTGCCCATCCGTGCCGTATTTAAGATAGCCATTTTTGCCCAGCGTTTAGGCTCCTGATAGGCTTGGTCAGCCAGTTTTTGTGCCTCACTATAAGATTCAAAATCTGCTAACACCATATAAGGGTCTCCTCCGTCAAGCATACTGTGTTTTAGTGATGCCAACGCACCCGGCTTGCCCGGGGTAAAATAATCTGTTTCCAACCAATCTAATATGGCTTTCAGTTCACGATTTTTATAATAGTAATCATAGGGTTTATAACCACTGGCATTGAGCTCATTCACTTCATCTACCGTCAGGCCAAAGATAAAAATATTTTCATCACCCACTTCTTCGGCAATCTCGATATTAGCCCCATCCATAGTGCCAACCGTGAGTGCACCGTTTAGCGATAACTTCATGTTTCCTGTGCCCGAAGCTTCTTTGCCTGCTGTAGATATCTGTTCCGATATATCCGCCGCTGGGATCATTTTCTCTGCCAGACTGACACGATAATTAGGCATAAAGACAACTTTGAGTTTGTGATTAACTCTGGGGTCATTATTAATTTTATCAGCGACTTTATTGATCGCATAAATAATGTCTTTGGCCAATTTGTAACCTGGCGCAGCCTTGGCCCCGAACAAAAAGACCCTGGGGTGCATTTCATAACGGGGATTTTCCAATAACCTGCGGTATAAGGCCATAATATGCAATAAATTCAAATGTTGCCGTTTGTATTCATGTAAGCGTTTAATTTGAATATCAAAAATAGCTGTCGGGTTGATTTCAACTCCCGTTAACGCCAGCACTTCTTTTGCCAAGGCAACTTTATTATTATATTTGACGCGCATAAAATCTTTCTGGAATGTGTCGTCATCTGCAAATTGCGCTAGGCCTTGCAGCTTATCTAAGTGCAAAGGCCAATCATCCCCTATCTTTTCATCAATTAAGCTGGATAAGGCGGGATTACAGGCCTTTAGCCAGCGCCGCGGTGTAATGCCGTTAGTCACATTCATCAATTTACCCGGCCACAATTTATTAAATTCCGGGAACAACTCTTTTTTAACCAGTTCGGAGTGGATCTCTGCCACACCATTGACCGCAAATGAACCGATAACAGACAAGTTACCCATGCGTATCATTTTCTCGTTTCCTTCCTCGATAATAGATAGCTTCTGTTTAATCTTGTTGTCGCCAGGCCACATTTTATCTAATGTTTCCATAAACCTGTGGTTTATTTCATAAATAATCTCCAGATGCCGCGGCAGAATTTTTTCAAACATCCGTGCTGGCCATTTTTCTAAGGCTTCTGGCAATAAGGTGTGGTTTGTATAGGCAAACGTTTTGCCACATATTTCCCATGCGGCGTCCCAGTCCAGCTCGGCCCGATCGATTAATATACGCATAAGTTCGGGAATGGCTATGGCCGGGTGCGTATCGTTCAACTGGATCACAACTTGCTCGGAAAACCGGCTCCAGTCATCCCCATGGGCACGTTTGTAGCGCCGAATAATGTCTTTTAACGAACAGGCACTAAAAAAGTATTGTTGGATCAGGCGCAGTGCCTTGCCTGCTTCTGTCTCATCGTTGGGGTATAGTACCTTAGAGATAGTTTCGGCTTGCACGTTTTCCTTTTGTGCATCAACGTAACCGCCTGCATTAAACACATCCCAGTTAAAGTAATCAGAAGCCTGACTTTGCCATAAGCGCAACACGTTTACGGTTTTACCACCATAACCTACTACAGGAATATCCCAAGGCAGGCCTTTGACGATGAGTCCGGGGTGCCATTCTTTATGAACACGGCCATTCTCAGCATATTTGGTTTCTACATAACCGTATAGGGGAATATCCTGAATGGATTCAGGACGGCAAATTTCCCATGGATTACCATAGTCTCGCCAACTATCAGGTCGTTCAATTTGTTTGCCTTCTTTAATATCCTGACGAAACAGACCATGTTCATAATGTAAACCATAACCCACTGCCGGTAAGTCCAGCGTAGCCAACGAATCGATAAAACAGGCCGCTAAACGTCCCAAACCGCCGTTGCCAAGAGCCATGTCCGGCTCTTCTTCCATGATATCGCATAGGTTAACCCCAAGCTCTTGTAGCGCTTGTTCGGTTTGCCCGTATAAACCTAGATTATGCAAATTATTTGACATCAATCTGCCCATCAAAAATTCGGCGGAAAAATAATGCACGGCCCGAGTATCATTCATATAATGAGATTTTTGTGTCTTACGCAAGCCCTCAAGAACCTGCTCCTGCACCGACGCGCAGGTTGCTTTCCACCATGCGTGATTATTCGCTTTATTTTCATCGGTACCCAATGAGCAATGCAGATGTTTGACGATTGCCGTTTTAATTTGATTTTTATTCAACTGCACATTTTCGCTTTGGCCACTGTTCTTCGCAGTTTTAGTTCTGGTTTTTCGTTTGGGCGTGGGACTGATCATATATTGCTCTCTAACACTAAGGGTGAATTATCGACGCAATTATCTGTCGAAATGTTTTGTAATTAAATTACATATTTAGGTTTAAGACAAGTTTTATCAGAATTTCGGAGGGGATATTGTTAAATATTCGTTAATAAACACAAAAAAGCCGAACATTTTACCGTTCAGCTCTAATCATTTAACATTTAATTAGCATTTTTAATATATTAACTACTCATTCACCCCATTAAAAACCTCTTCGACCAAATTTTGAGCCTCATCGATCAATAATTGTAAATGAATTTCACCTTTAAAACTTTCAGCATAAATTTTATAAATATTTTCCGTACCCGAAGGTCGAGCGGCAAACCAGCCATTTTCAGTACTGACTTTTACGCCACCAATAGCGGCATTGTTGCCAGAGGCATGGGTTTGAATATTTATTATAGGCTCACCGGCCAACGTTGTGGACTGAATAACGCTTTTGTCCATTTTGCTCAACAGCTCTTTCTGTTCGTGGGTGGCCGGTACATCAATACGTTTATATGCAGGGGCAGAAAATCGCTCAGTCAAGCTCTGATAATGTTCACTGGGGTCTTTGCCTGTCACCGCTAAAATTTCGGCAGCCAGCAAACATAAAATAATTCCGTCTTTATCTGTGGCCCAGGGTTTACCATTGCGCCTTAAAAATATGCCTCCCGCACTTTCTTCACCGGCAAAGCCAAGTTCGCTGTTTAAAAGCCCTTTTACAAACCATTTAAAGCCAACGGGCATTTCTGCTAATTCAAGATCCAAGCTGTTCGCCACGCGATCAATCATGCTGCTGGACACTAAGGTTTTACCCACCTTGATATCTTTGGGCCAATCACTGCGTTGTTGATACAAATATTCAATCGCCACAGCCAGGTAATGGTTAGGATTCATCAAGCCGCCTGTTTTTGTCACGATGCCGTGGCGGTCAAAATCAGGATCGTTACCAAAAGCCAAATCATACTTGTCTTTTAAATCAATTAAACTGGCCATAGCGTAAGGAGAGGAACAATCCATACGGATTTTTCCGTCTTTATCCCGACGCATAAAGGCAAATTGGTGATCGACTTTTTTATTGACTACATCTATGTCCAGACCGTAACGCTCGGCTATTTTGTCCCAATACAGTAAACCTGCTCCACCAAGGGGATCCGTGCCCAATTTCAAACCTGCCTTGGCAATAGCTTGCATGTCAATAACCTGATCGAGTTGGGCGATATAATTTTCAGAAAAATCCATTTCTTGCACATATTCGCTGGCATAAGCAGTGTTAAAGTCCATGCGTTTTACTTGTGCTAAATCATCCTGGATCAGTTCATTGGCGCGGGCTTGAATTTGGTTGGTTACATCACTGTCAGCGGGCCCACCATCGGGTGCATTGTACTTAAACCCGCCATCTTCAGGTGGATTATGGGACGGAGTAATCACTACGCCATCAGAAAATGCCTGATCTTTGCCTTCATTGTAATCAAGGATGGCATGAGAGATCACGGGGGTAGGAGTATAGCCTCTGTCTGTCTGTACTTTGAGTTTCACGCCATTAGCCGCTAGCACTTCAATAGCGGTGACAAAAGCTGATTCAGACAACGCATGAGTATCCATACCAACAAACATCGGGCCACTGGTGCCTTGTGCCTCACGATACTCTGCTAAAGCTTGGCATATTGCTGCAATGTGGGTATCAGTAAAGGTACTTAATAACGAGCTCCCTCTATGTCCGGATGTACCGAATGACACAGCTTGGCTAACAATGCCCTTATCTGGCTTATTACTATAATAGGCACTTATCAGTCTAGCGACATTAACCAACTGCTCTGGTGATGCTGGTTTTCCTGCTTGTGGATGTATAGCCATTAATATCTCCTTGGTTGTCTCGGACCCTGTTTGGCTCGCAAACTTAGTCAATAATTGATTCCAGAACAAATAGTTGGGCCAAACGTTTACCCTGCTCTGGTGAGTATTCCAGTACTTCTGCCGCTTCCCGTAGCAAGGAGGCTTTTTTGGCAGTATTGTTATTGGTCATTACCCAAAGCAAATAGTTGGGCCAAACGTTTACCCTGCTCTGGTGAGTATTCCAGTACTTCTGCGACTTCCCGTAGCAAGGAGGCTTTTTTGGCAGTATTGTTATTGGTCATTACCCAAAATTCTGAATCCGGGATAGGTTTTGGATTCGTTACGTTGCTGGCCTGTAACAATTGTTCTTTGTCTTTGGCAAAATAGACACGGTACCTGCCACTTAGCTGCAATACCTTTTCAAAATCCTGACCGTGTATTTGAGATAATTTTGATAAAATCAGTAAAAACCTATCTACCATTTTGGGATATTCAAGTAATTGTTCCTCAGTAATTTCCTTAAATATATTCGGCTTTGAGCTTAGCCCCCTATCCGTGGGACTGGAAATGATTACCGGACGCACATTCTCAGGCATGACAATACGTCTGAGGATATCTGATGCTGTTTCGCCAATATGCTGGGTTTGAGACGCTATAAAAGCGTATAAATCATCTTCTATTTCAATATTTTTCATTTTGCTTGTCACTAAACCTATAATGTTCAATTTGAATATTATACTGATAGCGAAAGTCAGCGCACGAATTAATTTTATCCGTGCTCAGAATTTTATCTTCGCAGATAAAGACTTAAGCTATTGTTTTTTTGCCTATTTAAAAAAACAAATATGCTATCAGCTCTTGTCACTTGAACGTAAACGCAAGTGTACCGTCACCTCTTCCCTATCGTGATATAAATGTTTAACCTGCAGATCATATGGGCCAGCCTGGTTTTGTGCAATACACTCATCTATGATGGCCAGGGCCTGTTGCACTGACTCGTAACGTTTTTTCATAGGTAACTTCAGGTTAAATATCGATTCCTGACAACGTCCGTTTGCCACCCAGGTAGCCATCAATTTTGCCACACGTTGGGGTTGCTCAATCATGTCGCATACCAGCCAATAGATATTTTTCTTCTTTGGCTGAAATTTAAAACCATCTTCAGGACAATACCTGACTTGTCCTGAAGCCATTAATGCCTCATCCATCGCCCCGTTATCAACGGCCTCAACAAACATGCCCCGTTTCACTAACTGATAAGTCCAGCCACCTGGACAAGCCCCCAAATCAACCGCATGCAACCCACCAGACAAGCGCACGGCCTGTTCTTTTTTCGGAATAAATAACTCAAAGGCTTCTTCGAGCTTAAGTGTTGAGCGACTGGGGGCATCATGGGGGAACTTTAAACGTAAAATACCAAGGGGTTGGTCAGAGTTATTATGGGGGTACGAATAACCCACCAGGGCATTCGTGCTGTCGGCAAAATACACATGCATCACGGGTTTATGAGGATTTTCTTTTTTTGTTAGTTTTGACTTAGAGCGTAAAGCCTGCCGCAGAGGTACACTGAATTTTCGGCAAAACTTAGAAATTTCCCGCCCATGGGTACTGTCTCCGTGTTCTACTCGCAGCTCTCCACACAGTGGGAAATCCTGGCAGGCCTGTAATATAGGGCCAATACGATCATTTACATCCATGTCAGTCAGGTGTGCAAAACAGGCAAAAATCTGTCGTGCAAAGATAAGTTTTTGCAACATCAAAGACTGGGCTAAGGTGTCGGCCTGTTCAGTTTGATAACAATGGTAGATAACCAAACCACTGTCCTGCTTAGCCTCAGGATAGCCAAAAATCTCCAGTTTCGAGGCTTTGTCCTGAATTTCGTTAGCTAAATCCTTTTCAAATCCTGTTCGGCAATAAAGTGCAATACCCGCCATACTTTAATTGCTCCCTTTTAGACTGGCAACCAGCAATAAGCCCCAACCGACAATAAAACACAACCCCCCTAAAGGGGTAATAGGCCCAATCCATTTAATACCGCTTAGTGCCAACAAATATAAACTGCCACTAAAAAGCCCTATTCCCCCCAGCATAAAACTGGCGGACCATAACAACATAGGTGTTGGTGTCTGACGATAAAGGATAACAATCAACACTATGGCTAAGCTGTGGTAAAGCTGATAGTGAACGCCGGTTTGAAAAGCACTCATCAGGCTTTCGGTTAATCTGTCTTTAAGTCCATGGGCCGCAAAAGCACCCAATATGACGGCTAACATGGCGCTAAAAGCGCCCAGGGCTAGAAACAATTTCATCGGTTGTCCAAATTAGAATGAGAAGGTATGTGTTGTTTTATAAAACTCGTGGTGGTGTTCATCGCTTGTTCAAAGTGTTGCTCAAAGGTAAAGCCTGATCTCTTACGGGGCTTGAAACTATGATCACCATCAGCCAAATAGCTTAACTGAATATTTTCCGGCAAGGCGTAATGACCAATCTCCTGCGGGTTACCCAACGTATCCCGGGTTCCCTGGACGATAAGCATAGGTTTGTTAATCGTATATAGATGCTCAGTTCTTATCTTATCTGGTTTGCCCGCCGGGTGAAACGGATAACCAAAACATATCCCTGCCAATGCCTCAGAAGATCCCACTAACATTGAGGCGACTCGGCCACCCATGGATTTACCGCCTATAAATAGCGGAAGCTCATAAGTGTTATCCTTTAACACTTGTTGATAACATGCGAGCAGTTTTTCCATCCTATCCGGTGGACGGCGCTGGCCTAATTGGGTTGCCAGTTGCATATAATCAAACTCAAAACGGCTTACCTGGATCCCGCGGGCTGCCAATGCCAGAGCGGTGAGCTGCATAAAGTGACTATTCATACCTGCACCGGCGCCGTGGGCCAGGAACAAATGGGCCCAGGGTTGATTGGCTTTAGTGGTTAAAATCATCATCTTCCTGTTCATCTTTGACCTGGTTTTGCAGCCATTCCCGAAAAGCCACTATTTTGCCCAAGTCTGCCTGGGATTGATGGCATACCACATAATAAGCATTATTCGTAACCAAACGCTCGTTAAAGGGGCAGACCAGTCGCCCGGCCTCTATTTCTGGTCTTGCCAGCACGCTATGGCCCAAGGCCACTCCCTGTCCTAATGCTGCTGCCTTAAGCACCAACATAGAGTGACTAAAAACAGCTCCCTGATTTACATTGATACCAGGGATACGAAAATGTTTGATCCAGTTTTTCCAAGGCTCTCGCGAAGAATCGTGGAGCAATAAATGATGACGCAGATCTTCAAGGCTATCGAGGGGCTTTTGCCCCTGAAATAAGGAAGGTGAACAAACCGGAGTCAGGTATTCTGTATGTAATTTTTCAGCGTGCAAACTTGGCCATTTTCCTCTGCCGTAATAAATAGCCACGTCTATATTATCCGTTAAAAACCCTTCGTCAAAATCTACGGCTTTAATACGAATATCAATATCTGGATTGAACTGACTGAACTGATTGAGTCTGGGTACTAGCCACTGAATAGCAAAACTCGGCGGCAGTGCGACCGTCAATGCTCCTTTAGCGCCCCGGGCTAGGAGACGCTCGGTAGCTTCATGCAGTGAGTGAAACACATCCTTGATATCCAGATAATAACCCTGCCCTTCTTCGGTTAGTAGTAAAGAACGATTTTTACGTAAAAAGAGTTTCATCGACAGAAACTCCTCTAATGATTTAATTTGATGGCTGACCGCTGCCTGTGTCACAAAAAGCTCTTCTGCAGCACGGGTGAAACTTAGATGTCGAGCCGCAGCTTCGAACGCTTTAAGTGAATTTAACGGGGGTAAACGACGGTTCATTGGCTTCTTATTGCTTCCTGTCAGCGCTGGGTTGGATACATTAGTTTTTCTAATCGATATCCATACATAATGTCATTTTAACAACCGGGCTTAATTGTTTACTATTCGCACGGTCAAGAAATAAAAGACTTTTAAAACAACAGTTAACAAAATAAGCAATTAGTTAACATCTTAAGCGAATGCTTTCTTTTTACATTAATATATTTTAGGTGATTATTATGAAATTCAACAAAAATTTAGTTTTAAGCAGTTTAACTGCATTAGTATTCAGTCACAACCTTATGGCCCAGGAGTTCGATTTATCTGCTGATTTTATCAGCCAGCATGTGGAAACCAATATATCCAGCATGTTAACGGATATTGCCAAAATGCACAGTAGTGAGGATGTGTTTAAGCAAGCTGTTTATCAACTTAATAGTGATTTTAGCTCTGCAACGTCCAGTGTTGAATCGAACGCTGATGAGGATACTCATTCAACTTATCAATATCGCTTAACTGAATAAACAGATGGACCTTTTTTTAGTGCTAATGTTATCTTCAGATCATTATTTTACCTTTGACGGTGTGAGCGCTCAGATGATGAGTGCCCACAACCGCTTATCACTGAGGACGATTTTATAGAGCACGGGTATCCAAGGGCGCAAATCCTTTTACCAATTCGTCTAACGCTAGCATCTGCTCTAAATAGGGTTGCAGTTTATCCAGAGATAGCGCACAAGGCCCGTCGCATTTTGCTTCATTAGGATTAGGGTGTGCTTCAATAAATAGTCCAGCCAGACCCAATGCCATACCACTTCTGGCTAATTGTGCTGCTTGGGCACGACGACCATCTGCCGAATTTTCTCGTCCTCCTGGCTTTTGCAATGCGTGAGTCGCATCAAAAATGACCGGGGCATAGTCTTTCATCTCATCCATACCCAGCATGTCTACTACCAAATTATTATATCCAAAACTGGAACCCCGCTCACACAAAATTATTTTATCATTGCCTGCTTCCAAAAATTTATTGATGATATGACGCATTTCATGAGGAGCTAAAAACTGGGGTTTTTTAACGTTAATCACCGCATTGCTTTTCGCCATCGCCACGACCAGATCAGTTTGACGGGCTAAAAATGCCGGCAACTGGATCACATCGACAACTTCCGCCACCGGTGCTGCCTGGTAAGCCTCGTGTACGTCTGTGATCAAAGGGATGTTAAAGGTGGATTTTATCTCAGCAAATATTTCCAGTCCCTTGTCTAAACCCGGTCCGCGGTAGGAATTAACCGATGAACGGTTAGCCTTGTCGAAGGAGGCTTTAAAAACATAGGGTATACCGAGTTTGCTCGTTATCTCAACATAGTGTTCAGCGATACGCATCGCCATATCCCTGGACTCCAGTACATTCATTCCACCAAAGAGAACAAAAGGCTGGTCGTTTGCGACACAAATGTCACCAATGGCAATAGCGTGTAAATTCTTCATATTCGAAAATTGTAAAGTGAAATTGTGCCTTTAGCTTAACAAGGCCAGACAAACTTGGGTATCAACAACTTCATCTTGAACACAGTCGTTTAGTTAATAACGGCCTAAAAAAGATGTATAGTTAGCCCTAGGTGATTTACATAATCATGCAATATATACATTATCCTGCCTTAACCTTTTTACACTCAACCACCCGTGCACATAAAAATACCTGCCTTGATATCCTTTTTGCAGTTCTCAAAAAGGATAAAACTAGCTTAAGACACGAATAACCCGTAAAGTATACGGTTCAGTTTTATCTGGTTATTGCCTCTGGCTAATCGGATATATTCATTTTTTTATCAGTAAATTTTACAAGAGTAAGGTAAACACAGGGCGTTATGACTAAAAAACTTTTTATTAAGACTTGGGGTTGCCAAATGAACGAGTATGACTCGCAAAAAATGGCTGACCTGCTGAACTCGACCCATGGATATCAAGTTGCCGAAACCGCTGAAGAAGCGGATGTGATTTTGCTCAACACTTGTTCAATTCGCGAAAAGGCCCAGGAAAAAGTATTTCACCAGCTGGGCCGTTGGAAAAACCTTAAAAAGGACAAACCCGGGTTAATCATAGGTGTTGGAGGTTGTGTTGCGTCACAGGAAGGCCAGACTATCCGTCAACGGGCTCCTTTTGTGGACATGGTGTTTGGCCCGCAAACGTTGCATCGCCTGCCAGAAATGATCAACCAGATAAAAGGTGGCAGTTCTTCGGTTATCGACATCAGTTTCCCTGAAATTGAAAAATTTGACCGGTTACCTGAGCCAAAAGCAGAAGGGCCTTCTGCTTTTGTATCTATTATGGAAGGCTGTTCCAAATACTGCACGTTCTGCGTTGTGCCCTATACTCGTGGTGAGGAAGTCAGTCGACCCGTTGATGACGTGCTCTATGAAATTGCCCAATTGGCAGAGCAAGGTGTGCGTGAAGTCAATTTACTTGGTCAGAACGTTAATGCGTTCCGTGGGCCACACCATGACGGTGTGATCTGCACTTTTGCTGAATTATTGGAAATGGTCGCCTCGATTGAGGGTATTGACCGTATACGTTATACCACCTCTCATCCAGTGGAATTTACTGACGACATTATTGAGGCTTATGCCACCATTCCTGAGCTGGTGGATCATTTACATCTGCCGGTTCAATCTGGTTCAGACCGAATACTTAACATGATGAAACGAGGCCATACCGCCATAGAATATAAGTCTAAAATCCGTAAACTTAAAAAAATTCGTCCAAATTTAAGTATGTCCTCAGACTTTATCATCGGTTTTCCGGGGGAAAGTGATGCCGACTTTGAAGCCACCATGGATCTTATTCAGGCTATGGATTTTGACTTAAGCTTTAGTTTTATCTACAGCGCCCGACCGGGAACCCCTGCTGCAGATTTACCGGATGATGTGACTGAAGATGCCAAAAAGTTGCGTTTGCAGTTACTGCAAAAACGTATTACCCAACAGGCACTGCGTATTGCCAGAAACATGGTAGATACCGAGCAACGTATTTTAGTTGAAGGTCCCTCCAAGAAAAACCCCATGGAATTATCCGGTCGTACCGAGAACAATCGGGTGGTCAATTTCGAAGGAACACCGAATATGATTGGTGGATTTGTAGATGTTAAAATAACCGATGTATTTGCTAACTCCTTGCGTGGAGTCGTCTTGCGTACAGAAGACGAAATGGCATTACGGGGTAGTATTACGCCTCAAGCCATATTGGCCAATAAATCAGCTAAAATAGATGCTATTGGTGTAAGCCAATACGTGCCGTCTAACGGATAGTTTACCTATAAACGAGGGACCGATATTGAACCAATCTGTAAGTAAAGACCTATTTTTGGAACCATCTGATCACAAACGTCTGGCCAGTTTATGTGGCCCGTTTGATGATAATATAAAACAGATAGAACGCCGATTTGGGGTAGAGATAAGCTACCGCAACAATGAATTTAAAGTTACCGGTCAACCTCTTCAGTCAAGTGGTGCCATAGAATTACTCAAGTTGATGTATGTGGAAACCCAACCTATTCGTGGTGTGATCCCTGATTTGGGATCTGAGCAGGTACATCTGGCTATTCAGGAAGCTAAATGCCTCGAACGGACTGATGCTGGGGACGATGGTAAAGACATACATATTAAAACCAAACGGGGAGTGATCAAAGCCCGTAATCCTAATCAATCCAAGTACGTCAATAATATCATGACCCATGATATTAGTTTTGGTATTGGCCCCGCCGGTACGGGCAAAACATATCTGGCGGTTGCCTGTGCCGTGGATGCCCTGGAACGTCAGGAAGTCAGGCGCATATTATTGACTCGTCCGGCGGTGGAGGCGGGTGAAAAATTGGGTTTTTTACCCGGTGATCTGGCACAAAAGGTCGATCCCTATTTACGCCCTTTGTATGACGCTTTGTTCGAAATGCTCGGCTTTGAAAAAGTCGAGAAACTGATTGAGCGTAAAGTAATTGAAGTTGCGCCACTGGCCTATATGCGAGGACGCACTCTAAATGATGCTTTTATTATTCTGGATGAAAGTCAAAATACCACTGTCGAACAGATGAAAATGTTTTTGACCCGCATCGGTTTTAATTCCCAGGCAGTCATTACCGGAGACATTACCCAGGTAGATTTGCCCAACAATACACGCTCGGGTTTACGCCATGCCATTGAAGTATTAAAAGGGGTCGACGATATTTCTTTTAATTTCTTTAATGCTAATGACGTTGTACGCCATCCTGTAGTAGCACGAATAGTTATGGCTTATGAAGAATTTGAGGCCCAACAAGAGCGGGAACGTTTGGAAAAAAAAGCTGAGCGTAGATCCATATGATAACGTTACTAGATTTACAAGTGGCTTGCCAATCTGAGCATATTCCTACAGCGACAAATATACAATTATGGCTTGATGCCGCATTGAGTAATAGGGGTATGGCTGATCAGGAAATCACTGTTCGTTTGGTTGATATCACTGAAAGCCAAGCCCTCAATCATCAATATCGCGGCAAAGACCAGGCGACTAATGTATTATCATTTCCGTTCGAGGCTCCACCCGGGATGACGATGAATTTACTCGGCGATTTAGTGATTTGCACTGATGTTATTCAACAGGAAGCTACTGAACAACATAAACCCTTGATGCATCATTGGGCACATATGTTAGTACACGGAACCTTGCACTTATTGGGTTACGATCATATAGATGACAACGAAGCACAAGACATGGAAGAACTGGAAATTGAGATATTACGAAATTTATCCATTGACGACCCTTATCAAGATCATTGAAAATACCCATTCACGCAATAAAATTACGAGATCATGAGCGAAGACAACCCCCCATCTAGTAGCGGTTCTGCCAATAAAGGCTGGCTGGACAAAATAGTTCAGTCATTCTCGGGAGAGCCGAAAACCAAAGCAGAACTTTTTGCCGTCATTGTTGACGCTCAGCAGCGCGAAGTGATTAATCTTGAAACCCGAGATATGATCGAGGGCGTAATGGAAGTCAGCGAAATGCGAGTCAGAGAAATAATGATCCCTCGTGCACAAATGACCACCATAGATATTAATGAGGCCGTTGAGCAATTTTTGCCGACTATGCTTGAATCAGCGCATTCACGCTTCCCGGTGATCAGCGAAGACAAGGATCACATCGAGGGGATACTGTTAGCTAAGGACTTACTTGAATATGCGTTTGTTCCAGGCCGGGAATTTCAACTACGAAATGTTCTCCGCCCCGCCGTAATAGTGCCAGAAAGCAAACGTGTAGATGTATTACTTAAAGAATTCCAGCAAAATCGCTTTCATATGGCTATAGTAGTTGATGAGTATGGTGGCGTATCCGGATTGGTAACGATAGAGGATATATTGGAATTAATCGTGGGTGAAATCGAAGACGAACACGATGCAGGAGAAAGTATTAGCGACGGTATTCGTCCCCTGAACAAATATACCTATTCGGTCAAGGCCCTGACTGAGCTAGATGATTTTAATAAATTCTTTAACACAGATTTTAATGAGGAAGAGGCCGATACTATAGGGGGTATAGTGCTTAAAGCATTTGGCCATATGCCCATGCGTGACGAAAAAGTTGAGATTAACAACATGAAGTTTAAAGTCACTAACTCTGATGCCCGCAGATTAATTCAGTTAAAAGTTACCCTGCCCAACACACAAGAGTAATCCCCTGGCCACATTAATCCCTTGTTTGCTGGCGCTGATAATAGGAGCAAGCTTAACCTTAAGCTTTGCTCCGTTTTCATACTGGCCAGTTATGCCTATTGCCTTAATCTGTTATTTCGGGCTGCTAAATAAAGTACGCAAAGAAGACGCATTCAAGCTTGGCCTGACTTTCGGCCTAGGCTGGTTTGGTGCCGGTATTAGTTGGGTACATGTAAGTATTTCACAATTCGGGGGCTTGCCACTCGCGGGCTCATTGGCCCTGATGCTACTGTTGAGTGTCTACCTGGCCCTCTTCCCCGCTATTATCAGTAAACTCACCAAACAATATGTTCAACCCAGGTTATGGCCGTGGGCCCTGCCCTTTATTTGGCTGCTCGTTGAATGGCTCCGCAGTTGGCTATTAACGGGCTTTCCGTGGCTATCCCTGGGGTACAGTCAGATAAACAGCCCGTTATCAGGCTGGTTACCTGTTATTGGCGAATTTGGGGTGAGTGGACTTCTGGTTATGACCGCGGCGCTCTGTGCTTTGTGGTTAGCACAAAAACGTTACCTGCATACTGTATCGGCCTTGCTGATTATTTTTGCCAGCGGTTGGTTATTAAATCAATATCAATGGGTAAAACCCACAGGGGAATCGGTATCTATTGCTATGATACAAGGTAATATCGAACAAGATTTACGTTGGGCTCCTGAACAAGACCGGCCCACTATGGAAAAATACGCCAAGTTGACCCAAGAAAATTGGCACAACCAGGTGATCATCTGGCCTGAAGCGGCCATACCCAAGTTGGAACCCCTTTCTAGTGACTACCTCAAGGAATTGGATGAAGTTGCTGCAACAAATAAGACCGGTATCATCAGCGGTATCGTCAACTATAATTTTGAAACCCGTCAGGCCTATAACAGTCTGATTGGATTTGGTTTGCAACATGGTGAAGATGATAAAGGGCATTATTATTACGGGCACAGCAACCGCTATGCAAAACATCATCTGTTACCCATAGGCGAATTTATTCCCATGGAAGATTGGTTGCGGGGCTTGGCACCTATTTTTGACTTACCCATGTCTTCTTTTTCAAGAGGAGATTATCAGCAACAAAACTTACTGGTTAATGGTTATCATTTTGCGCCTGCGTTGTGTTTCGAAATAGCTTTTCCCGGGCAAATATCAGCGAATATCACACCAGAGACAGACTTTATTATTACCGTAAGCAACGACGCCTGGTTTGGTCATTCCCATGGTCCGGCGCAACATTTACAAATCGCTCAGGTACGTGCCAAGGAGTTTGGCTTGCCTGTGTTACGTGCCACTAACAATGGCATCACTGCTTTTATCAATCATAGGGGCGAAATTCTAAGTCGCCTCCCCCAGTTTGAAACGGGTGTACTAAGCGACAATATCGAGAGAGTTGAAGGTATCACCCCATTCCGTTATTTCGGTAACACCCTAGCCTGGTTACTGTCAGTGCTGGGATTGATAGTCGCTATACGTTTACCCGTCCTAGATAATTGACAGAAACGCATTACTATTTAAACTAGTCGTTCATCTTGGCCCTCTATGCAATAAGCTTTGTGTGGTCGGGCTGGCACGCTTTAACAACAAGCGCTTAATTTTATGCACAGACGTCAGTACGGTGGCATTACCGGTTAACACTAAAAAGCTGTGATCCAGTTTTCGAAACGACACAGGTAAACTTTTATACCTAGTAAGCCCACAACAATGAGTCAGTAATAGCAACCTCCCCCATTTGAAATTCGATGGCAAGCCATGTCGAGCTCCAAGATTAAGATCTTCCTCGTATATAAAATCAATAGAGATAAATTAAACTATTGGAATAACTACCAGGCGACTAAACGATTTCTTCTTTGTCTGCAGAACTTGCTTTATTTATGACTTTTCGATAATTGATCAATCGAAGAGAGATAATAAATATTTATCGGTTAACAGGTATGATGTATTAGAATAAGCGCCCGTAAAACGCAGTTACATCGTATAACGACCCAAACACGGGGACTACTTGGCCAACGATCGCTTTACAAAGATAAGTTTTGAAGCCCATAAGCTAGATTGCCGCCAGACACCCATGCCAATTAGGTTGGGGAGCAGACAAGGTTGTAAAAAATATCACGGAGGGTTGATCTAGCCAGATGGGTAATTCAAGACACCCTGTTACAAGATTTAAAGCCTTGTATTTGCAGGCTACCGTCTCAAGCAATGGGTAAAAAGGGATGTATTAGGGAGCCAATTTTTTTAAGCTTATGTGTAAAATCGATTATGTTGAGTGCGGGTATAGGGATAGATAGAAATCCTCATATCAATAGACCTCTGCTAACGTTGAGCTCCGAACTAGTAAGCTTACCTACATCTAGCCACACTGTAGGGTTAAATAAAGAGCAAAAAAAGAGTGCCGTTAAGCACTCTTTTTTCCAATTAATGATATAAAGCCGTGCATTACACACTGTCCGATGAGGCTAAATATACTCTACCCCATTGATTTCAAATTCAACTTTACCTTTTGGCGTTTGGATATTAACCACATCATCCAGTTCTTTACCAATCAGCCCCCGGGCAATAGGAGAGCTAAATGATATCAGGTTATTCTTGATATCAGCTTCGTCTTCCCCAACTATCCTGTAGGTTATTTCTTCATTGGTCTTGAGGTTCATAATCGACACAGTCGTACCAAATATCACTTTACCGGTATTGGTCATCTTGGTGACATCGATAATTTGGATATTAGATAATTTACCTTCTATATCCTGGATCCGTCCTTCGCAAAAACTTTGTTGCTCCCGAGCCGCATGGTATTCGGCGTTTTCCTTCAAATCACCGTGCTCCCGCGCTACAGCGATAGAGGCAATAATTTTTGGACGTCTTACTGATTTAAGATGTTGTAGCTCTACGCGCAACATTTCTGCGCCTTTAGCTGTCATGGGATATAGAGTCATTTGACAATAGCTCGCTTTAAGTTTAGTTACTGGTCGGCTACTCGCGCCAATCGCTTAGAACGTCTAAGTGATTGGCGCTGAGTTCCTTTGCCGCCTGGCTGCAACACCAATGGCTTTGGGTATCATTAAATATGTGCCAGGCAAAATTAATCAACTACTGGTCAGCTAATAACGATTAACTGACCTTGTCTGTTAGTGTAGTCGCAGGTGTAATTCCTGAACAGAATTCACCCTGGCTCTGTCGTCTGCTTTATTAGCACTGACTGTGGCAAAAGCAGCATTCATAGTAGTGGTATAGGGGATTTTGTTAAGCAAGGCTTCACGTCTGATATACACTGAATCATCAATTGCCTGACGACCTTCAGTCGTATTGATGATATAGCAGTATTCACCATTTTTTATTGAATCGACAATATTGGGGCGCCCTTCACTTAATTTATTCACTACACTGCACGCGACGTTTGCTTTATTGAGTACTTCAGCTGTGCCTCTTGTTGCCTCAAGCGTAAAGCCTTTAGCTAGCATAGCCCGCCCCAGCTCAATCACCCGATTTTTATCATTCAAACGCACTGAAAGCAATGCTTTTCCACCCGTAGGGATCGGCTCACCCGCGGCTAAATTAGCTTTAGCATAAGCTTCAACGAAGGTATCACCTACTCCCATCACTTCGCCGGTAGAGCGCATTTCAGGGCCCAGTAAAGGATCAACACCCTGAAATTTAGCAAAGGGCAACACGACCTCTTTAACTGAGAAAAAAGGCGGAATAATTTCTTTGGTTAAACCCTGAGATTTAAGCGATTGACCAACCATGACTCTGGCGCCAATTTTCGCTACGGACAAACCTGTCGCTTTAGATACAAAAGGAATGGTCCGCGCCGCTCTGGGGTTAACTTCAATGATATAGACTTCCCCGTCTTTGACGGCAAATTGAGTGTTCATCAAACCCACCACACCTAATTCCAGAGCCATGGCTTTTACTTGCGCACGCATAACGTCCTGAATTTCTGGACTAAGAGAATAGGGTGGTAACGAGCAGGCCGAATCACCAGAGTGCACGCCTGCTTGCTCAATATGTTCCATAATGGCGGCTATATGTACTTCTTTACCGTCACAAATCGCATCTACATCAACTTCTATGGCATCGTCGAGGAATCGATCGAGTAACACAGGGGAATCGTTTGATACTTTCACCGCGTTGTTGAGATAACGTTTTAAATCCTTCAAATCATAGACGATTTCCATCGCACGACCACCCAACACATAAGATGGACGAACCACTAGGGGAAAACCGATTTTTCCAGCGGCGGCAAGGGCTTCTTCCATATTTTTAACAGTCGCATTAGCGGGTTGTTTAAGGTTGAGCTTGTTAACCATTTTTTGAAAACGTTCGCGATCCTCTGCCTTATCTATGGCATCCGGTGATGTACCAACAATAGGCACGCCATTGGCTTCCAAAGCCCTGGCGAGTTTTAGAGGCGTTTGTCCACCGTACTGCACTATTACGCCTACAGGCTTTTCAATACGCACTATTTCCAGTACATCTTCCAACGTAAGAGATTCAAAATACAGACGATCAGAAGTATCGTAGTCTGTTGATACAGTCTCGGGATTACAGTTAACCATGATGGTTTCATAGCCATCTTCGCGCATGGCCAGGGCCGCGTGTACACAACAATAATCAAACTCTATACCTTGACCAATACGGTTTGGTCCGCCGCCAAGCACCATTATTTTATCCTTATCTGACGGATTGGCTTCGCACTCTTCGTCATAGGTAGAATACATATAAGCGGTACTGGTAGAAAATTCGGCGGCGCAGGTGTCCACTCGTTTGTAAACAGGATGGATGTCAAAACCACGTCTTAGCTGACGGACATCGGCCTCGTCGACCCCGGTTAACTCTGCGATCCGCGCATCGGCAAACCCCTTGCGTTTTAAGGTACGCATCAAATCAAAATCGATGGAGGACAAACCATTTTTAGCAATCTGTCCTTCAATAATAACCAGTTCTTCAATTTGTACTAAATACCAGCGGTCAATATTGGTTAGTGTGAATATTTCATCAACGGTCATTCCCATACGCATAGCATCGGCTATATACCATATGCGCTCGGCACCGGGTTCACGTAATTCCCGTAAAATAATATTTTTACTTGCGGGATCAGCGATATCAATAATTGAGTCTAGACCGTTTACCCCAACTTCGAGACCGCGCAGGGCTTTTTGCAATGATTCCTGCTGATTGCGGCCTATGGCCATCACTTCACCCACAGATTTCATCTGTGTGGTAAGCCTATCATTGGCACCGGAAAATTTTTCAAAGTTAAAGCGCGGTATTTTAGTCACAACATAATCGATGGCCGGTTCAAAAGATGCGGGGGTTAAACCACCGGTAATATCATTGGCCAACTCATCCAGCGTATAGCCTATAGCCAGTTTAGCGGCCACTTTGGCAATGGGAAAACCCGTGGCCTTTGAGGCCAGAGCTGACGAACGAGATACCCGAGGATTCATTTCGATGATAACCATACGCCCGGTTTCGGGATCCACGCCAAATTGTACGTTGGAGCCACCGGTTTCTACCCCTATTTCACGTAGTACAGCAATAGCCGCATTACGCATAATCTGAAATTCTTTATCGGTAAGGGTTTGTGCCGGAGCTACGGTGATCGAGTCCCCGGTATGCACGCCCATAGCATCAATATTTTCAATGGTACAAACAATAATGCAGTTGTCTGCCTTGTCTCTGACCACTTCCATCTCATATTCTTTCCAACCAATTAGCGATTCGTCGATAAGCAGCTCAGAGGTGGGAGATAAGTCCAGACCACGTCTGCAGATCTCTTCGAATTCGTCGACATTATAGGCGATGCCTCCGCCACTTCCGCCCATGGTAAAAGAGGGGCGGATAATACAAGGAAAGCCTATTCTGGTAGAAACGTCAAACGCCTGTTCCAAACTATGAGCAATTTCTGCCCGTGGACAAGCCAGACCGATAGATTTCATCGCTTTGTCGAAACGTTCTCTATCTTCGGCTTTATCGATAGCATCGGCTGAGGCACCGATCATTTCAACACCAAACTCAGCCAATACACCGTGCTTATTCAAATCAAGCGCACAATTGAGAGCCGTTTGGCCTCCCATAGTGGGCAAAATTGCATCGGGGCGCTCTTTTTCTATGATTTTTTTCACGACTTCCCAGTGAATAGGCTCAATATATGTCGCATCGGCCATCTCAGGATCGGTCATGATAGTTGCGGGATTAGAGTTGACCAGGATAACCCTGTATCCCTCTTCGCGCAGAGCCTTACAGGCTTGCGCGCCTGAGTAATCAAATTCACAGGCTTGGCCGATGACAATCGGGCCTGCACCAATAATTAAGATGCTTTTTATGTCGGTACGTTTTGGCATTGTGCTTTTTACTCAAATTATTGATTTACGCCGCGCACTAAATCGTTGCCCGGCGTAAATCTGTGTTAGCGGCTTGCTTGCATCAATTCAATAAAGTGATCAAATAAAGGGGCTGCATCGTGGGGGCCAGGGCTCGCTTCAGGGTGTCCCTGGAAGCTAAACGCTGGTTTGTCCTTGCGATGAATACCTTGTAACGATTGATCAAACAGTGAAACATGGGTAATGTCCAGATTGTGAGGCAAGGCCTCCTCATCCACGGCAAAGCCGTGATTCTGGCTGGTGATCATAACCCGTTCACCCTTAATATCTTTAACCGGATGATTAGCCCCGTGGTGACCAAATTTCATTTTTACGGTTTTAGCGCCACTGGCAATCGCCAGGAGCTGATGCCCCAGACAAATACCAAAAATAGGCAGTTCCTGGTCTAATAAGTTTTTAATCGCGGTTACCGCATAATCACAAGGCTCGGGATCACCCGGACCATTAGATAAAAACACGCCATCTGGTTTTAACGCCAATACATCGGCTGCGCTGGTTGTCGCTGGCACGACAGTAAGGCGGCAACCTCTATCCACCAACATACGTAATATATTACGTTTAGCACCAAAATCATAAGCTACGACATGAAAAGGCAAGTTTGTTTGATTTTCAGCAAAGCCGTCTCCTAATATCCATGAACCATCCGTCCAGCTATATGCTTCTTCGGTCGTCACTTCTTTAGCCAGATCCATGCCTTTGAGACCAGCAAAACCTTTAGCTTTAGCTAATGCTATATCTTCGTCCAAAGCAAAGTCAGATGCAGAATCGATAGCCATAATACAGCCGTTTTGCGCACCTTTATCCCGTAATACCCGGGTTAATCTGCGGGTATCTATATCAGCTATACCCAGGATGTTATTCGCACGCAGATATTCAGCTAAACTTTGCTCACTACGAAAGTTACTGGCAAGAATGGGTAAATCACGAATAATCAAACCTTTAGCCCATATTTTATGGGATTCACAATCTTCCGTATTAATACCGGTATTACCAATATGAGGATAAGTTAACGTGATAATTTGTTCTGCGTACGAGGGATCTGTAAGAATTTCCTGATAACCTGTCATGGATGTATTAAACACCACTTCACCGACAGAAACACCAGTCGCTCCGATAGCCGTGCCTTTGAAAACAGAACCATCTTCTAGCACTAAAAGGGCGGAATTAGCCAAGTCAACCTCCGAATATAGTTAACCTAAGATTATAGTGCAGGCAATGCACTATAATCTATAAAAAACAAGATGTAACATGTTGATTTACATCTCACTTTACCTTATTTGCAGCTAAAATTTGCGGGACTACTGTAAAGACCCGCTAAAATTTGGCAAATTCGCAATAATATACATGAAGAGCGGTTTAAGGTCTATTCCAAAGTAGAAAAATCACTAAAACGGTGCTTTCATGCCATATTTTCAACCTAACCTATGAAAAGACTATTTTAATCCCAAAACCTGTTGCATATTGTAAAGACCAGGCGGCATAGATGCCAACCATTGGGCTGCCTTTACTGCCCCGTTAGCGAAGGTTAGGCGACTTGAGGCCTTGTGGGTGATCTCCAGTCGTTCGCCAAGGTCGGCAAATAGTACAGTATGATCCCCCACCACATCGCCACCACGTACAGTGGCAAAACCAATGGTTTTATGTTCACGCTCACCCGTGTCTCCTTCCCGGCCATATACCGCACACTGCTTGATATCCCTTTGTAACTCATCGGCTATTGCTTCACCAATGGCCATAGCGGTACCTGAAGGTGCATCTTTTTTGAATCTATGATGGGTTTCAATAATTTCGATATCTGCCGTTTCACCTAATACACGTGCGGTATGCCGGGCAAGGTTTAACAGTAAGTTAACCCCGACACTATAGTTAGCAGCAAAAACGATAGGGATATGTTTGGCAGCGTCTTGTAGAGCCTGCTTTTGTGTTTCGTTAAGTCCAGTGGTGCCTATTACAACAGGTTTTAAGTGTTTGACACATAACGCCAGGTTAGTCTCAAGTGCTTGGGGTAAGGTAAAATCAATAAAAATATCGATGTTGTTCATCTCAGTGGCAGGATCACTGTTTACCATTAAGTTTCGCTTGCCTATACCTGCCAGCTCGCCTACATCCACTCCAGATAACGATGAGCCGGGTCTGACAAATGCGGCGGTTAAACGGGCCCCATCCGCTTGGTCCAGGGCCTCAATCAGTACTCTTCCCATGCGGCCATTGGCCCCAAATATTGCTATTTTATTCATTCGACGACACAATTAACCTTAGATAGGGTAATTGTGCCTCATTTATTATTGGCTTGCAGCCAAACAACCAGTTCTTTACTGCATTTCTTATAATGGGATCAGATGAGTTGACTTTACTTCATCCATCACAACATAGGTATGAATTTGGGTAACGCCTTTAATTGACGCTAACGTATTGCCTAAGAATTTACTGTATTCTTCAATATTATTTGCTCTGATCTTGAGCAAATAATCGAATCCACCAGCCACCAAACTGCATTCTACAATCTCATCTATTCCATGAATTTGCTGATTAAAAATTTCAATATCTTCGCTACGAGTGCTTTCTAAAGAAAGCTGAATGTAAGCCGTTAAATTGACATTCAGTTTTTTTGCATTTAAGTGGGCAACATATTTTTCAATATAACCGTTTTTTTCCAGGCGCCTAACGCGCTCTAAACAAGGTGTTGGACTTAGGTGTATCTGGTTAGCCAGCTCCACATTTGAGATGCGGCATTCCCTTTGCAGTATATCTAAAATTTTAACATCTATACGGTCTAATGCTTCTTGGCCTTTTTTCATACGTTGTTACCTTGTGAGAATTAGGATTTTAATTCAATTTACTTCTAATGATAAACAAATTAATGGCTGCGTAAATTATCCTTTTGGCTAAACCTTATTTTCCCTTAGTATTTTATTTTATAACAAATTTAGGCATATCGTAGTACTGAAAAAAGTTAAATACCGATCAATGTGACCTCAATTTTCTGCACTAAAGGAATTTTAGCCTTCTACAAAAATACAGCTATACTCACTACAGCCTAATATAGGGTCCTTAAACAGGGAAAAGACAATGAAATATTACCTTAGATGCCTATCCGTAATAATGATGCTTTTTACAGCTTTTTCTCATGCACAACTTGAAGTATATAAAGATTATGACCTGGGAACAGAAATTATTTCGATGACCACTGTAAAAGTGGATCCGAATATGGAAGACCAATACCTTGAAGGACTGCGGGATAGTTGGGTAAATGCAGTGAAAATCCAAAAAGACTTAGGTTATATCAAGGATTGGAAAATTTACGGCAGTGAATTACCCCAAAGTGGTGAGTTCAATATGGTACTCATGGTGATCTTTAATAACAGTGCCGAACTAGAGCCTAATGAAGCTAAGTATCAAGGATTTATGAAAAAATGGGGGGAGGAAAATCAGAAAAACTCCCGCAAAATATCAAAAACCTATCCTGATATACGTAGCCTGACCGGTGAATATCGTTTGCGGGAAATAATGCTCAAATAATCGACTCGGCTTGTTGGGGTTTTTGCTGGTAAGGCACAGGCCAAAACCCTTTACTACTCACCTAATAAACGTACCACATTTATTTTAACACTGGTTTACGTTTGCCCCAGTAAGGGATGTCCATAAATGGCTCCTACGATAAAGGAAAATAGCCTCTATTGCCCTTTATCGTTAGCACCTTGTAATGTACCCCAAGGTTTCAGCCAAACGTTTAGCGCGCAGCCTTGCATCTGTTAGATCAAGCTTCAGAGCTGGCAAATAAAAAGGTTGAGGCTCTCAAAGCTATAAGTAAGCCCTTCTGTCACCGTAGCTTGCGAACTTAACCCTGCATCGATGACCTGGTCGTATTTTCAATCTCTCCCAGGCTAACTCTAATTTCACGGAACAGGCAAAAACGCATTAGACTATGAATTTAATTGACCTTCCATGAAGCGTATATATCCAGTTTGGGTAAACCAATCAGGGAACACTGTCGTAATAGTAAATGATTTAACAGCCACCAGCCATTTGAATCATAAACCTGCTTACCTTGTTCTGCCCATTAAGCACTAAGCTCAAACAGATGGAGTACGTGGGCAACATTTACTTGTTCGCTAACACTGATCTGATTCAATACAGGTTGTTGGTCACCCTACTACTGGTGCTGATACGCAACATGGCGACGATAGTTAATATTTTTTGCATTGCATGTCCTATAAAGTGAATAAAAGGGCCGATAAAATCATATCAGTTTATGGCTCAATAATAGTTGGACTGATGCTATTTTAGTGAGTCGGCCCAAATAACGTTATAGTGGCGGCAGTAAATTAGCCAACCGTGACCGGAAATTTATCTCCCCCTCCCCATTCACACCAGGAACCATCATAAACGGCTATATTGCCATAGCCGGCTTCATGGGCCGCCAATGCTAATATGCAAGCGGTAACACCGGAACCACAACTAAAAATAAGCCTGTTTTCTCGCTCAAGTCCTAACTGGCCAAACAATGTTACTAACTGAGCAGGGGCCAATAATTCATTGTTTTTCACGCACCGCACAAAGGGTAAATTTATCGCATCGGGCATATGGCCGCCTCTTAATCCGGCTCTTGGTTCACGCTCAGTCCCCTTAAAACGTCCTGAGGATCGGGCATCTACAAGTTGGCCATGCTGACCATCTAAGAACGTAATTACATCTTGGGCATCGCATATCAACTGTGATTGATAGCAACTGATAAAATCCCCCTCAACATAAGGTATATTGACCTGATCTTGTATATCAAAGCCCAGTTGCAGCCATTTTGGTAGGCCTCCCTGCAATACAAATATCTTCTTGTGGCCCATAGCTTTAAACATCCACCATACCCGCGGGGCAGTCAATATTCCCTGATTGTCATACACCACTATCAGGCTATCCTGATTAATGCCTAACTTACGCACCTCCTTTTCAAAAAGCTCTGCTGTGGGCATAGTGTGAGGAAACGGGCTATCGCGCTCACATATGCTCTGTTCGAAATCAAAGCGTTGGGCCCCTGGTATATATCCAACCGGAGCGGCTTCAGGCTCTCCACTGCCAATGACATTCATCGTGGCCATCAAAACTACCAGATTATCATCATGCAAATGGTTACTTAGCCATAAAGGGCTGATCAAAGCGCTGTTGTGTTGCATAGTCGATTCCTATTAATTTAGCGGATAATAACAACGAATTTAAGCAAAATATTAACATTACATCAGGCCACTGGGAGCAAGTTATTTTATCTATGCAAACTTTTTACGTGCCCAGGCTCTGCCCAAAAGACACCACTAGTTGCACCAGATAGGAGTGGATCAGCCGACTCATGTCAGGTAACCACTAAAAATATTAAATATAACCGCTAAATATCAAAAAATTGAAATCCATTTAAATAACAAGACTAAATGGTCAGATAATTGCTTTATTCTCTCTGATTGAGATATACGTTTGATCATAGCCTCGTCACTGGGGTGATGGACGTAATTATGGCGCCTGAGGCATTAAGCCCGTTGCCACAACTGCTGCAAAACATAGTTTCATCTTCTATCACCGTAGCCGGATAATGTGCCATAGGGCTGAGCATAATGATCCCCACTAGCAAGTCTGTGCCGCCACCTGCAACTCAAGATCCAATAATCACAGCCCATAAATCCGGATCATATTCTAATCATTAGTCTTTATAACCCACACTGAGCCACTATTAATGTCACCACTGTCAATCCCAACCCTTTGGTTAAAGTCACCCCAGGCTGTTTTTACAGCGAACCATCTTGATGCCGGTAACGGCTTAGTCATCAGAGGTAAACACATTATTGAGCTGGTCAAAAGCGGTTAACAGCCACTGGCTCCTTATGACCGTTATATTGATTGCAGCAACCAAGTTATTACCCCTGGACTGATAAATACCCATCACCATTTTTATCAAACCCTGACCCACTGTGTTCCCGGCGCACTTAATAAACTTTTTTTTCCGTGGTTAAAATTCCTGTATCGCGTTTGGCAAAATCTGGACGAAGAAATGTTGCTAAGCGCTACCCGTTTAGCCGGTCTTGAGCTTATGCTTTCCGGTTGCACCACTATCAATGATCATCATTATGTATTTCCCAAAGGATTAAGCCACGCTATTGATATTCAGGTTACCGGGCAATGCTAACCCGTGGCTCTATGAGCCTCGGAGAAAGTCAGGGAGGGTTGCCGCCAGATACGGTTATTCAATCACAAGAGTAAATACTCACCGATAGTCAGCGGGTTATCAGCGCCTACCACCAGCCATGCACTAATGATTTCAGCCCCATGTTACAGCTCCCTGCTCGCCTTTTTCAGTCTCCAGGCAGCTGATGGTAGATACGGCGCACTTGGCCGCTAAAAACAAGATGTTATTACATACCCATCGGGCAGAAACCGAAGATGAAAACAGTTTTTGTCTGAGCAGATACGGTATGCGGCCCCTGGATTATCTAGAAGACTGTGGCTTACCTGGTTGGCCCATGGGATCCATTCCCCCCCCCCGACGAAATAGCGCGATTAGGGCAAAAGCAAGTGGGTATAAGCCACTGCCCAATCTAATATGTTGTTAGCTTCCGGTATCTGCCCTACCCTGGCATTACAACAAGCCGGATGCCCAGTCGGTTTAGCAGTAGATGGGTCGGCCTCAAATGACTGTTCAAATATGGCCCAGGAGATGCGTCAAGCCTTGTTGCAACAGCGCCTTCGTTATATTACAGCAGAATATGCATTGACCATGGCCACCAAAGGCTCCGCCAGTTTATTTAGGCGCACTGATATAGGCGAAATTGTCATAGGTAAACAAGCTGACTTGGCCCTGTTTAGCCTTGATGAGTTACGTTTTTCAGTAATAGGTGATCCTATGGCTGCCCTGGTAACGTGTCGGGTACATCAGGTAGATAAATTAATGGTAGCAGGTCAATGGGTCATCGAAAACGGACAACATCATGCCATTTCTGCCCGTGAACTAATGATGAAGCAAAAACGCCTGGCAACAAAACTACAAGGAGCTTATTGATCGTTATTGCCTCGGGTAAATAAACCAACCAGGGTCAAATTGAGCTATTGAGCATCAAGGGTGCAAAACCATTTGTCTTAACCCAAATTGGTGCATTGTTGATTTTGGGCGAAAAATCAGCATAAGCTCAACATCTGCGCCTCTGCTATTAATAATGATTTAATACATAAAATTCAATTAGTTAAAATAAACTGAAGAACTAGACCAAATGGACTGGTACTTGGCATCCTTCCTGCAAATTCTTTATTTGGTAAACCATTAATAATAATACCAATAAAAATATCCAGAGGAAGACACCATGAACCACACGTTATTTAATTGCTCGCCATTGGCCAAAGCGGTCATGTTGGGGTTAGCGATCACCCTGCCCGGTCATTTATTCGCCCAAGAAGCGGATGTTAACAAAGAGTCGGTGGAACGTATTGAGGTAACGGGCTCTTTAGGTAGTCTGCCTGGACAAGACGTTGAAGCAGTCTTTGGTTTTGGTAAATCCATTTTAGAAACGCCTCGCTCAGCATCGACGATCAGTGACGAACAAATGGAACGTTTTAGTATCAGTGACATCGACGAGTTAGTCGCCTTTGCTCCGGGTACCTTTACTCAGTCGTTTTTTGGTGTCGCAGGCTCGCTTGACGTCCGTGGTACACCAGGTGAAACTTATTTCCGTGGCGTAAAACGTCTTGATAACCCTGGTAATTACCCAACCCCTATAGGGGCCTCCAGCAGTGTTGATATTGTCCGTGGGCCTGCATCCCCTATATATGGTCCAGCTAAAATTGGTGGTTATCTTAACTTTAATCCTAAATCAGCCCGGGCCAGCGGTGGTCAGTATCTCGATGAAAATACCGGTGCATTTTCATATACCTTGGGTTCGTGGGATAAAAGTGTCCTTACTGCCGAATTAGGCGGCCCAACAACATTAGGAGGCAAAGAGGCAGGATTTTATCTGTATGGCGAAGTTGAAAATTCTGGCAGTTATTATGATAACACTGCCACTGATCAAACCATTTTACAGGCCGCTTTTAATGTCGATATTACCGATGATTTACGCTTTGAATTTGGTGGCATGTACCACGACTATGATGGAAATCAAGTCGCTGGCTGGAACCGTTTAACCCAGAGTTTGGTCGATAACGGCACTTATATTACCGGTACCGCTCAACCTTTAGACACCGACGGTGATGGCTCTATTTCTCATCAGGAATACAATGCAGTCAGTGTAAACCCTTTTATTGTTAGTGCGTTAGACAAAATCACCCCAGATGACATCCCTAACATAATGGCGTTAGAAAATATTTCAACGGCCACGTTAAACGGTAATCAGGTATTAGTGGCTGCAGATGATGAACTAAAAAATACGGTCAACACCTTGTACTTCGATATGATTTATTACACTGACAGTGGTTGGGAAGTTAAAAACCAATTGTTTTACGAAGGGTATACCAATAATAACGAGAACGCCTATGGATTTTCACAATACCACGACTCATGGGTAATAGAAGATAAAATCGTCTTTGCAAACGAATATGAAACAGATGGCTTCTTAGGACAAGTTCAAATCTCTCCTTCTCTACGTTATACCGATTTTGAACACGGTGAAGACTGGAAAAATGAATATTTCGACCGTCGTGATTTAACCATGGCCTCCAGCGCACTGGATAAACGCCTATTAGCCACACGCATCGATGATGATTATACCGAGTGGTACACAGGTAATTATTTAGACGTTGGTTTTGCCATTATGACTGATCTTACCTGGGACTTTGGTTTAAACATTGTGCTGGGTGCACGTTATGACTCTATCGACATGGAAAGCCATACTGATGCCGACAAATTACTGCTCGGCAACTACGGTTCTGGTTTTGTTATCTTATCCGACGACGGCCAATATTTGCTAAACGACTTTGGCGCCGACTCAGTTAATTATACGGCGGGTGATATCACCGCACCAATACATGCCGAGGATACCGTTGATGGTGTATCCTGGAACGCCAGTATTTCCTATAAATTTGATGTGGGTTTAATCCCTTATATTACGGCGGCAAAACAGTCGACTATAATTGCGGGCCAAGGTGCTGAACTTAAAACGGGTAGTGTGTATGCCGGTAATGTTTTCGATACCTCTACATTGACCGAATTAGGGGTAAAAGGCAGCTTCCTTGATGATTCGCTCTATTTCGCTATCTCTAATTACGAGCAAGAACGTTCAGATACCAAAGCACAATCGACGACCTTAAATAATGTAACCAAGACCAAAGGCACTGAGATGGAATTACGTTGGGTAGTCAATGACGCCCTGGTCGTCAGTGGGGGTTATACCAATCTTAAGGTCACAAACCTAACGGCTATTGAAGATGGTTCACAATACAACTTCTTTGGTGCGGATGATTTACCGCTAGTTGATGGTTCACTCTTGTTTGGTGGTGTGGCAGGGGGTCCCATTCCTAACACCAGCAATCCCGAAGGTCGTAAAGCCGGTATCCCAGAAAATATTTATACGTTAACGGCAACCTACGACTTTCAAAATGGATTTTCCGCTAACACCAGTATTGTCGATGTTGACTCAACGTATTCCGGTTATTCACAAGCCGTTGAGTTACCTGCTTATACTTTAGTCAATGCAGGTGTGATGTATCAAGAAGATACCTGGTCGGTTAGTGTTAACATTAAAAACTTAACGGATGAAACCTATTTCCGTTCTAACTTCCCTGATTTATTTGGTAGCTCGGTAGTCTTGCCTGAATTACCCCGGAGTTATCAAGCTAAGTTTGCTTATAAGTTTTAATTAAACACAACGCTACGCTGGTAGCGTAAATAATTCAAAGGGATAATAATACATCAGTATTTTTATCCCTTTTTTTATTCCATGACGTAAGTTGGATGTTTATCTATGTTGCAAAAATATACAGTGATTATCGGTAGTTTATTAGCATTAAACCTGACCAGTTGTTCAAACAAACATCAAATACACAATAATATCAATAGCCCCCCACCTATGGAAATCAAAGTTGTGGTGGTTAATATGTTTGAAATTGGCGAAGACCAGGGGGATAAAGCCGGGGAATTTCAGCTATTCAAGGCGGGTCTAGAATTACATAGCTGTGTGCCCTTCCTTGCGTCTTTTCATGAAATATGTCTGAATCCACAAACTGGTGTATTAGGCATAGTCACGGGTATGGGTACGGCAAAAGCCGCATCCGCGATTATGGCCCTCGGACTTGATCCTCGTTTTGATCTATCCCATGCCTACTGGCTGGTTGCAGGTATAGCCGGGGTCGATCCACAAGATGCCTCAATTGGCTCTGCAGTATGGGCAAACTACCTGGTTGACGGTGATTTAGCTCACGAAATAGACGCCAGAGATATGCCTCATGACTGGCAAACCGGTTATTTTCCGCTCTTTCAACAATCCCCCCTGCCTTCTCGCTCCACTGCGCCATCAAGCCATTACCAGGACTCAACTAACGGCGAAGTGTATCAACTGGATCAGCAGCTTGTTACCTGGGCTTTTGAGTTGACGAAAAACCTGGCCTTAACTGACAATGCTGCGATGCAGACATTGCGTAGTCAATATATCAACTACCCCAATGGGCAAAAACCGCCCTTTGTATTACAAGGTGATCAGTTAGCCTCATCCACATTTTGGCATGGAGAACATCTTAATCAGTGGGCTAATGACTGGGTAAGCTACTGGACAAAAGGTCAGGGGAATTTTGTCACCTCAGGCATGGAAGATACTGGCAGTTACCAGGCAATAACTTATTTAGACAACGCCGGAAAAGCCGACAAATCCCGATTTTTAGTATTACGCACCGCCAGCAATTATTCTATGCCGCCAAGCGGTACCCCAGCCATAGACAATTTAAAAGCTGAAGGTGAAGCGGGCTATGTGGGTATGCAGGCATCCCTGGAGGCCGCTTATACGGTAGGCAGTGTAGTGGTGAACAACCTGGTGGAAAATTGGCCACGTTATAAATATAAACTACCCTGTGCAGGGCAAGGAGAAAATCGGTCAAACCCTAACCAAGCACTGCCTCCACCCCTATCACAATCAACCACAGCGGATAAAGTAACAGCTGTGTCTTTTCATACCGATACTGCCAAGCTTTTAACAGCTAAGCAGATTATTGCCGCACTTGACTTACAGGGGCACGTTGAAGGGGGCTATTTTCGTCAGACGTTTTCAGCAGATCATCGTCCTGCCATTCCTACCCCAAATGGCCAGAGAGTCACTATGACCTCTATTTACTATTTGCTCACTAAGGCTTCCCCAATAGGGCATTTTCATATGAATCAATCAGATATCATGCATTATTTTCATAGTGGCGATCCCATAACCTACTATATGCTCCATCCAGACGGCAGCCTGGAAACGACTATTTTGGGGCCGGATCCAACCTTGGGCCATCAACTGCAAATGCTGGTTAAAGGCGGCACCTGGAAAGCGTCACGCATCAGCGTGACCGGCCCTTATGGTTATGGGCTGATTGGCGAAGCGGTCTCTCCCGGCTTTAATTATAACGATATGCAATTGGGGCAAACCCCTGAACTACTGGCTACCTTTGAACAACACGACAAACTGATTAAAAGCTTGTCACGCTAAATAAGATAAAAATGACCTGAGATTATTTATTTTCGCATATTGGCCTTTGCTGAAACCATTTACCATACACAGGGTCAATACAATACTGGTATTGACCCTGGTGATAACAGTATTGGGTTAACGCTTACACTAAGCCAGTATTTAGGCTAATTCATAATATCTCAAAAAAGGACAATCTCATGGGCAGTAAAACCCTATTATGCCTGGCCCTGTTAGGATCCTTATTGCTCAGCATCCATAGCGTGTCCGCTGAGCAAGTTGCTAATCCACTGGATTTTCTCAATTCCCAGCTAGCAGAGCAGCTTAAAAACCAGATGCGTGCGTTAAGCGATCCCGAACTCATAAAAGCACAGGCTGCATACCACCGAGAATTTTACCTCGCCCTAATAGATCAAGGTTTTAGCAAAGAAGACGCACTGAAAATCATCGTTGCCATGGCAGGCAGCGACAACAAGTCATCTCGTTAAACGTCAGAACGCTGAAAAAGCCGCATAACCTAAGAGCAGCATTGCGCTGTACAATAGCCTGCTCACAGTAATGGTAAAAAATCATGAAATATAAGTCATGTTTATCTTTTACTTGGGCTCTAATTAAAAAAAGAGATCAAGATGTGCTTGGTAGTTTTTCCAGGCACTCAAAGCATTTTTGCTAATGGGTTTTCTTACCTGCACTTTACTGAGGGTTTTTACTGATAGCTTAGTGTCAGAATCGGTTAAACACGCATCATTCCACTCTAATTCACAAAAACGTAAAATTGATTGAATATTTTCTTTGGGGTTATTTATCAGTTGTTCATAGCTTGCCTCATATACAAAGCCCGGTAGCTCAAAGCGCCAATGCTTCATTAAATCGTCGTGAAAATCCCCGTATTGCTTAAACTCATCAAGGGAGCAAAAGTAAGGCTCGTTCTCGGCAAAATAGTTGCTAAATACCGACAGCGCTGTAGCAGGCATATCTCTAGTAAGGTGAATTATTTTTGCCTTAGGGAATAACGTGTAAAGCAGTCCGACTGATTGAAAATTCGCCGGGAGTTTGTCGATAACAAAAGGTTTACCCTTGGCATGTTTGGCTAATAAATCTAAATAAACCTGGGCGGCTTCATCCATTTGCACAGTGGTAACAATAGGCAGAAAATCTGGATAATGCTGTTGAGTTTGTGAATAAAAATAGTTAGCGACCTGTTGCCCGATATAGGGTAACTCCCCTGCCCCTGAAATTTCGGGATGTTTTGATAAGGTATATTCAAGCAGCGAAGACCCCGTTCTTGGTAAACCAATAATAAAAATAGGGGTTAGTTCAGTATCAACTTGTGGCCTTCTTCTGGACAACACATCCCGATTGTTCAGTTGTTTAATTCGTTTAAAAAAAGCGGCCAATTCATGTGTTTTAAAAGTACATTGAGTCAGCTGCAAAGCATTCGCTCGCTGATAATGCAGCCAAGCACTATCATAGTCTTTATTGTCGTTTAACACCTTTGCCATTGCATAGCGAATAACGACTTCCTCTTGCTCGCTAAGGGAGGTACTTGCTAAGCGCCCTTGCAAAACGCTTAAGTTCGGATCGGCGATATTGATTTTTTTAAGACGGGAAATTTCAAGAAAGGCGTATGCATAGAGCAAATTAATGTTCTTATTGATGCCTAACTGCAGTACTGTGCGAAAACTCTGCTCGGCCTCCAGTAAGCACCCCATGATCAGTTGTTGCTGTCCCAATTCGTAGTGCATTTGCGCCATATTGGGTGCGACTTTTATGCCGTATTTTAAAACGGTTAATGCATCTTGCTCAGAAAACACCCCATTAAAGGCAATCGCCAAATCGATCAAAGGGAAAGGCTCTTCTGGTAATAACCGACAGGCTTTATTCATGTACGATACCGCTGTGTCGTAAAGCCCGGCTATAAGAGAGAGTCGCCCCAAACCCCAGTATGCTTGCCCGTTATGTTGATCATCTGCAACTAAGGCTCGATATAATTTTTCAGCCTGTAAATATCGTCCTTGTTTCTCAAAATACTGCGCGTCTGCTAACTTCGCCAAAATTCAGTCTCTTTAGGAATATGAGTAGATATAAAAAAGCCCCGTAAATTCACGGGGCTTTTACAAGGTTACTAATGGTTAGAAATTATAGGTGGCTTTTACGTAGTAATAACCGCCGTTAATCCCATAGGGTGAGGTTTCATAATATACGCCACCCCAATTGTTATTCGGAATGCCCCCTCCTGGGATATTAATACGCGCAGCATCCTTATCAAAGATATTCTGTGCACCTGCAGATAAGGTAATCGCATCACTGACAAAGTAACTCGCTTCCATGTCAACTGTCACTGCTGAATCTGCAGTGATGGCAGTAGCATCATAGTCAACATGCACCCCTTGGAATTCGCCGTAATAATTCACACGGGTAAATACCGAGAAGTCATCCCATGTCTGGGCCCAGGTGAACGTACCACGGTGCTTGGGTAAATCTTCTTCCAGACGTTTAACCTTAAAGGCACCGGTAATATCCGAGAACTGGGTTACTTCGGTTTCATTCCAGTTGTAGGCCAAACTGAAGGTCGAACTACCGTTTAATATATCTGCAGAGTAGTTAGCTACAACATCAATACCTTTAGTGGTGGTATCGAAATCATTAGTGAAGAAACTAACCTGTTGCAAGCTGTCTACATTTGGCACACCTGCAACTTTTAAAGCAGCTTTATCTTCGGCAGACAAGTTGATTTTATCAGATTGGCTGATGCGATCTTCTACTTCAATATTGTAGAAATCAACCGTCATAAAGAAATCACCACTGGTGTATATACCACCAAAGGTATAACTTTGTGAATTCTCAGGTTGTAATTCTGAACCACCTAATTGTAATGAGATTGGGTTGGTGGGCGGCAACAATGCCGAATCAACCAATACTCCGCCATCCAGATTGGTTTGCACATTACTAACATTAGCCTGGCCAACAGTTGGAGCCCGGAAGCCTGTGCTTATAGAGCTGCGTAAAGAAAGATCTTCGGTCAGATGTACCTGTGCGGTAATTTTATAGTTAGTAGTTGAACCAAAAGTATCATAATTTTCATAACGCAAGGCTCCGCCTAATAAGAAGTTTTCGGTTATAGGGGCCTCAACATCAACATAAGCCGCATAGTTGCGACGTGTCGATACACCGCCATCAGCAGGTTTGAATCCAGGGAAGCCATTTGAACCAATACCAAAGCCTTGTGATGTCAAAGGACCGGGAGTAAAGGATGCCACATCCCCCACAACCACTTCAAAAGACTCTTCGTGCCATTCCAGGCCACCGGCAAGGTTAAGATAATCATACATCCCCGCGTCAACGGATTTAACCAAGTCGAAGTTAAAATTCTTCTCCAGCTGAATAAAAGAACCTGGGCGGAAATCTCTAGGCGTATCTGGACCTAACGAAGCATTGATAGTGTCATAAATCACAAACTGAGATTCACTACGCCCTACAGTACCGCTTAGATCGTAAAAAACACCATCTGCAAAACCACCTTTAAACTCACCCTTGGTACCAATATTCAAAGACGTATCGGTAATATTGCCACCGAAATTAGGCGTAAATCCAGCTGGTAACATCTCGTTAAAGGCAAAACAGTTTGGATCGTTGGCTACGCCAGAAATATAGTCGTCTTGGGCAGTAACATTATCTGAAGTAATGGGTATAGTCGGACATTCCACGCCATCGCCTAAACCCAGACCGGAATTTACCTGGCCTTCTGGGCCTGGAGTCAAATCGCCGATTAACAGCGTTTCACCACTGTCATTTGAATAAACAGTTCCACGGGTATGAGGATTACGGTAATAGAAGCCACCGCGAACATCACGTTCGGAGTAGTTACCAAACATATAGAATTCTTTATCGTTGCCTAAATCCAAACCGAAATTACCAAAAATGCTGATGTCATCCTTAATCTCAGGCGCGCCCCAAATTTGCGCAGGATTTTCTACGTTTAGGCCAGCAGCACCGAATGCTTCAGCATCGGGACGTTGTACACTGCGGCTGGTGGCATCAGAATTTTTGTATTGGAAACTCAAATTGGCAAAACCATCTTTGGTAAAGGGCATACCCACATTACCGGCGATTTCTGTAGTGGTACCATCTCCTTCATAAAACTCACCCGTTTTCGCGGTCAATGAGCCGCCTTCGGCATCGTCTTTTAATACAAAGTTAATGACACCGGCTATGGCGTCTGAACCATACTGAGCCGCAGCTCCATCACGCAATACTTCAACTTGTTTCAAAGCAATGCTGGGGATAACCGAAATATCCGGGCCCTGTGCACCGTCATTGATACCACCGCCGAGAAAGGCGATAACGGATGAACGATGCCGCCTCTTACCGTTTAATAAGATCAAGGTGCTGTCTGCTGGTAAGCCCCTGAGGTTAGCCGGGCGAACCAAAGATGCCGCGTCGCTGATAGGGTTAGCCTGAACGTTTAATGAAGGTACAGTCCCTTTCAGTATTTCCAGCATGTCAGAGTTGCCCGCTGCGGATAACTCCTTGGCACCGATGATATCAATAGGAACGGGTGAATCAGCTATGGAGCGAGGTGCACCACGACTACCGACCACTGCGATTTTTTCAATATTAGCAGCCTCATTTGTTTTTTCCTGAGCCATTGCTGGCGTAACACTGGCAGCTGCGGTGACCGCAGAGGCAGCGAGTATTAACTTTATACTTCTGGACAGTTTGTTGACTTTTATGTTCATTTCATTCTCACAATTTATGTATATTATGTATATTATTTTTTTGACACCTTTAACGAAATGGTAACCACAACGTTATTAGATCAAGATATCGGATCCCGTGACCGATTTTATTATTAACTACGTGACCAAATATGTTTTTTGACACCATTCAGATATACCGTTATTTGCTACAAAAAACAAACGGCCCTATAAACTTAAAACGATAAAAAACTTACCATAATCGTCATTTATGGAATAAAAATAAAACCTGAATTCCTTTAATGACCTGTTTGCTGTAAAAAAGTCTGGAAATTCAGCATAAACCACTTTTTTTGAACTTAAATTCATTAACAAAAAAGTTCATTTATTTTTTTATTTTTTTTAATTTGATTGGTTATTGAACAAACTCCATCCTTAAAAGGGTAGTCCCTTCGTTAAATTGCGTAAAGATGCCCCATGGTAAAATATGGATTTTAACAACGGTCAGCTACCAGGTGTTTAGTTTGCATCTTATTACTGGCATTTTCTAACCTGGCAGGTCCCGCTCGTAAAGATCCCCTTTCTTAAGACGACGTTTAGTACTTTATCAAACGTTAGATCAGCAGTTTTTGTATTTTTTTCGTACACATCAAACTGTAACCCTTATTAGGGTGGGGGTTACCCTGGTATGTTGTAGAGAAATGCCGTAAATATAAATTTACCCGTGCTGTTGAGCACTATTGTTTTTACTATAAAGGTGAAAGTTTCATATCCCCTGATTTTATAAGCAAATTTATGTCATATTAGACGGCTATTTAAGTGGGAACCTTCTGCGTTAAGAAGCATTTTCACCTCATCATAAATTGAAGAGCATTGACCTGTGCAAAATAACAGCATTTCTGCCTTCGTCAATGGATCTGTATTTTAAGGCAAAATTACATGCACAAATTTCCTTTTCCCCTGCAATATCAGGTTGAAATACACTCCATCAGCGGCCACACATTGAGTGTTACCCTGGATATTGCCCAGCCTTGTGCCACAGGGCAAAAAGTCTCATTAGCAGTCTGGATCCCCGGCAGTTATATGATCCGGGATTTTTCCAAAAATATAATCCAACTCAGTGCATACAGCGCGGATGGTCAATCACTTAACGTGCTCAAAAGTGACAAACTAAGCTGGATTATTGCCCCCCACAGTGGCCCTATTAAAGTTCAGTACACCGTCTATGCTTTTGATTTATCAGTACGCAGCGCCTATCTGGATGATGAGTTCTGTTTTTTCAACGGTACCAGCCTGTTTTTAGCCGTAGAGGGACAAAAAGATTCACAGTGCCGGGTAATATTGCCCCCTCCTTTACAGGCAAACTGTAAAGACTGGCGTATCGCTACCACCCTGCCCCTGGTCGGTAATACCCGCCATCATGAATTTGGCGAATATCAGGCGAGTAATTATAACGAGCTTATCGACCATCCTATATTAATGGGTCGTTACGATATCGTGCCTTTTCAAGCAACTTCAGGAACCGAAAATGATCCCCTGGACTGCCAATTTGAATTGATCCTGGCCGGAGGACATCAAGGGGATACCGAGCGAATGGCCAAGGATCTGAGCACAATATGTCAGCATCACTTCGATTTATTTGCCGATAAAGCGCCCATTGAGCGATACCTTTTCATTACGATGCTTACCGGTGACGGGTTTGGCGGGCTCGAGCATAGTGCCTCCACCGCTTTATTATATAACCGACACGATTTGCCGCTAAAAACTCAATCTACACAGATGCCAGACGGATATCGAACGTTTTTAAGTTTATGCAGCCATGAATTCTTACATACCTGGCATGTGAAACGCACCAAGCCCGTTGAACTTGAAAATCCAGCCCTGAGTGAAGAAACCTATACTGAGCAACTGTGGATCTACGAAGGTTTTACCAGCTATTACGATGATTACAGCCTCCAGCGCTGTGGCGTTATCACCACTGACAGTTATCTAGAAGTGGTGGCACAAACCCTGACCCGTCTATTACGTAATCAGGGCAGATTTAAGCAAAGTGTTACAGAATCCAGTTTCGACGCCTGGACCAAGTTTTATCAGCAAGATGCCAGTGCAATCAATAATATTGTCAGCTATTACAACAAGGGGGCTGTTATTGCGCTGTGCCTGGATTTACATATACGCTCTCACACTCAGGGTAAAGCCAGTCTGGATGATGTTATGCGTTACCTATGGCAACATCATGGTAAAACCGGCATAGGCACCAACAAACAGGTTATTCACACTGTCCTTAGTGAGCATCTGCAGATACCCCTTGACGAATTTTTAAATAAGGCTTTATATAGCACGGAAGATTTACCCGTCGATGAGCTGCTGAGCCGATTTGGTATCCGTTGTGTTTATCGCCCCCGCACCAATGCAGCCGACGTTGGCGGTAAATCGTCTGGTAATACTATTAAACATGACTTTGGCGCGAACATCAAAGCTGTGGATACCGGCGTGAAAATCAGCCAAGTCGTTGAAAACACCCCAGCATTTGCCAGTGGTCTGCAGGTTAATGATCAACTGCTGAGCATTAACCATTGGCAAGTAAACGACAAAAATTTGCACCTCATCCTGGATAATCTTGACTGTGGACAAGTCGTACCGCTGCACATACTTCGCCATCAACAGCTAAAAAAATTGAGCCTCAGTATTGGTGAGGCCCGGTGTGACACGATTTATCTTGAAATAACAGACCCGGATAAACTTGCAACCTGGCTAACATAGCTGACTAATTAATCCTTAGAGTTGTTTAATTCAACGTTATCGCTCTTTAGGGATTAAATCACCTGATGGGTTAAAATCATTGCAAATCGATTAAGGTGAACCAAAAACAAATCAGATATTGGCTGGAAAAAAACGTTTGATTCGGTCTTTCGCAGCCAGGAGAGCCGGTTAAACAACTCTTAGAATCCACAAGCGACTTGATCGCAAATGCCTTCATTCCCGTATAAGACCAATGTGTAAAACAAAAAAATGAAAACTGTAAATTGCAACATTTAAGTAAAGACCAGCTCGCCAATATGGCGTCCCGATATCGAGCAAATCTAATCAACAGTTTGTCAGGATTTAAAAGCGCTAACCTTATCGGCACCTGTAATAGTCAAGGCCAAACAAACTTAGCTATTTTCAGCTCCGTTGTGCACATTGGCGCTTCCCCTGCTTTGGTTGGTTTTATTATGCGACCCAACAGCGTTTCTAGGCATACCCTGGAAAATATTCAGCAGACTAGGCAATACACTATTAATCAGGTCAGTGAAGACTTTTACCGAGCCGCTCATCAAACATCTGCACGGTACTTAAAAGAGCAGAGTGAATTTGAAAACACGGGCTTAACTAGCACCCTTGTTGATGGGATCAATGCACCTTTTGTTACACAAAGCCGCCTTAAATATGCGTTAACACTGCGAGAGATCATGCCTATCCCTCTGAATAACACCCAGCTGGTGATAGGTGAAATAACCGATATTATTTGTGACGAGCAGTCCATTAAAAATGATGGTTATATTGATATAGGATCGTTAAACACCGTCTCCATTTCCGGGCTCGACAGCTACCATACAAATAAAAGGTTATCGCGACTAAGTTATGCCAAACCTGAGGCGTTATCAGTGGATATTTCATTGGACGGACAACCCGATAGTCTGGATTGAGAGTAAAAACCCATACCCTGACTCAGGATTAATTTTGGGAGCGTATATGAAAACATGGCAAACACTCGGTTACCTGGGACTCATCCCCTTTGTTGCGTGCTTATATCCAGGCACTGAAACGCTGGTTTGGGGGATAGATAAAGAGCAAGCTTTTATAGCCTACAGTGCGATTATCCTGAGCTTTATTGCCGGTACGATATGGAAGGCTCAACAGCAACCACACCATACCAGGCAGGAGATTGTCAGCAATGTATTTAGCCTGATAGCCTTTGTGTCGTTACTTGTGGGGGGGGATATCGCCATCGCCATATTAGCCGTAAGCTATCTTTTATTATTTATCTACGAAAACAACCTGATCAAGAAAGGCAAAGCGGGGGATCCGACGGGTGATTATATAAAAATGCGTTTTTGGTTAACTTTAAGTGTGGTTTTACTGCACATCCCAGCGTTAATTTTATGGCAGGGCTAATATTAAAACACATCAGTTTAAAGGAGCATTCGTTATGCTAACAATATTTTTTGATGCAAAATGTCCACTGTGCACAACAGAGATGAACCATCTAAAAGAGTACGATAAAAATAATGTGATTACCTTAATCGACTTACATCAGGAGGATTTTGCAAACCTTTATCCTGAAATTAAGTTTATTGACGCCATGAATATCTTGCACGGAACCTATAATGGTAAGCTGCTATTGGGCCTGGAAGTCACCCACAGAGCCTGGACGCTAGTGGGCAAGGGTTTTTGGGTTGCACCACTGAATTGGCCGCTAATAAAACAATTAAGTCACTTGGTTTATTTAGGCTTAGCTAAATACAGACATCCCATTTCAACTACGCTGGCAAAAGCGTTTCCTAAGCTTTTTGACAAAGGTAGCGCTCAATGTACTTCAGGTACTTGTTATGATGACTCAAAAAAATGAACCATCACTAATATCCCGAATTCTTTTGTAGATACCACCATATATACCCTAAGGCAGTGGTGAGGCTAGGCTGAAAAGCAACTCAGCCCATGAGCTTAGACCTACTAAGTCAATGGGGAGAGTGACACAGCAGTCAACATCGCTGCAGCTTCATGGGAGAGGGGTACATCTGTTTTGGTTTTAATCATACACCAAACCAATGCACATAAAGGAAGCTCAGGTTACAACGTCCCCGTTCTGTTTTTGCTATTTTCTCTCGAATCTGTGACTAAGCTTGATAAGATAATAACACCCCCCTAAAGCGAGGATAATAATACCTAAACCTATAATAGCTAAGGGGTCATATTTTTCCAAATCTAGTAAAATCACCTTACGCGACACAGCTATAACCGCAACGAGTAGCACGACCTCTGCATGTATAATATTTTCCTTAAAATACATTTCGACTGTTTCCATCAGTTCAAATCCAATCAGAATGATGAAGAAGAAACCAAAGATCCTGAACAATTCATCAATTTCAAGAAAAAGCACATCATCTGTGGGGTCAAATATATCCAGATAAAGAACGATAAACAGTTCCACTATCGATACAGCAACAACTATTGTCATCACTATAAAAACAAGAAACGACATCCACCTTTTAACCACGTGCATTAAAGAAACCACTTTTTCGACTTGCTTGTCCACTAATCAGATACTCCTTGTTCCCTATGATGCACTAATAACGGGCAAAAAAGGATTGGCTAAAATATTGAGGAAACAAAACAGTCGGCTGCTTTTTATCCTTAATTATTAGCTTGTTATGTTTCATTTTTCGCAAGCTGTCAACAAATACCAAAAAATCCAGGTTAAAATAGTGAAAAACACCGGCAGTGAGACTTGAACTAAGGGAGAATATGCAATCAACAGTTTTTAGTGAAAAGAACAGCAAGGTTTTTCCTGTCACCTACTGAGTATTTTGATTATCACAGCCCTATGCTATAGCCACAATCAGAGCACCAATACTTTTTGTAGACAAACGGGTGGTTAAATCGGTCAAATGACATCCATAGTTCCTAAAGTAAAAAGTCAATTATTATACCGGCAGTTTTATTTAAGAATTGACTTAAGCACCTTATTAGCTTGCTTATACTTTTTCCGCCTGGGAATAGAGTTCATCGGCAATAGATTTGAAATTCAAAAATCCGAGTAGTTTGCCCTCTTCGATAAGCGGTGCTTCGCTGATGTTGTAAGAATCTAAATATTGATAAAGTTCTTTCACTGATGGCCGGGCCTGAAAGGCGAAATCTTCTTTGATAAGGCCGGGGAAATTGACCCAGGCACCCTTCTTGATTTTGTCACCAAAATCCTTAAATTCATATAGGCCCGATGACAACCCGGATATTACCGTACCAATGTTTATTATCGCCGCAAATTTATCCTCTTGATAAAATGCCAAATATTTTACCTTTTGCGATGCAATTGATAAATATTTGAGCATACTGTGATCATGGAAATAATTTCTTTGTGGATTATTCACTTCATAATTAATCACCGCAATTTGGTCAGGTCTTAGTGCGTCCAGTCTTTGATAGAGATCCTCGAAACCAAGCTTTTGAAATCCTTCAATATTATTTAAATTCCCAACGGTATCTTCCCAATCATGAACCTGCTGCCGGGTACCTTGTGGATTCGCAATTGACTCAGCAAGAAGCTCAAGTCTGGCAGGTACATCCAGCTCAATTTTGGTTTCAGAGCCGCTCATCGTGACTGTGATTGGTCGGGTTTGCAGCGATTCAAAGAAGCGGTTCAATTGGCTCTTAAATGAATAAATAACAATCACCACTATCATGATAGTGACGATGATATGCGTTATATCTATGGGTTCAAACTTAAACAATTCTTTCAATTCAATTTTGTTATTCACTATATTTGTTATGTCCTCATGCTTTACTAAAGGGCGGCTTAGTCTTTGCCGGATGTGTGGTCTCTAATCTAAGAATATAAAGGATGGAAAAAACGTCAGGTTGATAAAATTATAGTTTGCTCCACCCTTTTCGTCCTGTTTCTTTCCCTTATATTAAAAATAGCTTTGGATCTATGCCATTTTATCTTGCCTGATAGGGCAGTGAAATCACCCGGCACAATAAGATTTATTATTCATCTCTCGTACTATCACGTCCAACATCCACCCTGAAAACGGAAAAATAAATACCTGAAAATTTGATGTTTTTTAACCAAAAAAATTTTATTTTTCATTTGAATCAGATGTTTACTTATGTATTTACAAATTGTAACGCTTTACACACTCTCCCCCTATGATCTAAAAAAATTCAGGGGCGTAAGAAATGGCCTCAACAAAAGCGAGTAATTTTTAACCAGCTAAAAGGAATTAACATGAACAATTTTACCAAATTTCTGGCGCTATCGGTGCTTTCGATAGGACTAGTAGCGTGTAACGATGATGATGATGATGTTGTTATAATAGACAATATTCAAACATCTGATTTACGCATAATACACAGTGTACCTGATGCACCAACCGTTAATGTTTACGCCGGTGATGCAGTACTGGCAGGATTAGAAAATGTTGATTATCAGGTATCGTCGCCCTGGATAACGGTCGACGAGGGTACTTACGCCGTGCGCGTAGAAGCTAATGTTCCTGGTGGTACAGCTGATGTGATTTCAGCTTCAGTCACCCTGGAAGGTGAGACGTCCTACACTTTACTCGCTGTGGGTTCAACAACAGATGACACCATTGAACCTTTGGTACTGTCGGTGGATAGGTCTGCTGTTACTGCTGGCAATGTCCGTGTGCATATAGTTCACGCCGCACCCGCCGCTCCTATGGTTGATATCTATGTTACCGGGTCAGGTGACGATATTAATGCAGCCCAGCCTCTTGCCACTGCTAGTTTTAAAGATGATACCGGACAAGTCGAAGTAGCCGGTGGGGATTACCAAATCCGAATCACCCCCGCGGGCTCTAAAGATGTGGTGTTTGACTCAGGTACGGTCATGCTGCCAGCAGGCGCCGATTTACTGGTGGCGGCCACGCAAAATACCGGTACAGGCACCTCACCTGTAACCTTACTCGTGACTGACGGCACATCTTTCTTTAAAATATGGGATGTGAATTCTGAGGCTAATGTAAGAGTGGTACATGCCGTATCCGATGCCCCCCCAGTGGACATTATCGCCAACAATGCGTTGACCTTATTTGACGGCGTCGCGTATCCCGATGTCACCGCTTATATTCCAGTAGATGCCGGTGACTATAGTATTGATGTGGCAGTTGATGCCGACAATAGTATAGTAGCCATAAACGATGCCTCTATCACGGTTGAAAACGGCCACTTTTATACGGTCTTTGCAAATAGTGATTTAGCCAGCATAGGTTTAGGCCTAGTAGTAGATGTACCCCGCCCGATTGCCACTGCGGCTAAAGTGAGAATATTCCACGCCTCACCTGATGCAGCCAACGTCGACATTTATGTCACCGCGGATGGCGACATCAGCGCAGTATCTCCTACTTTTGCAGCCGTAGGTTTTACCACGCCAGATTTAACTGAAACAGGTTATGTTGAATTAGCGCCTGGCGATTATTTTGTTACTGTAACAGGCGAAGGTTCAAAAACTACCGCTATCGAAACGGGCATGCTCAGTTTTGAAGTCAACAAAGTCTATACTGCAATCGCAGTAGATGGGTTAACGCAAGGCGCAGGCCCGACCTTGATCACAGCAGACGATCTGGCACCAGCATTTAATGTAACTTCCCGTTTTAACATCAGTCTAAGTGGCCATCAAGAAGTGCCCATGGTCAATACTATGTCTAGCGCCACAGCAGTCGTTGAAATAGATGAAAATTTACTGGCTTTTAAAGTCACTCTGGATGCCAGTATGGTCACAGACGCAAGTGCTGCCCATGTGCACGATGGCGATATAGGCACAAACGGTGGGGTAGCCTTTGGTTTAACCGATATGGGCAACGGTACCTTTGTACTAGAGCAAACCGACTTAACCGCAGGCCTGTTAGAAGACCTGTTAAGTGGCCAGTGGTACCTAAATGTACACACCCCCACTCACGCTAGTGGCGAAGTACGGGGACAAATCGTGCCTGATACCACAGCAGTGGTGACCTTTGAATTGAGTGGGTTACAGCAAATACCACAAATTATCGGTCAAGGCACAGGTGGTGGATATGCGCTATTTGATACAACAGACAACGGCGTCACGCTCAGGGTCGTCACATCGGGGGTCGATGATGCCACCATGGCACATATTCATACTGGATACGCTGGTGTCAACGGTTCAGTATTGGTTACCTTGGCCCAGGATAGCATAAATGCCAATGTTTGGACCTCTGGTGGTGAAATTAACCTAGATGTCGATGTTGCAGCGCTACTGTTATCCGGTGGACACTACGTAAACTTACATACGCCAGCCAATCCAAGCGGTGAGTTGCGAGGACAAATTACGCCGAGCAATATCGAAGTCTATGGCGTAGTAGCCAGTGGCGATCAAGAAGTCCCCGTCGTCATCACAGATGCAAGCGGCGTGGGTGCGATCACCTTAAACACCACAACAGGCTTAATTATCGGCACCATTAACCTGACGGATATCACGCCTACTATGGCACATATCCATGCAGGGGTTGCAGGTACCAATGGTGGAGTGGTGTTAGCCCTTACTGATAAAGGTGATGGCACATTTACTGTACCGGCCAATACTGAGCTAAACATGACGCAAATGGACTTAATGCAATCAGGCAGCCTATACAGCAATTTTCATACTGTAGAAAACCCATCAGGAGAAATTAGAGGGCAAATCACCCCAGGCTTTTAAACTTTTTCTTCTATCGTTAAACCTAAAAGCGAACTCCGGTTCGCTTTTAGGTACTTTCGCAATTCCATCGAATCAGTAACCTCCACTTTTTAAGTCAGATGTCTGATAAATTATCAATAATTACAGATTAACGCCTCAAACTGATCAATTGGTAATGGTTTGCTAAATAAATACCCTTGGAAAACACTACATCCGTCGTCTAATAGCAATTGTCGCTGCTCTTCAGTCTCCACACCTTCGGCAATAACTTCAATTTCTAGGCTATGTGCCATGCTAATTATAGTCTTGATTATCGCTTTATCACGACTACCGGTGGCAATATCACGTACGAACGACTGATCTATTTTAAACTGGTCAAGGGGCAGTTTCTTGATGTATTGTAAGGACGAATAACCTGTGCCAAAATCATCAAGAGAGAACTGTACACCCACATCATTTAATGCATTCATGGTGGCAATGGTGGCTTCGATGTCCTCTTGCAACAGACTTTCGGTCAATTCTAGCTTTAGTAAATTTGCAGGAATGACATATCGCTGTAAAGCTGCCTGAACTTGATCTACGAAATCCGTCTGCTGGAATTGTCTGGCACTAATATTTACGGCCAGTGTTAAATCCCGTGTTAGCGTATCTTTTTGCCATGCTCCGAGCTGCGCACAAGCAGTCTCCACAACCCACTTGCCAATGGGTATGATCAATCCAGTTTCTTCAGCCAGAGGAATAAAGGTAGCAGGTAACACAAGGCCCCGCTTATGGTGTGTCCAGCGGATCAAAGCCTCAGCCCCCAATACTCGGTTGGAACTGTCCATCTGAATTTGGTAATACAAATGAAATTGCCACTTTTTAATTGCCACCCGCAATTCATTTTCGAGGGTTGTGCGGATGTTAATGATGTCTTGCATTTTTTGGTTAAAGAACTTCAAGGTATTACGGCCTGCTTGCTTTGCCTGATACATGGCGATATCGGCTTGTTTCATCAGCTCTTCTGCCGTCTTACCCTCATGGCCGAAAAAGACTGCACCTATACTCGAGGTACTATGGTATTCGTGAATGCCTAGCGAGTAAGGTTTGTTGAGCAGAGTTAAAATTTTTCTGCCAATGGCGTTAGCCATTCCTGCGGCATGAATAATGTCTTTATCCAGCTCTTCCAGGATCAACACAAATTCATCCCCCCCAATACGTGCCACGGTATCACCTTTGCGCAGACAGGACTCCAAGCGTCGCGCTATCTGTATCAGCAATAAATCACCTACTCCATGGCCAAGGGTGTCGTTGATGTCCTTAAAATGATCCAGATCAATAAACATCACCGCACTGTGCGAACCTTTTCGTGTACTGGTCGCTAATGCATGATTAAGTCTATCGAGCAAAAGACGCCTGTTGGGCAAACCAGTAAGCGAGTCATAGAAGGCGAGATTCTTGAGCTCTGATGCTCGTTTATCTTTCTCTTCGCTTTGAAAAGCCAGTTCGGTATTGGCAACGGCCAGTTCTGCTGCCCGTTTATCTTTTTCTGAGTTTTGAAAGGCCAGCTCGTCGTTGGCAGTGGTTAGTTTCTCGTATGCAATAGCTAGTTCTGTTACCCGTTTACCTTTTTCTTCGCTTTGAAAGGCCAGCTCTTCGTTGGCAGTGGCCAGCTCTTCGTTGGCAGTGGCCAGATCTTCGTTGGCAGTGGCCAGCTCTTCGTTGGCAGTGGTTAGTTTCTCGTATGCAATAGCTAGTTCTGCTACCCGTTTACCTTTTTCTTCGCTTTGAAAGGCCAGCTCTTCGTTGGCAGTGGCCAGTTCTGCTGCACCAGTCTTATTATTGTTGTTCCCAATATGCTCACCGTCCTTGCTCACTGGTGTCTCCCTCTTATGTTTAAATATATTAAAACGGCGTGTTAAGCTAACGTTAAAAGACAAAGAACCTGAAAATCCAATGCATAACTACCGTGTCCATGAACCACATGTCTAACCAGAAAGACTAATTTAAAGTAAGTCCTTTGCACGCCAGCAAAATAAAATGTAAGCATATTGCGTGTAAGACTAATCCTTTGTATTCTCAAGCTCTTTAGCAAATAATGTTCGCAGCTCGCAATAGCCCACACCTGCTCTTCATCACTAAAATTTACGGCGGGGTCACTAGGTGCAGAGCCTTAAATTTATACCCCTCACCTAAAAAATTATTTGCATGCAAGGTAAGTATAAAAATATGCTCAAAGGTTAAAATAAGATGCAAGTTTGTTGTTTTATTAATACTAATACCCTTTAAAAAATTATTATTTTCTCGCTGTCATAGTCCAAGGGACAGTTAATGCCCTTATATTCGCAAGTACTGACTCACTCACAATCAATAGCAAAATAATCACTACACAACCTTATTTGACTGAATGCGATAACTTATTCACTTCGTTTTATTGTCCACCATGGAGCATGAGGTTTTTCAAATATAGACGACTAACTGCACATAACCAGCATGATTTTAGGAATAGTGTTTAAAAACACCCTCGCTGCTCCTAATGGATAAGAGTATTATTCAATAGCAAGGGTGTTTTTTTGGGTATTATTAACCACTAAACATTATTGATCTTAAATTTGTTATTTTTGCCGCTGGCATTAGCTGGTTTTTATGGCCCGTTTACGCCATAAAAAATACACCACAGGTACCACCAGCAATGACAGCACTAATGCACTGGCCATCCCCCCAACCATTGGCGCCGCAATGCGACTCATCACTTCAGACCCTGTGCCGGTACCTAACATAACCGGTAATAAGCCGATAATAATAGTGGCCACGGTCATCATCACAGGCCGCACTCGCAGACCTGCACCCTGCATCACTGTTTGCCTGAGTTGGGTGACAGTAATTTGACTACTGGCAGCCTGATGTTTGTTATGTAACGCCTGGTAAGCTTGATCCAAGTACACCAGCATCAGCACCCCAATTTCCACCGCGACCCCCGCTAGGGCAATAAAGCCTACCCCCACGGCTACCGACAGGTTAAACCCCAGTAAATAGAGTAACCAGATGCCACCTATCATGGCCAGTGGCAAAGTACCCATAATGATAGCCACCTCCACCAAACTACGAAAATTGAGATACAACAACACCACTATGATGGCCAGTGTCAGTGGCAAAACATAAAAAAGCCTTTCTTTGGCGCGCTGCATATATTCGTATTGTCCTGCCCACTGCAGACTATAACCCGAGGGCAAATCCAGCTCTTTATCCAGTAAAACCTGCGCATTACTGACATAGGTTCCTACATCAATATCTTCGGTATCAATATAAGTCCAACCATTGATACGGGCATTTTCACTCTTGATCCCTGCGGGACCATCCTCAATATAAACATCCGCCACATCTGCCAGGGCAATACGCTGCCCATTAGAGGTAACGATAGGCAAAAGTTGCAGTTGTTCCGGCGAATCCCGATATGACTGCGGATAGCGTAAATTGACCGGATAACGTTCCAGGCCCTCAACCGTCTGGGTGACATTCATACCGCCAATAGCTGTGGCCACAACTTGCTGCACATCACTGATATTCAAACCATAGCGGGCGGCTTTTTCCCTGTTGATATCGACTTTGATGTAACGTCCCCCGGCTACGCGCTCTGAATATACAGACGCAGAGCCAGGCATAGGCCCAAGAATTTTTTCAATATCTTTGCCTATTCGTTGAATGACCCTTATATCACTGCCCGCCACCTTGATGCCTACCGGGGTTTTAATACCCGTTGCAAGCATATCGATACGGGTTTTGATGGGCATCACCCAGGCATTAGTTACCCCGGGTATTTGCACCACCTGATCCAGTGCTTCACGCACGCTTTGCGTGGTCATGCCCGGTCGCCATTGCGCCTTAGGTTTAAGCTGAATAAAGGTTTCAATCATGGTCAGTGGCGCAGGGTCTGTCGCTGTTTCCGCCCGGCCGATTTTACCAAACACCGTTTTCACCTCAGGTACAGTGCGTATCAGCTTATCGGTTTGCTGTAGCAATTCCCGGGCTTTACCAATTGAAAGTCCGGCATAGGTGGTGGGCATATACATCAAGTCCCCTTCATCTAAGGGGGGCATAAATTCACTGCCAATTTTAGACAACGGATAAAAGCCAATCAAACCGATAATCAGCGCCCCAAGCAACGTCAGCTTAGGAAAATTCAGCACCCATCTTAGTACGGGTACATATAGCGCTATGAGCAAACGATTTAAGGGGTTTTTCTGCTCACTTATCACCTTGCCGCGAATAAAATACCCCATCAGCACGGGGACCAGGGTTATCGCCAGTCCGGCTGATGCTGCCATAGCGTAAGTTTTGGTGTATGCCAGTGGCGCAAACATCCGCCCTTCCTGGTTCTCCAATATAAACACCGGCATAAAACTGACCGTAATGATCAATAAACTGAAAAACAAGGCCGGGCCGACTTCTGCAGCAGATTTAGCCACAACCTGCCAACGATTCTCATCGGTCAACGGCGTTTTTTCCATATGTTTGTGCATATTTTCAATCATCACTATGGCCCCGTCTGTCATCGCCCCAATAGCAATCGCAATCCCTCCTAAAGACATTATATTGGCGTTAATCCCCTGCCAATACATAATGGAAAAAGACACTAATATCCCCAGAGGCAAGCTGATGACAGCGACAATAGATGAACGAATATGAAATAAAAACGCGGCGCACACCAGGCCCACAATCAACAACTCTTCGAGCAGCTTGGTCCACAGGTTCTCCACCGCACGGTTGATTAAATCAGAGCGGTCATAAACCGGGATGATCTCCACCCCATCGGGCAGACTACTTTTCAAACTCTCAAGTTTGGCTTTCACCCCCTCAATGGTCTTTAAGGCATTCTCGCCATAGCGCATAATGGCAATCCCCCCAACCACTTCGCCTTCACCGTTGAGTTCAGCGATGCCACGACGCATTTGAGGACCAATGCGAATATCAGCCACATCACGCAGTTGCAGCGGTGTGCCTTGAGCATTTAAACCCAGGGGAATGGCCGCTAAATCGTCAACATTCTGAATATAGCCAGTGGCCGTAACCATATATTCGGCCTCGGCCATTTCGATAACCGATGCCCCCACTTCCTGATTACCTTGGCGAATGGCCGTTTGGATCAAACTAAGGGGAATGCCATAGGCTCGCAGCTTGTCCGGGTCGACACTAATTTGATACTGCTTGACCATGCCACCAATGGCGGCCACTTCAGCAATACCCGGCACAGTTTGCAGTTCAAATTTTAAAAACCAATCCTGAATGGAGCGCAATTGACTGATGTCGTGTTGGCCACTTCTATCAGTCAGTGCATATAGATAAACCCAGCCCACACCAGTGGCATCAGGTCCCAGTTGCGGTTTGGCAGAATCCGGCAGATTAGGGGCTACTTGGGATAAATATTCCAGCACCCGGCTTCTGGCCCAGTATAAATCGGTATCATCATCGAAAATAATATACACATAGGAGTCACCAAAAAAGGAGAATCCACGCACGGTATGGGCTCCTGGCACCGACAGCATGGCGGTGGTCAGCGGATAGGTAACCTGATCTTCTACCACCTGGGGAGACTGACCAGGATAACTGGTTTTAATGATCACCTGCACATCGGATAAATCCGGCAAAGCGTCAACCGGAGTATTTTTAATGGCAAACAAGCCGACCCCGATAATGATGGCTGTGCTGAGCAAAACAAAAAAGCGATTAAAAACCGACCAGCGAATAATGCGTTCAATCATCTTGCTGCCCCTTGATCCTGACCATCAGTATCAACAGCCTGAGCTTCAACTGCTTTTCTGATATGACGACCGGCGGGTAAATTACCGGCACTGAGCAATGTGGCTTTTATGATCACAAATTCACCGCCTCTAACCTCAAAAGTAAAAGAGAGCATATCGCCGGCCCGATATTTGCTAATATCCACCGACTGCGCAGCCACAAAGTCCAGGGTCGCCGGACCCCGCTGCCATTTTTCAATGGCCCCGCGGCTGATATTCATCAGCCTCTTTGCGCTATTGATATGGTTAATCAGGCCATCGACTTGGGCAGACTGCCCCCCTTGAGATTGCTGTGCAGCTGAAACAGGCATCGCTGCCATGGCACCTTGCTCATCATCCTTCACCCGTTCACTAGGGCCGTGGGACATTCTGACAAAATCCGAACTAATGCTACTTTCTGAATCCAGTAAAAACTGCGCAGAGGTGACGATGTCGTCTCCTTCTTGCAAGCCTGAGAGGATCTGGGCAAAATCACCACTGACTTGTCCCAGCTTCACTTCAACTGATTTAAATTTTCCCTCGCCTAATGCCATCACCACGCGATCCTGTTTGCCCGTGCGGATCACCGACTCCCTTGGCACCAACAAGCTTTGTTCATTTAAATCAGAATGAATCGTCACCTGGGCAAACATATTGGGTTTGAGTAATCTATCTTGATTGGCAAAGCGCAAACGTACCCGCACCGTGCGGGTGGTCGGATTTAAAGTAGGATAAATATAATCAACTTTACCTTGCCAACTTTTACCCGGCAGATACCCCAGGGTCATCGTCACCGGTAAATTTTTACTTACTTGAGACGCCTGGCGCTCAAATATCTCCGCCTCTACCCATACTTCGTCCAGCCCACCGATAGACATCAAGGTTGTACCCGGCTTAACGTAAAAGCCTTCCCGAATAGCCAGATTATCCACCACCCCTGACTGGGGCGCCCGAAATTGCACCGTCTGTTGCACTTTTTGGCTACGTTTAAGCAAGTCTATGGCTTCCTGGGGCATTTGTAATGCCAGCAGACGGGCTTCGGCGGCATTAGACAATGCATCATTTTCACGCCGCCGGGCCAACAAATATTCTTCCTGGGCATTGACCAGTTGAGGTGAATACAGGGCATATAAAGCTTGATTTTGCGTAACCTTATCCCCGGCTGCTTTGACATAAAGCTTCTCTATCCAGCCTGCCACCCTGGGATGAATATGCACCAGGGTATCTTCGTTATATTGCACATAACCAACAGTATCGATTGGAATATGCAGAGCTTGTTGCACCACTTTAGCGGTTCTTACCCCTAAATTATTCACCACATCCGGGGATATTCTCACTGTCCCCTGGCTTATATCACTGTTACCGGTAGCGTATACCGCTACCAAGTCCATGCCCATAGGGGATTTTCCCGGTTTGTCACGGCGAAAATTAGCATCCATGGGTGCCACCCAATAGATGGGTTTATCATTGGTGGTGGAAGCCACGCTGTTTATTAACTGGGGATCCTCAGCTCGATAAGCATAAATACCCGCTGTAACAACTGAGCCTAGAATAATACCCATAGAAAGTGCGATTTTGCTGTTCATTCAACTGCTCCTGCTGACGCTTGGGGCTTCAGCGTCCCTGTACTAAAAAAATAACCGATTTGCGCTTTAATTTTAAGGCGGTTGGCCAAAATAGTAACCTGTTCCATACGCCCATTAAATTCAGCAATTCGGGCACGCATCACCTCGTCGAAGTCACCGTCATCATGGGTATAAGCACTAAGTGATGCCTCAGCCTGCTGGTGCATCTGGGGTAAAATGCTATTAGCATATAATTCTGCTCGCTGATCCATGCGCTGATACTGGTAAGTTAGCGCCGTAAGTTGGGCCAGCATATTACGCAACAATAGGCGCTGGTCTGTTTTTAGGGACTCGGTCGTTAATCTTGAGGCCCGCACATCATTATCCTGGCGCTTGGTAGAGAAAATCGGCATCGATACCGAGACACCCAGAGATAAAAAATCGGCTCTGCTGCGCCCTAGCTGATCATCTTGGCGGTAAGCGTAGCCAGCATTAACAGCCCATTGTGGTGAATATTTTTGTTCAGCCAGTTTGACACTGCTGTGACCCGCCTGTATGCGTTGTTGTATTGCCTGGACCGCCGGATGGGTAGTTAACAGATTTGCCAGTTGCTGAGGATTAAGCAAGCTTGTTAGCAGACCCGATGCCGCTTGTGGCAGCTTAATATCTGGCAGTGGCCCATTCAGGGTGATCTGTCCCTCGGACTCAAAACCTTGTTGTCCTGGCTCATCAGCCCACAGCCAAGCCATTAACTTGGCCAGTGCCGTATCCTTTTGCTCATAAAGCAAGGTTAACCTGTCTTGTAATCGGGCAATTTCCAGCTGGGCTCGCACCACATCCTGCTGACGGGTCTTACCCTGGGCGGAGGAATAGCTGGTTTGCACAAAATCCGCCAATTGTTCAAACAACCCCCGCTCCTGAGCCAGCAACCTAATGCTCTTATCCGCCGCATAAGCATCGAGCCAAAGGGTGGACACCGTCACTTTTACCTGGGCACGACGGTCTTGCCCTAACAAAGGCTGTTGGCCCGCCAACAATTCCAGTTGCCTGCGTGCTATAGTCCGGCTATCACCTCGGGGAAACATCTGGCTCACACTGAGTTTAATCTGTGTCATCGGCTCCTGATCCAGTGCGTAGCCGTTGGTAGGTAAATTCAACATGCCCATAGATAAAACCGGATCAGGTAAAGTATCAGCAGCAGCGCTTTGGGCTAACAACGCCTGCTCTCTAAGCTGGTTCCCTCCCTGCCAGGGGTCATTGTGTTGCGCTATTTGAATGGCTTGATCAAGTGTTAATGCAAAGGGAGCGCTAATATTACCGCTCCACCATAGCCCACTTAAAAGGGTAAACCTGACGGTATTTTTTGCTATCAATTTAGTTATATTCACTGCTTATTCTCTGGCCGTTTGCCCCATGTCAATTAAGTACAGTAGGCAAATCTTCAAAAATCAAAAATCACAAAGGAAAACTTTTGCGGCTAAACTTAGCTGCACCAAAAAAAAGGCACAATTAGACTGTATTAGCCAAGTATGGGGGGTCTTTTAACGCTGGGGACAAAGGGGACCGTAAAAGCTAGCAGAGGTAAAAAAACCTTATCACTACTGAATTTTGGGGGTGCATAATAGTTCACAGATATCGGGCCAAGAAAATGGCAGGCCCCAACAGGACAACTGCAGTCATCATCACAACACGCCATATTCATCGGTTGTATATCGTCAAAGGAAGCTGATGAGTCAACAGACTGATGCAACCTATGCTCGTTCATTGATGATGCCATAGTCTGCTGTCTATCGCTTGTCGTTAGACTAGCCCATACATCACTAACCAGTGTCGTTGTGTGTTGCATGCAATCTGTTGCAGCAAAAACAAACGACTGGCTGGCAAACAAGATACCTATTAGTATATAGATCGTCAGCTTTGACTGCATGGAATTCTGTTTCTCGGATTAATATATTATGGATCACCAATAGTTTATCGCAAACTTAGCTTGGCTGCATGGAAAAACTACCTGGAAATAGGCTGTTCCATCAAAGTATTGGCTATACTCAATATAGTCTTTAACCTATTAAAGGTAAAGACTATGAAAACAGAATCATTTCCATATCAGCTCAATCACATGATGAAAACACTTTTAGCCATGACACCCGCTCAAAGGTTAACGGTTCAGCACCTTATTCAAGTATCTCAACCAGACGTTACGATTAATGAGCTGATCCAACCTATTTTCACTGCATCACCTCAATGCCCACACCGCCATTGTAGTGGTCAAATATAATTGTGCACATTTTACTAACAGGGGAAAATCGTGATCGGTACAACGCTTTAAATGCTCTACTTGCTATAAGACATTCAATAATAAAACTAAAACACCTTTAACTAAGTTACACAAATAAGAGCTTTGGGATAAGTATGCCCAGTGTATGTCGCTAAGACTCACGTTACGTCAAGCCGCTTCTATTTAAACGTCCTTTGTTTAGCGTCACCGCTTTGTGATGCCTCAATCTGCGCATAATCATGAAAAACTATCGGGGATAATTGCAGCTGATGAGTAAGCAAAATAATGATAGTGATTTACCCCGCGACTTCACTTCGCTCTGATCACGGGGTTTTCTCAGCCATTGTTTATAAAGTAACTGTTTTACTTTCAATAGACCACAGCGAACATAGGGTGAGTAAGGTGCTAGCAGCCAATACCCAAGCGGAAATAACATTCCATTTGCAACCCATATAACCGAAGGCTTTTTTATGTAGTAATGGCGCCTTTTCCTATGAGGAGATAGATAAGGTTACCCAATGCGCGCATCAACGGCTTATCAGTACCCAACAAAGAGTCATTGATAAGGTTTAGACTGTAGAGCTCAATAATCTGCGTAGCATTGAATTGTCTGCGCTTTGAATGGGTGTTCATATATCTCGGACAGGATTTACGTCTGTCCCAAAACGCAATCAAGCGATATGTGCCGGGTCGCTTTGCCCAGGTCACCGTCAATGTCTGCATTTTCAATGATGTCAGTCTTTTACCGCTTAGGCCTTTAACCTGGGGATATTGCTCATCAAAATGCAAACCATAGGCTGAGTATTTAGCGGCGAAATCCACACTTAAGTGTGCTGATTTTGTTGGGGTAAGAGCAAGGCAATACGACCAATAGATGAAATGCCCTAAACGGCAATACTAATGTTTAGTTGGCGCTTCGCAGTCATAGACCTTGTGCATCTGGTGATGCCTTTTCGGGAGCTCCAGCCGTTTGGTAGAACACGACTTGTCTTACATTTTATATTGGATAGATTTAATTGACGCAATGTCAATCTTAACCCATGCTAATTTAATCATCGTATATTAAAATTTATGGCTTTCTCCCGTTTAGGTAGTTCAATTTATCATTTAGGTTCGTAGTTAAAAAAAATTAAAATCGTCTTAAACGACTATTTCATGGAGGCATATCAATGGATTCTACTGCATCTGCCGCCAATTATAGCGTTGTTATTGACCCAAAAACGTTGGAGATAACGGTCAGCCTTTTACTCAGTGGTGAAGCAGTGACAGACGGGATGATTTTGACTATCCCAAACTGGGTAGCTGGTGATTATGATTTCGAACCCTACGGCCGTGATTTATTCGAGGTAACCGCAATTGGTCACTGACGCGTCTCTTGCTACTTTTCTAAACCATGCCAAATACCCCGGTCGCGTGAATAACAGCATCGACTATTATGACAAAGGGATGCTCATCGCTTTTGCCATTGATGTTCACCTGCGCCAAACCCATCAGGGCCAATCACTCGACACCGCATTCCACGATTTTTACCTTCAGTTTTTCGGTAATGGATCAACGGTGGCTCCCGACTACGTTGGCTACTCAACACAACAAGTCATTGAGTTTTTTAGCAATATCAACTCCGAATTGGGCAAACGGATCGAGGCATGGCTTAATGAGCCTGCTGGCTTGGACACGCTGACATATTTATCGCTTTTAGGATTTGAAGCTATTCCCCAAGACACACATGTCTTAGGCATTTTTTTCATGGATGATGGCGCGCCAGAAATATACGGTGTCGCCGATAACATGCCGCCAGCATTAGGGCTGGCCCCTGGCGATGTCATTACCGCAATCAACGGTTTCGCCTATTCTTTATCCGCTCTTAAATGGGCCGCAGCAGCCCAAAACCCTGTCACACTCACCGTAACGCGCGGGCATCGAATTTTGAATTTCACTATGACGCCGACATATGTCCAGCGGATTTCCAGCTTAAAGTGGACGGGGACGATTGAGCAAGCGAATTTGATTAAAATGTGGCTCGGCGCGGACTTCGATCCCGCACCTGGACAGCATTTCCGTGTAGAATTTTACGAAAACTTTCATGGCATCGAGGGAATGATCTAAGCAGGTTCCCACAGATCGTCTTGAGCAATATTCGAAAAGGAAATTTGAAATGAACAAGTGTTTTGATCTCATTGTGATTGGTGCAGGAGCGATTGGACTGTCAACTGCCTACCACGCTGGCAAACAGGGTCTTCGTACTCTTGTACTGGAAAAATATGGCGTCTTAAATGATGATGGGAGTTCAGCGGGGGCGTCCAGGCAATTTCGCCTACAATATGCCCAGAAACATATGGCCGAGCTATCTTTAGCGTCTCAGGAATACTGGGCTGACTTACAAGGTTACTCTCAAAAACCACTGATCCAACAGAACGGAAGCCTGTGGTTTGGTGACCCAACACTAAACTCTCAAGAAGGTGGCATTTCTGCAGCGCAAGATGTGATGGAACAACTGCATATTCCATTTACAAGGATGGACGCCGCAGCCATCGAGGCCAAGTTTCCATTTAAGAACATTCCGCAAGACTATGAAGGCTTCTTTCAGGCCAACGGAGGCATTATCAATTTGAAAGCGACGCAAGAGGCCGCGTTTGATGCTGCCCTGGCTACCGGAAATGTTGAGATCCACGAATACGAACCTTCGATTAACATCCAAGAGGACGGAAACGGCGTCATAGTGACGACAAAATTGAAAGACTATAAGGCTGCAAAACTGGCGATCTGCGCAGGAGCGTATGTCAATGAGACGCTCAAACCCCTTGGGTTGTCGTTAGGGATCGACATTTGGCAGATGTCCTCGGCTTATTTTGCAAAGACTGATCCGAAAGTGAAATTACCCACTTGGTTCGTCTTCCAGAAACCAAGTGAAAAAGCATTATTCTACGGTTTTCCAGAAGTTGATTGGGCACACCCCGGATACATTCGCGTTGCAACAGATTTTCCGGATGCGGTATTGTCGAACCCCAGCCAACGCATGTATTCACCAAGCCTAAAGAGCCTGAATTTGGACGCACAATGGGTCGCCGATCACATGGAGGGTTTGGATCCCACCCCTCGGTTCACGGCAACTTGTCTAATCGCTTTGCCCAAGAAAAAAAACCGTGAGCTGTTGCTCGATTATACGCCTGCTTGGGGCTCAAAGCATACCAATATCGTAACCTATACGGCCGGCTGGGCAGGAAAATACATTCCAATTATAGGCGACATGATCGTGCGAATGTTGGCACAGCCCACAGATACTTTGGAATACGGTAACGTCAGCATCCTCTTAAATAATTTCGCGATCGACTGGATAAACGACTCTAATAAATGAACCAAATTACAAAATAGCATACCTGATTTTTTTAACGCGGAGAGACATCATGGCACAAAACTACTCTATTTTCGGTGCTGGCCCGGCTGGGCTTTATACGGCTTGGCGCCTAATAAAGGACGGCAAGCTTGGGGTTGGTGACAAGGTTAACCTGTATGAATGGGCTACCTATGATTTTGAAGGCACCGGAGAACATCGCCAACCCGCTGGCCGTATCTGTTCGCACCACTACAAAGACGATCTATCATCAACCTATATCGAAATTGGTGGCATGCGTTTCATCGAATGGGACGGACATCAGTTTGAAATTGATAAGGGAGTCGAAATCCCTGCCAAAGGGCATCGTCTTGTTACAACAGCAATCCAGCAAGTCGGGCTAAGCGGAGACATTGTGGATTTTTTAACAACCGACAACCCACTGTACTATTTACGCGGCGAACACTTTTACGAAAAAGATTTGGGATCAGGCCCAAACGACGTCAAAGCACCCTATAAAACCCCCGGCAATAATGCCGCCCCACCCACAAAATTAACCACCGACATATCCGATCTGATCACAGGAACCGCACCACTTGTCACACGTCAAGATCAATGCGCGTTTTATGCCCATGGGACATTACCAAGCAATTTTAACTCTTTTGTTTATCGAGGCGGTGAAAACGCAAGCAACGTTGGCTATTGGAACATTTTTTATGATCAGGCTGGCAATGAAGGCTTCAACTATGCGGCCGATGCTGGCGGATATAACTCCAACGTTATAAATTGGAATGCAGCCAACGCCGCGATTTACAATGGTGAATTTGCGCCCGGAGGAACCTTTAAAACCATTTCAGGTGGTTATTCCCGACTATTTTCCGAACTATACAATAAGACAGTTGCAGCGGCGGCCGAAAACGGTGTGAACTTCATATTGTCTCAAGGCACGAGATTGCATTCCATTTGGACCGAGGGCGACGATATTTGCTACCGTTTGGCGACTGCCAGTGATGCAAACAAGGCTAAAGGCGAAACGCTTAAAACAGACGTTGCTTTCCTTGCAATGCCCCCGGAATCGGTTGATATCGTGGCTCAGGCGACACGGTACGAAAATGTACCTGGCCGAACCGATTTCCTGAACAACTCGAAGGTTGCCAATTACCTAGAGGCCGTGATTGAACAGCCATCATACAAAGTAGCAATGTTTTTTGATACGCCTTGGTGGGAGGATTCGAAATATCCGCCAAAACTCGTGTCTGACGGTCAAACTGAAAGTGTTTTTGGCCCGACTATCACTGATTTACCACTTCGCCAGGTTTACTATTTCGGTAATAATGCGCAGCCACACTATAGCGGCGAAGCTGTTTATGGGCTTCTGGCCTCTTATGATGACGAACGATTTGTCGGCTTTTGGAGAGGTTTAGAACTACCGACAGATGTTCTGCGTGAAACCGCAGTGTCCCGTGATCTTCAACCGCTACAAGGGGGGCGTGATGCGCCCGTTGAGATGGAGCGGATGCTACTGCTTCAACTTGCCAAACTGCATTATGGCGATCCTGACGCGGCACATTCAATTCCGACGCCCAAAGCCACTGCATTTATGGATTGGGGACTTAACCCTTTTGGCGCGGGTTATCACGCGTGGGCACCTCATTACGACATCGGTGACGTCATGCAAACATTACGCGCGCCGGCTAAATTGGCAGGCGTAAACTGTGCCCAAGTATACTTAATTGGGTCGGCCTATTCCAATGATCAGGCTTGGGTCGAGGGCGCTTTTTGCACAGCAGAATCCGTCTTAGTTGATTTTCTGAAGTTGGAACCGCTCATCGATACCACTGTTTACAAACTTATCTGCAGCTAAAATTTTTAAATAAAAGGATGACGAAAATGATAGATGTACTAACGAAGTTAACCCCCGAGATTCTCAAGGAACCCGCTGACTATGGCGTTCTTTCGATGTTAAAAGGAACGTGAGTGAATGACAACCCACACGAGAAGGAAACCACCCGGTTCTTCACGCAGAAACGGGAAGGAATTTGTTAAGCTGCTATATGAACAGATTTAGCACTTCCAATTCCATTTTGGCACCGATGGCAGCATGAAAAGATGGCCCAATATTCAGATCAATACTTTAAGACAAAAAGTTTCCGATAAGGCTGCATAGCTCTATGAATTTGAGACTAACTAGGGTCTTGTCAATCAGTTAGGCGATGCTAGTTAGTCTTAGACGTTCATTTACTTCAAAGGTACACCGAAGTCTTCCATGCATCCTGATTATTAGATCGTCAACAAAAATTGTCGATGGTACATACACTTAGATAGGATATTCAATGCTCGAAATTAAATATGATCAAGTTGAGACCCGTTGGGCTTCTGATGTGGCAATCATCGGTGCAGGTATATCCGGTCTGTATTGCGCATGGCGACTATTAGAGGCCAACCAAGACGTAACAGTCACAATTGTTGAACGATTAGACCGCACAGGAGGACGGCTCGACAGTGATCTCGTGGAGATATCGCCAGACGAATTTGTCCGTGAGGAACAAGGCGGGATGAGATTCAATTTTGGAATGACGGAGTTGATGACGCTAAACGCAGCACTGGGGCTATGCGACGAAATTGTGCCATTTCCAATGGCATCACCTGATAATCCGAACCGGTTTGCTCTTCGTGGGCACAACTTCACACTGCAGGACGCCGTCGACAGTGACCAAATGATTTGGAGCGATATCTATAACCTCAAGCCCGAGGAAATCGGGTTAAGTCCAACGGATCTTGTAACGGCGGCTTACCGCAATGTGCTCTATGAGAATGGCATTGAATATAAACCGGGTGTCAGTCCTGACGAATGGACCAAATTCCGCGAGACCTACACATGGAAAGATAAAATCATAAATGAATGGCAGATGTGGGGGCTGTTGCGCGACATGGGTTATTCCGAAGAATGTATCCAGATGTTGTCCGAGACAATTGGATTTGCTGGACCATTTAAGTCACTCGCCAATGCTGGTGATGCTTTTCAAATTCTCGCTGACTTTCCTAAAGATCCACAGTATTTCACATTTCGACGAGGATTTAGCACGCTGCCCAACGCCATTGCCAAACGCTTGATTGATAACCATAAAGGACGTGTTCAGATCGTTCTTAGTGCCAATGTCAACTCTATAACGCGGGAAGGTGATGGCTTTGATTTGCAGATCACTAAGGCGAAGAAACCAATAAACGCACGGCCTGTCATGATCGGGCAATCGACACATAAAACCCTGTCCGCAAAGCAGGTCGTCATGGCGACCGCATCTCAGGGGTCTCAAGATTTATTCACCCGTTCGCCTGCCTTGCGGGATGGACCTCAAGCAAAAAAACTGTGGGATGCTCTTCATGCCTCATTGGGAATGAAGCTGATGAAAATCAATCTCTATTTCATGCGACCTTGGTGGCATGACGCAATGACCGCACGTAAACCAGTAAAATTTGGCCCCAACTTTTCTAACCTGCCAGTTAATGCTGTCTACCCGTTTTATGCATTGCCGAAAGACCAAAGTGAAAGTACACCGGAACTGCCAGAGATCCGCGATGAGGCACCTGCGGCGCTTACGATTTATTGCGACTTTGACAACACCAATTTTTGGCATGGATTGCAAAATGTCGGTGTCATGTTCACCTCCGCACTACAGGATCGCGAGAGTCATAAATCGCCCCAAGTTATATATCCCGCATCTCAAATGGTTGTTGCCGAGGCTCGCAAGCAAATAGCGCAATTATTTGGAACCAATAACGTACCCGAGCCTGTGCTGACTAGCTACCGGCTATGGGACGGGCAAGAAGATTTCGAATTTGCTTACCATCAATGGCGTATGAATGCCCGAGACTCCGAAATACGCGCATACCTCGCCAATCCGCTGGACGGAATTTACGTCTGCAACGAGGCTTTTTCGGATATGCATGGCTGGGTCAATGGCTCGCTTAGGTCTACCAACTTGGCATTGGAAAAATTGGGGGAAGTCATGTTCGAAAAGGCGATCAAGCCTCTTGCGAATAAAGCCTGTAAACAACCAGACACCAAGACCATACTGGGTGTCTCTGTTGCGCGCGTCACTGGCCTGTGGGGAGGGTAGACTATACTTGATTATATCCATGGTTATTTAGTCCCGCAAAAGACAAACTGTCAAAGAAGGGAATTGAAACTGTCCCGTCATATCTCAACAAGCGACTGGCAGAAATCTGCGTTGGTCACGTATTTGCCATTCCTGGCGACTACATTGCACAGTACGTAGGGACATTAGACGAACCCAAGCAAAATGCCGGGCTGGTGCGCATTCATCCCAATAACCAAGTCTCGGCAATCTATACTACCAAGGGGTACGCACGCTCTTGCAAAGGTCCCGTGGGGTGTGCGGCGTTTACTTATGACGTTGGAGCATTGAATGCAGTTAAGGCTTTGGGCGGTGTATATGTTGATAGCGTGCCCATCGTCATTATTAACGGTACCCGCTCTAAAAACTTACTCAAACCTGCTCATCAAGTTTGAAGGTTATTTCTGCATTCATCGATGCTGGTTGCGCTTACTAATACCCATGAGTTTAAGCACAAAGCTACCAATTTAGTTGTAACAGAAAAGTATACAATTGCCGACGTCTGTGGGGCTATAGATGTCTCATCTTCAGCAATAAGAAAATGGGCAAAAAAACTTGAACAAGAAAAATCGGGAAAAACGCCAAGGGCTAAGGCGATAACATCTGAACAGCAATAAATTCAGTTACTTAGAGCCAGAATTAAACACTTAAAAATGGAAACAGATACAGTAAAAATGCCACGCTCTGTTCAGCACAGACTTGCTGATAAATGCAAACAGATACATATTCTGCAACAGAGCT